>Ga0233425_10001823_pt1 | contig 45096 bp, 45 predicted proteins | sample Watercolumn_Towu_2_FD_181712 | JGI IMG/M metagenome (GOLD analysis project Ga0233425, IMG submission 181712) | Freshwater microbial communities from Lake Towuti, South Sulawesi, Indonesia - Watercolumn_Towuti2014_140_MG | ecosystem: Environmental > Aquatic > Freshwater > Lake | place...
TGGGCATGCAGGTGTCTGAACACGTCGTGGATGACGCCGCGCATGGCGCGTTGCAGGACGCGGGCGAAAAGGGCGTCGCGCAGTTCGGTGAAGGCGGTGTTGCCGAAGCGCAGCAGGCCGTAGAGGGCGATGAAGGCCAGTGGCAGGGCCAGATTCGCGGCAGCGGGGTGCTCCAGCCGGTCGACGATCTCCTTCAGCACCAACGGTACGGCGACGTTGGCCAGCTTCGCCCCCAGCAGCAGGGCGAAGGCCAGCAGCACCCGTCGCTTGTAGCGCCAGACGTAGGGCGCCAAGGACCAGGCCGCTCGCCACTGGCCCGCGGTTGGACGCGGCGTCATCGAGTCGGGACGGAGGCGGTCGTGTGCCATGGCGGACTGAGGAGGAGCGGCATCCCCCATTGTCCCGGAAGGCGTGGGTTCAGGGCGAGCGCGGCTTGTTCAGGCCTTCTGGCGCGTGAGGATATCGGTGGCCTTTTCGGCAGCCACGGGGCGGCTGAACAGGTAGCCCTGGTAGGCGTCGCAGCCCAGGGAGCGGAGGTAGTCGAGCTGGGCGCGGGTTTCCACGCCCTCGGCCACCACGTTGAGATTCAGTCCCTTGGCCATGGCGGTGATGCCGGCCACGATGGTGGTGCCGTTGTTCATGTGGCCGTTGAGGTCATGGATGAAGCTGCGGTCGATCTTGAGGGTATGGATGGGTAGCTTCTTCAGGTAGGACAGGGAGGAGTAGCCGGTGCCGAAGTCGTCAATGGAGATCTCCACGCCCAGGTCCGCCAGGCGGCGCAGCTTCTCGACGCTGCCGTCCATGTCGCGCATCAGGGTGCTTTCGGTGATCTCGATTTCCAGTCCCTTGCCTTCCATGCCGTTTTCCCGCAGGCAGTGGGTGAACTTGTCGACGAAGTGAGGGTGCTCGATCTGCCGTGCCGAGAGGTTGACCGCCATGGTGACCGGCGGCATATCCGAGGCGTGCCAAATACTGGCCTGGCGGCAGGCTTCGGCCAGCACCCACTCGCTGATAGGGGTGATGAGGCCGCATTCCTCGGCGATGGGAATGAACTCGTTGGGTGGCACCATGCCGCGGGACGGGTGATTCCAGCGGATCAGGGCCTCCATGCCGCGGATGCGCTGGTCCTGGACTGAGACCTGGGGCTGGTAGTAAACCTCGAACTGATGCTTCTCCAGGGCGTGACGCATCTCGTTCTCCACCGCCAGGCGGCCGGTGAAGGATTTCTGCAGATCGTGGGTGAAGAACTTGTAATCGTTCCGACCGCTGTCCTTGGCGTGGTACATGGCGATGTCGGCATGCTTGACCAGGCTCTCGATGGTGTCGCCGTCATCGGGAAACACCGCGATGCCGATGCTGATGCCGACGAAGATTTCGTGGCCCTCGATGTGGAATGGCGGCTTCAGGGAAGCCAGGATCTTCTCGGCGATGTAGGCGGCGTTTTCACGCGTGCGGATATGAGGCAGCAGCAGCATGAACTCGTCGCCGCCGATGCGCGACAGCGTGTCGCCCTCACGTAGGCTGCCACGCAGGCGCTGGGCGACGGCCTGCAGCAGGCCGTCGCCGACCAGGTGCCCCAGGGTGTCGTTCACCACCTTGAAACGGTCCATGTCCAGGAACAGGGTGGCCATGATCTGGCCGTGGCGCTTGGCGTGGACGATGGCCTGGCCTAGACGGTCCTTGAACAGAGCGCGGTTGGGTAGGCCGGTGAGCAAGTCGTGGTAGGCCTGGAAGGCGATGGTGGCCTCGGCCTGCTTGCGCTCGCTGATGTCCCTGGCAACGCCGTAGGTTCCCAGGAATACTTTACTTTCAGGATCCACGTTGCGATACATGCCCATGGACGAAAGCTCGACCACCACGTTGTCCTGGGAAGAGCGTTCCGAGAGGGCGCTGAGCAGGTCTTCCTTGCGCTTGAGCTGAAGCTCGTAATTGCGGGTGGCCCGCTCGCCAGTGCGGCGTTCGTTGAGACGGTAGCGGGCACTGTCCACTTCCCCCGTCGGCACCAGGACCAGGTAATCCTTGCCGATGAGTTCCGCCGGAGCATAGCCCAGGGTGCGTTCGATACTGTCATTGACATAGGTGAACGTGCCCTGGGCATCCAGGGTGTAGATCACGTCCGGGGATGTATTCACCAGCAGCCGGTGCCACTGCTCGGATTGTTCCAGTTGCTGCAGCATGCAGGCGTTGTCGCGCTCGAGCTGGAGTTTGACCACGGCGTTGCGTACGGTCTTGATCAACTCGTCGGGTTCGTAGGGTTTGCGCAGGTAGTCGTAGGCCCCCAGGCGCAGGGACTGGATGGCGGACTCGATCTGGCTGTCGCCGCTCATGACGATGACGCGGCAGTGGGGATGGTGCTGGCGAATATAGGCCATGATGTCGTGGCCGCTGGCATCGGGCAGACGCAGGTCCACCAGCGCCAGGTCATAGCCACGCCTGGCCAGCAGCGCCAGCGCCTGGGCGCCGGAGACGGCGGTGTCGACGCTGTGCACATACTGGGAAACCAGCAGACGGGTGCTTTCCAGATAGCGCGGTTCATCCTCCACGATCAGCAGGCTGATCAGGGTTGGGCTGTTGCTATTGGAGGAAACTGGAGCACCCGGCATCAAAGGTGGCCCTCTGGAAAATATTGAACGGGATTTGGGGACTGAGTCGCGTAGCTATCCCCATCAACCCACAGGCAATGATATCTGGAATGTGGTCCCGGTAGCATGGCTCTTGAAGGTGATACTGCCATTCAGGGATTGGGTGAGCGCCTTGACGATGGACAGGCCTAGGCCGGCATGGCCCTCGCCTTTGGCCGACTCCACGGGGCTGAATACGCGCCCCGCCAGTTCCGGTGGAATGCCGGGGCCGGCATCGGCCACCAGGATTTCCACGAAGCGTTCCTGGCGGTGGTTGACCAGGGAGCTGGTCTCCAGGCGTACCGTGCCGCCTTGCGGCGTGGCCTCCAGGGCGTTGAGCAGCAGGTTGAGCACGATCTGCTTGAGTTTGTCCCGGTCGCAGGCCAGGCGGGGGAGGCCGGGTTCCAGAGCGAGGGCGATGTGCACGCCCTTGCTCTGCCAGGACGGGTCAGTCACTTTCACCAGATCCCCGATCAGGGCATTGATGTCGGCCTGCTCCACGAAAGGTCCGGCAGGTGCTTCTTCCTGGGTCAGGCCACGGATGATGCGTACGATACGGTCCAGCTCCTCATGCATGATGCGCAGTTCGTCGGCGATGGGCGCCTCGTCGCCCAGCTTCGCCTTCATGATGGCCAGATAGTTTTTAATGATGCCCAGGGGGTTGTTGATCTCGTGGGCAGCGCGGCGGACCCTGCCGTTCAGTTGATCGTAGCCGCCGTCCTTGGACGGGGCAGGCGTCCCGGGCTGGGCCTGGCGGCCGGCCAGTTCTCCCAGCCGGGCGTAGTGCAGGGGGTTCGCGGTTACCGCGCTCAAGGCCTGCCGGCTGCCGCAGACCAGCAATACCCCGACCGGCTCGCCGATGCCGATGGGAATGGCCGCCAAGCCCTCCGCCGCGGCCTGGCGGATGAGTTGCAGGTCCAGCACGGCCGCGTCTGCGGGGGCGTCCAGGGTGACCACCACCGGGGCGCGTGTCAGCAGCGCCCAGGCGGCGGCGGTGTTGCTGCCCTCTGGTTGGATGGCGATGGGCGGCGTCGGCCGGCCACCCAGGGATTGACCTTGCAGCGCCCCGGTGCCCGGATTGCGGTGCAGATAGAGGGCATGGCCGAGCCCATCCTGGCTGGCGAGACTGTCCGCCAGGGTGACCACGGCGGAAGCGGTATCCTGGGGATGCCCGGCGGCCACGAGTTCCAGGCGGCCCATGCGGCTGAGCTCCCGGGCGATCTCGCCGGACTGCCGGAAGCCGTTCTCGCCCGCCAGCGCGTCGACGGCCCGGCCCATGGCCAGATACATCTCGCTGATGCTTTCCCGGTCGATGGGCGCAGCCAGGAGCAGGGTGTCCGGATGGGGCAGGGCGGGTATCCAGGCCGGATAGTTCATGGTCTGGCGATGGGCGGCAACCGCAAGCCTGACGAGGGGCGCAGCATCCATGAGGCGTTGTGCCGGCTCGTTGAGGTAGCGCAGCACATCCGGCAGGAAGGTACGCAGCGGCAGGCGGTCGAGAGCCGCCTGCGCCTGTTGCTGCGCGGTGTCGACGTCCGTGCCGGCGCTGCGGGCGAAGCGCGGCAGCCAGCACATCAGTCCAGCCAGCCAGGCTTCATCAAGTCCTGGATAGCCGCTCTTTTCCGCAAGGGCGCGGCAGAAATGCGCGGTGGCCAAGGCTTTACGCCAGCCGGTCTCCAGGCCTTCGTGGGAGTAAGGTGGGCTCGCCAGTTGCTCGGCGGCGCTGGTGATGGCCAGGCTTTTCAGGGTGACCGTATCCATCCCCGCCAGCTGTTCCTCAAAGCGCATGTCAGCCAGCTGGCTGCCGGGATGCAGTTGCCCGAAGACTTCCAGCGCCCACAAGGCCAGGGCAGGATCCTGCATGAACAGGCGGCCGCCGACCTCCCCGACGCGGGACGCGCCACCAAGCTCCGCAAGCAGGCGGGCGAGGACGCCTGGATGGCTGATAAAGGGCAGCTTATCCGCGGGCGGTTGGGAAGGGCTGGAAAACGACATGGGGATCGGGATAAGCAGTCAACGCTGGGCAGGTACAAACAAGCAAACAGCGTGCCATGGAGGAAATGCCGCCTCACGACGTCATGCACGGGCCCCTAGTCGATAGCTGCGTCGACAATTGTAAAGAATCCCGACAGCCGGAAAGCGTCATTGACGAGGTGCCGACAGGGCTGTCGGAAGAATCATCCGACGGGCTGACAACCTTCGCCTGCCGGAGCGCTACGGCGTGGTGCCTCAGACGCCGGCAGAATCCCGCAACAGTCGGAACAGTGCCCGGCTCGATTTCGGCGGCTTGCCCTCGGCGGACTCGCGACGGGCGTTGCGGATCAGCTGGCGGATTAACGTGACATCCGCGCCCGGGTGGTCCGACAGCCAGGCAGTGAGGGCCAGGTCGTCTTCGATGAGACGCTCGCGCCAGCGTTCCAGGGCATGGAATTCGGCCTTGGCGACGGCCGACTCGCCGCGAATCACCGCCAGTTGCTCGGCAATCGGTTCGATTTCTACCGCACGCATGAGCTTGCCGATGTATTGCATCTGGCGGCGGATGGCGCCGTGGCTGGTGAGGCGCTGCGCTTCAAGAAGGGCGTTGAACAGGGATTCGGGCAGGTCGAGTTTTTCCAGGCGGCCGCGGGGCAGTTTCACCAGTTCGGCACCCATGTCCTGAAGCGCGGTCATTTCCCGTTTGCGCTGGGATTTGCTGACGGTGAAATTAGGGTCGTCTGTTTCCATGGTGGACGGCGCGGACCTGCCGGCGCAGGGATTGTCGGGAGAGGGTTGGTATCATAACGGCTTTGTCGACCTGCCCGGATTCAGCCGTGTCCTCCAGTCCTCCCGCCTCTTCTTCCGCCAGTCCCTTCAGTTATTCCGCCGAGGCCTTGCGGCAACTGGCCGCCCGGGCGCTCGATCTGGCCCGGGCCGGGGGCGCCACCGCCGCGGAGGCCGAGGCCTCTGAAGGCAGCGGCTTGACCGTGGGCGTGCGCCACGGCGAGGTGGAAACCATCGAGCACAACCGGGACAAGGGCATCGGCGTCACCGTCTACCTGGGCCACCGTCGCGGCCACGCCTCAACCTCCGATTTTTCGCCGGATGCTTTGGCGCGCACGGTGGACAAGGCGCTCTCCATTGCCCGCTACACCGCCGAGGACGACTGCGCCGGCCTGGCCGATGCCGACCTGCTGGCGAGGCACGTTCCCGATCTGGACCTCTACCACCCCTGGGATGTCGGCATGGAGGCTGCCCTGGACCTGGCCCGCGCTTGCGAGGCGGAGGCCCTGGAGGTCGACGCGCGTATCACCAATTCCGAGGGTGCCTCCCTGTCCAGCCAGGCCTCACATTTCGTCTATGCCAATTCCCTGGGCTTCTCCGGCGGCTACCCCAGCAGCCGGCAGAGCCTGTCCTGCGCGGTGATCGCCGAGGAGGACGGCGCTATGCAGAGGGACTATTGGTATACCACTGCTCGCGCGGCAGGCGACATGGACACGCCGGAGAACGTCGGACGCCGCGCCGGGGAACGGACGGTGCGCCGCCTCAACGGCCGCAAGCTTTCCACCCGGCAATGTCCGGTGCTGTTCGAGGCACCCATCGCCACCGGCCTCATCGCCAGCTTCGTCTCGGCCGTGTCCGGCGGGCATCTCTACCGCAAGTCCTCCTTCCTGCTGGACAGTTTGGGAACACAGCTATTCCCAGGATTCTTCCAACTGCAGGAGCGGCCCTTCCTGGCCCGTGGTCTGTCATCCGCGCCCTTCGATTCGGAGGGTGTGGCGACCCGGGATCGGGACGTGGTCAGGGATGGTGTGCTGCGGGGCTATTTCCTTGGCAGTTACAGCGCCCGCAAGCTGGGAATGAAAAGCACCGGCAACGCCGGCGGCAACCACAACCTCATCGTGCCGCCCACCGGCGAGGATTTCGCCGCCCTGCTCAGGAAGATGGATACCGGCCTGTTGGTCACCGAACTGTTGGGCCATGGCCTCAACATGGTGACCGGCGACTATTCCCGAGGCGCGGCCGGCTTCTGGGTGGAGAACGGCGAGATCGCCTACCCGGTAGAGGAAATCACCGTGGCCGGCAATCTCAGGGACATGTTCCGCGGCATCGTCGCCCTGGGTACCGATGTGGAGACGCGCGGCTCCCGCCGCGTCGGTTCCATCCTCATCGAGCGCATGACCGTGGCGGGCGACTGACTTGGATTTCCTGCTGGGCCTTTCTCGTGGCATCGACCGCCTCAATGACGGCGTCGGCCACGCCGTGAAATGGCTGGTGCTCTTGGCCACCCTGGTGTCGGCGGGCAATGCCGTGCTGCGCTATGGGTTCGATCTGAGTTCCAACGCCTGGCTGGAACTGCAGTGGTACCTGTTTGCCCTGCTTTTCTTGCTGGGGGCGGGCTATACGCATCTGCACAACGGCCATGTGCGCATCGACGTGCTTTACGGCCGCTTCAGCCCCCGGGCGCGGGCCTGGATTGACCTGCTCGGCGGCCTGCTGTTCCTGCTGCCCCTGGCCGGACTGGTTGCCTGGCTGGGCTGGGCGGCGTTTCAGTCCTCCTGGGCGGTGAATGAGTCCTCGCCGGACGCCGGAGGCCTGCTGCGCTGGCCCATCAAGCTGGCCATCCCATTGGGCTTTGCCCTGCTTTTTCTGCAGGGACTGTCGGAAAGCATCAAGCGCGCCGCCTACCTGACTGGTCGCGCAGAGTGGGCGGAAGAGCATGCCGAGGAGGTGGTGTGAGCTTCGAACTCATGGCACCCCTGATGTTCGCCGGCCTGGTGGTGTTTTTACTGCTGGGCTACCCGGTGGCATTTTCGCTGGCCGCAAATGGGCTGCTCTTCGGCCTGCTGGGCATGAGGATGGGGTATTTCGGTTTCGAGCAGCTTCAGGCCTTGCCCGACCGGGTGTTCGGCATCATGTCCAACTCCACCCTGCTGGCTATCCCATTCTTCACCTTCATGGGTCTGATCCTGGAACGCAGCGGCATGGCGGAGGAACTGCTGGACAGCCTGGGCCAACTGTTCGGCGCCGTGCGTGGTGGTCTGGCCTACTCGGTGGTTCTGGTGGGGGCCCTCCTTGCGGCGACCACCGGTGTGGTGGCGGCCTCGGTGATCGCCATGGGGCTCATCTCCCTGCCCATCATGCTGCGATTCGGCTACGACAAGCGCTTCGCCACCGGGGTTATCGCCGCCTCGGGTACCCTGGCCCAGATCATCCCGCCTTCCCTGGTGCTGATCATCCTTGCCGATCAACTGGGGGTCGGGGTCGGCGACATGTATCGCGGCGCCCTGACCCCAGCCCTGGTGCTGACGGGCTTGTACCTCGGCTTCGTCCTGCTGGTGTCCCTGGTCAAGCCCGCTGCCGCGCCGGCCATGCCGCCTCAGGCGCGCGTGCTGCGGGGCGGCGCTCTGTGGCGACAAGCTCTGGCGTCCATGGGGCCACCCCTGGCGCTGGTGTTTCTGGTGCTGGGCACCATCTTCCTGGGCATCGCCACCCCCACCGAGGGTGGCGCCATGGGTGCGGCGGGCGCTCTGGTTCTGGCCCTGGCCAAGAAGCGGCTGAGTAGGGATCTGCTCAGGCAGGCCATGGCCAGCACCACACGCCTGACCAGTTTCGTCATCTTCATCCTGATCGGCTCCACTGTGTTTTCCCTGGTGTTCCGCCTGATGGACGGCGACCTCTGGGTGGAGGGGCTGCTGGCCGCGCTGCCCGGCGGCGCCTTGGGCTTCCTCATCGTCGTGAACGTGCTGGTCTTCTTGCTGGCTTTCTTCCTCGATTTTTTTGAGATCGCCTTCATCATCGTGCCGCTGCTGGCGCCGGTGGCCCAGAAGCTGGGCATCGACCTGGTCTGGTTCGGCGTGCTGTTGGGCATCAACATGCAGACCTCCTTCATGCACCCGCCCTTCGGCTTCGCCCTTTTCTATCTGCGCAGCGTCGCGCCCCGCAGCGTACGTACCGCCGACATCTACTGGGGAGCGATTCCCTTCGTGGCCATCCAGGTGCTCATGGTGGGCCTGGTGCTGTCCTTCCCGCAGCTGGTGGGCGCACATGCCGGCGGGCAGGATGGCAACGCGTTGGAGTTCCCCTCCGGCGATCCTGGCGCCGCCTATCTGCTGCCGCCGGATAACAAGCCATGATCACGCTGAATCAAAGGGTTAAAGTTTTTTCTTCACGCTCCGATAAGCTACACTGACGACAGGTCTTTTTGTGAGGGACATCATGAAATCCACTCTTTCCCTGGTTGCCGTTTCGGTGCTCGTGCTTTCGGGCTGCGCCACGAAGGAATACGTGCATGAATATGTGCAGGCCCAATTGAATCCCGTCACCACGAGGGTCAGCGCTGTGGAAACCCGCGCCGGCGCCCTCGAAGGTAGGGCGGGTAGCGCCGATACCGCCATCCAGGCCAACACCTTGGCGATCGCGGAAACCGGCAAGCGTGTCGACGAGGTGCAAGCCACCCTCAAGGTCCATGCCGACCGCATCGGCAAGAACGAGACGGACATTGCCCAACTATCCAAGACCGCCCAGGACGCGGTGGAGCGGGCCAACGCCGCGGGCAAGCTTGCCAAGGGTAAACTGGTCTACGAGGTGATCCTGTCCGACGACAAGCTGAAGTTCGGGCCCAACAAGTCGAAGCTGGGCAAGGACGCCGAATCCGCGCTGGACGCCTTCGCCGCCAAGCTGAAAGGCGACAACAATAACGTGTTCATCGAGATCCAGGGCCACACCGACAGCATCGGCGAGGCCGCCCATAACCTCAAGCTGGGCGAGGCTCGGGCCGAGGCGGTACGGCGTTACCTCAACATGAGGGGCGGCATCCCCCTGCACCGCATGGCGGTGATCTCCTACGGCGAGACCGCGCCGGTGGCCGACAACAAGGTCAAGGCTGGCCGCCAGGAGAACCGGCGCGTGGTGCTGGTGGTCATCCAGTAGTCGACACACGATCAACCCCCACGGCGCGGATTTCCGCGCCGTTTTCATTCAAGGAGTGGGCATGTCGAGCATGACAACTTCCAGCGGCTTGGTCATCGATGAGATCACCCTCGGTGAGGGCGACGAGGCCAAGACCGGCGATACCGTCCGTGTGCACTACACCGGGTGGCTGACCAATGGTGCCAAGTTCGATTCCAGCCTGGATCGCAACGAGCCCTTCGATTTTCCCTTGGGCCGCGGCTATGTGATCCGCGGCTGGGACGAGGGCGTGGCCGGCATGAAGGTGGGCGGCAAGCGCAAGCTCACTATCCCGCCGGACCTGGGATACGGCCCGCGCGGTGCCGGCGGGGTGATCCCCCCCAACGCCACCCTGGTGTTCGAGGTGGAACTGCTGGCGGTGCGCTGATCTGCTACGCCGCTAGGCTTTGCGCCGGGCCTTGAGCCCGCCCTCGATGCGCTCGCACAGGGTCTTCAGGATCTGGATGCGGGCATGGTTCTTGTCGTTGGCGGGCACCAGGGTCCAGGGCGCAATTTCCGTGCTGGTCCGGTCCACCATGTCACATACCGCCTGCTCGTATTCCGGCCACTTGTCGCGGTTGCGCCAGTCGTCAGGGGTGATCTTGTAGCGCTTGAAGCCGGTGGCCTCGCGCTCCTTGAAGCGCTTTAGCTGTTCCTTCTGGCTGATGGCCAGCCAGAACTTGACCAGCACCACGCGGTGTTCCGCCATCTGCGCCTCGAACTCGTTGATCTCGCTGTATGCCCGGCGCCAGTCATATTCCGAGCAGAAGCCTTCCACTCGTTCCACGAGCACGCGGCCGTACCAGGAACGGTCGAACAGGGCCAGCCGGCCGCGCCGCGGGATATGCCGCCAGAAGCGCCACAGGTAGGGCTGGGCCTTTTCCTCGTCGCTGGGCGCGGCGACGGGAATGACCTGATAGCGCCGGGCGTCCAGGGCACCAGTGATGCGTCGGATGCTGCCGCCCTTGCCGGCGGCGTCATTACCCTCGAACACGCACACCACCGACAGCTTGGCGAAGCGCGGGTCGCGCGTGAGCAGGTTGAGGCGGCCCTGCCAGGTTTCCAGTTCCTTCTGGTAGGTTGGCTTGTCAAGAGTGACGCTCAGATCCAGGGCTTTGAGGATGTTCAGGTTGTCCACCTTGGCAGCCATGGGCGGCGCTGGCGAGGCGGCCGCGGCGACAGGCTGGTCCAGGCGCTTGCGCAGGGCATCCAGCAAAGTGCGGCCGAATACCAGCTCACGGTAACGGTCGTCGGCGCCCTCGACTATGTGCCAGGGGGCCTGAGCACTGCTGGTCATGCGCAGAGCCTGGGCGCAGACCTTGGCGAACTTGTCGTAAAGTTTGAAATGTCGCCAGTCGCGCTCGGTGACCCGCCAGCGCGTGCGCGTATCCTTTTCCAGGGCTTCCAGTCGTTTCTTCTGGCCTGCTTTGGAGAGGTGGAACCAGAATTTGAGGATCAGCGCGCCCTCGTCGCTCAGCATCTGCTCGAAGCCGGCGTTGCGCTCCATGGCCTCCTCCAAGGCTGCATTGCCGGTATTTCCGTAGACCCGTTGCAGGATCGGCAGGCTGTACCAGGAGCCCTGGAAGACGCCGATCTTTCCCTTGGGCGGCAGTTCTCGCCAAAAGCGCCACATGGCCGGGCGGTCGCGTTCCTCGTCGGACAGTTCCCCCATGCCATGGGTCTCGATGTGGCGTGGATCGAGCCAGGCATTGAGCAGGTGTACGGTCTCGCTGCGCCCTGCACCGTCGACGCCGCCCACCAAGATGACGACCGGAAAGCCGCGCCGGCTGATGAGGTCGTACTGGGCATCGAGCAGGGCTTCGCGCAGTGCGGGCACTTCCCGATCGTAGGTTTCCTTGTCGACCTTGTGACCAATTTCCGCGGATTCGAACATCGCTTTCCCCTTGTCATGGCCGGTGCGTCGCCAACTGGCAGGATAGCGCCGCGTCAGCGGTAACGCTTGCTTTCTTCGCCAGGCGCCGGTTGGGGGGCGCGGAACCTATTTCGAGTAATAAAGGAAGTTGGCGAAGGAGGCTTCCGCAATCTTGAACCACTGGATTTCCATGTCGCGGAACTTCTTCCATTCGCCGTAGATGCGGGCGAAGACGGGATTTTTGGCGGCCTCCTCTTCGTACATGGCGAAGGCTGTCTGCCTTGCGGCTTCCATGATGTCCTTGGGGAAGGCGCGCAGTTGAGTGCCCTGTTTCAGCAGGCGCATCAGGGCTTGCGGATTCTTGTAGTCGTATTCCGCCAGCATGTTGACGTTGGCTTCGGCGCAGGCGGTTTCGAAGGCAGCCCGATAGGGTTCGGGCAGTTCGTTCCACTTCGCCATGTTTACGTAGAAGGACAGTTGCGGGCCACCCTCCCACCAGCCTGGGTAGTAGTAGTGCTTGGCGATCTTGTGGAAACCCAGTTTCTCATCGTCATAGGGGCCCACCCACTCGGCAGCATCCAGGGCGCCGCGCTCCAGGGAGGGGTAGATGTCGCTGCCGGCCAGGGTCTGGGGCACAGCGCCGAGCCGGGACATGATCTGGCCGCCGATGCCCGGGATACGGATTTTCAGGCCCTTCATATCCGCCAGCGACCTGATCTCCTTGCGGTACCAGCCGCCCATCTGCACGCCGGTGTTGCCGCCGGGAAACTGAATGATGTTGTATTGCTTGAACAGATCGCGCATCAGCTTGATGCCGCCGCCGAAATACATCCAGGCATTCTGTTGGCGGGCGGTCAGCCCGAAAGGTACGGCACAGTCGAAAGCAAATGCCATGTTCTTGCCGACGTAGTAGTAGCTGGCTGTGTGGCCGCATTCCACCGTGCCGTTCTGCACCGCATCCATGACCTGCAGGCCGGGCACCAGATCGCCCCCGGCAAAAACCCGGAGCTGAAACTTGCCGGCGGTGATCTTGGCGAGCCTTTCCGCCAGCAGTTCCGCCGCCCCGTATATGGTGTCCAGGCTTTTTGGGTAGCTGGACGCCAGGCGCCAGCGGATGGCGGGGCCATCGGCGAAACTCTGGGTCGCCAGGGGGGCGGCGATCGCACCGAACCCGGCGCCGGCGCCCTTGAGAAATGCGCGTCGATGCATGGAGGGGGTCTCCGAGGGAGGAAGCTCAGGCCGTGGCGGTGTCGCGCGGGCGGATGCGGACGATGACGTCGATACTGTCGGCCTGCATGCCCTCGGGCGGTGTAGGCAGGCCGGCGATGCTCAGGCTGGCGGCGGGAATGTCCGTGAGTTCGCCGCTGGCTATGTTAAAGAAATGGTGATGGGGCGCGGTGTTGGGGTCGTAAAACACCTTGCTGGGGTCGACGATGACCTCGCGGATCAGCCGCCTCTCAAGGAAAAGCCTGAGGGTGTTGTACACCGTGGCCTTGGAGGTCTCGCAATGGCGGCTGTTGACCACCGCCATGATCTGGTCAGCGGACATGTGCTCGCATCGGGAGAACAGCGCGTGAGCGATCTCGATGCGCTGGTGCGTCGGCGCAATGCCGTGGGACCTGAGCAGATCTGTCACATTTTCCCGGGATATCGCGAGTAGGGCGGCGCTGGGCATGAAAGACGTCGGATCGTGTAGGTTTGGGGCATTGTAGTGACAGAAATAAACTGCGTCTAATTCACGGCCGCTGCTGCCATCCCTAACTGATGGCTGCTTTCCCAATGCGTGCCGGGTGCAGATAGCCCGCCGCATACCAGACGTGGAGCAAGGTGAGCACATCTTCTCCGATCCCCGCAGGATCGAGTCGGCGCCGGTCCGCAAGCCGCCGGAGGATGGGCAGCATGGCTGGGGAGGCTTCGGTACGCTCGCCGTTCATGAAAAATACCCGGCCGCGGAACAGGCATTGGCTGCGGGCATCCAGTTCCACGCCCGTCCTGGCGATGCGCGTGGCGAAGGCAGTGAGGGACAGGGGCCGCCGAGGTGGGTCGAAAAAGACGTGGGCCTTGGGTTCGCTCAGGTAGCGGCCGAGAAAGTCCACGATGTCCGCCTTGCCCCAGCGTACCCCACGCAGGGTGTCCGTGGTCCAGTCGAGCAGCGCGCCGGGAATCTCGGCCGGATGCCGGGGTCGCCGCGGGGACGGATCGGTGTACATGCCTTCCACTTCCAGGGTGTCCTGGAGATGGTTGAGGAACTGGTCGATGATTTCCTGGGCCTTGGGGGCGCGAAAGCCCACCGACCAAGTCATGCAATCGCCCAGGGCGATGCCGTTGTGGGCGAAGCGGGGCGGCAGATACAGCATGTCGCCCGGTTCCAGTTCCCAGGATTGATCGACGCGAAAACGCCTGAGGATGCGCAGGGGAGCGCCCTCCACAAGGGTCAGGTCGTCCTGGCCGCTGATCTCCCAGCGCCGCCGGCCCAGCCCCTGGATGAGAAAAACGTCGTAGGAGTCGAAATGCGGACCGACACCGCCGCCGTCCGGGGCGAAACTGACCATGAGATCGTCAAGGCGGGCATGGGGCACGAAGTCGAAGCGGTGCAGCAGGTGGTCGCAGTCCGGAAGCAGATGGTTGACGCCGGAAACCAGCAGGCTCCAGCCACGTTTCGGCAGGGCGTCGAGGTCCGCACGAGAGAAGGGGCCGTGGTCCAGCAGCCATTGCCCGCGACGCTGGCGCACCAGGCGGCTTTCCGCGTCGTCCCGGCAAGCCAGGGTGGAGAGGCCGTCCCGGTCAAGCCAACCGCCAAAACCGGGCAAGGCCTGGCGCACCAGCAGGGGCTTCTTCTGCCAGTATTCGGCGAGGAAGGCCTCCGGGGTCAGCCCCCCCAGCAGGCGGGCCATAGAGAAATCCTTGATGGAAAAGCCGTCGCTGGACCTAGGAAGTTTGCCCATATAATGCCTTCGCTCTATCCCGAGGAGGGGAAACATGCTGACTATCGGCGACAAGGCGCCCGACTTCGAATTGCCGGACGCGGACATGACCATCGCCAGGCTGGCGGATTACCGCGGCAAGCCGCTCGTGCTGTTCTTCTACGTGCGGGATGATACGCCCAGCTGCACCACCGAAGCCATCGAGTTCAGCGACCTGGAAGAGGCCTTTTCCGGCCGGGGCTGCATGGTGGTGGGCGTATCCCGGGACGACTGCATCCGCCACGGTGCGTTCCGCGACAAGCATGGCATCACCGTGCGCCTGCTGGCCGACAAGGACGGCATCGCCTGCCAGGCCTACGGCGTCATCGTCAACCGGGAAGTAGACGGTGTCATGCGGGAAGGCATCAACCGCAGCACCTTCGTCATCGATGCCGGCGGCCATGTCCGCCACATCCTCCAAGGCGTGACGCCCAAGGGCCACGCGGCCGAGGTTCTCCAACTCGTCAAGGAGCTGTAAGTGCTGATCGGCAAGGACACCGTGGTCACCCTGACCTACCAATTGACAACCCCATCCGGCGAGCTTCTGGAGGAGGCTACGGCCACCTCTCCGGCCGCGTACCTGCATGGTGGTTACGACGGCATCTTTCCCAAGGTGGAGGCTGCCCTGGAGGGCAAGAGCACCGGCGTCAGCCTGGATCTGGTGCTGGAACCGGAAGATGCCTTCGGGGAATACGACGCCGAGCTGGTGCGCGTGGAACCCGCGCATCTGTTTCCCCAGGAAGTGCATGTCGGCATGCAACTGGAGGGCGCCAGCGAGGACGGCCGGCACGTCATGCTTTACACCGTCACTGACGTGGCCGACGGCCAGGTGGTCGTGGACGGCAACCATCCCCTGGCCGGCCAGAGCCTGCGCCTGCAGTGCGTGGTCAGCGAGGTGCGCGCCGCCTCCCCTGAGGAAGTGGCCCACGGCCACGTGCACGGCGCCCACGGACACCATCACTGAACCCGCCGGGGGGCAAGCCTGTAAAATGTCTTCCCCCCCGCCCGACCACTACCCACCATGAAAGTCACTTTTCTCGATTTCGAGCAGCCCATCGCAGAGTTGGAGGCGAAAATCGAGGAGCTGTCCGAGGTGCAGAACGACCCGGCCCTGGACATCTCCGAGGAAATCGAGCGCCTGCGCAAGAAGAGCGCGGCGCTGACCAAGCAGATCTACGGCAAGCTCAATGCCTGGCAGATTTCCCAGGTTGCTCGTCATCCTCAGCGGCCCTACGCACTGGACTACATCCAGGGCCTCTTCAGCGAGTTCGAGGAGCTGCACGGCGACCGCGCCTTTGCCGATGACCCGGCCATCGTAGGCGGCCTGGCCCGCTTCCAGGGTGAACCGGTGATGGTGATCGGCCACCAGAAGGGCCGCGACACCAAGGAGCGCCAGTACCGCAACTTCGGCATGCCCCGGCCCGAGGGCTACCGCAAGGCGCTGCGGCTGATGCGCCTGGCGGAAAAATTCCGCCTGCCCGTATTCACCTTCATCGACACCCCTGGCGCCTATCCCGGCATCGATGCAGAGGAGCGCGGCCAGTCCGAGGCCATCGCCCGCAACCTCTACGTCATGGCCGAATTGAAGACGCCGGTGATCTGCACGGTGATCGGCGAGGGCGGTTCCGGCGGTGCCCTGGCCATCGGCATTGGTGACGCCCTGGTCATGTTGCAGTACGCCACCTATTCCGTCATCTCGCCGGAAGGCTGCGCCTCCATCCTCTGGAAGAGCGCGGAAAAGGCGCCGCTGGCTGCTGAGGCCCTGGGCATCACCGCGCCCAAGCTGCAAACCCTGGGCTTGGTGGACCACATCGTCGGCGAGCCCCTGGGTGGCGCCCATCGTAATCCTGAGGCGATGATGGACGCCCTGCGCGATACCCTGACCGAGGTGCTCGCCAACCTGCGCGAGCGCCCCCTCAACGCCCTGCTCAATGCCCGCTACGCCCGGCTCATGGGCTATGGCAAGTTCAAGGAAGGGCGAGCCTGACCTGCCGGGTCGGGTCCTCGCCCAACTGCCCGCCCAGGCGCCACCGGGCAGCCGGCTGAGCGTCGGCTATTCCGGCGGCCTGGATTCCAGCGTATTGCTGCATATCCTGGCTGGACTGCGGTCGGTCGGGGGATATGCTTTGAGCGCCGTGCACGTTCACCACGGCCTGTCCTATCACGCCGACACCTGGGCCGATCATTGCCGGGAGGTCTGCACCGCGCTGGCGGTGCCCATCGAAATCCGCCAGGTGAGGGTGCAGGCAACGGGGGAGGGGCCGGAGGCCGCGGCCCGGGCAGCTCGCTATGACGCTTTCGCCGCCGTGGACACGGATGTCCTGGCCTTGGCACACCACCGCGACGACCAGGCCGAGACTGTGCTGACGCAGTTGCTGCGCGGCGGTGGCACCCGGGGGCTGGCAGCCATGCCGGCCTGCCGGCCCCTGCCGGGCGGCCGCATGCGCCTGTGGCGCCCCCTGCTCGACATGCCCCGCGCCGACCTGCTGGCCTGGGCCCGGGCGTGCGGCCTGGCCTGGGTGGAGGACGACAGCAACCGCCAGACCCACCTGGCCCGCAACGCCCTGCGCCATGACATCATGCCGCGCCTGGAAAGTCGCTTTCCCGGGGCTGGTGCCACCCTGGCCCGGGCCGCCGGCCGCTTCGCCGAGGCGGCGTCCTTGCTGGATGACCTGGCCGATCTGGACGGCGGGACCGCCGTCGATGCCGCGGGTTTGTCGCTGGCGCGCCTGGCCGCCTTGCCGGAGCCGCGTGCCCGCAACCTGCTGCGCCGCTATCTTGAGGGCGCTGGCGCAACGCTCCACCCCGATCCGCTCAGGGAAGCGCTGCGGCAATTGCTGGCCGCCCGGGCGGATTCCCGGGTGCGTGTGGATTTCGGGCCCGTTTTGCTACTTCGCCATGGTGGCCGCGCCGTGGCCGTCCCGGCGGCGCGAGCGGCTGACTCTCCGGTGCGGGAGTGCCTCTGGCGGGGCGAGTCCCATCTGGACCTGGGCGGTGGTGAAAGCCTGGTGTTCCAGCCTGTGACGGGGGAAGGCGTGCGCCTGGAACCGGGCCGGGCGACGGTGTGCTTCCGACGCGGCGGCGAGAGGCTGCGTCCGGCGCCGGACCGGCCGCGTCGCCTGCTCAAGGACTTGTTGCGTGAGGCGGCCATACCCCCCTGGCAAAGGGATCGCCTGCCATTGCTCTATGTTGGTGACCGGCTGGCCTGGGTCGCCGGAATCGGCGCGGATGCGGACTTCCGCGCCGGCCCGGGCGAGCCGGGCTGGCTCATTTCACGGGAGTCGCCGCCGTGACCAGGGCGTTGTAGCCCAGCTTGCGCATTTCCGCCTGGGCCTTTTCCGCCTCCTGGCGGTTGAGGAAGGGGCCGAGCTGCACGCGGGCTTCCAGGTGGGCGCGGATGCCCTGCTTGTTGAGCTTGTCCACCATCTCCCGGGCGTTGTCCGGATTGCTGAAGACGCCGACCTGCACCACGAAACCCTTCCCCGGTGGGATCGGTGCCGGGGCGGGGGAGGGGGCGGGCGGTGTCGGCGCGGCCGCGGGTTTGGCCGCGGGCGGCGGCGTGACTGGCCGGGCGGCGGGGAGTGGCGGCAGCGCCTTGGGCGCGTTGCTGACCTTGGGCGGGGGTGGCGGTTCGGCCGGCGGCTCGCCCGGTTTCACGGCCGGCGTTGTTTCCTTCGGCTCGCCGCCAGGTTTCTCGGCTGCTGGTGTCTCGGCCTGGGGCGGCGCGGTTTCCGGAGGCGCCGCCTGCACGATGGGCGCGGGGGCGGCGGGTGGCATGGGCGGGGTTTTCCTTTTCTCGGCACCCTGGTCCAGCCACCACAGGCCTGCCAGGGCGGCGGCGGTCACCGTGCCGGCGATACCCAGGCGCAGCAGGGCCTTGGTACGTACATCCTCGTTCTCAGGCATCCCGTTTTCGGCAGCCATTCCCGTCTCCTCGCAGCGGCTCATGTTCGCGCCGGCGCGCGGCGCATCGCCTTTATTTTAGGGGCGTTTCGTGGTAACTTGCGCGCGCTTTTTCACGTGTTTTCAAAGATTTCCCTCGGATTCCTTCCCCTTCCCGTTTCCCGTCCCTTCCGCTTCACCCATTCCCTTTCGGAGAAAAACAAAGTGGCCATCGAACGTACCCTTTCCATCATCAAACCCGACGCTGTCGCCAAGAACGTGATCGGCAAGATCTACTCCCGTTTCGAGAGCAACGGCCTGAAGATCGTCGCCGCCCGCATGGCCCATCTGTCCCGCACCGAGGCCGAAGGCTTCTACGCGGTGCACAAGGGACGCCCCTTCTTCAATGACCTGGTGGAATTCATGACCTCCGGCCCGGTGATGATCCAGGTGCTGGAAGGCGAGAATGCCATCGCCAAGAACCGCGAACTGATGGGTGCCACCGATCCCAAGAAGGCCGATGCCGGAACGATCCGTGCCGACTTCGCCTCCAGCATCGACGCCAATGCCGTGCATGGTTCCGACGCGCCGGAAACGGCCGCCGTGGAAATCGCTTATTTCTTCCCGGCCTCCCAGGTCTATACCCGCTGATCCGGCCCGACCATTGAATCGCGTCAATCTCCTCGATCTCGACCAGGCCTCTCTCGTCGCTTTCTTCGAAAGCATTGGCGAGAAGCCCTTTCGCGCCCGCCAGGTCATGCACTGGCTGCACCAGTACGGCGCCGACAGCTTCGAGGGGATGACCGACCTGGCCAAGTCCCTGCGCGCCAAGCTGCCCGAGGTGGCCGAGATCCGGCCGCCGATCCTCGGCCACGAGCAGATTTCCGCAGACGGTACCCACAAGTGGCTGCTCGAGGTGGGGCCCAACAACCGGGTGGAGACGGTGTTCATCCCGGAGACCGACCGGGGCACCCTGTGCGTATCAACCCAGGTGGGCTGCGCCCTGGACTGCGCCTTCTGCGCCACCGGCAAGCAGGGCTTCAACCGCAACCTGAGCGTGGCCGAGATTGTCGGACAGTTGTGGTGGGCCAACAGGGCGCTTAGCCAACGGCCGGTTACCGATACCTCCACCGTCCCCTCTCCCCCAACCCCTCTCCCGCATGCGGGAGAGGGGAGCCTCAAGCCGCTGCGCGGAGAAGATGGGGAACGCATCATCACCAACGTGGTGCTGATGGGCATGGGCGAGCCCCTGCTCAATTTCGACGCCACCGTGGCGGCGGTGTCACTCATGCTGGATGACCACGCCTATGGCTTGTCGCGGCGGCGGGTGACCATCTCCACCTCCGGCATCGTTCCGGCCATGGACCGGCTGCGGGAACGGATGCCTGTGGCCCTGGCCGTGTCGCTGCATGCGCCCAATGATGCGCTGCGCGACGAACTGGTGCCGGTCAACCGCAAGTACCCGCTGAAGGCACTCATGGCCGCCTGCAAGCGCTACGTCCACGATGGTCCCCGCGACTTCATCACCTTCGAGTACATCATGCTGGCGGGGGTGAACGACCGGCCGGAGCATGCCGATCAACTCCTGGAACTCACCCGCGACGTGCCCTGCAAGTTCAACCTGATTCCCTTCAACCCCTTCACCCTGTCCGGCTTCCGGCGTTCCCCCGCCGAGTCCGTTCGGCGCTTCGCCAACCGACTGATGGCCGAAGGCCGGATCGCCACCACCCGCAAGACGCGGGGTGATGACATCGATGCCGCCTGCGGCCAGCTCGCCGGCCAGGTCGAGGACAAGTCCCGGCGCGTGCCGAGAACAATAGAGGTGGTGGCATGAACCCTGGTTACCTCTGGGCCCGCGCGGCCCTGCTGTTGGCACTTACCGGCTGCGCCGGGCAGGCCACGCACGACAACGTCGGCCAGGATGCGCGCGCGGAAGGCCGTGCCAACGTCCAGGCCCGCATCCACACCGAGCTGGGAGCCGGCTATTACGCCCGGGGCCAATACGCCATCGCGCTGCAGGAACTGAAGATCGCGCGGGAGTCGGATCCCGGTTACGCGCCGACCTACAGCATCCTCGGTCTGGTGCATGCCGAGCTGCGGGAGGACCGGCAGGCCGAGGACAACTTCCGACGCGCCATCGATCTGTCCCCCGGCTATTCCGAGGGCCACAACAACTATGGCCTGTTCCTCTGCCAGCGTGGCCGCGTGCCGGAATCCCTGGCGCGCTTCGAGGCCGCCCTGGCCAATCCCCTCTACGAGACGCCGGAAAAAGCTTTGGCCAACGCCGGTGTGTGCCTCCTGGACAAGGGTGACCTGGCCCAGGCCGAGATCTACCTGACCCGGGCCCTGAAGCGCGCCCCCGGACTCGCTACGGCGCTGCTGGGCACGGCCGAGCTGCATTTCCGCCAGGGACGCTGGCTGGCAGCCCGCAGCATGTTGCGCCAGGTCGGGGAAGTGATGGATCTGGGCGCCCAGGCCCTGTGGCTGGGCGTGCGTGTCGAGCGCCGCCTGGGTGATCGGGATGCTGAAGCCAGCTACGGTGCACAACTGCGCCGGCGCTTCCCTGAGTCAATGCAAGCCCAGTGGCTGGTCACCGGCCAGTACGAGCAGGCCGGGAGCCTGCTGTGAGCGAAGCGTTCCTGCCTGGGTTCGGCACGCGCCTGAAAGCCGGCCGCGAAGCCAAGGCCCTGACGCCGGCAGAGGTGGCCGCCAAGCTCAAGCTGACCGCCCGCCAAGTGCAGGCCCTGGAGGAGGAGGACCTGAGCCATCTACCCGGCGAGGTATTCGTGCGCGGTTTCGTGCGCAACTACGCCCGCCTGGTGGATGTGGATGCCGACGAGCTGATCGCTCCGGTGGATGTCCAGGCTTCCGTCTCGGAAACCATCACCGCGCCCAGTGCCGGCGTGAGCTTTTCCTCCAGCGGCGTGCGCCGCTGGCTCATGCTGCCCCTGCTTGCCCTGGCTGCTTTCCTGGTCCTGGTGACGGCGCTCTATCACTGGTTGCGTAAAGGCGAGGAGGCCCTGGTGCCCGAGCCAGTTCCTGCGACTGCGCCCGGTGCGGCCGCAAGCCCGCCCGCGCCGGAAGCACTGCCGCAGATGCAGCCTCTGCAACCCGCACCCGAGGCGGCAGTTCTGCAGGATGGCACGCCGGCCGCTGCTCCGACCCCGACTGCACCGGCGCCGACGGCCGCGCCATCCCCGGTGTCCGACAAGCCAAGCGCGCCGGTCGCTCCGGTTTCCGCCGCAGCGGCCAAGACCGGCGACCACACCCTGCGCTTCGAGCCCAGCCAGGATGCCTGGATCCAGGTGGTGGACGGCAAGGGTCAGCGTTTTTCCAAGCTGGTTCGCTCCGGCGGTGTCGAGACCTTTTCCGGCGAGCCGCCGTTCCGCCTGGTGGTGGGCGAGGCGGCCAGGGTGCGCATGAGCTACGACGGACACGTCATCGATCTGTCCCCGTTCATCGGCCAGAAAGTGGCCCGGCTCACCCTGGAATGAACACGCCATGACCCTGAGCAGCCCCATCGTGCGCCGTCCGACCCGCAAGGTCATGGTGGGCCATGTCGCCGTGGGGGCGGGTGCACCCGTGGTGGTGCAGTCCATGACCAACACCGACACGGCCGACATCGCCGGCAGCGTCGCCCAGATCCATGAACTCTGGCAGGCAGGCTCAGAACTGGTGCGGCTCACCGTCAACACCGAGGAAGCCGCCCGCGCAGTACCGGCCATCCGGGAGAGGCTGGACGGGCTCGGCTGCAACGTGCCGTTGATCGGCGACTTCCATTTCAACGGCCACCGCCTCGTCAAGGCCGTGCCGGAATGCGCCCAGGCCCTGGCCAAGCTGCGCATCAACCCGGGCAATGTCGGGCGCGGTGCCAGGAAGGACGAGCAGTTCGCCACCCTCATCGATGCCGCCGCGAGATACGACAAGGCGGTGCGCATCGGCGTCAACTGGGGCAGCCTGGACCAGGAACTGCTGGCGCGCATGATGGACGAGAACGCGAAGCGGTCCGTACCCCATGAGCCCGAGGAGGTGATGCGCAACGCGCTCATCACCTCCGCCCTGGATTCCGCCGCCCGCGCCGAGGAACTGGGCCTGGCCGGCGACAGGATCATCCTGTCCTGCAAGCTCTCCGGCGTGCAGGATCTGGTCAAGGTCTACCGGGATCTCGCCGCCCGCTCCGACTATGCCCTGCATCTGGGGCTGACCGAAGCCGGCATGGGCAGCAAGGGCATCGTCGCGTCCACGGCGGCTCTGGCCATCCTGCTGCAGGAAGGCATCGGCGACACCATCCGCGTGTCCCTCACGCCCCAGCCAGGCGAATCCCGCACCACCGAAGTCCAGGTGGCCCAGGAAATCCTGCAGACCCTGGGCATCCGTTCCTTCACCCCCCTGGTCACCGCCTGCCCTGGTTGCGGCCGCACCACCAGCACCGTGTTCCAGGAACTGGCCCAGAGCATCCAGAACTGGCTGCGCGGCCAGATGCCCGTCTGGCGCGGCCAATACCCCGGTGTCGAAACCATGAACGTGGCCGTCATGGGGTGCGTGGTGAACGGCCCCGGCGAGAGCAAGCACGCCAACGTCGGCATCAGCCTGCCCGGCACCAACGAAACCCCGGTGGCCCCGGTCTACGTGGACGGGGAGAAGACCGTCACCCTCAAGGGCGACGCAATAGCCGAGGAGTTCAAGGCCATCGTCGAGGACTACGTCCGGCGCACCTACGGTGCCAGCCAAACCAACCAGAACCGAGCATCATGAGCAACGCCCTCCGCGCCGTGCGCGGCATGAACGACCTGCTGCCGGCCGATGCGCCGCTGTGGAGCCATTTCGAGACCATTGTCCGCGCCTGGCTGAAGAGCTACGGCTACCGGGAGATGCGCACGCCCATCCTGGAGCACACCGGCCTGTTCAAGCGGGCCATCGGTGAGGTCACCGACATCGTCGAGAAGGAGATGTACACCTTCGTCGACGAGCTCAACGGCGAGTCCCTGACCCTGCGTCCCGAAGGCACAGCCTCCTGCGTGCGCGCCGTCATCGAGCACAACCTGCTTTTCGACGGTGGCAAGCGGCTCTGGTATGCCGGTCCCATGTTCCGCCATGAGCGTCCCCAGAAGGGCCGCTACCGCCAGTTCCACCAGGTGGGCATCGAGGCCCTGGGCTTCGCCGGCCCCGACCTGGACATCGAACTCCTGCTCATGACCGCCCGGCTCTGGAAGCTCCTGGGCATGGCCGAGCACATCCGCCTGGAGATCAACACCCTGGGCGGCGCCGAATCCCGCGCCAGCCACCGGCAGAAGCTCATCGCCTATTTCGAGGCCCACCGGGACCAGCTGGACGAGGACGCCCAGCGCCGCCTGCACAGCAATCCCCTGCGTATCCTGGACACCAAGAACCCGGCCATGCAGGCCCTGGTGGAAGCCGCCCCCAAGCTCATGGACGAGCTGGACGACGCGGCCATCGCCCACTTCGAGGCGGTGAAGCGGGGGCTGGAGGACGCGGGCATCCCCTACACCGTGAACCCCCGCCTGGTGCGGGGCCTGGACTACTACAACCTCACCGTGTTCGAGTGGGTCACCGACAGGTTGGGCTCCCAGGGCACGGTCTGCGCCGGCGGCCGCTACGATGGCCTGGTGGGCCAGATGGGGGGCAAGCCCGCCCCCGCCTGCGGCTTCGCCATGGGTGTGGAACGCCTGCTGGTGATGATGGGCGAGCTGGGTCTCGCCCCAGGGCCCATGGCGCCGGACGTCTACATCGTCAATGTCGGCCAGGCCGCTGGCCGCTTCGCTCTGCTGGCTGCCGAGCGGCTTCGGGATGCGGGCCTGGACGTGGTGCTGCACGGCGGCGGCGGCAGTTTCAAGTCACAGATGAAGAAGGCCGACGCCAGCCTGGCCCGTTTTGCCGCCATCATCGGCGACGACGAGGCGGCGGCGGGTGAGTTGGCGGTCAAGCCCCTGCGGGGCGAAGGCGAGCAGCGCCGGGTGGCGCTGGCGGATGCGATTGAATTGTTGAAAAAAGGGTAAGCGATGGCACTCGATCTCGAAGAACAGGAACAGCTGGACGAAGCGAAAGCCTGGTGGAAGCTGCACGGCAACAAGGTGATCTGGGGCGTGACCCTGTTTCTGCTCGCGGCCGCCGGCTGGCGTGCCTGGGAGACCTGGACCCGGAACCAGGCCGCAGAGGCATCCATGCTGTTCGACCAGGCTGTGCAGGCAACCAGCCTGAACGACCTGAAGACCGCCAAGGATGCCGCCGGCCGCATCATGGAGAACCATGCCCGAAGCGCCTACGCGGCGCCGGCCGCCTGGCTCGCCGGGCACATCAACTACGAAACAGGCGACCTGAAGAGCGCCCGCGCCCAGTACGAGTACGCGCTGGATCACGCCCGGGACGACGGTGCCCGCCAGCTGGCGCGGCTGCGCCTGGCCGCCCTGCTGTTCGAGCAGAAGGATCTGGCCGGCGCCCAGAAACTGCTGGACGAGGCCTTCGATCCAGCCTTCCAGGGCCTGGCCGGCCAGCTCAAGGGCGACATTCTCGTGGCCCAGGGTAAGACCGCCGAGGCCCGGGCCGCCTACAAGCTGGCCCTGGAAAAGCTGGGCGACAAGAGCCCCCTGAAACCCCTGGTGGAAATCCGCCTGGACGGTCTGGGAGGCTGACGTGCGTAAATCCTCGTTCATGAAACGCCTGCCGCTGGCCGCCCTGGTGCTGGGCGTGGCCGTGCCCCTGTCCGGCTGTTCCTGGTTCAGCGGCTGGTTCGGATCCTCCAAGCCGGCCGAGAAGCCCGCCGAACTGGTGGAATTCAAGGCCACTGTCGGTCTGAGTCGGGCCTGGGATGTCAACGTCGGCGCCGCCGGCCCTTACGCCTTCTCGCCGGCCACGGACGGACAGGTGGTCTACGCCGCCGGCCGCGAGGGCCGCATCGTCAAGCTGGATCTGGGCAGCGGCCGGGAAATCTGGCGCATCGAGGCCGGCCAGACCCTTTCCGCGGGTGTCGGCGCCGGCGAGGGCCTGGTGCTGGTGGGCACGCCCAAGGGCGAACTGCTGGCCTTCAAGGCCGCCGACGGCTCCCCGGCCTGGTCCGTGAAACTGTCCAGCGAACTGCTGGTGCCGCCGGAGGTGGTTAACGGCGCCATCGCCGCCCGTTCCAACGACGGCAAGGTGGCCCTGCTGGATGCCGCCGGCAAGGTCCGCTGGACCTACAGCCGTGCCTTGCCGGCTCTGACCTTGCGCGAGCAAGGCCATCTCGTGATGGATGCGAAGGCGGTTTATGCCGGCCATGCCGGCGGCAGGCTTACCGCCCTGTCGATGAACAACGGGGCGCCGCAGTGGGAAGTCAATGTGGCCCTGCCGCGCGGCAGCACGGAATTGGAGCGCATCGCCGATGTCACAGGATCCCTGGCACTGGACGACCGCCAGATCTGCGCCACAGCCTACCAGGGGCGCCTCGGCTGCTTCGACCTGACTTCCGGGAACGCCCTCTGGACACGGGACTTTTCCAGCCTGGGTGGCGTCGATATGGATGATCGCTTCGTCTATGCGGCCGATGAGCGCGACGCTGTTTTTGCCTACAACAAGTCCGGGGGGGCCAATCCCTGGAAGCAGGACAAGCTGCGCGGCCGCAAGTTGTCCAGCCCAGTCGCCGTGGGCGGGCGCTATGTGGCGGTGGGCGACTACCAGGGCCACGTGCATCTGATCAATGCCGAGGACGGTGCCTTCGCCGCCCGTGCCGCCACCGACGGCAGTGCCATCCGGGGCGTCATGCTGCGCCTCAAGTCCGGACTGGTGGTGCAGACCGCCAGCGGCGGTGTGTATGCGCTGAGAATCCAGTGAGGAGAGCGGGATAAGGAGTGAGTGGGCAAGAGCGGTGTTTACCCCGTACTCCTCGCTCGTCACTTCTCGCCAGCCATGAAACCCACCATCGTCCTGGTCGGCCGGCCCAATGTCGGCAAGTCCACCCTGTTCAACAGGCTCACCAAGACCCGGGACGCGCTCGTCCATGACCTGCCCGGCCTGACCCGTGACCGCCATTACGGCCATGGCCGCGTCGGTGCCAAGCCCTTCCTGGTGGTGGACACCGGCGGTTTCGAACCGGTGGTGGACAGCGGCATCCTGGCCGAGATGGCCAAGCAGACCCTGCAGGCCGTGGCCGAGGGGGATGCCGTCATTTTTCTGGTGGACGGCCGCGCCGGGATCACGCCCCAGGACAAGATCATCGCCGACAAGCTGCGCCGCACCGGACGGCCGGTGCTCCTGGCGGTCAACAAGACCGAGGGGATGAATGCCGGTGTGGTCACCGCAGAGTTCCACGAACTGGGCCTGGGCCAGCCGGTCGCCGTGTCGGGCGCCCACGGCGAGGGCGTGCGCGAACTCATCGACCTGGTCATGGACCCCTTCGAAGTCGAGCCGGAGGAAGCCGGTGCCGATGACCATCCCAAGATCGCCATCGTCGGCCGCCCCAACGTCGGCAAGTCCACCCTGGTGAACACCTTCGTCGGCGAGGAGCGGGTCATTGCCTTCGACCAGCCCGGTACCACGCGCGACTCCATCTACGTGGACTTCGAGCGCGGCGGCAGGCCCTATACCCTCATCGACACGGCCGGCGTACGGCGCAAGGGCCGGGTGACGGAAGCCATCGAGAAGTTCTCCGTCATCAAGACCCTGCAGGCCATCGAGGATGCCAACGTGGTGGTGCTGGTGCTGGACGCGCGCCAGGAGATCTCCGACCAGGACGCACACCTCGCCGGCTTCATCCTGGAGGCTGGCCGTGCTCTGGTGGTGGCCATCAACAAGTGGGATGGCCTGGACAACTACCAGCGGGAACAGATCAAGCGCGAACTGGAGCGCAAGCTCGACTTCCTCACCTTCGCCCGCTTCCATTTCATCTCCGCGCTCAAGGGCACCGGTGTCGGCGGCGTGCTGAAATCCGTGGACGAGGCCTACGCCGCCGCCATGATCAAGATTCCCACGCCCAAGCTCACCCGGGTGTTGCAGGAAGCTGTCTCACAGCACCAGCCGCCACGCGCCGGCAACTTCCGGCCCAAGCCCAAGTACGCCCACCAGGGCGGCAACAATCCGCCCATCATCGTGATCCACGGCAATCACCTGGAAGGCATGCCCGATGCCTACAGGCGCTATCTGGAAAACGTCTTCCGGACCGCCTTCAACCTCGCCGGCACGCCCCTGCGCGTGGACTTCAAGGCCAACTACAACCCGTTCGACAAACGCGAGGTCAAGACCGAGACCCCGCGCCAGGCGCGTACTGCCGAGAAACACAAAAAACGCCTGCCCGCGCATCTGAAGGAAGGCAAACCCAAGGCCCGCTAGGGCAGTAGCCTTGGCGCTCTGCCACGGCCTGCCCGTGGCTGGCCGCTTCTTCGAAATCCCTTTCGATTCTTCTCTGGTCAAGACGAGGGCCACATCGGCTATTCGTCGGCGTCGGGCGCGGAGTGTTCCGGGAGTGCGCGCTTCTCTGGCTACTGCTGTTCTGTACGGCAGAAACTCTTTCTGGTAATACCAGACTAAAATGCTATGGTAATAACTGCCAGCATAGGAGTCCCTGTCATGAAGCCCCTGCCCGACACCCCCCTGCTTGACCAGCTCGAAACCGGCCCGTGGCCTTCCTTCGTTACCGGCTTGAAGCGCCTCGCCAACGAAAATCCCATGATGTCCGACCTGCTCGGGCAGTTGGAGACTTCCTACCGCGACAAGGCCGGCTATTGGAAGGGGGGCACCGTGGGTGTGGTGGGCTATGGCGCCGGCATCATTCCCCGCTTTACCGAACTCAAGGATGCGGACGGCAAACCCAAGTTCCCCGAGGCCGCCGAGTTCCACACCCTGCGCGTGCAACCCCCCGCCGGCATGCACTACTCCTCGGACCTATTGCGCAAGATCGCCGATGTCTGGGTGGAAACGGGCGGCTCCGGGTTGATCGCCTTCCATGGCCAGTCCGGCGACATCATGTTCCAGGGCATCCGCAGCGAGAACGTGCAGAAGGCGTTCGACGGCCTCAACGAAATCGGCTTCGACCTGGGCGGCGCCGGGCCTTCCCTGCGCACCTCCATGTCCTGCGTCGGCGCGGCCCGCTGCGAAATGTCCTGCTATGACGAGGCCCGCGCGCTGCGTACCGTCATCAACAACAATCTGGACGACATGCATCGTCCGTCCCTGCCCTACAAGTTCAAGTTCAAGTTCTCCGGCTGTCCCAACGACTGCGTAAATTCGATCCAGCGCTCCGACATGGCCACCATCGGCACGTGGCGCGACAACATCCGCGCCAACCAGACCATCGCCGACGAATGGATGGCCGGCCACACCATGAACGATCTGGTGAACATGGTGGTCAGCCTGTGCCCCACCAAGGCCATCACGCTGCGCGCCCCCGGCGCCCCGGCCGAGGCCCACGAAACCGTGCTGCGCGTGGCCGAGGACAGCGAAATGGCCATCGACAACCACAACTGCGTGCGCTGCATGCACTGCCTCAACGTCATGCCCGGTGCCCTGCTGCCCGGCAGGGACAAGGGCGTCACGGTGCTCATCGGCGGCAAGGGCGTACTGAAGATCGGTGCCACCATGGGCACGGTCATCATTCCCTTCATGAAGCTGGAGAGTGACGAGGACTTCGAGAAGCTCAACGACCTGGCCCGCGGCGTCCTGGACTTCTTCGCCGAGAATGCCCTTGACCACGAGCGCACCGGCGAGATGATCGAGCGCATCGGCCTGGTGAATTTCCTCGAAGGCATCGGTGTGGAAATCGACCCGAACATGATCTCCCATCCCCGCAGCAACCCCTACTTCCGCGGCGATGGTTGGGACGATGAGGCCCGGAAATGGTTTGCCCGCAAGGCGGAGGCCGCGGCCCGGCATGCCGAAGGCAAGTTCGCCGAGGCGGCCTGACCTTCGTGTCCGGCACCAGGAGGGTTCGCCATGGAACATGCCGCGTTGGATTTCAAACAGGTCAAGGCGATCGCCCTGGCCGTGACCGACCCCGCCCGCGCCCGGCACTTCTACGGTGAAACACTGGGCCTGCCCCCGGCGATGGAGGGGGGCGAACAGGTGGGTTGCAGGCTGGGGAGCAGCATCCTCATGTTCAAGGTCGATTGGTATGGCAAACCGACCGATGCCCCTAATCCCCGCATCACACTTGAAGTGGAAAACGCGCGAGCCACGGAGCGGATGCTGCGTGACCTTGGCGTGACCATCAGTGACTCGGTGGAACGTTACGACGATGCCCTGGTCGGGGCATTTCTCGATAGCGAGGGCAACAAGCTGTGGTTCTGTTCGGATGCCTGAAGGCCCCGCGACGATTGCTTATCGGGACGCGAGGTCGAGGAAACAACGATGCATGACCTGAACCGGCAAATGGCGGAGCGCTACCGCAACAACTTCCTCAAGGAAATCGAGGAACAGGCGGAGATGGGCGAGTGGGTCAAGCTGTGCATGCAGTGCGGCCTCTGTTCCGGCTCCTGCCCCACCCATTTCCACGACGGCTGGGACCACGCCCCCCACGAAATCTTCATGATGATCCGCGCCGGCAAGCGCGACGAAGTGCTGCAGTCCCAGGGCATGTGGATGTGCACCTCCTGCTACAACTGCTACGTGCGCTGCCCGCGCAAGGTGCCGGTCACCCATGTCATGCACGGCATCGCCGAATACGCCTACCGCCTGGGCCGCTCGCCAAAGAAGCAACCCACCCAGCACCTATCCAGGACCTTCTGGGACAACTGCATCAAGACCGGCCGGGTCAACGAACTGCACCTGACGCGCACCCTCTACTTCAAGGACGGTTTCATCGCCGGCATCCGGAAATTCCTGGAAATGAGCGCCGTCGGCCTGGGCCTCGCCAAGGCCGGGCGCATGAACCCCCTGGAAGCCGTCGGCGCCGGCCACAAGTGCAAGGACACCCAAGGCATCCACGCGATGCTGGCCAAGGCCAAGGAACTGGAGGCGGCGCGCAAGGCGGGGGAATAGTGAGGGAAAAGAGCTTGCACCCTGTATGGGGCTGATGGATGGGGCTCTGCTCTGCCAAGTAACGATTGCTCGAATGACCGGCGAATGACTGTGTGGATCTGTAGCTGGACAACGCAGCCAAAGTCATGAATGGCGCTGGCCGGGGGAAGCGCGATTCGGTAGCCCATGCCCGCTCATTCACCACCCCCGGAATGTCCAGCTGTGCAGAGCTTCCCTAGCAGTTCACCCGAATAAGCTTTTCAATGTAGGGCTTGAGGTGGGCGGAAACAGGAGAGAAAAGTGACAAATAGCATGTCCCTTCCGTGGAGGTGTTTAGGAAGTACTACTCACCACTCAGACAAGCGGATCCTCGAATCATGCAATACCGCCCAAATGTAAGAAGAACCACGCACGGTTTCGTTTAATACACCAGGCCCATCACATGGGACGAATTTGTAAGCCACTTCAAAATCTGCTTTCGAAATACGGTACTTGGTGCGGCTTGGGTAAAAAGCTTTTATATCAACGATATATGTAAACTCAAGACCAGTCTTTGTCTTAAATTGGCTGCCAGCGAGCCTAGCAATACGATCCCATACCACATTGAACGAGCCGCTCATTGCTTTGGTTCTCCTGTATTTCCTTGCGACTCATCGCCTACTAGCCAACTTGCAGTGGCTATTGAATATCCGCCTGAACTTGTGGATTCAATAACTCGGGATCCAGCCATTCCTTCGCGGAGGAATCTGACACTGACTGTCACTTTTCCTCGTTCGCCTTGATTTTGCGCTGAAATATATGCATGGTCCCCGGTTTTAAATCTGTGTCCATCGCTAAGGAATAATGAGCCAACCCTATGCTGTTCTGTTCCATACGGGGTGGAGATCGTTACCATCATCCCGTCGCGCCCCCTATTGCTCTATAAATTACGGAATATTCGGTTGGCGCAACTGAAACGTCGCATCCGATAATAAGGATCGATAACCCTGCACCCAAGAATAATCTGCCTATCATGGCTACCCCCTTCTCCCATTGTTTGTAAAGTATGTTCCATCTTCTTGCTCTCAACCATAGGGGTGGGCATCTGGGTTGATTGTTGTTGCCGCATACCCCTACGATGGGTGAGGCCGACTTTCAGCATGGCAGCTGTCATTTCCTGACAGACCGCAACAGGTTCACTGCCGCCCGAGGAGGGCGATCCCGTAAGCGTGACCTTCACGTGGTTTTGAAGGCTGGCCCTCAACGGCGGCGCCTGACCTTACCCGGTTTCCCAAGGGCATCGACTTAAAGGACAGGATTGAGGTGGTGATGTGTATCAGCCTGCGCGCCGCCTGATACCTGAACCGAGTCCGCGCCACCATTATCAAACCGCGGTATGCCGGGTCGTCCCGTACGCGCATCCCGGCACCCTATGCTCCCCTGGGGAATAACCTTTAAACGGTGTCGCCGTTGAACTATATAGAGCTTATACAATCCTATATTCGTCAACACTGGAGCGACCCATGCTACGCATCGGCAAGCTGACTGACTACGCCACCGGGCTCATGGCCCAGTTGGCCCATTCCCCGCAGCGCAATGTGAGCGCCCAGCAGTTGGCCCTGGAACTGGGCCTGCCGGGGCCGACCGTGGGCGCCCTGCTCAAGCGGCTCGGGCGGGCGGGGCTGGTGCGCAGCGTGCGGGGGGCGGGCGGCGGCTATGGGCTGGCGCGGGCGCCCCGGGAGATTTCGGTGGCGGACGTCATCGTCGCCATCGAGGGACCGGTGGCCCTGACCGAATGCGCGCTGGGCGAGGGCAACTGCAAGCTGGAATCGGGCTGCGCCACCCGCGGCAACTGGCAGCGGATCAGCCATGCGGTGCAGGTGGCCCTGGAGGCGGTGAGCCTGGCGGACCTGGCGGCGCCGGCCGGCACCACGGCCCGGGCGGTGAAGTTCCCCGACTTGCCCGGCGCGGCGGCGCAAGGAGACGTCCATGGGTAACAACGATCTGCAACGGCACCTGGCGAACGCATACCGCTGGGGCTTCGTCACCGATATCGAGCAGGACACCGCCCCCCCGGGCCTTTCCGAGGACACCGTCCGCCTCATCTCGGCGAAGAAGGGCGAGCCGGCTTTCCTGCTGGAATGGCGCCTGAAGGCTTATCGCCACTGGCTGACCCTGAAAGAGCCCGGCTGGTCCACGGTGCGGTATCCGCCCATCGACTACCAGGCCATCCGCTATTACGCGGCGCCCCGGCAGTCGCCCGGCCCGAAAAGCCTGGCTGAAGTGGATCCGCGCCTGCTGGCCACCTACGAGAAGCTGGGCATTCCCCTGGCCGAGCGGGAAGCCCTGGCCGGGGTGGCGGTGGATGCGGTGTTCGATTCCGTGTCCGTGGCCACCACCTTCAAGGACAAGCTGGAGAAGCTGGGCATCGTGTTCTGTTCCTTCTCCGAGGCGGTGCATCGGCATCCGGACCTGGTGCGCCAATACCTGGGCTCGGTGGTGCCCCCCACCGACAACTTCTTTGCCAGCCTGAATTCGGCGGTGTTCTCCGACGGCTCCTTCGTCTACGTGCCCAAAGGGGTGAAGTGCCCCATGGAGCTGTCCACCTACTTCCGCATCAACGCGCGCAACTCGGGCCAGTTCGAGCGCACCCTGATCATCGCCGACGAGGGGGCGAGCGTGAGCTACCTGGAAGGCTGCACCGCGCCCATGCGCGACGAGAACCAGCTGCACGCCGCGGTGGTGGAACTGGTGGCCCTGAAGGACGCGCGCATCAAGTATTCGACGGTGCAGAACTGGTATCCCGGCGACGCCGAGGGCCGCGGCGGCATCTACAACTTCGTCACCAAGCGGGGCGAGTGCCGGGGCGAGCGGTCTCGCATCTCCTGGACCCAGGTGGAGACCGGCTCGGCCATCACCTGGAAGTATCCGAGCTGCGTGCTCACCGGCGACGACAGCGTCGGCGAGTTCCATTCGGTGGCGCTGACCAGCAACAGGCAGCAGGCCGACACCGGCACCAAGATGATCCACGTCGGCAGGAACACCCGCAGCACCATCGTCTCCAAGGGCATCTCCGCCGGCCGGGGCAGCAACGCCTACCGGGGCCTGGTGAAGATGCTCAAGGGCGCGGACAACGCCCGCAACCACAGCCAGTGCGATTCCCTGCTCATGGGGCCGGACTGCGCCGCCCACACCTTCCCCTACATCGAGGTGAAGAACCCCACCGCCCGGGTCGAGCACGAGGCCAGCACCAGCCGCATCGGCGAGGACCAGCTGTTCTACCTGCGCAGCCGGGGCCTGTCCGAGGAGGACGCGGTGGGCCTGATCGTCAACGGCTTCTGCAGGGAGGTGTTCAAGGAACTGCCCATGGAATTCGCGGTGGAGGCGCAGAAGCTTCTGGCCGTGAGCCTGGAAGGCGCCGTGGGCTGAGCCTGTCAATGCGGAGCCATGATGCGTAAACCCTCCCTTTCCCCCAGCCCCTCTCCCGCGCTGCCGCGCACCCCTCCCCCGCTTGCGGGGCTGGGGATGTGCCCGCCGCGCGAGACGATCGTGCTTTTCTCCTCCCTCTCCCGTAAGCGGGAGAGGGGCTGGAGGAGAGGGAATGGGGCAAGCCCGATTCCGCCTCGGCAACCGTTGGAAAGGAGCTGACGCCATGCTCACCATCCAAGATCTGCATGTATCCATCGCCGGCAGGCCGATCCTGCAAGGCATCGACCTGGACGTGAAGCCGGGCGAGGTTCACGCCATCATGGGGCCCAACGGCTCCGGCAAGAGCACCCTGGCGCAGGTGCTGGCGGGCCGTCCGGGTTACGAGGTCACCCGGGGCGAGGTGCGCTTCCTGGACCGGGACCTTCTCGCCCTGGCGCCGGAGGAGCGCGCCCGCGCCGGGCTGTTCCTGGCCTTCCAGTATCCCCAGGAGATCCCCGGCGTGGCCAACGTGCAGCTGCTGCGCAATGCCCTCAACGCCATCCGCCGCGCCCGGGGCGAGGCGGAACTGGACGCCTTCGACTTCCTGGAGACCGTGAAGGACAAGCTGGCCCTGCTGGAGATGGATGACGCGCTGCTGTACCGCGGCGTCAACGAGGGCTTCTCCGGCGGCGAGAAGAAGCGCAACGAGATCCTGCAGATGGCGGTCCTGCAACCGCGCCTGGCTCTCCTGGACGAGACCGACTCGGGCCTGGACATCGATGCCCTCAAGGTGGTCGCCCGGGGCGTCAACGCGCTCAGCAGCGAGGAGCGGGCCATGGTCCTGGTCACCCATTACCAGCGCCTGCTCGACCATGTCGCGCCCGATTTCGTCCACGTTCTGGCCGGTGGCCGCATCGCCTGCTCCGGCGGCCCGGAGCTGGCCCTGGAACTGGAGGAAAGGGGCTACGCCTGGATTGACGGGAAGGAAGACACGCCGGAGACCCGGCCATGACCGCCGCGGCTCGCTCCGAATCCCGCTATCTCGACGCCCTGGCGCGCATTCCCGGCCCCGGCTGGCTGGCCGACACGCGCCGCCTCGCCCTGGACCGCTACCTGGCCCTTGGCCTGCCCGACAGCCGGGACGAGGACTGGCGCCACACCTCCCTGGATGCCCTGGACCGCCGCGCCCTGGTTCTCCCCGGAGACGACGCGGATACGGTGCTGGCCATCGAGGACTATCCCGGCGCCCTCATGGCCTTCGCCGACGACCGCCTGGTCTGGCAGGACACCCGTCTGCCCACGCGCCAGCTGGGTGCGCTGGCCGACGCCGAAGCTCCGGCGCGCTACCGCCTGGGCACCCTGGCGGGCGAGTCCGCCCTGGCCCAGCTCAACCTGGCCCTGTGGCGGGAAGGCACCTGCCTGCACGTGCCGGCCGGGCATCGCCCGCGCCTGCCGGTGTTCCTGAGCTTTGCCGCCGTTCGCGCCGACGTCATGCTGAACGCCCGCGTGCTGGTGGTCATGGAACCCCACGCGGACGCCGTCCTGGTCGAGCACTACCGCGCCGACGGCGCGACGCCCCACTGGCAGAACGCGGTGGTGGAAATCTTCCTGGAACCCGGCGCCCGCCTCACCCACCTGCGCCTGGTGGAAGCGGGGGAGGGCGGTACCCACACCCATGCGGTCAGCGTGCAGCAGGCCCGCGACAGCGAATACCGCGGCCTGACCCTCACCCTGGGCGGCGGCCTGGTACGCCAGGATCTTGGCATCACCCTGGCGGGCGAGGGCGCCGAAGTCCGCCTGGACGGCCTGTTCGTGGCCGACGGAAGACGTCACGTGGACCATCATGTGCGCATCGACCACGCCGCTTCCCGCACCACCAGCCGCACCCACTGGCGCGGCATGGCCGACGGCCGGGGGCGCGGCATCTTCGACGGCCGGGTTCTGGTGCGCCACGGCACTGTCCAGACCGACGCCCGGCAGGACAGCCGCAACCTGCTGCTGTCGCCCCATGCGGAAATCGACGCCAAGCCGCAACTGGAGATCTACAGCGACGACGTCAAATGCGGCCACGGCGCCACGGTGGGCAGCCTGGACGAGGACGCCCTGTTCTACCTGGCCAGCCGGGGCATCGACCCGGGCATCGCCCGCGCCATGCTGCTGGCCGGCTTCGCGGAACAGGCGCTGGGCCTGATGGACGACGCCGGGCTGCGCGACTGGGTCCAGCCCCGGCTCGCGGCGGCCCTGCACGGCGTCGGGCATGCGCAGGAGGCACGGCCATGAACGACGATCTTCGCGGCCTCTACGAGGAAGTCATCCTGGAACACAACCGCCACCCGCGGCACTACCCGGAGAACCCGCCAGGCAGCAACCGCCACGCCCACGGCTTCAACCCCCTGTGCAACGACGAGGTGTTCGTGCATATGAAGGTGGAAGACGGCGTGGTGCGCGAGGTGGGCTTCGAGGGCGCCGGCTGCGCCGTGTCCATGGCTTCCGCCTCCATGATGGCGGAGGCGGTGCGCGGCCATCCGGTGGAGGAAGTACGCGCCCTGTTCCGGCGCGTGCGCGGCATGCTCGCCGAGGACGGCCCTGCCGAGGTGGTAGGCAAGCTCCGGGTGCTGGCCGGGGTGAAGGAATTTCCCATGCGCGTCAAATGCGCCTCCCTGCCCTGGCATACCCTGGTGGCGGCCCTGGACAGCCGGGAAGAGACAGTCAGCACGGAGCCGGACGCTGCGCCCTGGTGTCCGCAACCGGGAGCCGCGCCATGAACCTGCTGGGCCTGCTGCGCCGGGACCGGGTCGCGGACAACCTGCGCGAGCGGGTGGTCGAGGCCCTGCGCCAGATCCACGACCCGGAGATCCCGGTCAACATCTACGACCTGGGCCTGATCTACGGCCTGGACATCGACGACATGGGCCGCGCCGAGATCCGCATGACGCTCACCGCGCCCACCTGCCCCGTGGCCCACACCTTCCCCGCTCAGGTGGAGGATGCCGTGGCAAGCGTGCAGGGCATCAGCCGCGCCCATGTGGAACTGGTGTGGGATCCGCCCTGGGACAAGCGCCGCCTGACCGAGGCGGCACTCCTGCAGCTGGGGCTGCTGTGAGCGGGGCGCCGTGAACACCGCCCTGGGGGACTGGACCCTGGTCGCCCGCGCCGAGGATTTTCCTCCGGGCACCCGCCGGGTCGTGGACGTGGGCGGGGTGAGGGTGGTGGTGTTCAACCTGGAAGGCGATTACCACGCCCTCGAGGACGTCTGCACCCACGACGGCGGCGAACTGGCCAGCGGCACCCTGGAGGGCTGCGAGATCGTCTGCCCCCGCCACGGCGCCCGCTTCAACGTGCGCAGCGGCGGCGTCACCGCGCCGCCCGCCTACGAACCCGTTCCGACCATGGCCGTGCGCGAGGTGGACGGCTGGGTGTGGGTGCGTGACCCGCGCTGGGACTGATCCACTTGCCCTCCGGCCTCCAAGTAGGCCCAGCCCGATGCCACGCAGGCGGGCGGCGCGAGGCTCAATCCGGAATGTTTGCCTCTACTAGCTTGGCCAGCAACTCCAGGGATTCCTGCCAGCCTAGATAACAGGCTTCCACGGGAATGATGTCTGGAATACCTTCCTGCTTCACCTTGAGTTCGGTGCCGCAGGACACGGCACCAAGACTTACGGTCGTGACCATCTGCCCGGGTAAATGAGGATCGTCGAAGACATCCGTGTGACGAATTAGCTCGCAGGGCCGCAGTTCTAGGTAGGAGCCCCCGAAGCTGTGGCTCTTGCCACTATCGAAATTGGTGAAAGACATCCTGAAGCCGCCCTCCACCCGCGCATCCATGTGGTGGACTTGGCAGGTGAAGCCATGAGGCGGCAGCCACTTTGCCAGGGCCAGGGGGTCCAGGAAGGCCCGGTACAGCTTGTCCGGGGTGGCGCGCAGGACGCGATGCAGTTGCACGGTGCTCATGGGGATGCTCCAGTGGGTTGGCGGGGGGCGGACTTCTGGAAGTATGACGGGCGAGGGCCGGTGTGTTTGACATCTTCGTCCAAGCGCGCGTGGCCCGCTAAACCCATCGTTAGAAGGGTTATTCAGGTGGCCATCAAATGATTCGCATGCCGTTGTTTCCATCAAGCTCGTTGCGTAATACATTCACCGCCTCGTAATCCGTTCGTCCGCGATCCCACCATTTGCAAAGGACAGCCCATGAATATCAAAGCCCTCTTAGCGCTTATTGTCCTGCTCATGTTCGATCTGGTCGCCCATGCGGGCCCGGTCGGAGATATGAAGGCATCGCTTGCCTCAATGCGTCAGCACACCATGGCCATGATGGGCGAGAGCGATCGTGGTGCCATGGAGATGCAGCACGAGGAATCCATGAAATACAGCGATGTGCTCGACAAGCAGCTGGAATCGGCCTTGAACAACAAGGCGCTGGTCAAGGCGCAGCCTGCCCTCAAGCAGTTCAAGGCGCTGTGGGAGGAGCTCAAGAAGACGCGCGACAGCGAGATCATCCCTCTGCTCTATGGTGGCGATCGCATGAAGGCGCGCATGACCGCCATGACCACCCAGCAGCCGCGCTTCAAGAAGCTGAACGAGTTGCTCGACTCCCTGCCGCAGTGACGCCGGCATGAAGGCGCTGCTCAAGAAGGGGCTGCTTGCCCTGTTGGGGATCGGCCTGCTGGCCGCCCTGTTCTTCGCCATCGCCCGTGGCGGCCCGCTGGCGCCCACCAAGCTCACCGTTGCCAAGGTGGAACGTGGCGTGGTTACACCTGCCCTGTTCGGGGTCGGGACTGTGGAGGCGCGCCGCGCCTATCTGATCGGTCCCACGGTCGCCAGCCGGGTGTTGCGGGTCATGGTGGACGTTGGCGACACGGTGAAGGCTGGCCAGTTGCTGGCGGAGATGGACCCCGTGGACCTGGATCAGCGGGTGGCGGCCCTGAATGCTTCCCTGGAGCGCGCCCGCAATGCCGTGTCGGCGGCCGAGGCCCAGCTGCGCGACGCAGAAAGCCGACGCGAACTGGCTGCCATCAATTTGCGTCGCTATCGCGACCTGGGGGAAAAGCAGTTCGTCAGCCAGGGGGTCGTGGACAGTCGCGTGCAGGAAGAGAAATCCGCCCAGGCTTCCGTTGACGCTGCGTCGGCGACACTGGAGGCTGCCCGGCAGGAACTGGTGCGCATCCAGGAGGACCGCGCCGGACTGCTCCAGCAGCGATCCAGCCTCCGCCTGGTGGCGCCGGTCGCAGGCATGGTGACCAGCCGCGAGGCTGAGCCGGGCTCCACGGTGGTGGCCGGGCAGGCGGTGCTGCGCCTGGTGGAGCCGGCCAGTCTGTGGGCCCGGGTGCGCTTCGACCAAGGGCGTTCGCAGGGGCTGGCCGTGGGCCAGACCGCCCGTCTCACGCGCCGAGCCGACTCAGGCAATGAGCTGGCGGGCAAGGTGGCGAGGATCGAACCGGTGAGCGATGCCGTCACCGAGGAGCGCATCGCCCAGATCGCCTTCGCGGAGCCGCCGGCGGGGCTGTCCGTAGGCGAGATCGTGGAGGCTACCGTGGCTTTGCCAGACAGCGGCGAGACCCTGGTGCTGCCCAACGCCAGCGTGCGCCGCATGGGGCCGCTGAAAGGCGTCTGGCTGGTGGAGGGCAAGGAATTGCGCTTCATGCCGGTAAAGACCGGGCTGGTCAGTCTGGACGGCATGGTGCAGATCAGCCGTGGCGTGAAGTCCGGTGACAAGGTGGTGGTGTACAGCGAGCGCGAACTTTCTCCGGGGAAGCGCTTCGAGATCGTCGATTCCCTGGCAGGCCAGCGTTGAGGCTGCATAGATGATCAGCCTTGCCGGCCGCGACATCTATCACACCTGGAAACGCTTCGTCTTCACCGGCTTCGGGCTGGGTCTGCTGATCGGCGTCACGCTCAGCATGGCGGGGGTCTACCGGGGCATGGTGGACGACGCCGAGGCCTTGCTCGAAGGCAGCGGCGCCGACATCTGGGTGGTGCAGAAGGACACGCTGGGCCCCTACGCCGAACCTTCCAGTGTGCGCGACGACATCTACCGCGATCTGCTGTCCCTCAAGGGCGTGGCCCAGGCCGCCAATGTCACCTACCTCACCATGCAGGTGCGCCAGGGAGAGAAGGATGTGCGTGTCATGGTGGTGGGTGTCACCCCAGGCGAGCCCGGGGAACCCAATGCCCTGGTTGCGGGGCGGCAAATGACCCGCGACCACTACGAGGCTGTTGCCGACGTGAAATGCGGTTTTCACCTGGGCCAGACAATCCACATCCGCCGTCACGACTACAAGGTGGTGGGCCTGACCCGGCGCATGGTCTCCTCGGCTGGCGACCCCATGCTGTTCATCCCCATCCGCGACGGCCAGGAGGCCCAGTTCCTCAAGGACAACGAGGCCATCCGCGGCGAGCGAAATCGCAGCGCCGCCAATCCCGCATTCAACCGTCCCGGCGTCCCGGGCCTGCTGGAAGCGGTGCAGACAGCACAGACCGTCAACCACAGCGTCAACGCCATCCTGGTCAAGGTGTCAGCGGGTGCGAATCCCTCCAGCGTGGCCCGGGAGATCTCCCGCTGGAAACATCTCCAGGCCTACACCTGGGCGCAGATGGAAGAGATCCTGGTGTCCAAGATGATCCTCACTTCCGCCCAGCAGATCGGCATGTTCCTGCGCATCCTGGCGCTGGTCACCGCCACCATCGTGGCCTTCATCATCTACACCATGACACTGAGCAAGATCCGCGAGATCGCGGTGCTGAAGCTCATCGGCGCCCGCGACCGCAGCATCGTCTGGATGATCCTGCAACAGGCCCTGGGATTGGGACTCATCGGTTTCGCGGTGGGCAAGGTCACCGCCACCCTGCTGGTGCCGGTGTTTCCCAAGCACGTCCTGCTCACCCCCCAGGACACCCTGGCCGGGTTCGTCGTCGTCATGGTGTTGTGCGCGCTGGCCAGCAGCCTGGCCATCCATGCCGCCCTGAAGGTGGACCCGGGCACGGCCATCGGGGGTTAGCTTGGAGACGTCCAGCATCCACATCGAAGGCCTGAGCAAGCGCTACGGCTCGGGCGACACGGCGGTGGACGCCCTGAAGGAAGTGAACATGACCGTCGCCCCCGGCGAGGTGGTGGGCCTGGTGGGCCCCAGCGGGTCCGGCAAGTCCACCTTGTTGAAATGCCTGGGGGCGGTGATCGAACCCACCGCCGGGCGTATGACCCTGGGCGGCGAGGTGATCTACGACAACGCCTGGAAGTCCCGCGACTTGCGGGCCCTGCGCCGGGATCGGATCGGCTTCGTGTTCCAGGCGCCCTACCTGATCCCCTTCCTGGACGTCACCGACAACGTTGCCCTGCTGCCCATGCTGGCCGGCAAGTCCAACACCGCCGCCCGTCATCGTGCCCGGGAACTGCTGGAAGCCCTGGACGTGTCCCACCGCGCCCGTGCCCAGCCCTCGCAACTCTCCGGTGGCGAGCAGCAGCGCGTGTCCATCGCCCGCGCCCTGGCCAACCAGCCGCCGGTGATCCTGGCCGACGAGCCTACCGCGCCCCTGGACAGCGAGCGCGCCCTGGGCGTCATGCGGCTCCTGCGGCAGATGGCCGGCCAGTACCAGACGGCCATCATCGTCGTCACCCACGATGAGAAGATCATGCCCACCTTCAAGCGCATCTACCGTATCCGGGATGGCCGCACCGAGGAGGAGGCGGGCGAGGGACGGCCCCTGTAGACAAGCAGCCCGCATTTCTCGTGCGCGGCGATATGTCGCCATGAAAAGGGCTGAGCACACGCAATGCGCGCCAACCTCCCAATGGCTGGGATTGGCCGGTCGCGGCAAACGAGGAGCATTGGCTACGTCCCCGTCTGGACCAGATGGCCAGCATTTGAAAAGCACGAGCCGTTGCTCTACTCCGACCGCCGCCCATGAAACACGACCGGTACCGCCGACGGCGGGAGGCTGTTCAGGACGTGCTTCTTCATGCGGCCCATGACGTGCATCTCGCAGGCGCGGCAGTCGAACTTCAGGGTCAGCTTCTCGTCGCCGTTCACCAACAGCATGGGCTCGGCCCGCACCTGGCCCTGGACGCCGGCCACGCCCTTGGCCTGCCTGGGGCAGAGGCTGAAGGAATAGCGCAGACAGTGCTTGGTGATCATCAGCGACACCTCGCCGGGTTCCTGGTGGGCCTCGTAGGCGGCGGCGACGAGCCGGACGCCGTGCTTCGCGTAGAAGCGCCGTGCGGCCTGGTTGTAAACGTTGGCCAGGTAGCTGAGGGTGTCTTCCGGGTAGGGCGTCGGCGGCTCCACCGCCGGACGGCGCGGCGGGCGGACGTGGGCGGCCAGGCGGGCGGCTTGCAGTTTCTCCACCGCCTCCCGGCGCAGCCTGTTGAGCAGCGAGGCGGGCACGAACCAGGGGTGGCGCCACTGCACGGCCACGTCCGTGAGGTGGAAATCCGTGTTGCCGAAGCGGTCCAGTTGCGCCTTCAGGGCTGGTTCCGCCTGGGCCGGGTCCCGGGCCGGCTGCCTGTCGAAGGCGGCCCCGGCCGAGGCGGCCACGCCATCTTCGTCGATGACTTCCAGGGCGAAGCCGTTGACGGTTTCCCGGAACTCGGCTCGCAGGCCGATGCGTCGTTCCGCCGAAGGCCGTGACAGGGCCTGCTCCCAGGCATGGTCCCGGTTGCGGCTGATGGCCAGGCCGGGCTTCAGGCCGGGGAGGTCGGCAATGGGCTCATTGGGAAACACGCGCCAGACGTCCCTGCCGTGTGATTCCACCGTGTTGGCCTGGATGCCTTTCACCTCCCGCTTGTGCAGGTAGGCCAGGCCGTCGCCGTTGGCCATGGGCTGGTCGGTTTCCAGCTCGAACCATTCCGGGCCGATCTTGGTGACGGTGCCCAGGGGCAGGCCTACGAAGGCGGGGGTGTCGAAGGCGCCGATGTCGGCCTTGCGGCCGGTGGCGAAGTAATCCGTGGAGCCCCGGTGGAAGGTCTTGCCCGGGTCCGGCTCGAACAGCAGGCGGGTGCGGCCGCTGGAGGCGCGCGACAGCTCGGGCCGCTGCTCGAGCAGCGCGTCCAGCAGGCGCCGGTAGTGGCCGGTGATGTTCTTCACGTAGCCCGCGTCCTTGTAGCGGCCCTCGATCTTGAAGCTGCGCACGCCGGCGTCGACCAGGGCGGCGAGGTTGGCGCCCTGGTTGTTGTCCTTCACCGACAGCAGGTGCTTCTCGAAGGCCACCACCCGGCCCTGTTCGTCCTTCAGGGTGTAGGGCAGGCGGCAGGCCTGGGAGCAGTCGCCCCGGTTGGCGCTGCGGCCGGTCTGGGCGTGGCTGATGTAGCACTGGCCGGAGAAGGCCACGCACAGGGCGCCGTGGACGAAATATTCGATGACGATGTCGTCAGGCAGGGCGGCGCGGATGGTGGCGATCTCCGGAATGGACAGCTCCCGCGCCAGCACAATCTGGGAGAAGCCCGCGTCGGCCAGGAAGCGGGCCTTCTCCGGGGTGCGGATGTCGCACTGGGTGGAGGCGTGCAGGTCGATGGGCGGCAGGTCCAGTTCCAGCAGGCCCATGTCCTGGACGATGAGGGCGTCGACACCGGCGTCGTGGAGCTCGTGGACCAGCCGGCGGGCCGGTTCCAGCTCGGTGTCGTGGAGGATGGTGTTGAGGGTGGCGTAGATGCGGGCGTGGTAGCGGTGGGCGAATTCCGCCAGGCCGGCGATGTCGGCTACCGAGTTGCCGGCGTTGTGGCGGGCGCCGAACTCCGGCCCGCCGATGTACACCGCGTCGGCCCCGTGCAGGATGGCCTCGCGGCCGATATCGGCGGTCCGGGCCGGCGCGAGGAGTTCCAGCGTCGTCACAGGCATGACTGCCGATGCCTGGGCCGCTCAGCCCTTCAGCGCCACCGTCACGTGCGGCGTGATGGCCTGCAGCAGCTGCACGAACACCTTGGGATTGCCCGCCACCACGTTGCCGGACTGCAGGTAGTTCTCCTCGCCGGCGAAGTCGCTCACCAGTCCGCCTGCCTCCAGGATCAGCAGGCAGCCGGCGGCGATGTCCCAGGGGTTGAGGCCGATCTCGAAGAAGCCGTCGGTGTGGCCGGCGGCGACCCAGGCCAGGTCCAGGGCGGCGGAGCCGGGACGGCGCAGGCCGGAGGTCTTCTGCACCAGATCACGGAACATGGCCGTGTAGGCATCGAGGTGGGTGAAGTCGCGGTAGGGGAAACCGGTGCCGATGAGGGCGTCCTGCAGCTTGTCGCGCTTGGAGACGCGGATGCGGCGTTCGTTGAGGAAGGCGCCGCGGCCACGGCTGGCGGTATAGAGGTCGTTGCGCACCGGATCGAAGATCACGGCCTGGGACAGCTGCCCCCGATGCAACAGGGCGATGGACACGGCGTACTGGGGGAAGCCGTGCAGGAAGTTGGTGGTGCCGTCCAGGGGGTCGATGACCCACTGGTATTCCGAGTCGCCGGTGACGCCGGACTCCTCGGCTAGAATCGCGTGCTTCGGATACGCCTCCAGCAGGGTTTCGATGATGGCCTGTTCGGCCGCGTGGTCCACCTCGCTGACGAAATCGTTCGCGCGCTTGGTGCGCACGGTGAGGCGGTCCAGGTCCAGGGACGCGCGGTTGATGACGGCGCCGGCGCGCCGGGCGGCCTTGACGGCCGTGTTGAGCATCGGGTGCATGATTTTCCAAAGAGCGTTGAATTCCGGGCGGATTTTACCTTGAACCTCACTTCCCCACTTTCCAATGTCCGCGTCGTGCTGGTGGAAACCAGCCATCCCGGCAACCTGGGCGCCGTGGCACGGGCCATGAAGGTGATGGGCCTGAGCGACCTGGTGCTGGTGAACCCCCGGTGCGACATCGACGACGAAGCCCGGGCGCGGGCTTCCGGCGCGGTCGACGTGCTGGAGGCCGCGCGGCGGTTCGGCTCGCTCGACGAGGCCCTCGCAGATACCGTGCTGGCCGCCGCCTGCACCTCGCGCCGCCGCGATCTTCCCCATCCTGCCTACACGCCCCGCCAGGCTGCGCCGGAGATGCTTGCCCATGCCCATAACGGCCCGGTGGCAATGGTGTTCGGCTCGGAAACCTTCGGCCTGTCCAACGAGCAGCTCATGAAATGCCGCTGGCTGATCAACATTCCTGCCAACCCCGGCTATGCCTCCCTCAACCTGGGCGCGGCGGCGCAGGTGCTGGCCTACGAGTTGCGCTGTACCGCGGAGGACATGGTGTTGTCCCTACCGGAATTCGAACCGGCTGCCCATGCGGCCCAGGAGAGCCTGCTGGCGGAGATGGAGAAGGCCCTGACGGAGATCGGCTTCCACGACCCCGCCAACCCCAAGCGCCTGATGCCCCGGCTGCGCCGCTTCTTCGCCAAGGCCGGCCTGGAGAAGGAGGAGGTGGCGATCTGGCGGGGCATCATCGCCGCCATGAAAAGCCCGCAATCCCCTCATAGAAATTGACCGGGCTGGTCGGGAATTGCATACTTCGGCGTCCGATTAATTAGTTCTTAATATTCCAATGTTCGCCAGACTGCGGGAAG
>Ga0233425_10001824_pt1 | contig 45076 bp, 31 predicted proteins | sample Watercolumn_Towu_2_FD_181712 | JGI IMG/M metagenome (GOLD analysis project Ga0233425, IMG submission 181712) | Freshwater microbial communities from Lake Towuti, South Sulawesi, Indonesia - Watercolumn_Towuti2014_140_MG | ecosystem: Environmental > Aquatic > Freshwater > Lake | place...
GCAGTGTACTCAGGTGTTCCAGCAGGTTGACGGTCGACATCAGACGGTTTCCTTCAAGGCGAAAAAGCCATCAGCAGATCTCTTCAAGAGCCAGTTGTCAAGCGGATTTTCGAGATCTTGCCCTGACTCCAAACGCCGGACCGCGCCCGGCTGCCGTAGGGCGAGGTAAACTACGCCTTCGCCTTCGGTCGCTCCGTTGGGCTTGACCACCACTTCGGGGAAGTCTTCGGCGAAGCTGCGGGCGGCGGCAGTCGCACCGGCTTCGACTCGCAGCGACGCGGGCGTCGCCAGACCCCGTCCTCGCCAGCGGGCCAGGGTGGCGGCCTTGTCGTCCGCCACCGCCGAGGCGGGATACGGATTGACCTGGGGGCAGCGGAAACGGGCCGACAGTTCGCGATGCAGCGTCTGCTCGCGGGCGCCGAGGCAGACGAACTGCACGCAATCCGGCGCAAAGGGCCGCTCCCAGTCGGCCGTGATCAAGCGGTCGCGTTCGCCGTCCAGCATCAGGGCGCGGCGGATGGCGCCGTCCTCCGCCAGCCAGTCGACGTGAACGCCGAGCGGCGCCGTACAGGGCCTGCCGTGGCGGCCGGCGTCGCGCACGTAGGCATCGACCGCCAAGGCGTAGAACTCGTTGGCGAAGCCGCGCGGGGCGGCAAACACCAGCGCGTGGCGGCTTCGCAAACCCAACGCGGCGTCCACACCCAGGCGGTGCGGCGCGCACCGAATCCCGGGGGCCAGGGTTCCATCCGGGCAGTGAGTTCTGGCTGGGTTCAGCAAGCCGGGGCGCTGCTGTTGCCGCACAGGCGGTCGAGATATTGCTCGCCGGCGCGGTTCAAGTCGTGCAACACGATCCGGGCATTGACGCCGACCCGGCTCCAGTCGGGCTCGCGTCCTTCCTGGCGGGCGAGCCTAAATTCATGGAACTCCTCCCGCAGCGCCACACGGTCCCACAGGCCGATGCCGATGTTGGGCTCGATCAAGAACACCCGCCAGCCGGCCACCGTTCCCGGAAATCGGCGTCCGCTGCGGTTCAGGAGGTATTCGATCGCGTCCGGCGATCCCGGATCGCCATGGCTCGGACCAACGGCGACCAGGTCGCCCTCCTCGGCGAAGCGGGGGGCGATCAGGAAGTCCAGCATCAAGTAGCGGGGTTTTCCGTAGGATACCCCCGTCAAATCCGTGCCGACCTGCCGGCCGGTTTCGAGCCGGTAAGCCTCGGCGGCCCGCAGATGGTAGCCGGAGAGGGCTTCGGCGGCCTGCCGGGCGGCCCGTGTGAGGCAGCCCAGGAGTTCTTCGCGATGCTCGGGGCGGATGAATTCGGGCAGCAGTTGTTCCAGCGTGCCGCCGCGCCCGACATTGGTGATGGTGTGGCGGCTGTTGAGGGTGATCAGATGGGAGACGTGCCATTTCGCCTCCGGGTCTTGCTGTTCCGGATCGTCGGTGGAAACGATGACCCGGAACGACCCGTGGATGGGCGTTCGCGGCTGGCGGCGGCGCTGCACCGGCAATCCCCACTCGGTGATCTGGCGGCGGACGAAATCGTCCATGAACTCCCCGGTGGCCCAGCATTCCGGCGATCCCTGGACGACTTCCTGGATCGCCACGCTGTGCCTGAGCGAAATCTGGTAGGCGAAATCCACGGCTTGCGCCAGCTTGGCCGGGTCGATCCGGTTGCGGTCGTCGCGCAGGTCGAATACCCGCATGTTGCGGCCGCCGGATTCGGCGGCATCCTTGATGATGAGGGTGGAATGGTGCTTGGCGAAATCGGCCAGGCCGGCGTAGCCCTGTTGCGGCCAGCCGCCGCGTATCCGGGCTTTGACCGCCGCCTCGTCGCCTTGCGCGGTCCAGGACTGGTCCCAGTCGATCTCCGCGGGCAGTTCGACGCCGGAGCCCCGGAAGATGTCGGGGTACTTGGTCTTGTCGTAGGTCGTCCAGGTGTGAAACAGCGATTGCACGGCATAGGGCAGGCCGGCCCGCTCGATCGCCCCGGATGCGTAGGCGGGCGTGCCGTGAAAGGGATAAACCAGGGCCGCCCGTACCGGCCGGGTGAAACGGGCGGCGATCCGGATCCCCTTGGGATGGACTTCCCGAGCAGGCCGGCCCGGCTGGTGGCGCGCCAGGGCGGCCCGGTAGGTCGCTTCATCCACCAGCAGATGGCCGCTGGGCATGTTCACACACGCGGCGCTCTGTCCGGGCAAGGCATCGAGCTCGATCTTGCGGCCGACGATGATGTTGGCGCCGCGACGCCCCTCGCGCCGCAGTTCTTCCGACAGGGTCGGTCCTTCCCGCAGCAGGCGGGAGACATGGGTGCGTCCCACCGGTGCCGCGACCACATGGTTGATCCGTTCCCGGTCGTCGATCAGTTCCGGATCGAATTCGGGAAACACCGCCGGCAGAGGAAAGCCGTCGTTGCGCAGAAAGGCGATTTCGCGCAGCTGTCCGTAAGCACGCCAGGCGCCCTCCACAGGGCTGTCGGCCTCGGCACCGATGGCTTCGGTGCAGTGTCCGTCGAGAAAGTTGCCCAGCAGGCCGTCGAGTTCGTCCGACGGCAGATCGCGCAATTCGGTGTGGGTGACGGCGACGAATCGCAGATAGCGGTACAGCCACCCATGGCGTTCCACCGCCAGTCGGTACAAATCGTCGCCCTGCAACCGGCTGAAGCCGGTGCCGCGGCTGTAGAGCCAGGGCCGGTACTCGTAGTGGTGGTCGTTGAGGGTGCGGGCAAAGAAGTCGGCCAGGGTGTGCCACAGCGGATCGGCCGACGCGTCGGTCAGGCTGTCCTGGACGCAGTCCACCGCCAGCAGGATCTGGAACAGTTCGCAGGCCTTGGCGAGGCGCTGCAGCGCCGCCTCCGCAGTCTCGTCCTGGACCGCCGGCAACAGCTGTTGGGCGAGCCGTCCGAAGTCGCCGATGTCTTCATAGCCGCCGGCGATGGTTTGCCAAAGCGCGGGGTCGATCCGGCGTCCATTGCAGAGCTGGTCCAGCCGCTGCAGGAACCCGCAGCGGCCGTCGGCCTCCGCCAAACCCATGGCCGTGTCCTGCAGCGCGTTGCGGGCGTGGGCGATGAACCGGCCGAAATCGGTTTCGGCGACCAATGCCGTACCCGGCCCGAGGCAGGCCATCGCGGCGTCGTAACTGGCGGCGAAGTCGCCGCGGTCGGCCGGGATTGCGGAAGACGCCGCATAGCGCTGGTTGAGCGCCCGCGCCTGGGCGAGCCTGCCGGCGAGCTGGCGCCGGGTCTCCAGCGCGGCGCTGCGATCCTCCTCGGTCGCCTTGTTGGACCCTTCGAAACCGCTCTCCGTGCCGGCGCTAGCCACCATCGGCGGGCGTTCGCCGGCCGGCAGCAACACCCGCCAACCCTCATCGCGCCGGGGTAGGCTGTGGCCGAGGGCGCCGACCCCGAACTCCACGGCGGCGCGGCAGGCGGCGATTTCCTCCGGATCGGCACCGGCCAGCAGAAACAGCCCGCCCAGCGCCAGGAATGCGGTGAAATCCAGCCGTTCGAGCGTAAAGCCGCCGGAAAGTCCGGCCAAAGCCAGGGCATAGGCCCGGTCGCGTTCCTTGATGCGGCCGTTACGGGCAAGGGTGCCGGCTTGGTCGAGCGCGCCGCGGGCGGCGTCGGTCTGGCGCAAGTCCCGCACGATCTTCCGGAAGATCTGCCGAGCCAGATGGGCATGGTTCGCTTGCAGGGCCTGCCTCAGATTTTCCGCGCGGCGCCGGCGCCTGCGCATGGTCGCGCGCCAGCCTTCGACGGTTTCCTCGCCGACCCCGACGCTGTGGTAAACCGCCTCGCGGCCCCTCCGTTCGGCGGCGGCGAACCACAGCATGACGTCGAGAGCGTTCATGGCACGGGCGCGGGCGCCGGATGCGCCGTCGACGATGGCCAGGCAGCTGCGGGGATTGCCGTCCAGCATGAGCTCGCACAGCTGGCCGGGATCGGCCAGCAGATTCATCAGGCTCCGGTGCGGGACGCCGGTGTCCAGCAGGTCGGCGCCCCGCAGCGCCGCCGGGTAGTCCCGCTCGGGTCCCAGCACCGACAGCGCCAGCGCCTGCAGACCGCCGCCCGGGCGCTCCCGCAGGTTCTGCAAGCGTTCCGCTGCCGGAGTGGATCGATGATGCCAGGCATCCAGCCGCGGCCCATGGGTGCGCAGGTTGGCGTCGATTTCCCGGTCGGCCAATCCGCAGGCCAGCAGTTCGCTGCGGGTCTGCTGCGCGAGCGCGGTCAATCGGCTGTCGCTGGTGTAGTTCAGCAAGTCCAGGGTCGAAAGCCCGGTGGGCGCGACCAGGCGAATCTCCGCGGGCGGCTGCGGTACCGGAAACAACCGCGACAACCGCTCCGCCCCATCGGCGTCCGGTTCGAGCCAGCCCATGAAACGAGCCGCCCCGCCATGGCGCCGCAGTGCGTCATAACCCGCCGAGAGCAGCACCGCCAGGTCCTGCCCCTCGCCGTCGAGGGATGCGAGCAGGTGGCCGCCGGTTCCCGCCAAGATCTCGAACTTGCGCATGCCGGCGGAAAATCGGCCGTCCTGGGTATCCGGCTTGTATTCGGCGGTCAGTACGATGACCGCGTCCGCGGCGCGCATGGCCGAGGCGGGATGGCGCCGGATCGCGTCGGCCAGGGCCAGGCGCATCAGCCAGACCTTGAAGAACGGCATGAAGCGGTTGACCTGTTCGCCGCCGGTCACCATCTTGTGCAGTCCCCAGCGCGCCGCGAGGCTGGCGGCCACCCGGGCCGGATCGCGCAGTTCCGGCCGGCCCAGGGTGTCGATGATCCGTGCCACCCGCGGGACCTGAAACAGATGGGCGAACGCCTGCCGCGCCGGGGCGGGCCAGTCGGTCTCCCGGACCTGGCGGATCGCCCAGTCTTCCCAGTCGGCGTCGCAAGCGAACTGGCCGCGGCCATCCAGCAACCGTTCCGCCAGGCGGACGACGTCGCCGTGGCTGGATTCCGGCAGCCCGATCTGGCTCAGCTTGTCGGTTCGCCGCAAGCCCAGCACGAATTCCAGAAACAGCCCGTCCTTGGGTACGCAATAGCCGCCGTAACCTTCCCCGGCCGGGTGGATGCGGCGATCCTGACGCCGATTCATCTGGTCGGCCAGGGACTCGAAGTCGCCGCGCCGGGTGGCGGCCACCATCATCGCCAGGGCGTTGGAATAGGCGTAGTGGGACGCCATCGAGGCGTTCTCGCCGGTCTTCAGCAGCTCCGGTTCGGACAGGCTCTCGAACACCCGCACATCCTTGTTGATGAGGCCGTACAAATGCCGGCCGACCTGTGCCGCCGCCGGGTCGGCGCCGCCCACCCATTGCGACCAGGTTTCCACCGATTCCCGCTCGCGTTGTCCCAGGTCGACCCGGCTGGGGCAGTACAGCAGGTGATAGCGCTTGCCGCCCCCGGTCGCCCGAAAGTCGTTGACAGGATCGAGGGTAGCGCCGTTGCGGCCCCGCTCGGCCAGGATTTCCTTGCGCGCGGTGGTCTTCGCGAGGTCTTGGCAGCGCCGCAGAAAACCTTGGCAGCGGGCGGCCGCATGCCAGTCCGGATGCTGTTGGTCGAGACTCTGCAGCGCCTTGCGCCGCGCCCCGATGCGGCAGTAGGCGTCGAGGTCGCTGCGGAGGAATTCGTCGGCGGCGACCACGCAGTGCAGGGCCTCCCGCGGGTCGGCTTCGGGATGCTCGGCGCGGTAGCGGCGCGCCGCGCCGAGCAGGGCCTCCCCGTTGCGAGCGACCACCTGCTCCATGGCCTGCTCGCGCAGTTCCCCGATCTCCATCCGCAGGATGGCCAGGACCGACTCCGGATCGTCGACCCGGTCGGCCACCGGCACCACTTCCTCGAATTCCAGCAAGGTGCCGAGCACCGCCATGCCGTCCCGGACCGCCGGGTTGCGGCGGGCTACCCACTGAATCGCCTCCGCCACCGACAGGGAATCGGTGACCTGCAGCTCTTCCACCTCCACCCAGAGACCCAGTTCGCGGATCAGCTTGGTGGCCAGGGCCGCGATGCGGCGGGCGTGAAAGCGCATGCGGCAGGCCACGGCCTCCTGCAATCCCTCGCTCTCCACGGCGTTGTAGAGCGCCATGGATTCTTCCAGCCAAGTGCGCACATAGCCGTCGGTCATGCCGGCGGCTTGCGTGGTCAGAACATGCAGCGCCGGCAGCGGCCGGCGCGGCTCGAGGGCTTCGCTCGCCAGGCCGGCGATCTCCCCGTCCCAGTCGCCGCTCCAGCCGGCGGCGCGCAGCGCGGCTGCCGCTGCGGTTTGCCACGAAGCCCCCGAACCGCGCAGCCGGCGGGCTTCCCCGACCAGCGGAGACTGCGGCAGTACGGCGCGCATGGCCTCGAACGGTTCCAACTGCTCCCGTTCGACCAAACGCCGGATCTCGGACACCTGCCGGCGGTAGGCATAGCTAAACAGCAGGCCGAGCGCCGCCGGATCGGCAGGGTCGGCCTGCTCGGCACGCAGACGGTCGAGGATGGCGTGCTCGGTGAGTAAGGCGCTGTCTTCGACCATCGCTTCGCGGGCCAGCGCCAGGAATTCGCTTGCCAGAACCTTGCGGATGTTGTTCGCCCAGTGGTCGGCCAGGTCCTCGCGGAAGGTCTGTTCCATCCCGGCGATGTCGATGACGTTGCGGGCCGACTCCTGGCCGTCGACGGAAGTCACTTCCTCCTTGATGAACAGCGGTATGGCCTCGATCCAGTGGTCTGCGACTTCGAGCCAGCCATAGTCCGGGCTGCCGTAGACCCGGTCGCCGGCGAGCCGCATCAGCTTGCTCAGATTGTCCGGTTTGCCGGCGTAGGGGTCTTCGAATTCGTTGAGCTTCACCAGCAGATGCGAGCCGGTGGGGGACGGGCGCTGGCTGATCACCACATAGGCGGCGGCGCGGCGCTCGGCCGCCAGAACCCGCCGGCGGATGCGCTGCACCAGCTTCAGGCGCTGCTCGGCGAGCCGGAACACGGCTTCGGCGGCAAATCCGGCGGGAGCGGTCGCGAAGCGGTCGGCGTGGTTTTCCACCCACTCCCGCTCCGGCCTGAGGGCGGCGGCCAGGGCCTGGCGCTGGGTGTCGAGGGCAGTCTCCTCGAAGCGTTCGAGGGCACCTTCCAACGCGATCAGCGAGACTTCCCGGTCGTCGCCGAGGTAAAGCCGCACCGGCTCGGCGGCAAGCCGCAGGTCTTCGTGGTCCGCGCTCAGCGCCGCCAGCTCGTCGGCAAGCCGCGGCCAGTCGCTGCCGGGGCGGAGCAGTACCGCGTCGGCGAACAGCAGGCCTTGATTGTGGAAGGCGCGGCTCATGCGGCCGAAGATCAGCGCTTCGCGGTGCTCCCGTGCGCGGGCGGACACCCGTTCGATGTTGCCGCGTTCCCGCTCCCGGTCGTAGCGGCACACCAGCCCATAGAGCTGGCGGCGCTTGGCGTCGGGGTCGGCGTCGCCATGCAGTATGGCCAATGCGGTGGAGCGGTCGTAGGGGAGGTCGATCAGGCTTTGTCCCAGCAGCCAGGAGACGTGGCGATCGCGCTGTTCGTCGGAACCGGCGCCGGCGATGCGCCGGAGGAATACGGTCAGCAGCTTGTCCGGGTCCAGCAGCGGGTTTCCGAGCGCCCCGATGATCCCCGCTTGCTGCTGCTCGGACAGGGCGAGGTAGAGCCCGCTCACTTGGTGCAGAGCATCGCGCCGGCCTTGGCCGAGCCGGCACAGCAGCACATAGGCCACCGCCAGGCCGACCAGTGCTTCCAACCCGGATGGGCAGCCTTCCTCACCGGCCAGCGCCCCGTTTGCCAGGGCGCGCTCGATGTCGAAACCCAGCAGACCGTCGTCGCGGGCCGAGAACTGCAAAGGCTCATCGGCCGCCGCCACGCTGGAGATCATCTCGCGAACCAACGGATGCTCCGGGAACCGCGCAGCCAGGAACTGCACCCCCCGCTGCCAGAGCGCAGCCGTCCGAGCCGCCGCCGGCTCCGGGGCGGGCGGAGCTTCGCAGGGGTCGCGGCCATCGCGCAAAATCCCCGCCGGTGGCGCGGTTATCAAGGCTGCGCCGGTGGTGGCGATGACACGCAGGGGAAAGGACTTCGGATTCACGGAACTAGGGGCCGGTTAGTCATCGGATCGACGAATGCCAGCCGAGGCTAACCCGCTGATGTTGCGTTTGTATGACCGGCGCCGGCGGGCCTTGGAAAGGAGCTTCCGTATAGGGCGCCCTCAATTCTACTTTGTCAGATTCCGTCCCCCCTTTGGAAAAGGGGGGACAGGGGGAATTTCTTCAGTCTGATCGAAACCGCCGGCAAGGGGGAAAATCCCCCTCGATCGCCCTTTTGCAAAGGGGGAAGCGAGAGCAAGGGCGTCGCCGGCGAGCATCCCCTGGCGATGTGCCGCTGGAAGATTTGGGGAAATCCGACAACGTAGAATTAAGGATTTGGCCGCGAATAACTTCCCGATCCTTTCCTGTGGGAGGGGCTCTAGCCCGCGACTAAGCGCCTGGTCGCGGGCTAAAGCCCCCTCCCACCAGCAAGCTGCCAAAAATCCGGGAAGTTGTTTTCGGCCAGAGCCTAAGGATGTGGCCGTAAGTATTTTCCTGAAAGTCCCCGACTGATATTTGTGAGCTATCAGTCCCGATGGAGTTGCAGAAAGCCCCTCTCCCAGAAGGAGAGGGTTCCTTCTTAGTTCAGGCGTCGCATCAATGCATCTTGTGATGTTCCCGATGCTTGTTGGAGATGCGCCGATAGTGGTACAGCGAGACGTTGAGGCTGGTGTCGGCAAGCGATTGGCCGGAATTGTCGGGGTCGACGATCATCTCGACATACAGGTCCAGTTCGCCTTCCTCCGACTCCCGCAGCGCGATGCCTTCCACTTCGAAACTGCCCGCCGGCTGGGGCAGTTGGAACAGCTCCTCGACACGGCCGGTCTTGAGATTGGCCCGGTACACCGAGCGGGTATCGTTGTCGGAAGCCATGTACAGCCAATGTCCCCGAACCTTGGCGCCCTGGATGTTTTTCAGCGGGGTGTCGAGGGTGATGGTGTGGTCGAAGCTCCAGTCCTCCAGCCGGTAGACGTTGAGGGTATTGCCTTCCTGCCATTCCTTGCCGTAGCCCACATCCCGCTCATGATCCACGGCGACCCAGCTGGCGACGTCGTGGTGAGGATTGGCCGGCGCGCCGACCAACGGGTAGGTGATGCCGGTGTAGCTCAGGTCGCTGGCTTTGAACAGGGCGACGTGGCCGTTGGTATAGCCGTCGGTGGTGTCCAGCGGCGCGTAGATGATGCCGTCACGGTAGTCGATATCGCCGATATGGTTGAGACCTTGCGCCAGCAAGTCCGCCGGAATTCCGGGGGTCAGTCCATTCGCCGGATCGAAGGTGGAATTGCGCTGCAGCGAGTGGAAGGCGTCATCGGCCCGCTCGAGCCCGTACTGCCACGAAAAGAACCATTGCTCGCCATCCGTCGCGATGCCCTGGGAACGATAAAGGCCGGTGAAGGAATAAGGCGGGTTGTGGAGGAAAAATTGCTGGACGTCCACCAGCTGCCACTGCTCCTTGACGGCCGAAGCCGCCAGGGCTTGACCGGGCAATACCGGAATGCTGCACGCGAGGGTTAAGGAAAGCGCGCCCAGTCGGGCTAACCGGCTGAATTTCATGACTTGACTCCGGGATAAGTTTCGCTGCTTTCTTCCGGAGAGGGGCGGAATCCCATCCGATGCTATGGCAAGCAGATGACTGGCCGATTACACCCAGAGGCGCTTTGAGAGAAGATATGCCGCGGCGGCGGAGCGTGCGGGATTGCAGGGCGGCCGGCAGAGCCCGGATCAAGCCGTGGCTATCCGCCGGAAGCGGGATTTTCCAAACTCGATTCGGACCTGCCGCCGGCATCCGTTGGAACCACCGTCAAACCCGCGGACGACGGCCCGAAGCGCACTCGGGGTTTGCAAATTCGGCACGGGAGCGAGGACGATGAAGGCAGATTCGGATCGGATCAAGGCAGTCGCAGCCGCCCTCCTGGCGGTGTGGTCGTGGGGCGCGGCAGCGGCCGTCCCGAGCGGCGTGCTGTATCAGCTGCAGGGCTTGGACATCGGCCGTGTCGCCGCATCCGCCTACCCCCTGGTCGTCACCGACTACAGCCGCGACGGCAGCGGCAGCGGCGAGTGGACCGCCGCCGAGGTCGGCCAGTTGCGCAGCGGCGGCAACCGCGAGGTGCTGGCTTATCTCAGCATCGGCGAGGCGGAGGACTACCGCTATTACTGGCAGCCGGCCTGGCGCGACGATCCGCCGGCCTGGCTGGGGCCGGCCAATCCCGACTGGCCGGGCAACTACAAGGTCCGCTATTGGGACCCGGCCTGGCAGGCGCTGCTGTTCGGTTCGGAGGGGGCCTATCTGGATCGCATCGTCGCCCAGGGTTTCGACGGCATTTATCTGGACATCGTCGATGCTTACGAATACTGGGGCCCCGACGGCAAGGGCGAGCGGGCGAGCGCGGCGGACGACATGGTGGCCCTGGTCAAGGCGCTGGCCGCTTACGGGCGGGCGCGGCGGCCGGGTTTTCGGGTGTACCCTCAGAACGGTGCCGGCCTGGGGGCGATCGACCCTTCCTACGTGTGGAAACGGTCGACGGGATCGGCGCCGAGGACAGCTGGACCGTGGGCAACCGCGCCCAGGGCCGGCGCCACACGGAGCAGGTCACCGCCTGGCTGGACCGGTTCCGCGACGCCGGCAAGACGGTGCTGGCCATCGACTACCCGACGCGGCGCAAGCTGAGGGACGACTTCTACAGCCGCGCCGAGGCGCGCGGCTACGTGCCGTCGACGCCCCCGCGGAACCTGGACCGCTATGTGGACGTGGCGGGACATCCCCCCGGTGGCGGCCCCAGCGTCACCTTGACCGCGCCCGCCGACGGCGAGGCGGCGGCGCCCGCAACGATCCCCGGCTTCAGCTGGTCGGGAGCGGACGGCGCGACCGATTACCGGCTGGTGTTCAGCGGCAGCGAGGCCTATCGAAAGTTGCGTGTGCTGCCCGCCGGCAAGGCCCGCCTGACCGGGACGAGCTTCACTCCCAGCGCTTCCCAATGGCGCGGGCTGCTGGCTTTGGCCGGGCAGAACGGCCGGCACGACCTGATCTGGTGGGTGACGGCCCGCGACGGCGCCGGCAATCTCCGCTCCAGCCGAGCCCGGCGGCTGCACACCTACCACGGCGATGTCGCCACCACCGTGTTCTGGATCGGCGAGGAAGCGGGGGCCGACAACGGCGGCATCGCCAATCGGGACAGCGCCTGGGACGAGTGCTGGATGGAAAGCTATGGCGGCGTCGACACCCCCGATGCCCGCCAGGGATACCACCCCGCCGCATATACTCCGGGCGAGAATCCCTTCTACGCCGCCCTGCCCTACAACGACCTGAACCGGGACGGGGTCCGCAAGGCCGCCGCCGCCACCCTGGTGCCGTGGGCGGCGGATGACGCGGTCGCGGAGGATCAGTCCCTGCTGAAGAACCGCTGGCTGGAGATCGTCCGCGACGACAAGGTCTGTTACGGCCAGTGGGAAGACGCCGGTCCCTTCGGTGAGAACGACGCCCGCTACGTGTTCGGCTCCGCCAAGCCCCACAGCCGGCGCAATCGCCGCGCCGGCCTGGACGTTTCGCCGGCCCTGCGCGACTGCCTCGGACTCACCGGCGGCATTACCCCGACCGCCTGGCGTTTCGTGGAAGCCGACGCCGTGCCGTCCGGCCCCTGGAAGCAGATCGTCACCACCGGCGGTACCCGGCTGGTTGGAGAGGTGTGCCCTCAATGACGGGATCGGGGAGCCCGCGAACCCACGGGGCCGGCCGCGGGCTTGATTCTACTTTGTCGGATTTCGAGGCACGGTCTCGATGAGCGTGTTCTATTGGTCCCCTGCAGCCGCGCTGAGCACCGCAGCTTGCCAAGTGGATCAGCCCGAAGGGGCGCGGCACGGATGCCGCGCGGCGGTGGAGGGGCAGGAGCCCCTTCCGCCGACCCCGCTTGGCAAGCGAGGAGCGCAAGGGCTTTCGCGGCTGGGGGCGGCCTTTTCTTTGGGAACTTTCTTTTGGCCGAGCAAAAGAAAGTTCCTCGGCCGTGGGTCCGAGAACCCACATTCAAATCAGCCATCGCGCAGCGATTCAAAGCCAAATCAGTCATGGCGCTGCGGGTAAGCCCAATGGCGTTGACTTAAGCCCCTGTGGGGAGAGCGAAGCGAGGGGGGCGAAGCCGGTTGGGGTGAGGGCCTTGGGGCTTTGCGCTTGCGACGAACTCGTAGGAATATCAGGCGCTTCAGCCCTCACCCTGCCCTCTCCCAGAGGGAGAGGGTTCCATAGTTCAACAGCATTACGGCTTAAGCCCCTCCCACAAGAATGCAGCCGGGTAGGTTCGGGGTTGTTTTCCGCCGGCACCGACGCCATTGCCGGCCTTCGGCTGCGGCGATTGGGCTACAATCGGCCATCGCCTTCCCCCCGAACAACCCCATGCAGGAACTCGAAAACGCGATCAGCCGGTATCTGGCCGGGACACTGTCCCAGGCCGGGTTGCGCTCGGCGGTCGGCCGGCTGGCCGCGGCCGGCCCCCGCCAGCGGATGGAACTGCAGCGTGTGCTCGTTGAAGCGGCGCTGCCGCAGGCGGTTTTGGGCGAACTCCTGGCCTTGCTGGAGGATGGGACCCGGCTGGCCGGCGCCAGCCGATTCGGTGCCGCCGGCCAGCCGGAAGATGATCGCACCGTCGCCACCGCTCCACCCCGCCCTGCCCCGCCGCCCCGTTCCCCCGCCACGACCGCCGGCTCGCTGCTGGAACCGGCGTCGCTGGGTAGCGGTCCGGCGCCGGAGCTGACCCTGGGCGCCACCGTCAAGGACCGCTTCGTGCTCAAGGAGGTCCTCGGGGTCGGCGGCATGGGCACGGTGTTCAAGGCACTGGATCTGCGCAAGGTTGAGGCCAACGACCGCGAGGCGTTCGTCGCACTGAAGCTGCTGAATCCCGACTTCCGCGCCAACCCCATGGCCCTGATGGCTCTGCAGCGGGAGACCAAGCGCGCCCAGACCCTGTCCCATCCCGGCATCATCAACGTCTACGACTTCGACCGGGATGGCCAGAATGTCTACATGACCATGGAATACCTGGAGGGACAGCCGCTGACCCGCTACATCCGCGAATTGCCGGAGGGCGGCTTGCGGTTCCGCCGGGTGTGGCCACTCATCGAGGCCATGGCGGAAGCGCTGGGCCATGCCCACCACAAGGGCGTGGTGCATTCAGACTTCAAGCCGGGCAACGTGCTGGTGGACGACCAGGGCGAGGTCCGGGTGCTCGACTTCGGCATCGCCTGCGCGGTCAAGCGCAAGGGGGCGGGCGACGACGCCACGGTGTTCAATGCCCGCGACCTGGGCGCCCTGACCCCGGCCTACGCCAGCCTGGAACAGCTGCGCGACTGCGAACCCGATCCCCGCGACGACATCTACGCGCTGGCCTGCGTCACTTACGAACTGCTGTCCGGCAAACATCCCTTCGGCCGGTTGCCGGCGGACAAGGCGCTGGAGCTGAGCCTCAGACCTAAGCCCATTCCGGGACTGGGCCGGCGCCAGTGGAAAGGGCTGCAGTGGGCGCTGGAACTGGAGCAGGCCAACCGCATCCCCGACATCGACAGCTTCCTGAGAGCCCTCAGGCCGCGCTCATCCTGGTTCTACGCGGCGGCGGTCGCGGCCCTGGCGGTGCTGGGGCTGACCGCCACCAACGTCTACCTGACCGCGTTCAGCCCGGAAACCGTATCCACGCCTCCCCGGGTGATCCAGCTCAGCGTCGATCAAAAACAGAAGGTCGCCGACCTGCTGGAGCTGGCCGGTGCCCACTTCGACGTCGGCTTTCTCACCGCGCCGACCGGCAGCAATGCGTTGTGGGCCTATCAGGAGGTGCTCAAGATCGACCCGTACAACGACGACGCCATCAAGGGCATCCGGAAGATCGCCGACAGCCTGGAACAACAGGCCTGGGAGGCTTACGAGCAAGGCGACCGGGCCGCCAGCCTGAAGAAGGTCATGGACGGTCTGGAGGCCGATCCGGGCCATGTGGGACTGGCCAAGCTGAAGGCCAAATTGCAGGGCTGACCCCGCCTGCGCCTGCGCGGCCGGATCAGCGCCGCACTTCCACCGCCAATTCGGCGCGCGCTTCGCCGGGACCGGCTTCCCTGCCCGCGACCTCGGTGAAATTCTCGATCTCCCCGGCGGATGCGAGGGCGACGATGCGGTCGCGTCCGACCGGTTCGGCGACCCGCAGCACGAAGGTCGAACCGCTCTTGGGCGGCACCCAGTGGAGCTTGCCGGCGGCCGCTTCCGCCTCCTTCTGCACCGGGTTGGGGTAGAGCTGGGAAGTCTCGCCGGCGGAATTGATATAGGCCACATAGACGTGCATGGGCTTGGCCAGGACGAAGCGGAACTGCAGCTTGTCGCCGACCCGGAAGCTGTCCCGGTCGGTGCCGATGGCGAGCGAACCGTCGCTGCTGACCACCTGGGCCGATCCCAGCTTGCTCAACAGCGATGCGGCGATGCGCGGCGGCTCTTGAACCGGTGGCGGCGGAGGCGGAGGCGGCTCCACCACCGGCTCGACCGCCGCCACCGGCTGCGTTTCCGGGGGAGCCGGCGGTGGCGCCAGCGGCTCGGCGGGAACCCTGGGCGCGACGACGGGAGTCTGGGTGGGAACCGGTTCCCGGCTCGCCCTCCGGTTGGTGTCCTCGGTAGCCGGCCAAAACAGCCAGATGCCGCCGGCCACCAGCACCGCCACGCTGGCCACCCCGGCGATCAGCGCGCTGCGGTTGACCTGCCGATTGGGGTCCAGCTCGGCGCACAAGGCACTGACCGAGGTCTTGTTGCGCTCGGTCCGATGCAGCGCCAGCGCCTGTTCCAGGGCGCGCCACTGCCGGTTGTTGAGGCCGCCGACCCGCTTCGGCCGCAGCCCCGCATCCTTGGCCTGGAGCGCAGTCAGGCGGTGGTAGGGGTGCTTGCCGGTGAGCAATTCGTAGATGGTGCAGGCGAAGGCGTACAAGTCGTCGGCCGGATCGGCGGGTTCCTCCCGCAGGGTCTCCAGGCTGGCATAGCAGGGTGTGTAGGCGCCCAGGGCCCGGGCATCCACCAGGGTTCGGTCGTGGTCCTGGTTCTTGGTGACCAGGCTTGCCAGGCCAAAATCGAGCACCTTCACGCCGTTCTTGGACAGATAGACGTTGCCGGGCTTGAAATCCGAGTGGACGATGCCGTTGCTGTGGGCGAACGCCAGCGCCTCCCCCATGCCCTTGATCCAGGGCCAGGCCTCGGCCAGCGTCACTCCGGTGCGGCGCTCCTGGACCACCTGTTTGAGCGGCCTGCCCTCCAGGTATTCCATGGTCATGAAGATGTTGCGGCCATCCCGGTCGAAATCGAACACCGTGATGATGTTGGGATGGGGCAGGTTTTGCGACCGCTTGCACTCCCGCTGCAGTGCGATCAGGAACTGGGGATCGCCGATCAGCTCGGGATTGAGGATCTTCACCGCGACATAAGGGTCGCGGTCGCGCGCCTCTTCCCGGCGAAAGTCCAGCGCCTTGTAAACGATGCCCATGCCGCCCCGGCCCAGTTCCTCTTCGAGCCGGAAGCGGCCCTTGAGCAGGGCGCCGACCGCCGGGTATTCGGCCTCCCCCTCCTCCGGGGTCAGGACCGGATTGAAGCGGGACGAGGCCGAAGCGTCCCGCACGCTGACCGAGGACAGCCGGGTTGCGTCGTTGCCGCCGCCGATGGGCTCGGACATGGGATCTGATCCTTAGCTCAGCGCCCGGCGACGATGCGGACCCTCCGGTTTACCCCGCCTTCCGGATTGGCCTTGTCGAAGGGAGTGGACTTGCCCTTGCCGACCGCCCGAATGCGGGAGCCGTCGATGCCATATTCGCTGACCAGAAATTCCTTCACGGCGGTGGCGCGGCGCTCCGACAGCTGCTGGTTGTAGCCGGAACCGCCCTTGCTGTCGGTGTGTCCCTCGATGGTGAATTCGACGGTCTTGAGCTTGCTGGAAGCGAGCGCCTCGCCCACCGGACCCAACTGCTTCCTGGCGTCTTCGCTGAGGAGGTCGGAGTTGTAGTCGAAGTAAACCTGAAGGCTGACCGCCCGCTCCGCTTTCGGCTTGGCGGAATGCCCCTTGATCGCCTGATGCACCGGTTCCATGCTGATGCCGCGGGTCTTGCCGGCCGGCGCCTCGGTGGCGCCGCCCTGATCCTCCGCCGGCGCCAGCATGTCGATGATCTCGTCCTTGGTCGGCACCCGCGAACCGATGTTCTGCTCCTGCGCAAAGGCCACGGCCCCGCCCAACCCTAAAGCGATCGCGATGGACATGGAGAACTGTCGTAATCTCATGGCTCTACCTCATTCGAATGCAATGGTTCCGTAAATCTATAAGGACTCGGCCAGGCTGCCGAACCACCCCGACACCTCAGGACACTCGCGCCCCCCGGCGGCTTGCCCTGCCAGCCGGATAGCCCGGCGTGAGAACGGACGCCGGCCGGCGGCGCCACCCCGCGGAATAGGCGCCCACTCTACAGGGATTTCGGCGCATCGCAAGATGATCCCGGCGGGCGGCGCGCAACCGGATAGAATGTCCAGCCGCCAGTCACGCCAGCACCATGCCCTCCAGACACCGCTACCCGCCGACGACCTCCCGCGGTCTCGCCTATATGGCGGTCGCCGGCCTGTTGTTCTCGCTGATGACCAGTTGCGTGTATGCGCTGAAGCTGTGCGAACCGCAGATGCCGCCCATGGTGGTGAGCCTGTTCCGGGTGCTGATCAACCTGATGGTCCTGGCGCTGCCGGCCTGGTGGCGCCGGGATCTGGCCGGCCTGCTCGGCGACCGGCGCCCTTCCCTCTGGCTGCGCGGACTGTTCGGCTCACTGGCGCTGATGCTGTCGTTCGCATCGATTCAGGCCATCGGTCCCGGCGAAAGTTCGTTTCTGGGGGCCACCAGCGGCGTGTTCGTGGCGCTCCTGAGCCCGGCGGTACTCGGCCAGCGCCAATCCCTGACGGCCTGGCTGGCCATCGGCGGCGCATTTACCGGTGTTGGGCTGATGTTCGATCCGCAGTGGGGCGGCACCGATCTGCTGGGCCGGGCCATGGCCCTGGGTTCCGGCCTGCTGTCGGCACTGGCTTACCTGATGGTCGCCAGGGCCGGCCGCAGCAATTCGCCGGAGTCGGTCATCTTCTATTTCTGCCTGGTGGCGGTCCTGCTCCATCTGGCCTACTTCGCCGTCAACGACCTTGCCCTGCCGGCCGCCCCGGACGCCTGGCTGGTCCTCCTGGCCGGTGGGCTCGCCGCCAGCGGCGCCCAGCATTTCATGACCCGCGCCTATCAGTTGGCCCCGGCCACCCTGGTGAGTGCCACCGGCTACCTGTCCCCGGTGCTGAGCCTGGTTTGGGGCATCGTGCTGTTCGCCAAGCTGCCGGCACCGGCAGCCTTGCTGGGCTGCCTGCTGGTGCTTGCTTGCGGGGTCACCCTGCCGTTGCTGGCGGTGCGCCGCCGAAACGCCGCGTCGTGAGGCGACCGCCGGGACAACGGCCCCGACTGTAAAGAAAACCTTACACAGAACTGTCACATACCGCCCGCAAAACACCCGCAGTTGTAAGACCCTTCTTACAATGTCACTTCAGCAGGAATCCAATCGATTGATTCGACAGCAAAACCACGTCATGGCAAGGGAATTGCAATTATAAGACGGCTCCAACTTTCCTCGCCACAACCAGCCGTCACTCCCCCCTATGCGCAACCTGTTCCGGGATTACATCCTCAGCAACGGCGGCAGCTTCCACGATCTCAACGACATCCTGGCGGGTCGCTTCGGCGACGGACTCATGGCCAAGCGCTGCGCCCAGGACCTGGCAGACCTGTGCACGCTGATGCTGGTGGAACTGGAAGTCGCCGATGAATGGCTGTGGCTGTTCCTGCCGGTGGGCGCGCGGCAACCGGCTCCGGGCGGGGGACACCGTCACCTCCGCACGGCGCCCGCCAAGCCGGCATCGGTCAAACCCTTGCCCAGCGGTGCCCCGGTGGAGCCGTGCTTCCGCCACCGTCTTCAGGCCGACCGGGTGTTCTACCTGCACGACCCGCTCACGGGACGCATCGACTGGCTGTTCGAGAGCCGCGAAGGACTGCAGGGGCCCTTCGCCACCAAGCCCATGGCGGAAAAGGCCTTGGCGGAATTCGTCCGCGCCTCCGGCGGCCGCGGGCGCGAGTCCGAACCGAGCCGGGAACCGCACGCTGGCGCCACCCGCGTCAAAGCCGGCGGCAAGTCCTGACGGGGCGGATTCAGCCCGCGACCGGAGCGGTTCCGCCGACCGTCAGCCCGTCCACCCGCAAGGTGGGCTGGCCCACCCCCACCGGCACGCTCTGGCCGTCCTTGCCGCAGCTGCCGACCCCGCTGTCCAGTTCCAGGTCGTTGCCCACCATGCTGACCCGGGTCAGCACGTCGGGACCGTTGCCCACCAGGGTGGCGCCCTTGACCGGCCGGGTGATGCGGCCGTTCTCGATGAGATAGGCCTCGCTGGCGGAAAACACGAACTTGCCCGAGGTGATGTCCACCTGGCCGCCGCCGAAGTTCTTGGCGTAGAGCCCGCTTCTGACCGAACCGATGATCTCCGCCGGATCGTGGCCACCGGCCAGCATATAGGTGTTGGTCATGCGCGGCATGGGCAGATGGGCATAGGATTCGCGCCGGCCGTTGCCGGTGGAGCGCATCCCCATCAGGCCGGCATTGAGTTTGTCCTGCATATAGCCCTTGAGGATGCCGTTCTCGATCAGCACGGTGCACTGGCTGGGCGTACCCTCGTCGTCGATGGTGAGCGAACCGCGCCGTTCCGGGATGGTGCCGTCGTCCACCACGGTGCACAGGGTCGAGGCCACCCGTTCACCCATCCGGCCGCTGAAGGCCGAGGTGCCCTTGCGGTTGAAGTCCCCTTCCAGGCCATGGCCGATCGCCTCGTGCAGCAGCACTCCGGGCCAGCCGGGCCCCAGTACCACGGTCATGCTGCCGGCCGGCGCATCGACCGCGTCCAGGTTCACCAGCGCCTGGCGCACCGCCTCGCGGGCATAAGCCAAGCCGCGCTCGTCCTCGAGGAAATAGCGGTAGTCCTTGCGGGCGCCACCGCCGAAACTGCCCTGCTCGCGGCGCCCCTGATGCTGCACGATCACCGACACGTTCAGACGCACCAACGGCCGCACATCGGCGTGCATGGCGCCATCCTGCCCCACCACCATGATGACGTCGTGGGCACCCACCAGGCTCACGATCACCTGTTCCACCCGGCTGTCCAGCCGCCTCGCCTCCTGGTCGACGCGCCGCAGCAGCTCGATCTTTTCCGGCTCCGGCAGCGACAGCAGCGGATCGTCGCTGCTGTAAAGGCTGACCTGACCGGCGCTGCCGGCCACCGCGATGCGGCCGTCGCCGCCGCGGGAAGCGATGGAACGGGCGTTGCCGGCGGCTTCCAGCAAGGTGCTCAAGCCGATTTCGTCGCTGTAGGCGAATCCCTGCTTCTCGCCGGCGATGGCGCGCACCCCCATGCCCTGCTCGATGTTGTGGCTGGCGTCCTTGCAGATGCCATCCTCCAGCACCCAGGATTCGTAGCGGCTGCTCTGCAGGTAGACGTCGGCGGCATCGACGGAAGCGCCCAGCAGGCGTCCCATGACACGGTCGAGGTCGCCGCCGGCCAGGCCGGCCGGCTGGAGGAGGGTCTGTTCCGCGATGGCGAGGGCGTTCTGATTCATGGTGGTCTCGATGATGAGTTAGCGGCAGCGCAACCGGCGATGCTCCAGCACCGGGAAGGCGGTGCGCACCCTGCGCAGCCGGTCCGGGTCGATTTCGGCGGACACCACCCCGGCACCGGTGGCCAGGCTGGCCAAAGTCTTGCCCCAGGGATCGACGATCATGCTGTGGCCGTAGGTCTCGCGCCCGTTGACGTGAAACCCGCCCTGGTTGGATGCCACGGTATAACACAGATTCTCCACCGAGCGTGCCCGCACCAGCACGTCCCAGTGATCGGCGCCGGTCCTGGCGGTGAACGCCGACGGCACCGCCAGCAGGTCCATGCCGCTGTCGGCCATCTGCCGGAACAGTTCGGGGAAGCGCAGATCGTAGCAAATGGCGATGCCGAGCCGGCCGAACGGCGTATCCAGGACCAGGGACGCATCGCCGGGCTCGATGGTGTTCGACTCGAAGTACTTCTCGTCGGTCCCCGGCACATTGACATCGAACAGATGGATCTTGTCGTAGCGGCCCACCCGGTGGCCCCCGGCATCGAACACCAGGCAGCCGGCCCGCACCTTGCCGGCGGTCGCGCGGATCGGGATGGTGCCTCCCACCAGCCAGACCTTGTGCTTTTCCGCGACGCGCGCCAGGAATTCCTGGATGGGACCCTTGTCTTCGGCCTCGGCGACCTCCAGCTTGTCGGCCTCGTTCAGCCCCATGATTGCGAAGTTCTCCGGCAGCACCACCAGGGCGGCGCCTTGCTCCGCGGCCTTTTCCACCAGCCGTCCGGCTTCGATCAGGTTGGCGCTGACATTGGGGCTGGAAGCCATCTGCACGGCCGCCACGATCGTTTTTTTCATGGTTGGATTTCCTCGGGTTCCGATTCGAAGCCGGACAGGCTCTTGAAATCGGCCCATGTTCGATTGATCAATTCCAAAGGCATATTGCCTTCGATGCGTTCGATGGCCGGATTATCCCAGCCGCCCTTGACCCGGTAGGTGGTGCTGGCGATGCTGACGGTCTTCTCCCCCATCAGGGTCTGGGCGAAGTTGTAGGCCATGCCCACCGCCGCCCCGCCCATCAGCGCGCCCGCCATGGGTATGCTGGCCAGGGTGTGGGGCATGACCGTCACGGTTTCGTCCAGGTCCTTGGCCACCAGACCTACCCGTCCGGTCACGAAGATCCTGGCTGCCGCCGCATCGATCAGAAACGCCTCGGTGTGCGCCTGACCGCCGGCCAGGTGGAACACCCCCTTCATACCGTCGTAGGCCATTCCCTTGCCGAACAAATCGCTGAAATCCAGCAGCAGCAAGCGACGCAAAGTCCCCAAGTTTAACACGCCCAGCGCCCGCCCCAGTCCCGGATCGACGTTGAGCACACTGCCCCGTCCCAGCTCCATCCGGACGTCCCCCTGCACGCCGGCCACGCCCAGACGATGGGGAGAGCCGGGCCAGGCCAATTGGAAGCCGACCTTGGTCGGGCTTTCCCGGATTTCGCGGGCGTAGCCGAGATCCGTCAGCAATTCACCCAGATCAGCGGTGGCCAGCCGGCCCCGCAAGCGCGTCTCGGCGGCCCCGGCCGGCCGCAGCCAGCTGCCGGCCAGCTTGAGCAGGTGACGATTCTTGCGCAGGCTGAAACCGGTGATCTCGAGGCCCTGCGCCACCGGGCGGGTGCGCAAATCCAGGCTGCCCAGTTCAATGCCGCGCCACACCAGCTTGCGGCTGGCGATCTGGAGGGCCGGCAACGCGGCCGGGTCCCAATCGTCCTCGGTCCGGGACGGCTCGTCTTCGCCCTTGGGAATCTGCAGCTGATCCAGTTCCAGGCTCAACAGCGCCGGTTCCGCTGCCTGGCTGAGGTAACGGAAGCGGCCGCCGCCGAACGCGCTATCGCCCTCCCCTCGCCAGCCGTCTGCCCCCCGCGCCGCCCGCAACGACAGATGACCCAGGTCGCGCCCCCGCCAGGACAGTTCGACCAGGTCGACGCTCAAGGCCGCCAGCGCCGGACCGCCACCGCCCCCCTGGGAGCGCCACAGCTCATACCAGGCGGAGGCCTCCAGCACCGGCAAGCTCAAGGCCGCACTCAGCCCGCCGGCGACCGCGGGCGGTGGCGAAGTCCCCAACCCCAGCCGTCCCTGACGGAAGCCGAAGCCTTCCGCCGGAGGAGCCAATACCAGCTCGGCGGCGAGGTCGCGGTACTGCACTTTCAACGGCGTCGGCTTGGCCGATTGCAGCTGCAGCTCGGCCCGCAGGGGAGCGCGGTTGCGGCCGGGCTTCCCCAAAGGTTCCGGCAGATGGACCGCCAGCCCGGCCAGGTCGGACTCCAGCAGCGCCCGCAGCGGCGCGTCGGCCGCATCCATGGCCTTGGGGATCACCAGCTGCAGGCGGTAGTCGGCCTCGCCGCCGAAATAGTGCCAGGCCGTCCCCGGAAACGCCGATTGCAGCGCCCCCACCCGCGCCTGGCCGGCGGCATTCACCACGATGTCGCTGTGGTCCCCGGCCAGATCCAGCGTCACCGGAGCTCCCAGGAACTGCGCCTTCAGGCCATGGGCGTCCAGGTCCTCGGCGGTGAAGTGCAGATCGCCGGCGATGCCGCCGAGGGCCTGGCCCAACTGGGGGAACTGCAGGCTCGCGCCCCTCAGGCTGGCGCTGCCGTCCACCCGCGGCTCGCCGAGGCCGGGCTGCAGCGGCAAGCGAAGATCGAGGCTGATGCGGCTGTCGCCCCCCGCCACCGCGAACCTGCCGAGCCGTTCCGGGATGTCGGCCAAGGGCGAAGCCGCCAGGAAGGCCATGGCCTGGGCCACCCCGGCTTCCACTTCGCCGGTCACCGTCAGCCACGGTTGCCGTTCGAGATCCTCCACCTCGGCGTGGGCCCACTGGATGCGCCCCTCTCCGATGGCACCGCGCTCGGCGGCGATGGACATGGCGGGCCCGGCGAACAGCAGGCGGGCGTCGACGCCTTTCAAGGGCGGCCATTGGGGCTGGTATTGCAGGTCGACGGCGCGGCAGTCCACCGCCACTTCGAACACCCCTTCGCCGCCGCGAAACGGATAGGCCGCCAGCGGACCGCTCAGCAGCATCCGCACCCCCTCGACCCGGCCGCCGGTCAGGGCGCCGTTCAGCCACGCCGAGGTGTCCGGAATGACGCCGTAAGGCAGAAAATGCTTGAGGGCCGGCAGGTCGCCGGGACCGAGCCGCACGCGCAGATCCAGCAGCGGCGAGGCCTCCGGGCGGTCCGGCAAGACCAGGCCGAAGCGGCCGCTGAAACCGAGGCCATGGCTTTCCAGGTCGAGGTTTTGGGCCGCCAACTGCCAGCCGTCTGCACCGCGCTCCCAGCGCAGTTCGCCGCGCAGCCGGGTCGCCGGAATCGGCTCGGGAAAGATGGCCGGCAGCTGGACTTCCCCCCCATCCATGGCAAGGCGCAGCGAACCCAGGATATCGCTGCCGCGCACCACGGCGTCGAGTCCGCTGACGCCGGGTATCTGCCGCCAGGGCTTGATGCCGAGGTCGTGCAGCCCGGCTGCCACCGCCCAGCGGCCGTCGCCGCGAAAAAACCGGACTCCCCGGAGTTCGCCGCGGGGTGCCATGGCTCGCAACGGTTCCTTCAGGCCGGGCTCGAGGGGAACGACCGCATCCAGCACCGCCCGCACGTCGCCCAGGTTCAGGGTACTGGCGGCGAATGCCAGCCGCCGGCCGGCCTGAGTGTAGCCGGCCGCGAAGTCCATCGGTTGCCCGGCGGGCTGGTGCAGGCCAAACCGCAGTTCACGACCCTGCAGGCGCCATCCGTCCGGCTGCTGCTGCCAGCGCAGCCAGCCCGCCAGTCCGTGAAACCCCAGCTGGCGAACGCCTTCCGCGGTCCGGTAGGCCACGGCCGCCCGACTCCAGTCCAGCCAGACCACTGCCTGGCGCGGCGCGCCGCTCTCCCATTCGCTCCACAGCTTGAAGTCGGCGTCTCCCGCCTGCTGGTGCAGCGGCAACCCCGCCAGGGCCGTGAGCCGTCCGGTCCTGAGCGCGCTGCCTTGCAGATACACCCGGCCATGCCAATCGCCACCCAGCACGTCGCCGGTGAGTTCGGCAGCCATCCTCAGCTCCCGGCCGAACTCGGTTGCCGGCGCGAGCGCGACCTGTAGCCTGTGGCTTTCGCCCTGGTTGCGCAGTTCCAGGTCGATACGGCCCAGGCTGAACGGCCCCGGCGCGGCGGCATCGTCCAGGTGCAGGTCGAAGTCTTGCAGGAACAGCCGGCCGGTGGCCAGCAGCCAATCGGGCCGGCCTTCCCGCGCCGGCAGTCCCACCACCCGCCAATCGCCTCCGGTCTGCTTCTGCAAGGTGAGGGAGCCATCCGCCAGACCGATGCCGGCCAGCACCGGCCCGCCGCTGACCAGCGAACGCCAGGGATCGAGCGCCAGCGACAGCCGTCCGAAGCGCAGCGGCTCACCCTCGGCGCCCCTCAGGACCACATCCTTCAATTTCAGCTGCGGCTGGAACCCGCTGACACCGGCGGCCAGCTCTCCGATAGTCACCGGCAGCCCCAGGGCTTCGCCGGCCAGCCGCTCCAGATCCTGGCGATAGCCCGCCGCCAGCGGGACCAGCACATAGCGCACGGTGACCGAACCCAAAGCCAGCGCCACCAGCAGCGCCAGTGACAGCCCAACGGCGAAACGGCTCAGGTGGACGTGCAATTTCAACGGGGTTTACAGCAGCACGACGTCGTACTGTTCCTGGTTGTACTGGGCCTCGGCACGGAACTTGATGCTCACGCCCAGGAAGGATTCCAGCTCCGACAACATATCCGCCTCCTCGTCCAGCAGCCGCTCCACCACTTCGTTGGCAGCCAACACCATTAGTTCCTGCACGTTGTACTGCCGCACCTCGCGGATGATTTCCCGGAAGATTTCCAGGCACACCGTCTCGGGCGTCTTGAGCACTCCGCGTCCGCCACAGCAGGGACAGGGCTGGCACAGGATGTGTTCCAGGCTTTCCCGGGTCCGCTTGCGGGTCATCTCCACCAGCCCCAGGGACGAGACTTCGCTGATGCAATTCTTGGCGTGGTCCTTTTCCAGGTTTTTCTGCAGGGACTGCAGCACCTGCTGCTTGTGGTCCTGGTCCTGCATGTCGATGAAGTCGATGATGATGATGCCGCCCAGATTGCGCAGCCGCAGCTGGCGGGCGATGGCCTGGGCCGCCTCCAGGTTGGTCTTGAAGATGGTCTCTTCCAGGTTGCGCCCACCCACGTAGGCGCCGGTGTTGACGTCCACCGTGGTCATCGCCTCGGTCTGGTCGAAGATCAGGTAACCGCCGGACTTGAGCACCACCTTGCGCTCCAGGGCCTTGCGGATTTCATCTTCCACCCCGTACAGGTCGAACAAGGGACGCTCGCCGCCGTAATGCTCGATCAGGGGCAGGGTCTCGGGCACGAATTCCTTGGCGAACTTGAGGAGCCGGGCGAAGGTCTCGCGGGAATCGACCCGGATCTTTTCCACCCGGCCCCGCTGCAGGTCCCGCAACACCCGCATGCTGAGCGGCAGGTCTTCATGCAGCTGGGTGCGGACTTTGGCGGTCCGGGTGCGCTGGGCGATGGAATTCCACAGCTTCTGGAGGAACAGCATGTCGGCCCGCAGGGCCGATTCCTCCGCGCCTTCGGCGGCGGTGCGGACGATGAAACCGCCGGCGCTGTGCTCCTTCTGGAAGGTCTCCACCACGGCCCGCAGCCGGCCGCGTTCCTCCTCCGACTCGATCCGCTGCGACACCCCGTTGACCTTGGAAAACGGCATGTAGACCTGGTAGACGGAGGGGATGGAGACCTCCGTGGTGAGCCGGGCACCCTTGGCGCCGATGGGGTCTTTCACCACTTGCACCACCAGTTCCTGGCCCTCCCGGAAGATTTCCTCGATCAACCCGGCGGGGGACCGCTCCCGCTCCGCGGCGTTGAGATCGAAAACGTGCAGGAAGGCCGCCCGTTCCAGCCCGATGTCCACGAACACCGCCTGCATGCCCGGCAGCACCCGCGACACCCGGCCCTTGTAGATGTTGCCCACCAATCCGCGCCGCCGCGCCCGCTCGATCAAAACTTCCTGCAACACTCCGTTCTCGACGATGGCGACCCGGGTCTCCGGCAGGGTGACGTTGATCAGGATTTCGTCGCTCATGGCTTTCGCTCTCGCGGCAACAGGGGTATTCCCGCTGCGGCCAGCAGGTTGGCGGTTTCGTAGAGCGGCAGCCCCATCACCCCTGAGTAGCTGCCGCACAGCCGGCTCACGAAGATGGCGCCCAGCCCCTGGATGGCGTAGCCGCCCGCCTTGTCCCAAGGCTCGCCGGTTTGCCAGTAATCGGCGATGTCGCCGTCGCTCAGGTCCCGCAAGCCGACGCTGCTGACGCTCAAAGCCTCGTGGCGCTCTTCGGCGCGGCATAGAACCACCGCGCTCAGCACCCGGTGCTCGCGCCCCGACAAGCGCCGGGCCATGGTCTGAAAATGGGGGTAGTCGCGCGGCTTGCCGAGCACTGCGCCGTCCAGCACGACCTCGGTGTCCGCCGCCAGGACCCAGCGTCTTGGACCGGCCAGCCCGGCCACGGCCTTAGCCTTGTCGGCCGCCACCCGCCGCACGTAGTGCTCGGCCGATTCGCCCGGCAGGACCGTTTCCTCGACGCCGGCCGCCATCACCTCGAACTCGACGCCGATCTGTGCCAGCAATTCGCGGCGGCGCGGGGAGGCGGAAGCGAGCACGAGGCAGGGACTCACGGGGACGGTCAGCGGTGGTAGGGGTGGTTGTGCAGCAGGCTCCAGGCCCGGTAGATCTGTTCGGCCACCAGCAGCCGCACCAGTGGATGGGGAAAGGTCAGTGCCGACAGGCGCCAGCGCTCCGACGAACGCTGCAGGCAATCGGCCGCCAGCCCGTCGGGCCCGCCCACCAGGAGCGCCACGTTGCGGCCCTGGCCGAGCCAGCGCCGCAAGGCATCGGCCAGCTGCGGGGTCGACCATTCGCTGCCCGACAAATCCAGCGCCACCACGTGATCGCCTGCCGCCAGCGCCGACTGCATACGCTGGCCTTCCTCCGCGATCGCGCGGGCGATGTCGGCATTCTTGCCACGCCGGCCCGGTTCGACCTCCCGCAGTTCCAGCGCGCATTCCCGCGGCAACCGCTTGGCGTACTCGCGAAATCCCGCATCCACCCAGTCCGGCATCCGGGTTCCCACCGACACCAGCCGGATCAGCATCGCGCTTCGGAACCGGCCGGGATCAGGCCACGCTCAACATGGCGTCCAGCGCCTGACGGGCCGGACGTGCGATCTCTTCGGGCACTTCGATGCGATTGACCACCCGGCCTTCGGCCAGGTTCTCCAAGACCCAGGCGAGGTGTTGGGGATCGGTGCGGAACATGGTGGAGCACATGCACACGGTGGGCGACATGAAGTGCACGCTCTTGCCCTGGGACTTGCACTCCTGATGCAGCCGGTTGACCAGGTTCAGCTCGGTGGCCACCAGCCAGCGGGTATTGGGCGGCGCAGCCCGCACCGTGGACAAAATGGATTCGGTGGAGCCGATGTAGTCGGCCTTCTCGCAGACCTCGAAAGCGGCTTCCGGATGGGCGACGACCAGGGTCTCGGGATACTGGGCCTTGAAGCGGTCGATGTGCTCCGGCCGGAACATCTGGTGGACCGAACAAAAGCCCTTCCACAGCAGGATGCGGGCCTTATCGATCTGCTCCTCGGTCAATCCTCCCATGGGCCGGGTGTAATCCCATACGGCCATCTGGTCGAGGGGAATGCCCATCCGGTAGCCGGTGTTGCGGCCCAGGTGCTGGTCGGGGAAGAACAACACCTTGCCGCGGCGGGCGAAGCTCCATTCGAGGATCTTCCGGGCATTGGACGAAGTGCAGACGATGCCCCCGTGGTTGCCGCAAAAAGCCTTCAGGTCGGCGGCCGAGTTGATATAGGTGACCGGCGTAACGGTGGTTTCCACGTCCAGCACCTGAGCCAGTTCCTGCCAGCAGCGCTCGACGTTGACCCGATTGGCCATGTCCGCCATGGAACAGCCCGCCGCCAGGTCCGGCAGGATGGCGATCTGCTCGGGACGGGACAGGATGTCCGCCACCTCGGCCATGAAGTGCACGCCGCAAAACACGATGTAGCGGGCCTCGGACTGCGCCGCCAGCCGCGAAAGCTTGAGCGAATCGCCGGTGTAATCGGCGTGGCGGAACACCTCGTCGCGCTGGTAATGGTGACCCAGGATCACGCAGTTCCTGCCCAGCGCCTGCTTGGCCGCCACGATGCGGCGGTCGCAGTCCTGGTCGGGAAGCAGGGCGTAGTGTTCGAGCGGCAGGACAGCAGCGGACATGGGCAGAGCGGTTGGGCTGAAAGGGTAGCGATTTTAACACAGCACCCGAACCGCGAGGGTTCGGCCGCGCCTGCCGGGGCCGTTCGCGGAGAGACGGGGGCGCTAGCGGAAATGGTCGGGGCCGGTCCCGATGCCACGCGTGCCAGTGGCGCCCCGGCCCGGATCGGAAACCGTTTTGGGCTGCTGCGCGGCGAGCTTGCGGGCCAGCTTGTCCTTGTACATGTCGGCGTCGGAGACCTTCAACAGCTCGGTGATGCTGGTACCGTCCTGGGGATAGACCGCGATGCCGATGCTGGTACCCAGCATCGGCGGCGCCCGGCCGGGGTCCACCACGACCGGAGCGCTGCTCTGGAACGCCTTGCGAATCTTGGAGGCGACGAACTCCGCCCCGGAACGGCCATCGATATCCTGCAGCAGGATGACGAACTCGTCGCCGCCGAGCCGCGCGACCGTGTCGATTTCCCGCACGCAGCGGCTGAAGATCTTGGCAGCCCGAACCAGCACTTTGTCGCCGATGTTATGGCCGTAGTAGTCGTTGATCCCCTTGAAACCATCCAGGTCCAGGTACAGCACCGCATGCATCAGGCCCTGCCGGTGCGCCACGGCGAGCGCCTGTTCCAGCCGGTTCATGAACAGTTGGCGGTTGGGCAGCCCCGTCAGGGCATCGAAGTTCGCCTGGTAGAACAGGGTATTGCTGGCCTTCAGACGCACCATCTCGTCGCGGTGGCGGGCGCGGCTGTAAGCCAGCATGACCGGAACCGAAAGCATGCTGCCGGCCACGATCCCAAACAGCACGGGCCAGTTGAGCACACCGGCATCGAGTTGTTCCTCCACGCTGAGGGTGAGCGGCTGTTCCTGTCCGCCCAGGGGAAAGCTGGCGCTCAGCCGGGGAAACAGGTCGGCCAGCCAGCCACCCTCGGTGTTGCCATCCTGGCGTAACAACCAGACCGGATCCTTGGAGAACACCCCGCCCTGGTAATAGATGCCGATGGAGATGCGGCCGTCGGTCACGGCACTGGCGGGAATCAGCTTGGACGCCTTGGTGACCAGGATGGCGAACAGCTGCTTGTCGGGGGTGTCGACCGGCTGGATCAGCATGTAGCCCAGGTCGCGGTCCAGCAAGCGGTAGGGCCTGCTGGCGATGCTGCCGCCGGTCTCCCGGGCGATCTGCAAGGGATACTGGGAAAACGCCATGGAACCCAGGTCCAAGCCGATCAGCTCGATGTTCTCCGGCAACATCGGTTCCATGAATACGACCGGATAATAGGTCTCCGACGCACCATCCACCGGAGTCCACGCCTTGGAACCCTCCTGGCTGAACTTCTTGACCTTGAAATCCGCCCGCCCCTGGTGCTCCCGCTGGGCCGAAACGAAACGTTCCAGCTGTGACCCCGGCACGGCCTGGGCCACCTGCAGCATGTAGATATAGGAATGCCGACCCAGGATGTAGCGGGAATAGGCGGCGAGGGTTTCCTGATCCTCCACGTCGGTGGCCTTGACGAAAGCGGCAAGGCCGTGGAGGGCAACCAGATTGCGGTTGATCTGGGTATCGAGCTGGCCGTGCAAAAACAGCGAAGCTTCCGCGAACCGGTCCCGTTCACGCTGGATATCCAACGAAACGGCCACGGTGAGCAGCAATCCCAGTATGGTGAGGAAAATCTCGATCAGCACCAAATTCAATCGGGCGGACTTGATCCGGATTTCCTCGGTGGTTTCCTCCACGGCGCACCTGCGTTGAACTGAAAGACGGGCCACGCGCCCCGCGAGTGACCCAAGCAACTTCCCGGCCAATCCCTAGCGAGTACAACGAGTCCGGCCGCGCACAAGTAATAGACCGGCCTTGAGCAATAGTCTAGGCGCGCAGGCCCCGGCGCGAATGCCGGCTTAATCACAGAACACCGCGGCTTGGCGGGTCGCAGCGCTGACTTGCGAGACCGTACCGAACCCGGTTTCCGGTAGATTCCCGCAAACCGCCGCCGAGTTTTCCTTAACCGCTAAGACTCCGGGGAATCGCTTTGTCTCCGGTTGGTCACGCCGTGCGGCACGTGGCCGGTGGCGACATGCCGGCTGGCGGACAGGCAGTGGCCTTGCTGGTCGTCGAAGAAGATGTCGGCGCCGAAGGCCTTGAGGAACGGCCCCTTGTCCTTGCCGCCCAGGAACAGGGCTTCGTCGATGCGGATGTTCCAGGCCCGCAAGGTGCGTACCACCCGCTCATGGGCGGGCGCCCCGCGGGCGGTGACCAGGGCGGTGCGGATGGGAGAGCGGTCCGCCTCGAACAGGGTCTGGATGTGCTGGAGAGCTTCCAGGAAGCCCTTGAAGGGGCCACCGGACAAAGGCTGCCGTGCCGCGCTCTTCTCATTGGCGGTGAAGGCAGCGAGGCCATGTTCCTGGTAAATCTGCTCCGACTCGTCGGAAAACAGTACCGCGTCGCCGTCGAAGGCGATGCGCAGCTGCTCACCGGCATTGCCGCCGGCGGGCCCGGCCAGAATGGTGGCGGCGGCATAACCGGCGGCGAGGGCCTTGACGACGTCGTCGGCGTTGCTGGAAAGGAACAGGTGGGCACCGAAGGCTGCGATGTAGCCGAACGGCGACTGGCCACTGGTAAAGGCTGCGCGGCTGATGGCCAGCCCGTGGTGTTCGATGGAGTTGAAGATTCTGAGGCCGGTATCGGCGCTGTTGCGGGACAGCAGGATCACCTCCACCACCGGCCCCGGCAGGGCGTCGTTGATCGACAACAGCTTCTTCACCAGCGGGTAGGCGACCCCCGCGACCAGTACCTCGTCCTCGTGCTCGATCTGATAGCGGCAATAGGCTTCCTTGCCCTGGTTTTCGAAGATGCCGTGGGAATCGTCCAGGTCGAACAGGGCCCGCGACGAGATCGCCACCACCAGCTTCTTGCCGCCTTCCATCACAAGCCTCCGCCAGGCCTGCCGACAGGGGTCATTGACGCCGCCAGGTGGTTCCGGATGGCGTATCCTCCAGGATGACGCCTGCGGCTTTCAGCAGGTCGCGAATGCGGTCCGACTCCGTCCAATTCTTGGCCTTGCGGGCTTCGAGTCGGCGTTCGATCCAATCTTCCACCTCGGCTGCGGCCATGCCCTCTTCCACCGGCGCACGGAAAAACTCCTCGGGATCGTCCGCCAGCAACCCGATCACCCCGCCCAGGCGCTTCAGGGTGCCGCCCAGACGGCCGGCCAGGGTCCGATCGCCGCTCTTTTGGCGGTTGACCTCCCGCGCCAGATCGAACAGCACCGAGACCGCCAGCGGCGTGTTGAAATCGTCGTCCATCGCTTCGGCGAACCGGCTGGCGAACTCGCCACCGGCCTCGGCATCGTGCTGCAGCTCCAGCCCCCGCAGGGCGTTGTAAAGCCGGGTGAGGCCCGCGTGCGCCTCGTCGAGGTTCTCGTCGCAATAGTTGAGGGCGCTGCGGTAATGGCTGTTGAGGATGAAGAAACGCACCGCCTCCGGCCGGTAGCGCGCCAAGACCTCCCTCAGGGTGAAGAAATTCCCCAAGGATTTGGACATCTTCTCTTCGTTGACCCGCACGAAACCGTTGTGCATCCACAGGTTGACGAAGGTCGTGCCAGTCGCCCCCTCGGACTGGGCGATCTCGTTCTCGTGGTGAGGAAACTGCAGATCCATGCCCCCGCCGTGTATGTCGAAATGGTCGCCCAGGCAGCAGGTGGACATGGCGGAACACTCGATGTGCCAGCCCGGCCGGCCGGCACCCCAGGGCGATTCCCAGCTGGGTTCGCCCGGCTTGGCCATCTTCCACAGCACGAAGTCCAGCGGATCGCGCTTGGCCTCGTCCACCCCGACCCGCTCGCCGGCCCGCAGTTCGTCGATGTTTTTGCCGGACAGCCTGCCGTAACCGGGGAACCTGCCCACCGCGTAGAACACATCGCCGCTGTCGCCGACATAGGCCAGGCCCTTGCCGATCAGGGTTTCGATCATGGTGATGATCTGGCCGATGGAACGGGTCGCGCGCGGCTCCTGATCCGGCGGCAATACCGCAAGCTCCCCCTCGTCTTCATGCATCGCGTCGATGAAGCGTTCCGTCAGCGCCTCGGTGGTTTCGCCGTTGGCATTGGCGCGGGCGATGATCTTGTCGTCGATGTCGGTGATGTTGCGCACGTAGGTCACCCGGTAACCGGCATGGCGCAGATAGCGCACCACCGTGTCGAACACCACCATGACGCGGGCGTGGCCCACATGGCAATAGTCGTAGACCGTCATGCCACACACATAGATGCGAACGCTGCCGGGCTCGATGGGTACGAATTCGTCCTTGCGGCGGGTCAGAGTGTTGTAGATCTTCAACATGGCGATTGGGCTAATTCTACCTTGTCAGATTGCTATCCCTCATAGCGAGGTGGCTGTTGGAGTCTTGAATCGCTGCGCGATGGCTGCTGAATGTGGGTTCTCGGACCCACGGCCGAGGAACTTTCTTTTGCGCGGCCAAAAGAAAGTTCCCAAAGAAAAGGCCGCCCCCAGCCGCGAAAGCCCTTGCGCTCCTCGCTTGCCAAGCGGGATCGGCGAAAGGGGCTCCTGCCCCTCCGCCGCCGCGCGGCATCCCTGCCGCGCCCCTTCGGGCTGATCCGCTTGGCAAGCTGCGGTGCTCAGCGCGGCTGCAGGGGTCGAAAAGCACGCCCATCGGGACTCTGCAAGGTACTGCGACAAGAGAGTTAAGGGATCGCGTAAGTCCTAAGGTTCAGCCAAGGTTGCGATGAAATCGGTCGCCGCCCCGGTCGGGTCTGCCAGCCCGGCCGCCGTGCCGCGGTGGACCTGACGGGCGCGCGCGACGATGGGCAGCAGGCCTTCGGCGACCGGGTAATCGGCCAGCCGTTCCGGCGCCACCCAAGCCAGCGCGCCGGCGTCGTCAGCGGCCGCCGCCAGGGCCGGATCGCTCCGCAACTGCCCCAGGAAATCGATGACGATGTAATGGAAGCCTTCCAGGCGCCGCTCCACCACCGCCAGGATGGGGCCGACGGCCACCTCCAGCCCGGTTTCTTCCAACACTTCGCGGCGGCAGGCCTCCACCATGCCCTCGCCCGGCTCCAGCCGGCCGCCCGGCGCATGCCACCAGCCCGCCGAAGGCGGACGGCCGCGCCGGATCAGCAGCACCCGCTCATCGCGGTCGAACACGATGGCGCTGACGCCCACCGCCGGCAGCGGATGCTCAGCCAGGGGCGAACTCCTCCAAGCGTTTGCGCAGCCGGTAGGGATCCATGATCTGGTGGATCCTGGCCAATTCGGGCCCATCGAAGCGCCCCGTCAGAGCGGCCCGAAGCGGCATGTACAGCTGCTTGCCCTTGGCGCCCGAACGAGTCTTGACGCCGGCCAGGAATCCGTCGAAATCCGCAGCCTCCCGCAACGCATCCACCGCACAACCGTAAAACGCCTCGCCGGCCTGACGCGCCACCGCCTCGACCTCCGCTTCCAGCACCAGTTCGTCGGTAAACAGGATGCGCGCCCAGCGGTCGGCATCGGCCGGAAACAGACAGTTGCTGCGCACCAGTTCCAGGAACGGGTCGGCCTGCTCCTTCGGCACCGCCGTCCAGGTCTCGTCCCATAACCACCGGCGCAGGCCGTCGGGGTCACTGTGACGCACCGCCTCTTCCTGCCAGTGGTTCAGGTGGCCCGCGTCGAACCGGGACGGGGAACGTCCCAAATGGCCGATGTCGAACTCCGCCTTGAGCCGGGCCAGCGGCAGGATGGACTCGTCGTCGTAGTGATGGCCGATGCGGGCCAGCATATTGAGCACCGCCAAAGGCAGATAGCCCAGTTCCCGCAACTGGCTGATGCTGCGGCTGCCGTTGCGCTTGGACAAAGGCGCGCCGTCGTCGCCCAGGATCAGGGACATGTGGGCATAGCGCGGCGCCGGCAATCCCAGTGCCTCCAGCAATAGCAACTGGCGCGGGGTGTTGGCGAGGTGATCCTCGCCCCGCAGCACCAGGTCCACGCCCATCAGCGCATCGTCGATGGCATTGCAAAAGAAGAAGGCCGGGCTGCCGTCGGCACGGCGAATGATGAAATCACCAATGTCGTCGCTGGCGAACTTCTGCGGCCCCCGCACGCCGTCGTCGAAAGTCACCGTCTGTCCCTTGGCGACCCGGAACCGCAAGGTCGGCGCCAAACCCTGCTCCCGCCTGCGGGCAACCTCTGCGGCCGACAACCCGGCGCAACGCCCGCTGTAGCGCGGCGGCTGGCCGGATCCGAGCTGCACCTTGCGGGCGATCTCCAGTTCGGCGGACGAGCAAAAGCAGGGATAAGCCAGTCCGTCCCGTTCCAACGACTCGTAATACCGACGGTAGACCTCGCCGCGGCGGGACTGAAAATAATCGGGTCCCGGCTCCGCCGACAGCGGTCCCTCGTCCCAGTACAGCCCCAGCCAGCGCAGGTCCGCCAGCAGTTCCGAGACGAACTCGCTGCGGCTGCGCTCGGCATCGGTGTCTTCGATCCGCAACAGAAACCGGTCGCCCAGCAGCGCGCTGAACAAGGCGGTACGGGCGTTGCCCAAATGCATCAATCCGGTAGGGCTGGGGGCGAAACGGGTCTTGCAATGCGTCATGGGGCGATCAGGTGAAAACGGTCGATCCTGCGAATAACGGCCTTCTACGCCAGCACCGGCACCACATCGGTCGCCGGCTCCTCGGCCGGAAAATGGAACTGCAGCCGATGCAGCTCGGCATAGTGGGAATCCCGTTCCAGCAGCTCCCGGTGGGAGCCGTGCTCGACGATGCGTCCTTCCTTCATCACATAGATACAGTCGGCATTGTGGATGGTGGACAGCCGGTGAGCGATCATCAGCGTGGTGCGGTTTCGCATCAGCACTTCCAGGGCCTGCTGCACGTAGCGCTCGGATTCGGCATCCAGCGCCGATGTCGCTTCGTCCAGGATCAGGATCGGGGCGTTCTTCAGCAGCGCGCGGGCGATGGCGATGCGCTGCCGCTGCCCGCCCGACAGCACGATGCCCTGCTGGCCGACCCGTGTCTCGAAACCTTCCGGCAGCTCCTCGATGAAATTCAAGGCGTAAGCCGCCCGCGCCGCCTCCCGGATCTGCTCCCGGTCGGCCCTGCCGAAACAACCGTATGCGATGTTGTTGGCGACGGTATCGTTGAACAAGGTCACTTCCTGACCGACGTAAGCAATGTGCTTGCGCAGATTGGCCAGGGTCAGATCGCGCACCTCGTGGCCGTCGATCAGGATGGAGCCGCCGGACGGCTCGTACAGCCTGGGCAGCAGGCGGATCAGCGAGGTCTTGCCGCTGCCGGACTGTCCTACCAGGGCGATGGTCCTGCCCGCCGGCACCTTCAGGTTGATGTTGTCGAGGGCGTTGCCGTGGCGGTCGTTGTAGCACAGGCTGATGTTGCGGTATTCGATGTCGCCGCGAACCGCCGCCAGTTCCAGCTTGCCGCGGTCGCGCTCCCGTTCCAGGTCCAACAGCTGGAAAATGCTTTCGCCGGCGGCGACACCGCGCTGGATGGTGTTCATGATCTGGGTGAAACGCTTGATGGGACTCTGCATCATGGCCATGGCCGCGATGAAGGAGACCAGGCTGCCGGGGGTGATGGTCTGGCGGATCTCGTCCATGGCGACCACGAAGAGGATCGCGGCGAAGCCGCTGATGTAGATGAACTGCACCACCGCACCGCCGAGGGCGTCGGTGGCGATCATCCGCACCTGGCGGCGCTGGTTGGTCTCGTTCTCGACGGCGAACTTGGCGGTTTCGTAATCCTTGCCGTTGAACACCTTGACGATGCGCTGGGCGTCGATCACTTCCTGGGCGACATGGCCCACCCCACCCATGGATTCCTGGATCTTGGCGCTGATCTTGCGGAAGCGCTTGGTGATGTAGCGGATGCTGAAGGCCAGCACCGGCCCGACCACCAGGAAAATCAGGGACAGCTTGAGATTCTCGTACATCAAGAGGCCGGTCAGCCCGATGATGGCCAGGCCATCCTTGAGCATGTTGACCAGACCGACGGTCATGGAATTGGCCACCTGTTCGGTGTTATAGATCAACCGGGACATCAGCTCGCCCTGGGAAGCCCGGTCGTAGAATCCGCAGGGCAGATTCAGCAACTGGTCGAACAAGTCCTTGCGCAGGTCCGCGATGATGCGCCGCCCTACCCGCCCGGAGCAGTATTCCCCGAGAAATCCGGTCACACCGCGCACCAGGGACAGCCCCAGCAGAATCAAGGGCGCCTGCTTCAACACTTCCGGATCGTTCTGGATGAAACTGCCGTCGATCAGCGGCTGGATCAGCTTGGCGAAGATCGGCCCGAGGGTGGCATAGATCATCATCGCCACCGCCGCCACCGTGAACATCTTCCAATACGGAAAGCCATAACCGAGCAGGCGCCGGTAGATGACGTAACCGCTGGTCGCAGGGTGGTCGCTGGCAAGCTTGGGCATGGCGGGTTGAGCTGGAAGGCGAAGGAAGGCGAATTATACCGGGGCGAGCGGCCTTTGTACCGGGCGAAGTTTGCGGCCCCCCGGTCTGCTGTCCTCAGGCCTCCAATCCGTCAAAACGCCAGCCCAGGCTCTCGCCAGCCATCAGCGGCACCACCGGTTCGCCGGCGAAGGGATACTGGGCAGGAATCCTCCAATCGGATTTCACCAGGCGGATACGGGAAGTATTGACCGGCAGCCGGTAGAACTTGGGTCCGTTCAAACTGGCGAAGACCTCCAGTTTCTCCAACCGTCCCGCCGCCTCGAACACCGAGGCGTAAAGTTCGATGGCGGCATGGGCGGTGAAACAGCCGGCACAGCCGCAGAATTTCTCCTTCTGGCTGATGCCATGGGGAGCGCTGTCGGTACCTAAGAAAAATTTCGAATCGCCGCTGGTCGCCGCCGCCATCAGAGCCCGCCGGTGCTTCTCCCGCTTCAGCACCGGCAAGCAGTAGTAGTGCGGGCGGATGCCGCCGGCCAGCATGGCATTGCGGTTGTAGAGCAGATGGTGGGCGGTGATGGTGGCGGCGACGTTGGGCGGGGCAGCCCGGACAAAGGCCACCGCGTGCTCGGTGGTGATGTGTTCCAGCACGATGCGCAGCCCCGGAAACCGCAACACCAGGGGAGCCAGCTGGGTCTCGATGAACACCTTTTCGCGGTCGAAGATGTCGACCTCGTTATCCACCACCTCGCCGTGTATCAACAGGGGCACCTGGTGGTAGGCCATGGCCTCCAGCACCGGCAGAATCCGGTCGATGCGGCGGACGCCCGCCTCGGAATGGGTGGTCGCCCCCGCCGGATAGAGCTTGAAGCCCTGGATGAAGGGCTCGGCGGCCACCCGCGCGACTTCCGACACCGGCGTCGATTCGGTCAGATAAAGGGTCATCAAGGGCTCGAAACGAAGCCCGGCAGGCACCGCCTCCAGGATGCGGGCACGGTAGGCCAACGCCTCTCCCACCGTGGTGACCGGTGGCTTCAGATTGGGCATGACGATGGCGCGGGCGAATTGGCGGGCGCTGGCGGGAACCGTCGCCGCCAGCGCTTCGCCGTCGCGCAGATGCAAGTGCCAGTCGTCGGGCTGGATCAGGGTAAAGCTTTGCATGGTATTGCGGGGTATTACGAAAACCTCCGCCATTCTATCAGTCCGAGTCTTGCAGAATTCCTACCGCGGCACTTGAAATTCTCAAACCAACCCCCAACATAGCCATCCACCCCCAATCCCGGAGTCTCCGTCCATGCCCATTTACGAATACCAGTGCAAGGCCTGCAACCACGAACTGGAGGCCATCCAGAAGATCAGCGAAGAACCGCTCAAGTTCTGCCCGGAGTGCGGCAAGCCGGAATTGGTCAAACAGGTGTCGGCGGCCGGTTTCCGCCTCAAGGGCGGCGGCTGGTACGAGACCGACTTCAAGAGCGGCGATAAGAAGAAGAACCTGGCGGGCGAAGGTAAATCCGACACCGCGGCGGCACCGGCAAAAACCGAGACCAAGACCGAAACCGCGCCGGCCAAGACCGCCCCGGCCGGCGACTGACACAGCGCCAAGGCGCGGCTTGCGCCACCGTCGGGGCATTCGTTATATTCCCAGCCTTTTACCATCCATCGCCCGAGATCGATTATGCGCAGCCACAAATGTGGGGAATTGAACGAAGCCCATCTGGACCAGGAAGTCGATCTGTGCGGCTGGACCCATCGGCGGCGTGACCACGGCGGGGTCATCTTCATCGACTTGCGGGACCGGGAAGGCCTGGTCCAGGTGGTGTTCGATCCCGACCAGGCGGAAGCCTTCAAGGTCGCCGAGTCGGTGCGTAGCGAATACGTCCTGCGGATTCACGGCAAGGTGCGGCGGCGGCCCGCCGGCACCGAGAACCGCAACCTGGGAACCGGCGCCATCGAGGTGTTCGCCACCCAGTTGGAGATCCTCAACCGCGCCGAAACTCCACCCTTCCCCATCGAGAGCGACATCGAAGTCAACGAGGAAACCCGGCTGCGCTACCGCTACATCGACCTGCGGCGGCCATTGATGCAGCAGCGCATGCGCATGCGCCGCGACATCACCCGGTTCCTGCGCAACTTCCTGGATGACGAAGGCTTCTACGAGATCGAGACCCCGTTCCTCACCAAGGCCACCCCGGAAGGCGCCCGCGACTATCTGGTCCCGAGCCGTACCCACCCCAACTGCTTCTTCGCCCTGCCCCAGTCGCCCCAGCTGTACAAGCAGCTGCTGATGGTGTCCGGCATGGACCGCTACTACCAGGTGGTGCGCTGCTTCCGCGACGAGGACCTGCGGGCCGACCGCCAGCCCGAATTCACCCAGCTGGATATCGAAACCTCGTTCATGAACGAGGACGAGATCATGCAGCTGATGGAAGCCATGATCCGCGACGTCTACCGCAACGTCCTCCAGGTCGAACTGCCCAACCCCTTCCCGCGCCTGACCTATGCCGAGGCCATGCGCCGGTTCGCCTCCGACAAGCCGGACCTGCGCATTCCGCTGGAACTAGTGGATGTGGGCGACCTCATGCAAGGCGTGGAGTTCAAGGTGTTCGCCGGTCCTGCCAACGATCCGGACGGTCGTGTCGTGGCGCTGAAAGCGCCGGGGGCCGGCGAGATTTCCCGCAAGCAGATCGACGAACTGACCCAGTTCGTCGCCATCTACGGCGCCAAGGGCCTGGCCTACATCAAGGTCAACGACCCGGCCGCCGGGCCGGAAGGCCTGCAGTCGCCCATCGTCAAGTTCATCCCGGAACCGGCGGTCCAGGCCATCCTGGAACGGACCCAAGCCAAGGCCGGAGACATCATTTTCTTCGGCGCCGACAAGGCCCGGGTGGTGAATGAGGCCATGGGCGCCCTGCGGGTCCGGCTGGGCCACGACCTGGGGCTGGTGAGCAACACCTGGGCACCCCTTTGGGTCACCGATTTCCCCATGTTCGAATACGACGACAAGGCCGGCCGCTGGAGCGCCCTGCACCACCCCTTTACCGCACCCAAGTGCGGTCTGGAAGAGCTGACCGCCGCTCCTGGCACTGCCCTATCCCGCGCTTACGACATGGTGATGAATGGCACCGAACTGGGCGGCGGATCGGTACGTATCCACCGCACCGACATGCAGAGCAAGGTGTTCGAACTGCTGGGCATCGGCGAAGAGGAAGCCCAGCGCAAGTTCGGCTTCCTGCTGCACGCCCTGAAATACGGCGCCCCGCCCCATGGCGGCCTGGCCTTCGGCATGGACCGGCTGGTGATGCTGATGGCCGAAGCCAACTCGATCCGCGAGGTCATGGCCTTCCCCAAGACCCAGTCGGCCTGGTGCCCGATGGTGGACGCCCCGGCGGAAGCCTCCGAGGAACAGCTCAAGGAACTGGGCATCCGGCTGCGTAAGCCACCCACCGCCGAAGCGGGCTGATCGCCGACGCCGCAGGGGCTGTTTGCTCAACCCCCTCTACCACATGGCTCGGAACGGGGCGGCCGCCGATCGGGCGGCCTTCACGACAGCGGGTCCTATCATGCCCGACTGTGACATAGTCCGGTACTCGAGAAAGTCCAGCTTATGTACTGCGCGACATGGACTGGAAAGCACCGTTCGGTACCTTGGGATCGAAGTCGATGACGCCCTTGAAATCGCCGGGCAACCCGAAATTTGATCGCTATCGGTACTGTCGCGTGAACGGCCGCTTCAGGGCGACCATTCACCGACTTGCAATTGACGCTGCCGACCCTTGTCGTCCGGCGCGCCCGATCCGCAATGACCGGTTCAAAATTGGACCGATCGGGGAGTGGAGGAACACGACGGTAACTATGGTTGAAATAGGCTTTCATCTCCCCCCTCTTCGCCTTGGCGGCAGTTTCAACGCCATTCGGCCGCTCAATCCACGGTCATTCGGCCGGGGCGCGGAGTGAAGCGCCGCTGGGTTTTTGAGGTTACTGAGAGGTAGCCGGCTCGGTAAATGTTTCTGATGAGGGCGCTGATGAGGGAGGTCCAGTGCGCATTATCGCTCTTTCGTTACCGCGCAACGGCGAATCAGCGGTCCCATTCCGAGATGTTCGATCCCAGGATTTCGATCACCGCTTCGCCCAATCCTTCTTCTGCGGATCTCCGCCGAGATTGCTAGCCAGCTCGTCCCCGCCTGAGGGGGGCGACGCATGATTGCAGTTTTCCCGGTGCCGCGCCTACACTACCGCGACCCACACCGCCCCCCGATTTCGGCGGGCGACTGACACGATGGAACCCGACCGGAGGAGCGATGAGCGATGTCCAATTGCCGCAGGATGTGGCCAGCGGTCTGGCGGATTTTGTAGAAGCTGCGAAATCGGCCTTGGGTCCCGACCTGGTATCGGTGGTGCTGTTCGGTTCCGGCGCCGAGGGGCGGTTGCGGGAGACCTCGGACGTCAATGTCATCGTGGTGCTGAAACGCTTCGATCCGGCCCGGGTCGACGCCCTGCGCGACCCGCTGCGGCTGGCTCATGCGCTGATCCAGCTGTCCGTCATGTTCCTACTGGAAAACGAGATCGCGACTGCCGCCGAGGCCTTCGCGGTCAAGTTTTCCGACATCGTCGCGCGCCACAAGGTGCTCGCCGGATCCGATCCCTTCCTGAACCTGACGCCTTCCCGCCACGCCCAGATCGGCCGGTTGAAACAGAACCTGCTGAATTTCACCTTGCGCATGCGCGAGCGCTACGCCCTGGTCAGCCTGCGGGACGAGCAACTGGCTCCTGTCATCGCCGATGCGGCCGGTCCCTTGCGCGCGGCGGCGGCTTTGCTGTTGACACTGGAAGGGCGCCGCGCCGAGTCTCCCAAGGCCGCCCTCGAATTGCTGGCGGGGGAGATCGACCCCGCGGGTTGTCACGAGCCCCTCACCCACCTGTCGACCGCACGCGCTGATCAGGCACTGCCCCGTGGCGCCGGCAGGGCGACGCTGCTCTATTTCATCGAGCTGGCGCAAACCTTGCGCGCCCGTGCCGACCAGCTGAATTGAGGAACGCCGGTGTTCCCCTTTGACCTGGCCGGCCCTCCGTTTCTGGTGTTTTACGCCGTATTCGGCGCCGTGGTGCTCATTACTTTCTGGTCTTACGCCGCCAGGCTCGGGCCGGCCGGATCGACCCCGGCGCTTTCCGAACTCACCGCCGACCCTTACCAGATTGCCTATCTGCGTGGCGGCTCTGACGAAACCGTAAAACTGGCGATCGTGAACCTGGTCGACCGCGGACTGCTGACGATCTACGGCAAATCGCTGCGGGTCTCCGGCAAGGCGGACGAGGAAGCCCTGCGGCGTCCGCTGGATCGGGCCATCCTCGCGCGTTGCGTGTCGCTCACCGCGCCGGCCGATCTGTTTCTCGACAGCCGGGTGCGCACGGCGTGCGACGATTACGGCCGGGACTTGCGCGACAGGGGCTTGCTGCGCAGCGACGAGGAACAGCAGCAGGCGCTGACCGGGGCCGTCGTCGCCGTCGGGCTGCTGGGGGGCATCACCGTCGCCCGCATCTTCCAGGCCTTTTCCCATGGCCGCTACAACATCCTGTTTCTGCTGGCCCTCACGCTCGTGGCGTGCCTGACGGCTCGACGCATTTATGCCGCCAATCGGACTCCCCTGGGCCGCCGGGCATTCTCCAGCCTCAAGATTCTGCTGTCCCGGCTCAAATCGCGGGCGGACCGGCTCGCCGCCGGCGGGGCGACCAACGAGGCGGTACTGTTCGCTTCGGTATTCGGGATCTACGCACTGCCGCTGCGCGCCTTTCCCTTCGTCAACGTGCTGTTTCCCAAACCCCAGGCGAGCGATTCGGGCGGCGGCGATTCGGGGAGTGATTCCGGAGGCGGCGGAGGCTGTGGCGGCGGCTGCGGGGGATGCGGGGGCGGATGAGCGGCGCTGTTGAAATATGGAACCCTCTCCCTCTGGGAGAGGGCAGGGTGAGGGCTGAAGCGCCTGATGTTTCATTGATTTCATCGCAGGCGAAATGCGCCCAGGCCCTCACCCCAACCGGCTTCGCCCCCCTCGCTTCGCTCTCCTCACAGGGAAGGGGCGCGACTCAGCGACCGTTTGCGATTGGGGAGGCGCTTAATTCAACGCCATTGCCACCCCTTCTCCCCCAGAGAAAAGGCTTGATGGGCGTCCAGGATGCAAACGCTTGACGCCGCCGACCGGGTCGGACTGGGCTGGCGGGGCGAACTGGCCGCCGCCATTCTCGAACACCTCGGATCGCTGGATGTGCTGGAGGTCATCGCCGAGGACTGGGTACACGGCAATCGGCGGGATAGCGCGGCGCTCGCCACCCTGTCGCGCGCTTGCCCGGTACTGTTGCACGGCGTCAGCCTTGGCCTCGCCTCCAGCGAGCCGGTGTGCCGGCGGCGGCTCGATCGGATGGCACGGCTGGTAGCCCGGGTGGAACCGGAGCTGTGGTCGGAACATCTGGCCTTCGTGCGCGCCGGCGGCATCGAGATCGGCCACCTCGCGGCACCGCCGCGCACCGAAGCCACCGTCGCCGGAGCGCTCGCCAACCTCGAACAGGCGAAACGGGTCGTCGGCGCCCTGCCCTGGATCGAAAACATCGCCACCCTGATCGACCCGCCCGCGAGCACCCTGGACGAGGGCCTGTGGACCTCGGCCATCGTCGCAAACTCGGGAGCACCGATGTTGCTGGACCTCCACAACCTGTATGCCAACGCCCTCAACTTCGGCACGGAGCCACTGGAACTGATGCGCGCCATGCCGCTGGACCGGGTGTCGCTGGTGCATTTGTCGGGCGGACGCTGGATCGCGCCGGGCAGCCGCAAGGCCAGGCTGCTGGACGACCACCTGCACGACGTGCCGGGGCAGGTGTTCGGGCTGCTGGAACGCCTCGCGCAATCGGTGGAACAGCCCCTAACCGTGATCATCGAGCGGGATGGCAATTATCCCCCCTTCGAAGCCCTGCTGGCCCAGCTCGACCTCGCCCGTGCGGCGCTGGCGCGCGGCCGTGTCCTGCGGGCGGAACAGACACGGCAGGCGGCGTGAAACCGGTCTCCCTGGAAGCCTTTCTGGCGCGGCTCTATACCGACGCATCCCTGCGTGCGGCTTTTCTGGCAGACCCGGTGGCAGTGGCGCGCGGCGCCGGAGTCGACGAAGATGCGGCTTGCTCTCTCGACCGGATCGACCGCGACGGCCTGGAGCTGGCGGCCGAGAGCTTCGCCCGCAAGCGCGCAGCCCGCCGGGCCAACCGCCGCCGGCTACCGGCCTGGCTGAGGGGGCTGTTCGGCCGATGATTTTGTTGACCGGCGGGGGCACGTTGCCCGACGCCATTGAATCGCGGCTGCGCGCCTCCAGCGTCGAGGTCGAGCGCTCCGATGCCGGCGGCACCGGCAAGCCACCGCTGGCGGCGACCCGGCTCGACCGCGCCCAAGCGCTGGTGATCGCGGCCGACGACGACGCCGGCAACGTCGATCTGGCCCTCCGTGCGCGCCAGCTCCATCCGACCCTGCCCCTGGTGGTGCGGCTGTTCGATGCGACGCTGGAGTCATATATCGCCGAGACCTTGCCGGGGGTGACGATATTGAGCATGTCCAAGGTCGCCGCCCCAGTGTTCGCCGCCGCGGCGCGGCGAGTCCTGGAAGTACCACAGACCCCGCGCACCCGCAGCGGCAAGCCGAGCCGGCGCGGATTCCGCCCGGACCGGATGATGGTCGGAGCACTCGCCAGCCTGTTCCTGCTGGTGTTTCCCTCGGCCCTGTATTTTTCGAACGCCCTCAACCTGCGCTACCTGGACGCGCTCTACTTCGTGTGGACGACGGTGATGACCGTCGGCTACGGGGACATTTCCCTGAAGGACGCCCCCGACGGCACCAAGCTGCTGGGCATGCTGCTGATGCTGGCGGGGGCCGGCTTCATCGCGATCCTGTTCGCGCTGCTGTCCGACTGGGTGCTGAGCCGGCGCCTGGACATCCGCAGCGGCCGGGTGCGTGAACGGGGCAGCGGCCACGTGGTCATCGCCGGTGCCGGCAACATCGGCTTCCGCATCGCCGAACTGCTGGCCGACTCGGGCCGCCGGCTGGTGATCATCGAGCCCGTCGCCGCCAGCCGCAACCTGGCGGCGCTGAAGGCGGCAGGCCACCACATCATCGTCGCCGACGCCACCGATGACGCGACCCTGGACCTGGCCGGGGTCGATGCGGCCTCCGTGGTGGTGGCGGTAACCGACGCGGACGCGGCCAACCTGCAGATCGCCCTCCATGCCCGCACCCGCGGAGTCCCGGTCATCATGCGGGTGGTCTCGCCCGAGCTATCCGCCCACGTCACCGAACGGGGCGATGCCATTGCCTTCTCGCCCATCGCCGCCGCCGCGGACGCCTTCGTGCGCGCCGCCCTGGCCGACGACCCGGCGCAACGCTGACCGGCCGAGACCCCGCGGCGCGCGGCCGGTCGCTCCCATCCTCCTCCCAGCGGTCATTGCACCGCCTGCGGCTCGACCGGCTTGCCTGATCGCACCACCGGCGCAGGGCAACCGCACGAATTACCGAGAAGTAGCGAGGACCTGAAGCCGGAAGTCATCATTGAGGCTGGCTCGGTATCGTTTTCGGCGGATGCTGGACTTGGAGCTGTCCAGCTTGAGCACATCCGA
>Ga0233425_10001825_pt1 | contig 45072 bp, 52 predicted proteins | sample Watercolumn_Towu_2_FD_181712 | JGI IMG/M metagenome (GOLD analysis project Ga0233425, IMG submission 181712) | Freshwater microbial communities from Lake Towuti, South Sulawesi, Indonesia - Watercolumn_Towuti2014_140_MG | ecosystem: Environmental > Aquatic > Freshwater > Lake | place...
TCGGGCTACGCCCGCCCTCCGCCGCACGCAGCGCAAGGCCATCTTCAACAAACCAGCATCATATTATCTGAAAAGGGGGTCCCTCTTCGACGCCGATCGGGGGTCCCTTTTGAACGCCGTTTGACATGCTCAACGTCTGGGCGCGGAACAATTCGAGCGTGATTCCCAACTGGCCATGAACGATGGGCTTAGGCACTCCGGTCGTTCCGGACGAGAAAACCACCCACAGCGGATGGTCCGAGGCAACCCGGGTATAGCGGAAACTGCCAAGCGCGGGCGGCTCGGTGCCTTGAATATCCTTCCACAGCCTGAAGCGCGGTTCGGCCGGCGCGACCACATCGGGCCGAAGGTTCGGGACGAGCACGACATGGTCGATCGTCTCGATCGCATGGAGCAGGCTGGTCGTGTTCGCGCGACAGTCCCGATCGTCGCCCATATAGCGATAGCCATCCGTCACGAAGAGCAGCTTGGGCTGTACTTGGCTGAGCCGGTCGATCGCCGCGCGCGGGCCGAATTCGGGCGCGACCGCAGTCCACACCGCACCGATCGCGGCGGTGGCCAGCAGCGCGACCGTAGCTTCCGCAATATTGGGGAGGCAAGATGCGACCCGGTCACCCGGCTTGATCCCCATCGCGCGCAGGGCGGTGGCAAGGCGACGCACCTGATCGCCCAGTTCGCCCCAGCTGAGCGACTGCAACGGGCGGGCCTCCGACAGGTGATGGATCGCAACGGCGTGCGGATCACGCACTTCGTTGCGCAAGATGTGCTCGGTCAGGTTTATGCGTGCGCCTTCGAACCAGCGCGTCCCGGGCATGGGGTCATCCGAGCGGACGCGGCTCCAATTGCCCTCTGCGATGATTTCGAAATAATCCCACAACGATGCCCAGAAGCTATCTGGATCGCCGACCGACCAGCGCCACAGCGCATCATAGCTTTCGAACGACCGACCCCGGTCAGCCAGCCACTGGATGTAACCCGCGATGTTGGACTTTGCGGCAAAATGCGGCGACGGGCTCCACAACAAAGCGCCTTCTTCGATCATCACCCTCTCCGGTGCGGCCCGATCGGCCATTCGGCGGCTGATGCTCGGGACGACGGCCTATGCCGTTCCCGTGCCGTTTTTTTGCCGAACAAGACCACACATTCCTTATCGTCTTACCATTGTCAAACGGGCAGGGAGGAATTGCGGGCGTCCGCCGCGATCCCCCGGCACGGCGGAGGAATCCGACCAAACAGAGCGCATATGCGGGCGCCGTGTAACAAAAGGACCGAGGATGACTGACGAAGCGAGGCGGCCGGGGCCATGTGCCGGATTGAGGGTATTGGAAATCACCACGATGGTCGCAGGCCCGATGGCGGGACAGATGCTCGCCGATCTGGGTGCCGAAGTGACGAAGATCGAGGCGATCGGCGGCGATCCGATGCGACACCTTCGTCCCCGCCACAAGGACATGGCCGCCGGCTTCATGGCGATGAATCGTCATAAGCGCAGCATCCAAGTCAATCTCAAGGATGCCGAAGGGCAGAAGATCGCGCGCGACCTCGCGTTGCGGGCTGATGTTCTGCTCGAAAATGCGCGGCCGGGCGTACTTGATCGACTAGGGCTCTCCTATGCCAGCTTGCGCGACGAGAATCGCGGCCTGGTCTATGCGTCTGTAAGCGGCTTCGGCCCCGATGGCCCCTATGCGGACCGTCCGGCGTTCGATCAGGTGATCCAGGCGATGAGCGGCGCGATGTATCTTCAGGGTGGTTGGGTTGCTGCAGAGCCGTTCCGCACGATGATGGTCGACAAATATAGTGCTTCGGCGATGGCCAGCGCGGTCCTTGCTGCCCTGCTGCATCGCGAGCGCAGCGGCGGCGAAGGTCAGCGGATTACCGTCTCCCTGCTCGACGCCTTCTCGTCCTTTTCGCTGATCGACAATCTTTACAATCACATGTGGCTCGACAGCGATGACAGGATCCCGGCAATCAACAGCACTATTCCGATCAAGACCGCCGATGGAATGGTCATGGGTCACATCCAGACCGACGAGCAATTTGTTCGCATCTGCCGGTTCCTCGGACGGGAGGAGTTGATCGAGGACGAGCGCTTCAGGGGTCCGTGGAACCGATTGTCGAATATCGAAGCAATGTGGCGGGAGCTGGAAAAAACGACTCAGGCGATCCCCACCGCGCAAATCATGGCAGGGGTGGGTCGTGAAGGTGTCCCGATCGGGCCGGTCAACAGCATCGAGGATTTCCTTGCCGACCCGCAGGTTCAGCATAATGAGAGCGTCGTCGAATATCGCGACGAGACTTACGGCAGGGTATTGTTCGCCAATTATCCCGCACGCTTCGAAAAGACGCCGGCGCAAGTCGCGGCCCGTTCGCCCAAACTGGGCGAACATACCGATGCGGTGCTTGCGGAGCTGGGCTATTCGCCCGAACAGATCGACGCCGCCAGAACCGCCGGCGTCGTGGCCTGACTCAGCGCGATGCGATACCGGCTGCCGTCGCTCGATGCCCTGCGGGCCTTTTGAGGCTGCCTCGCGTTGTGGCAGCCTTTCCGCCGCGGCGGAGGACCTAATTCTGGGGCTGGTCCCAAACCTTGCCCTTTTCCGCCCTCCCGCCTAAGTGCCGCGCGACATGACTCGCTCGCTCACCTTCGCCATTCCCAAGGGGCGCATCCTCGACGAGGCGCTGCCCCTGCTCGCCAAAGCCGGGATCGAGCCGGAGGCGGAGTTCCACGACAAGAAGGGCCGCGCGCTACGCTTCGCCACCAACCGCCCCGACGTGTCGATCATCCGCGTGCGCGCGTTCGACGTTGCCACCTTCGTCGCCCATGGCGCGGCGCAGATCGGCATCGTCGGATCGGACGTGGTGGAGGAGTTCGGCTATTCGGAGCTTTATGCGCCGGTCGACCTCGACATCGGCCATTGCCGCCTGTCGGTCGCCGAGCCGGCCGGGCTCGCGGGCGAGGACCAGGCGGCGATGAGCCATGTCCGTGTCGCGACCAAATATCCGCACCTCACCCGCCGCTATTATGAGGCGCGTGGGCTTCAGGCGGAATGCGTGAAATTGAACGGCGCGATGGAACTGGCGCCCTCGCTGGGACTGTCGCGGCGGATCGTGGACCTGGTGTCGTCGGGGGCGACGCTCAAGGCCAATGGGCTGGTGGAGACCGACGTGATCATGCAGATCAGCGCCCGGCTGATCGTCAACCGCGCCGCCTACAAGATGCGCTCGGCCGAGCTGACTCCACTGGTCGATGCGTTTCGTGCGGCCGTGGGAGTACGCGATGCCGCTTAGGCTCGACAGCCGCGATCCCGGTTTCGCCGTTGCCTTTACCGCGCTGGTCGATGCGCGGCGAGAAGCGGACGAGGATGTGTCGCGCGATGTGACCGCGATCCTCAAGGCCGTGCGTGCAGGCGGCGACACGGCGCTGGCCGATTATACGCGGCGCTTCGACCACCATGATCTCGCTGTCAGCGGCTGGGCGGTGACGGCGGCGGAGACCCGCGCGGCGCTCGATGGCATTTCGACGCCGCTGCGCGACGCGCTCGAACTCGCGGCGGCGCGTATTACCGCTTACCATGAAAAGCAGAAGCCACAGGACAGCGACGGCGTGGACGCGGCCGGCGTGCGGCTGGGCGCGCGGTGGAGCGCGGTGGATGCGGCCGGACTTTATGTGCCGGGCGGGCGCGCCGCCTATCCCTCCTCCCTGCTGATGAACGTCATCCCCGCCAAGGTCGCGGGGGTACAGCGCATCGCCATGGTGACGCCGACTCCGAACGGCGAGATCAACCCGCTTGTCCTCGCCGCGGCGCAGATCGCGGGGATCGAGGAAATCTGGCGCGTCGGCGGCGCGCAGGCGGTAGCCGCGCTCGCCTATGGCACGGAGCGGATCAGGCCGGTGGACGTCATCACCGGCCCCGGCAACGCCTGGGTCGCCGAAGCCAAGCGCCAGCTCTATGGCGTGGTCGGCATCGACATGGTGGCCGGCCCGTCCGAGATCGTGGTCGTTGCCGATGGGCAGAATGACCCTGAATGGACCGCCGCCGACCTGCTCAGCCAGTCGGAACATGATCCGACCAGCCAGTCGATCCTCATCACCGATGCCCTCGCCTTCGCCGACGCCGTCGCTGCGGCGGTGGAGCGACAGATTCCGGCGCTGTCCACCAGCGCCGTCGCTCGGACCAGTTGGACCGCCAATGGCGCGATCATCCTGGTCCGCGACCTTGACGAAGCCATGCCGCTGGTCAACGCACTCGCGCCCGAGCATCTGGAACTGGCGGTGGAGGATCCCGAACCGCTGTTCGCGCAGGTGCGCCATGCGGGATCGGTGTTTCTCGGCCGCATGACGCCCGAAGCCGTCGGCGATTATGTCGCCGGGCCTAATCACGTCCTGCCCACCGGCCGCCGCGCCCGTTTCTCGTCCGGCCTCTCCGTGCTGGATTTCATGAAGCGGACCAGTTTCCTAAGCCTCACGCCCGACGCGATCGGCGCGATCGGCCCGGCCGCCGTCGCGCTGGCAGAGGCGGAGGGCTTGCCCGCGCACGCGGCTTCGGTCGCGCTGCGCCTCAAATAAACATCCGTTCGGTTTGAGCTTGTCGAGAACCGGTTCTCGACAAGCTCGAACCGAACGGAGTAGGGAAAATCCATGAACGACCGCTCCAAATCCCGCTCCGCCGCGCGCCTTGCTGCGGTTCAGGCGCTCTACCAGCTGGAGATGGAGGGTACGCCCGTCCATGTCCTGTTGCATGAATTCCACCAGCACCGCCTTGGCGCCACGATAGAGGACGTCACCTACGCGCAGGCGGAGGAGCCGTTCTTCGATGACGTGGTGCAGGGCGTCGATCGCCGCCGCACCGAAATCGACGGCCTGATCTCCGCGCGCCTGTCGAGCGGATGGACCCTCGAGCGGCTCGACAAGCCGATGCGCCAGATATTGCGCGCCGGAACCTACGAACTGCTCGCGCGCAAGGATGTCGGCACCGGCACCGTCATCAGCGAATATGTCGATGTCGCCCATGCCTTCTACGACAAGCGTGAGGCCGGGTTCGTCAATGGCCTGCTCGACGGCGTGGCGAAGGACGTGCGCGACTGACGTTCAGCGCACCGGCGCCGCCAGCAGTAACAGCAGCGGGATGTCGACCCGCTCCGCCCAGGCGCGCTCATCATGCGCGGTGCCGGTGAAGATGCGGCTTTGAAAGGCGCGGCCGGCGCGCCAGCCGCGCTGCGCGAGCACGGCGTCCATCGCGCGCGCGAAAGGCGGGTAATAGCGGTCCAGCGTCGCGGTGCCATGATCAACATAGAGCCGGTTGCGCGCTGGATCGACCTTGCTGTCCCTGAGCCACGCGGCGAAGGCGTCCGCGACGATCCGCGGGGCTTCAGCCGGCACGTCGCCGCCGGCATCGGCGCCAATGAGCGGCCAGTGGATGGACAGCGCGGCAGCCTGGCCGAAAATCTGCGGGTAGCGCCCCAGCGCGTAGAAGGAGATCAAGCCGCCCATCGACGATCCCATGATCGCCGTGTCGGCGCGGCCGGGCAGGGTGCGATAATCCCGATCGATGCGCGGCTTCAATTCTTCCACGATGAAGCGCAGATAGGCGTCCGACAGCGGCGCGCCGCCATGGCTGTCCCGCACCAGTGTCGCGTAGGCGGGCGGCAGCCGGTCATAGACGTCCTTTGGCATATATTCGCGGTAACGCTGCGCCGTGCTGTTCAGGCCGACGATGATGGCCGGGCGGCCGACGCCCAGCGCCGCCAGCCGGGCCATCGCTTCGTCCATGCCCCATTCGACGCCGAAATTGGCGGCCTTCGCGTCGAACAGGTTTTGCCCATCCTGCATGTAGAGGACTGGGTAGCGCCGTGCGCCGGCGTCATAGCCGGGCGGCAGCCAGATGGTGACCGTACGCGGCGCGACGAAGGCGGAGGTCATGTCCGCTATGGTCACGATACGACCACTCTCCGGCGATTGCGCCGCTGCCTGCCCGCCCCACAGCGCGGCGAGCAAAAGGCACAGCATCCTGATCCAGCGTATCGGCATCCCGCATCCTCCATGGTCTTGCCCCTGCTCATGCCCTAGAGCGGTGCGCAATGTCCGATGAATACGAATTCCTCGCCCGCCTGCGCACGGTCGTGACCCATGAGGGCGCGCGCGGCCTCATGGACGATGTCGCGCTGCTGTCGGTGGGCGACACGCGCCTGATCCTCACCAGCGACACTATCGTGGAGGGCGTCCATTACCTTGCCGCCGACCCGCCCGCCGACATCGGCTGGAAGCTGGCGGCGGTGAACCTGTCGGACCTCGCGGCCAAGGGGGCAAAGCCGCTCGCTTGCCTGCTCAATTACAGCCTGTCGGGCGATGGCGCATGGGACGCGGCCTTTCTGGACGGGTTGCATCAGGCGCTCGATCGGTTCGCCATGCCGCTGCTGGGCGGGGACACGGTGCAAATGCCGGCCGGCAGCGCCCGCAGCTACAGCCTGACCGCGATCGGGCAGGCGACGGGACCGGTGCCGACCCGTGCCGGGGCGCAGGCGGGTGATACGCTCTATCTCACCGGCCCGGTCGGTGACGCTGGCGTCGGCCTCGATTTGCTACGCGCTGATCGTGTCGCGTCCGGGCCGCTGGTCGATGCCTATCGCCGCCCGCGCCCGCGCCTGGCCGAAGGCGCGCTGCTTGGCTCCATGGCGCGCGCGATGATGGACGTGTCGGACGGCCTGCTGATCGATGCCGCCCGCATGGCGCAGGCGAGCGGCGTCGCAATCGTCATCGACCATATTCCCCTGTCCCGCGCGCTGGAGAAGGCGCGCGGCGCGAGCACGGCGGTTCAGGTCGCGGCGGCGCGGGCCGGTGATGATTATGAACTGCTCTTCACCCTGCCGCGCGCGATGACGCCACCGGTGCGGGCGATCCCGGTCGGCCATGTCGCCGCGGGATCAGGCCTGACGCTCAAGATTGACGGCGCGGTGATGCCGCTGCCCGATACGCTCGGCTGGGAGCATGGCTAGCTAATCCGCCCCACCCAGCACGTTGATGGTGAAGGCGAGGATGCCGAGGTTGAACAGGAACGCTGCGAAACAGTGGAACAGCGCGATCCGGCGGATTGCCGTGCTGGTCATGCCGACATCCGACGTCTGGAAGGTCATGCCCAGCGTAAAGGCGAAGTAGAGAAAGTCCCAATAGCCCGGCTCCTGATCGCCGGGAAAATCCAGCCCGCCGCCATCCTTGCCCTGCGCATTCGGCAGATAATAAGCGTGGGCATAGTGCATGGCATAGACGAGGTTCGAAAACAGCCAGGCGATCAGCAGCGTTGCGAGCAGCAGCACGATGGAGGCGGCGTCGGGTCCGCCATGCTGGCTCATGGCCACGCCGACCGCGACGAGGATCACAAGGCAGACGATGCCCGTCAGCAGCAGCATCAACTCCCGATTCGCATCGTTCGCCGCCGCCTTGCGCCGCATCGCGTCGGGCACCGAATCGATCAGCGGCGCGACCGATGCCATGAACGCCAGCGCAGCGACATCGAACCCTGCCATGACCGCTTCATGCCAGCGAAGCCACAGCGCCAGCGGTGCCGTGGTCGCCAGCAGCGCGAGGAACATGCCGTAGCGCCACGGGAAGATGGAGGAAGAGCGCATCCCCCACATCAAAGTCCCGTCGCGCTACATTGGCAAGCGGTTTAGAGAACCGCCGCGACCAGACCGCGCGCCTGCGCCTCGTTCGCCTCGAGATACCAGTTTTCCGGCGCCTTCTGGAGCAGTTCCTCCATCGTCACGTCGGACCCGAGGATGAGGTTCTGAAACCCCTCATTCTGGATCGTGATCGAGCTTTCGATCTCGTGCAGATTGGCCTTGAGCGTGGCGATGCAGGTCGAAAGCGGCCCGGACAGGTTGATCGTCTTGGTGATGAGCCGTTCGTGGATCATGAGGCGCGTGCCGCGCGTCAGATAGCGGTTCTCCGTCGCAAAGAAGCTCATGAAGGTCGCGCCGGCCGAATAGACGGCGGTCTTGCCCAGGAACACCAGCCGGCGCTCGGGGTAGAGGTCGGAATGGAAGCGGATGTCCTCCCCCATCATCCGCGCAATCTCTGGGTCGCCGCCCAAGGTCGAAATCTCGACCACCACCAGCCCCTGCTGCGGCGCGGTGCCAAGGATGTTGCGGAAGTGCAGATACATGCCATGATCCACCACCCCCGACAGGGTGATTGCGGGAAACTCGAAATCCTTGGGGCCAAGCAGCGGCGCGCTGGTCATCAACATGGGTCAGTCCTTCAGGGTGTGGGGAGGTCGGCTGCACTACGCATGGGGGCGGCAAAAGTGCCGCGCTTTGTGACTGGCGTCATGCGGCGGAGGCTGTAAAGAACAGATCATGACCATGGGGCAGACGGCATGATCGCGAAACTCAAAGGGCGGCTGGACAGCACCGGCATCGACCATGCCGTCATCGACGTGGGCGGCGTCGGTTATCTGGTGGGCGCGTCGTCGCGCACGCTGGCGGCCCTTGGCCCGGTGGGTGAAGCGGTGACGATCCACACCGAAATGCTGGTGGCGGAGGACTCGATCCGCCTCGTCGGCTTCGCGCGAGCGGAGGAGCGTGACTGGTATCGGCTACTGACCCATGTGCAGGGCGTCGGATCGCGCGTGGCGCTTGCCATCCTGTCCGCGCTTGAGCCGCTGGAATTGCACCGCGCCGTGGCGATGGGCGACAAGGCGATGATCGCCCGGGCGAACGGGGTCGGCCCGAAACTGGCGCAGCGGATCGTCAATGAACTCAAGGACAAGATTGGCGCAACCCCGGCGGGCGGGCCGATCGGCGTGGGCGGGGTGGTGGCGATCCCGGTCGGGAGCCTCAGCGCCGACGCGCTTTCCGCGCTCCAGAACCTCGGCTTCAAGCCCGCCGAGGCAAGCAGCGCGGTGGCGGCTGCGGAGGAGGAACTGGGCGACGGCGCGACCCTCGACGCTCTGGTGCGGCTGGCGCTGCGAAAGGCGGCGAAGTGAGTGACGACGACCGCCTCCTCACCCCCTCGCGCCGGCCTGAAGACGTGGACGCGGCGCTGCGCCCGAAAACCCTCGCGGAGTTCGTGGGCCAGCAGGCGGCGCGCGAAAATTTGCGCATCTTCATCCAGGCGGCGAAGGCGCGCGGCGATGCGCTCGACCATGTGCTCTTCTTTGGGCCGCCGGGCCTCGGCAAGACGACGCTGGCGCAGATTGTCGCCAAGGAGATGGGCGTCGGCTTTCGCGCGACGTCCGGCCCGGTCATCGCCAAGTCGGGCGACCTGGCCGCGCTGCTCACCAATCTGGACGAGGGCGACGTCCTGTTCGTGGACGAGATTCACCGCCTCAACCCGGCGGTCGAGGAGGTGCTCTATCCCGCGATGGAGGACCGCGCGCTCGACCTCATGATTGGGGAGGGGCCGTCCGCGCGCTCGGTCCGCATCGACCTGCCGCGTTTCACGCTGGTGGGCGCGACGACGCGGCAGGGGCTGTTGACGACGCCGCTGCGCGACCGGTTCGGCATCCCGGTGCGGCTGCAATTCTACACGGTGGAGGAACTGGAGCTGGTGGTGCGTCGCGCCGCGCGGTTGCTCGACCTGCCGATCACGTCCGACGGCGCGATCGAGATCGCCCGCCGTTCGCGCGGCACGCCGCGCATCGCCGGGCGGCTGCTGCGCCGCGTGCGCGATTTCGCGAGCGTCGCCGGCGCGCCGACTGTGGACCAAAAGGTTGCCGATGCCGCGCTCCAGCGGCTTGAAGTGGACCAGCTCGGCCTCGACCTCATGGACCGGCGCTACCTGATGATGATCGCCGACATCTATCGCGGCGGCCCGGTGGGGGTGGAAACGCTGGCGGCCGGCCTGTCCGAAGCGCGCGACACGATCGAGGAAGTGGTCGAACCCTATCTGATCCAGCTCGGCCTCATCGCCCGCACCGCGCGCGGCCGATGCCTCAATGGGCCAGGCTGGAAGCATCTCGGCCTCAACCCACCGCAAGGCGCGCAAGACGGGCTTTTCGACTGACGCCGCAACCAACGGAAAGCCATGGCCGTTACGGCAAGCCATCGTTATAGCTTTGGCCAGATCAGGAGGCGCGCGGCAGACGCGCCAGGAACAGTGCAGGAGTCGAGCCTTGAGGGCGATCGAAAAATTCCCCAATCTCGTGACCATGTTCTTCGCCCGCGCGGCGGAGAAGGGCGACGCCCCCTTCCTGTGGCGCAAGCAGGGCGGGGAATGGCGGTCGCAAAGCTGGGCGTCGGTCGCGGCCGACGTGGCCGCTCTGGCCGCCGCGCTGAAGGCGCAGGGGCTGCGACCCGGCGATCCGGTGATGCTGGTGAGCGAGAACCGGCCGGAATTCTGCATCGCCGACCTCGCCATCATGGCGGCGGGCTGCGTCACCGTGCCGACCTACACCACCAACACCACGCGCGATCATCAGCATATCCTGACCGACAGCGGCGCGCGGGCGGTGATCGTGTCCACTGCCAAGCTGGCGCAGGCGTTGATGCCGGCGGTCGTGCGCAGCCAGGCGGCCTTCGTCATCGGCATGGAACCGCTGCGCGGCGCGCAGGGCACATCGACCTGCCATCTGTGGAGCGACCTGATCGCCGAACATTGCGCCGACGTGGATGCCTGCGCCGCCGCGCAGACCGCGCAGCGCGGTGACCTCGCCTGCATCATCTATACCAGCGGCACCGGCGGCGCCCCACGCGGCGTGATGCAGCATCATGGCGCGATCCTCCTGAACTGCGAGGGGGCTGCTGCTGTCGTCAATGAGGATTTCGGCGTAGGCGAGGAGGTCTTCCTCTCTTTCCTTCCGCTCTCCCACGCCTATGAGCATAGCGGCGGGCAGTTTCTCCCGATGCTGCTGGGCGGGCAAATCTATTATGCCGAAGGGCTGGAAAAGCTCGCCTCCAACATCGAGGAAGCGCGGCCGACGATCATGGTCGTCGTGCCCCGCCTGTTCGAAGTGCTGCGTACCCGCATCATCAAGTCGATCGAGAAGCAGGGCAAGTTCCCGGCCTATCTGCTGGCCCAGGCGATGCGGATCAAGGCCAAGGAGCAGGCGGGTCGCGGCACTATCCTCGATGCGCCGATGAAGCTGCTCCTCTCGCGCACCCTGATCCCAAAAATCCGTGCGCGCTTTGGCGGACGGATGAAGGCGCTGGTGTCGGGCGGTGCGCCGCTCAACCCGGATGTGGGCCTCTTCTTCGACGCGATGGGGCTGACATTGCTTCAGGGCTATGGGCAGACCGAGGCCGGGCCGGTCATCAGCTGCAACCGCCCCAAGGCCGGCATAGCCATGGACACGGTCGGCCCGCCGCTGGATGGGGTGGAGGTGAAGATCGCCGAGGACGGCGAGATACTGGTGCGCGGCGAGCTGGTCATGCACGGCTACTGGCGCAACCCGGCGGAAACGGAGAAGGCGCTGAAAGATGGCTGGCTGCACACAGGCGACATCGGCGAATTCGACGCCAGGGGCCGCATCCGCATCACCGACCGCAAGAAGGATCTGATCGTCAACGACAAGGGCGACAATGTCTCGCCGCAAAAGGTCGAGGGGATGCTGACGCTCCAGCCCGAGATCGGCCAGGCGATGGTCCATGGCGACCGCCGGCCCTATCTCGTCGGCCTGATCGTGCCCGACGCCGAATGGACCCGCGAATGGGCGGAGGCGCAGGGGATTGGGGTGGACGGCGTAGCCGCAAACCCCGCTTATATGGCGGCGCTGCGCGCGGCGGTGGACCGGGTCAACGACGACCTTTCGGTGCTGGAGCGGGTTCGCCGCTTCATCCTGGCGGACGAACCGTTCACGATCGAGAATGAGCAGATGACGCCGTCGATGAAGATCAGGCGGCATGTGATCCGCAAGGTGTATGCGGAGCGGCTGGACGCGCTGTACAAGGGGTGAAGGGTCAGGCAGCGTAGATGGCGGGGCGGTAGCGCGCTTCGGGGATGGGATGGCCGCGTTCGCGCGCGAAATCGAGCCAAAGGCCAATGACAACTTGCACCTCTGCGATTGCCTCCGCCGGCGTGTTGCCATGGGCTGAGCAGGGCTTCAGGTCAGGCACGTCCGCGATCCAGACCTTGTCCTCTTTCGACCAGAAGACATTGATGTGATAATGTTGGTCCATCATTCGTCCATACTGAGCCCGAAGGCTTCGACCATATCAAGGAATTGCTCGACCTGATAGGTCTTGGCGTCCTTGCCGTTGGGCTGAACAATCAACGGGCGCTCAAGGCCGGGACGGCCATAGACATGATGACTGCCGCTAACCCGCGTCAGCTTGAAGCCAAAAGCTTCGAGCAGCCGCTGAAAATCGCGAAAGCTGAGATTGCGGCTGCCTTGCAAGAGGCGCTGGAAGAGTTTGGCGGGTTTGGCCACAGCCTCAATCGACGCTGGCGTAGGCAAGAATGACGTTTGCGATCTTTTTCGCTTCACCAAGTGTTAAATCGCTCGGCACATCGCGGACTTCGATTGTCAATCCCGGACGCAGAGGTATTGGGATTACGGCCGTCTCTGAACTTTTAGATGATTTTTCATCTAAAAAAGTTGAGATTGAGTCGTGACTTGCGAGCATCGGCTCGTTTCGATCTCCGTGTCCGGTCTGAAGCCAAACGGCATTGCAGCCTAAGATTTCCGCCAGAATGGCGATTTTTGCAGGCCGGGGCATGGCAATGCCCTCATGCCATTTTCTTACAGACTCCGGCGCAAATTTCTCGTTGGTGCGGCGCTTATATTCCTCAATAATGTATACATATCGGCCATCATGCTTCGGAGGTACATGCGCCGATTCATCACAGGCAAGCCTAAACCTTCTAGAAAATTCCGCAGCGGGTGTGCGGCGTTTGTCGGATTCCCTCAGCATGGTGTTTTGTCCTTCCTCGAATGAACATACAAAATCACCATGAAGGTTTCAACTAAAAGGTGCGTCTCTTCCGGTAGCCTTACCGCCCGAACTTCTTCTGTACCTTCCCGTACCGTAATTTCCGCGTTCCCGGCTTGCCCTCGGTCGCGCGCCCTCTCGGCGCCGCCACCTGTTGCTCGACGGGCAACCCAAGCTCTTCCGCCTCCAGCTTCCTGATTTCGTCGCGGATGCGCCCGGCTTCCTCGAACTCCAGGTCCGCCGCCGCCGCGCGCATCTTCTTCTCCAGATCCTCGATATAGGCGCGCAGATTGTGGCCGACCATGTGCGGACGGTCGTCCAGCCCGGTGTCCACCGTCACCTGATCCTTGCTCGCCACATGGGCGATGATGTCGCCGATGTTGCGCTTGATCGTGGTGGGCGTGATGCCGTGCTCCAGATTATAGGCCTGCTGCTTCTCGCGCCGTCGCGAGGTTTCGTTGAGCGCGCGCTCCATCGAGCCGGTAATCCGGTCGGCGTAGAGGATCACCCGCCCCTCTACGTTGCGCGCGGCGCGGCCGATGGTCTGGATCAGCGAAGTCTCGGAGCGCAGGAAGCCCTCCTTGTCGGCGTCCAATATCGCGACCAGCCCGCACTCGGGAATGTCCAGCCCCTCGCGCAGCAGGTTGATGCCGATCAGCACGTCATAGACACCCAGACGCAAATCGCGGATCAGCTCGATGCGCTCCAGCGTCTCGACGTCGCTGTGCATGTAGCGGACCTTGATCCCCGCTTCATGCATGAATTCGGTCAGGTCTTCCGCCATCCGCTTGGTCAGCGTGGTGACGAGCGTGCGGTAGCCTTGGCGCGCGACCTTGCGACATTCGTTGATGAGGTCGTCGACCTGATCCTCGACCGGCTTGATCTCGACCGGCGGGTCGATGAGGCCGGTGGGGCGGATCACCTGCTCGCTGAACACGCCGCCCGTCTGCTCCATCTCCCACGGGCCGGGGGTCGCGGAGACGCTGACTGTCTGCGGGCGCATCGCGTCCCATTCGTTAAAGCGCAGTGGGCGGTTGTCGATGCAACTGGGCAGGCGGAACCCATATTCGGCCAGCGTGATCTTGCGCCGATGGTCGCCGCGCGCCATCGCGCCGATCTGCGGCACCGTCTGGTGGCTTTCGTCGACGAAGAGCAAAGCGTTTTCGGGGAGATACTCGAACAAAGTGGGCGGCGGCTCGCCGGGCAGGCGGCCGGTCAGGAAGCGGCTGTAATTCTCGATCCCCGCGCATGACCCCGTAGCCGCGATCATCTCCAGGTCGAAATTGGTGCGCTGCTCCAGCCGCTGCGCTTCCAAGAGCTTGCCCTCGGCCACCAGTTCCTTGAGGCGCTCGGCCAGTTCGAAGCGGATCGCCTCCATCGCCTGCTTGAGCGTCGGGCCGGGGGTGACGTGGTGGCTGTTGGGAAAGACCTTCACATAGTCGAGGCTGGCGATCTTCTTCCCCGTCAGCGGATCGAACTCGACAATCTCCTCGATCTCGTTGCCGAAGAAGCTGACGCGCCAGGCCGTGTCCTCATAGTGGGACGGAAAAATCTCCAGATTGTCGCCTTTCACGCGGAAATTGCCGCGCGCGAAGCCGGCGTCGTTGCGCTTATACTGGAGCGCGACCAGCTTGCGGATGATCTCGCGCTGGTCCTCCACGCCGCCCTTTTTCATCGAAAAGGTCATGGCCGAATAGGTTTCGACCGATCCGATGCCGTAGAGGCAGGAGACCGACGCCACAATGATGACATCGTCCCGCTCAAGTAGTGCGCGGGTGGCCGAATGGCGCATCCGGTCGATGCTCTCGTTCACGCTCGACTCCTTCTCGATATAGGTGTCGGAGCGCGGCACATAGGCTTCGGGCTGATAATAGTCGTAATAGCTGACGAAATATTCGACCGCATTTTCAGGGAAGAAGCTCTTGAACTCGCCGTAGAGCTGCGCCGCCAGAATCTTGTTCGGCGCCAGGATCAGCGCCGGGCGCTGCAACGCCTCGATCGTCTTGGCCATGGTGAAGGTCTTGCCCGATCCGGTGACGCCGAGCAGCACCTGATCGCGCTCCCCCTGTCGCGCCGCCGCCACCAGTTCCGCGATCGCGGTCGGCTGGTCGCCCGACGGCTCATAGTCGCTCACCAGCCTGAACGCGCGGCCGCCCTCGCTCTTCTCGGGGCGCGCGGGCCGATGCGGGACGAAACTCTGCCCGGTTTCCGGTTCGGACAGGTCGGTGCGGATTTGAATGGTCATGGCGGGAATATGGGGACTTGGAACTGTGACGCAATCGGTGTCGGAGGATCAGGGTTTCAGCTCGAACGCGGTGCTAGGCATGGGTGGGTAGATGACCGGCTTGTCACCGAACCGGGCGCGCAGGGCCGCCTCGCGGCGGTCAACGCCGAAATCCTCGACGTCAACTTCTTCAGGATATTTGAAACGGACGTCGAATTTACCGTCCTTTATGTCATATTCCATGACTGACCAACGTTTGATGCCGCCTTCTTCGGATTCGGCGTACCAAGCCTCCCAAAGAAGGTCGGTGAGTTTTTCGCTGTCGTCGAGATTTCGAACGTGGTGCCCGTCATCCTTGAATACATTAGGGCTAATCCACCGATCTCCAATTTCCACATAAAGGAAAATGCCGTCGGGATCGCCATCAACGATGTTGACCAGCTCCACTCCAATTTCATTAAAGAGAGCTCCAAGTACGTCGAACTTATCTTTCGCCATCTTGGGTGCCTCTCCCTTCGTTTGGGAATTTGTTTTTAAACCTTCGGCCGTCGACGAACCAAGTGACCGTGAGCTCATAGGGTCGCTTTGAAATCCCATGGTAGAGCGGAAGGATGTCGACAAAGACCTTGTGTCCGCCGCGCAATTCCTTTGCCCACCTGTCTTCCATAGCGCGGTAAGCCCCACGGTTGAAGCTGGCGTCCTGGGCAAAATGATTGAAGCCATCGGGTGGCCCGTTGAACCGGGCAGCGATGAAATGACCGCCATCGTCAGTAGCGCGACGATCAGGCTTGCCGGCCCGCGCCTGATTGCGACGCGACCGGGAAATCGAGACGGCGAGCGATAACTGGCCGTAGGTGTGACGAGTGCGTGCGGCAATATCGATATGGAAGTCGTAGCCATTTTTCGTCTCCCGTCGCCAGTTCCCGTCCAGTATCTGGCTTTCGAGCGATGGCAGGTGGGCGACGTTGGGTGGCAATTTTCCACCATGCGTGTCCATATAATAGGCAAGTGCCATAAACCTGTTCTTTGCCACGCGCCCTGCATCGAGATAGGCCTGATGCGGTAATTTGATCGGTTGACCGACCCATAATGGCTGATCGACAGACTGCTGGTTGAGCCAGGCGAGATCGCCTGCCGTCAGCCCCTTTCGCAAGGCGGCGATCCGCGTCAGTGTATCGCCCCGCACGACATGAACGGAATGATTATTCGGATGATGCGGACTGTTGGGCCGAATTGGCTTTTTGTCATCGCGCCTTGCTTGCTGCGGCTCCGCCCAACTTCCGCTCGCGCCGCCCCCGCCGAAATAGCGTCCCTGCCCGGCGAAGGTGAAGCGGCCGTCCTCCTCGTCGTGCCAGGGATTGAACTTCACCTCCATTTCGGCGACGGCGACCCTGCGTCCGGTGCGGAGATAGAGCGAGAAGGCGGCTCGCTCATCCGATCCTGATCGCTGCATCAAAACTTCCCCCCAAAATTTGCAGAGCCACTACCAAAATATGCAGAACAAAACAAGAACAACAGGATTTGCGCCCCGCCATTGAACCCACCCTCACGCCTGTTATGCTTTATGTCGGCGGGAAACAGGGAGGATGGATATGCGCGCAAGAATGGCGATGGTGTTGGCGGCGGCGCTGCTGGCCGCCTGTTCCGACAAGCCCGGTGACAAGACGGGCGAGATCGCCGCGACCGACGCCATGAGCAAAGCGGAGGTGAAAGCGGAGATAGACAAGGTGCAGTTGAAGCCCGGCCAGTGGGAAGGACGCTTCACCGTTCAGGACATCGACCTGCCCAATGCGCCGGCGGGTGTGAAAGACCAGATGAAGCGCGTCATGAACCAGACGTCGCTGCGCTACTGCGTCACGCCCGAACAGGCGGCCAATCCGAGCGCGGAGATGTTCTCCGGCCAAGAGCAGCGCAACTGCACCTATGGCGGGTTCGAGGCGAAGGGCGGCAAGGTGTCGGGCAAAGTATCGTGCAAGGCGCAGGGCGGCACGATGAACGCCACCATGTCCGGCAGCTATGCGCCTGAAAGCTATGCGATGGACATGGACATGAAGATGGACGGCGGGCCGCAGGCGATGGCGATGACCGCCCGGTCCGAAGGCAAGTGGATCGGACCGGATTGTACAATGGACAAGTGAGTGGCTGATCCGCCGCTCGCCTGCTGGCTCTGCCGCCGGCCGCTGGGTGCCCGGGTGGAATGGCATCATCCGCTGCCCAAGAGCCAGGGCGGGCGCGTGGTCGAGCCGGTTCACCCGATCTGCCATCGCACGATCCATGCGTCGGTCGGCAATGCCGAACTCGCCCGTGCCTATGCCGATCCCGATGCGCTGCGCGCGCATCCGGCGATCGCCCGCTTCCTCGGCTGGATCGCCGACAAGCCGGCCGATTTCCACGCGCCGACGCGGAAACGGCGCTGACCGGGGCAATTTGCCCTCTTGCGCTTGGGAGCCAACCGGTACAGCCTTCGCCCCATGGTCCGGTCGCGGACAGGGAGAGGTTATGCACTACGTCAATCGCGCGCCCTTGCCGCTGGCGCTCGCTTTGCTTTTGGCCGGCTGCGGCAGCGATCCGGCCCCCGCGCCAAAGGTCGAGGACGCGCCCGTGGTGATGCGCGGCGGCCAGTGGGAACTGACCCGCAAGACCACCGGCTACAACACGCCCACCGTCACGCCCGCGGAATATCAGCAGGCCCTCAAGCAGATCGGCGAGGAGAAGGTCTGCATCGCGGTCGACAAGGATGGCGTGCCCGCGCCGGACGCGCTTGCGGGCGCGGAGGGCACGGGCTGCGTCTACAAGGACAAGATGGTGCGCAAGGGGCGGCTGATCGCCACGCTTGCCTGCACGGCTGGGAATGGCACGGCGGAAATCGTGGTGGAGGGCAATTACACTGCCGATACGCTGACGCTGGGCACCACCATGACGAAGACGGTGGCGGGCAAGCCCGTGCTGCGCACCACCCATGACCTCACCGGACGGCGTACCGGCGACTGCGCCATACCCGGCTGAGCCTCACTCCAACGCGCGAATCGCCCGCTCGTCGCAGCGGCGCGGCACGCGCGTGACCGGGCTGACCGTCGGCACCGCCAGCGTCTGTCCGATCCGCAGCGGGGCGAAGCGATCCCGCGCGATGCCTTCGCAACGCAGCGCCAGTTCGAGCAGCCGGGGCGGCGTATCCCATCGTTCGTAGGACAGGCGGAACGTGCCCCAGTGGATGGGGATCGCGGCCGATGCGCCCAGCCGCCGGAACACCTCCACGGCCTGGATCGGACCGATATGCGCGTCCGACTGCATCTGGCCTTTCCAGAAGCGGAAGGCGCCGATCGGGATCAGGGCGAGGCGAATGGGGCCGAAGCGGCGCGCCTCGATCGGCCAGCCCATGTCGCCCGCGCCGGTGTCGCCGGCAAAGAAGATGTTGCCCGCCCGCGTCTCGATGACAAAGCTCGACCAGAGCGCCCGGTTGCGATCCGTGCCCCAGCGGCTGCCCCAATGATGATTGCGGGTCACATGGACGCGATAGTCGGGGCAATGCTCGTAATTGCCGCACTGGACCACGGCATCGGGGGCAAGGCCGTTCAACGCCGCGCCGCTCACCGACTGGCCCCAGTCGAGCGCGGCGGCGGGAATGCCGGCCTGGTTGAGGATCGCATCGTTGCCGAGGCTGGTGACGATCTTCGGCCGGTCGCGCGTCCAGAGCCTTTTCAGGGTGGGCAGGTCCATATGGTCGTAATGATTGTGGCTGACGACGATCAGGTCGATCTTCGGCAGATCGTCGAAGCGGATGCCCGGCTGCGCCACGCGCTTCGGCCCGAGCGGCGGAAAGGGGCTGGCATGATCGGACCAGATCGGGTCGGTCAGGATGTTCAGCCCCGCCGCCTGCACCAGAACCGTCGCGTGGCCGACCCAGGTCGCGCGCATCCCCCTCGGCGCCGCGAAGGGGGCGGGGCGCGCGGGCTTGACCGCGATCGCATCGGGCCAGGCCGGACGGTCATCGTCGCCTAGCACCCAGCGCAGGAGGAAGCCCTGGCGGCTCGTGCCTGGCGGCGCAGGCGTCGCGATCTCGCCATCGGGGTTGAAGAAACGGTCGCCGTCATAATGGCGGCTGACCGGCCCCTCATAATAGATGCGGTCGAGGAACGGCGGAAGGATCGTGATCGCCAGGCACAGCGCCACGATCAGGAACAGCAGCGCCGCACCTGCGCGACGGGCGATGAGGACAGGACGGCTCATGGATGCTCCCGACGACGATGGTCAGGGACATAGCGGCGATCGGCGGCGCGGCAAGAGCGGATGCGTGGCGTTTAGCCCTGGTCCTGATAGGCCATCTGGAGGATGCCCCAATGCCGGCCGCGCACATGGATCGACGCGATCACCTGTTTCAGCAGGATCACCTCGCCCTTCGCCGTCAGGCGGCGATAGGCCTTGATGCAGAAAGGCTGGGTGGTGCGGCATTGTTCGCGCGTGTCTGGAAAGTCGAAGATCATGCCTTGCCGCGCATGTTCCAGATTCCATTCGGCCTCGCCGGGCCGCTGCGTCTGCGCGCGTTCGGGCATGGCCACCGCGCCAAAGGCGTTGCGGTCGGTGAAGGTCATGCCGAACAGCCCGGCATAGCTGCGCGCCATCTCCTGCCGCGCCCGGGCCGCTGGCAGCATTACCGGCTGGATCGGATGGGTGAAAAGCGGGGGATTGGTGCCGGGAATGGGTGCATAATTCTCGCTGAACACCGCGGCTTCGCTGATCTCGCCCCTATCGATCGCATGCTCGATCGCCGCGGCAACCGCCTCTGCGCTGTCCAGGCTGAAGCGGATGTAGGGGGAATCGGGAATGTCGACGCCGCTTTCGGCCAGATGCTGAAGCAGGCTGTTGGTGTCATCGCTGGCGGTCGATACGCGGCCCGAAAGCCGTTGCAAGCCATCGGCATTGTCGGTCGATGTGCTGGCGAGCGCGGCAAGGCCGCTGCGAATCTCACCCGCCGATCCCACCATCGAACCGATCCGTTCGGCCACCGCCTCGCTGTTCGACGAGAGGCCGTGCATCAGCGTGCTGAGCCGATCGACCAGCGCCTCGATATTCTTCGTGTCGTTGAGCGCGGTGTGCGCGGTCTGCGCGCCGCGGGTGATGCTGTCCAGCATCCCGCCCGCTTCACCGGTGAGCGCCGCGATCGACTGCTCGATCTTCTGCGTCGCGGTCGCGGTTTCCTGCGCGAGTTTCTTCACCTCGGCCGCGACCACGGCAAAGCCGCGCCCGGCGTCCCCGGCGCGCGCCGCCTCGATCGTGGCGTTGAGGGCGAGAAGATTGGTTTGGCTGGCAATGCCGCTGATGACGCTGGTGACATGGGCGACGGTCTTGAGCGCCTCGCCGAAGCCGTCGAGCCGGCTGTGAACCCGGTTCACCTGCTCGATCAAATCGACGAAATTATGGTTGGCGGCGGACAGTTGCCGGCCCGAATCGTCGATGATGGCGCGGGCGGCGACCGTCTGCTCCCTGGCATCCTGTCCGGCGCGCGATACGCTGTCGCCATCGCGCGACAACTGGGTGGCAGCGCCGCTGATCGCCTCGATGGTGCGCGCCTGCTGCGTCACCCGGTCGGCCAGCTCGCTTATGTCCGCCTGCAAATCGAGCGTGCGGATGCCGAGGTCGCCCGACAGGCGGGCGACCTTCATGACCGCCCTGGCGACGGCGTTGGATTGCGCTTCGTTTCCCACAACAGGAGGGGCTATCGCGCCATGGTAAAATAAGGGTTAGCGCTGCGCCGGCCTCGTACGGGCGCCCGTCACCCCAGCGCGACCACCAGCGTGAAGAAAAGCGATAGCGACACGCAGGCAAAGCCATAGAGCAGCGGCAGGCGCAGCAGCGCCCCTGCGCGCGAGAGCGCATAGGCGTCCTTCATCTGGCGATACATGTGCCATGCGGCGAACAGGATCAGCACCGCCGTCACCAGCCCGCTCGTCACATGCACCGCCGTCAGCAGCATCGACAGGCCGAACAGCAGCGACATGAAGGCGATCGAGTAGGTGACGTAGATCGCATGGTCGTACATCTTGTAGCGGCGGCTGAAGGGGAAGAGCAGCCAGACGAACGGCAGGGAGATCAGGATCAGCGCCCAGCTGAACTTGTAGGCGTTGGCCTTGAGCTTGTAATAGGCGAATTCCGGGTTTTCGGCCGCGGCGCTCACGGCCTTGCCCACCGATTTGGCGATCCCCTGGTTCATCCCTTCCCCCACCAGTGAGTCGGTAAGGTCACCCGCGAGCGTCAGCCCCTTGCGCTCGTCCCGCGCCTCGTCGAGCGCCTCGGTCAGCGTCTCGCGCCGCTCGGCCGAAAGGCCCGGCGCGGCGAGTTTCGCCTCGATCTCGCGGATATGGGCGTCGGCCTTCGCCTGCTCCCTGGCGATTTCCGCCTGCGCGCCCTTGTTCATCCTCACGCCCTCGACAGCGGCGCTCTTGCCCGCATGACTGGTCAGCGAGAAAAGGGCGTAGAGCAGGAAGGCGGAAAACAGGAACAGGGCAAAGGGCGATACGAACTTTGCCCGCTCGCCATGGATGTAGCGCCGCGTCAGCGTGCCCGGTCGCAGCGCGAGCTCGGGCAGGGTGGTCCAGATCTTGCCCTCGAAATGCAGGACGCCATGCGCGAGGTCGTGGCCGATCGCCGAGAAGCTGCGGTGCAGATGCGCGGCCTGCCCGCACTGCGCGCAATAACTGCCCGAAAGCGGCGCGCCGCAGTTGAGGCACGCGCCATGCCCTTCTTCATGCGCCTCGCCGTGGTGAGGCTCGACCGCGCGTGCGATCATGGCCCCGGTGATGGCGTCTCCCGCCGCGTCGATGTCCCCCGTCATGGGCGCACCGTATCACCGCCACAGGACGCTCGCCAGATGGGTCGGCCGGGTCCGGGTGGCGGTTTACCGTCCGCGTTTCCGAAAGATCAGGTCCGCAGGACGCAGGCGCCCCAGGTGAAGCCGCCGCCCATCGCCTCCAGAACGACGAGATCGCCCGGCTTGATGCGCCCGTCGCGCACGGCAAGGTCGAGCGCCAGCGGCACTGAGGCTGCGGACGTGTTGGCATGTCGATCGACCGTCACCACCACCCGCTCGGGCGGCAGTTTCAGCTTGCGCGCGGTCGCGTCGAGAATGCGGGCGTTCGCCTGATGCGGCACCAGCCAGTCAATGTCGGCGGCGGAAAGCCCTGCGAGGGCCATCACTTCGGTCAGAACGCTGGCAAGGTTCACCACGGCGTGGCGGAACACCTCCTGCCCCTTCATCCGCAGCTTGCCCACCGTCTGGGTGGTGGACGGCCCGCCATCGACATAGAGAAGCTGGTTGTGCCGGCCGTCGGCATGGAGCTTGGCGGCGAGGATGCCGCGGGTGCCGGCTTCGCTCTCTTCCGCCCCCAGCACGATCGCCCCGGCGCCGTCGCCGAACAGGACGCAGGTGGTGCGGTCCTCCCAGTCGAGAATGCGGCTGAAGGTCTCCGACCCGATCACCAGCGCGCGGTTCGCCGCGCCCGACCGGATCATGCTGTCGGCGACCGTGACGGCGTAGAGGAAGCCGGAGCAGACGGCGGCAACGTCGAAGGCGACGCAATCGTTGATGCCGAGCATCGCCTGCACCTTGGTCGCGGCCGCCGGAAAGGTCTGGTCCGGCGTCGCCGTCGCCAGGATGACGAGGTCGATGTCCTGCGCCGGCACCCCAGCGGCATCCAGCGCCTTGCGGGCGGCATCGGCTGCGAGCGTGGCGGTGGTTTCGCCTTCCCCGGCGATATGCCGATTGCGGATGCCGGTGCGCTCGACGATCCATTCGTCGCTGGTATCGACGGTCTGCGCCAGTTCCGCGTTGCTGACGGTGCGGACCGGCAGGGCAGAGCCGGTGCCGAGCAGGATGGACCGGCGGATCACTTGACCGGCTGCTCCAGCTTGATCGCGGCGGTCGAGAGCGACTGGACGGCGGCCATGTCGGCGGCGATCCGGCGGGTGATGTCCTCCTCCAGCAGGCGGGCGGCGACATGGACGGCGTTGGCCACGCCCTTGTCGTTCGCGCTGCCATGGCTTTTCACGACCACGCCGTTCAGGCCCAGGAAGACCGCGCCATTATGGTTGTTGGGGTCGAGATGATGCTTCAGCATGTACATGGCCGGCTTCGAGATCAGGAAGCCGATCTTGGACCGGATCGAACTGGTGAAGGCGTTGCGGAGCACGTCGGTCACGAAGCGCGCCGTGCCCTCCGCAGTCTTCAATGCGACATTGCCGGAAAAGCCGTCGCACACGATCACGTCGCAATCGCCCCGCGCCAGCTTGTCGCCTTCGGTAAAGCCCTCGAAGCGCATCGGCAGGCTGTCGGCCGCGCGTAGCAGGGCGGCGGCGTCGCGAATTTCGTCGGTGCCCTTCAGATCCTCGGTGCCGATGTTGAGCAGGCGGACGCGCGGCCGGTCGAGGTCGAAGGCGATACGGGAATAGGCCGCGCCCATCACCGCGAACTGCACGAGGTTGCGCGCGTCGCATTCGGTGTTAGCGCCGAGATCGAGCATCACGACGTCATTGTCGCCGAGCGTGGGCAGCAGCGCGGCGAGCGCGGGCCGATCGACGCCCGGCATGGTGCGCAGCGCCAGCTTCGCCATCGCCATCAGCGCCCCGGTATTGCCCGCCGAAACGGTAGCGCCGGCCTCGCCCGCTTTAACAGCGGCGATGGCCATGCTCATGGAGCTGGTTTTCTTGCGGATCGCGACGCTTGGCTTGTCCGACCCGGCGACCACCGTTTCGGCATGGACCACGTCCGACGCCGCGCGCAGGTTGGGGTGATGGTCGAGCGCCGCCTTGATCTGCGCCTCGTCGCCGAACAGGGTGAAGCGCAGCCCGTCATGCCGGTGGCGGGCAAGCGCCGCGCCTGCGAGCATGACGCGCACGCCTTCGTCCCCGCCCATCGCGTCAATGGCGATTCGCGGCTGGCTGGACACTCTTGGATCACCCCTTTGCGGAGTAGAGGACTGGCTTACGCCCCGACGGCGACGATTTCGCGGCCGTTATAGTGCCCGCAGGCGTCGCACAGATTGTGCGGGCGCTTGAGTTCGCCGCAGTTCGAGCATTCGTTGAACGCTTCGACGCGCAGCGCATCGTGGCTGCGGCGCATACCGCGGCGGGAAGGGGAAGTCTTGCGCTTGGGGACAGCCATGTCGGCACCTTGTTCCGTATATCAATCTGGTTGTGCGACTGGCCGGTGTCCGATGGATGCCGACGCCAACGGCGCCGCAGACCCATGCGGCCCGGGTGATCGCGAAGCCATGCGCCTATAGCGCTTTTTGGATCAGGCGCAAGTGCTTCCTTGCCCCTTTGGCCGGCCGCGCTAGGCTGGCGGCCGTTCATTTCAGGGATATTGCCGACGATGCTGCTGCCGATCACGCTGACCTTCGCCGCGGCCTGCGCGCTGCTCAATCTGTGGCTGGCGATTCGCTGCGCCCGCTTCCGCATCAGGGACGAGGTGATGCATGGGGACGCTGGTCACACGCTGCTCGCGCGGCGGATGCGGGCGCATGCCAATTTCGTCGAATATACGCCGATCGTGCTGATCCTCACGGGCCTTGTCGAATTGGCGGCGGGCGCGTCGATCTGGCTGTGGGTCGCGGCCCTTGTCTATGTGGTCGCGCGGGCGGCGCACGCCTTTGGCATGGATGCCGACAAGCCGACGGCGCTGCGCGCGGGCGGCGCGCTCCTCACTTGGGGCATCACCGCCGCGCTGGCGGTGGCGGCGCTGGTCATCGCCTATCACGCGACACGCGAAATGCCGGTCCCGCCCGCCCTGGCGGCGCACGTCTGATCCCTATTTTGCCAGCACCGAATCGGCGACGAAGGGGTTGGTGCGCCGCTCATGGGCGAAATTGCTCATCGGGCCGTGGCCGGGCACGAAGGCGGTGTCGCCGCCCAGCGGCCAGAGCTTGCCGGTGATCGCCTCGATCAGATGCTGGTGGTTGCCGCGCGGGAAGTCGGTGCGGCCGATCGACCCCTGGAACAGCACGTCGCCGACGATGGCGAGCTTGCTCGGCGCATGATGGAAGATCACGTGACCCGGTGTATGGCCGGGGCAGTGATAAACGTCGAGCGTCAGATTGCCGACCGTCACCTGATCGCCATCGACCAGCCAGCGATCGGGTTCGAACGTCTCGCCGGCAATACCATATTTCGGGCCTTCGCTGCCCAGCTTGTCGATCCAGAAGCGGTCGTCCTCATGCGGCCCCTCAATCGGCACGCCCAGGTCACGCGCCAGGATGCCGGCCTGCCCGCAATGGTCGATATGGCCGTGGGTGACGAGCAGTTTCTCGATGGTGACACCCTGGCTCTGCGCCGCCTTCTTGAGCATCGGCAGGTCGCCGCCCGGATCGACGAACGCGCCGCGCATCGTTTCCGTGCACCAGAAGAGCGTGCAGTTCTGCTGAAGCGGGGTGACGGGGATGAGGGCGGCTTTGAGCGGCGGCTGGGTCATGCCGCCGATGTGGCGGAGCCGCCGGCCGGGCGCAAGGGGGCGTCGCCGCTAGTCTTCCGCGCCGATCGGGATCGGTTCGGCCAGGCTGATGCCGTCCAGCACCTTCGCCGTCTCGTCGCGCACGCGCAGCATCACCCGGTGCAGCCGGCATTCGGATTCGGGCAGGCAGTTGGTGCAGCTTTCATGCGCGAAGCGGCTGGCGCAGGGGGTGAGCGCCAGTGACCCGCGCGTGAGGCGCACGATGTCGCCATAGCTGATGTCCACCGGCGCGAGCGCCAGCCAATACCCCCCGTCGCGCCCCCGCTGCGTCGCCACCAGCCCCTCGCGTGACAGTTCGGAGAGGATCACGGTCAGGAACTTCGCCGGGATATTCTGCCGCGTTGCGATTTCGTTGAGGGGCACCGGACCCTGACGGTAGCGGTCGGCGAGATGCTGGAGCGCGCGGATGGCGTAACGGGTCTTCTGGGACAGCATCGCTTCGTTATTCGCTGGTGCGCGGAATTTGACAACCCGTTTAGGGGGTGGGCGTCAGGGCGGCGCGGGCCTGACCCGGAAAGTCGCTGAACAGGCCATCCACCCCGGTGCCGGCAACGGCGCGGACATAACCAGCAAAATCGCCCCGTCCCTGCGGCGCGTCGGGCCGTTGGTACTGGGCGGGAAGGAAGCCATTCTCCATCCGCAGCGTCCAGACATGGACCTGCAACCCCGCGTCATGCGCGCGCCCGACCAGCGCCGTCGCGCCCTCCGGCGCCAGCACCATCGACGCGGCCGGGCCGATCCCGTCGGCATAGGTCGCAATGTCCTTCAGCCCCTGAACGGTCAGCATGTCGGCATAGGTCGTGCCGGGCAGGTCCGCCGGGCCGCCTTGCGCATCGACCAGCTGGATGAGCCGCAGCCGGGTCGCCGCCCGCAGCGCCTTCAGATTGCCCACTTCGAACGACTGGATGAAGACGGGATCGTCCTGCGTGTCATAGCCATATTTGCTGAGGAGCCCGAGCAGAGCCGCCTGATGCGGCAGGCCGATGGTCGCGAAATAGGTCGGATGCTTGGTTTCGGGATAGAGGCCGATGCGGCGGTGCGCCTCCGCCTCCTTGGCGCGGACCAGCTGCAAAATCTCTTCGAATGTCGGAATCTGGTAAAGGCCGTTGAAGCGCGTATTGGCCGCACGCAGCTCCGGCAAGCGCTCGCGCGCACGGAGCGTGCGCAGTTCGGCCAGGGTGAAGTCCTCCGTGAACCAGCCGGTCATGACGACGCCGTCGATCGTCTTGCTCGTCTTGCGGTCGGCGAACTCGGGATGGTCTGCGACATCGGTGGTGCCGCCGATCTCATTCTCGTGCCGGGCGACCAGCACGCCGTCCTTCGTCAGCACCAGGTCCGGCTCGATATAGTCCGCGCCCTGATCGATCGCGCGCTCGTAGCTGGCGAGCGTATGTTCGGGCCGCTCTCCGCTCGCGCCGCGATGGGCGATGATGAGCGGCTCGGCGAGCGCGACGGGGGCGGAAAGGAGGCTCATCAGCAGCAATGCTGCATGGATCAGCCCCCGCCCGATCATGCTTTCACGCCCTGCAACGCATTTTCGTAGGTCGTCGCCTTGAAGCCCACGATCGTCTCGCGCCCGGTGTCGAGGATCGGGCGCTTGATCATGGACGGGTTGGCCAACATCAGCAAAATCCCCTTGTCCGCGTCGATATGCGCCTTGTCGCCGGCGTCCAGCGCCTTGAAGGTCGTGCCGGATCGGTTGAGGATGGTTTCCCAGCCATGCTCCATCACCCATTCCTCCAGCCGGCCCTTGTCCACGCCCGACACCTTATAGTCGTGGAAGCTGTAGGCGACCCGCTCATTGTCGAGCCAGTTGCGGGCCTTTTTTATCGTGTCGCAATTCTTGATGCCGTACATGGTAATCATGGTGCGGTGCTCCTGTTACCCTTTGAAGGCGGTGACTTCGATTTCGATCTTCATCTCGGGCTTGACCAGCCCGGCGACGACGCAGCTGGCGGCGGGGCGGATGTCGCCGAACACCGGCCCGGCAATCTCGCCCATCACGTCCCAATAGGCGGCGTCGGTGATATAATAGGTGACGCGCACCACGTCGGCGAAGGCAAAGCCGGCGTCAGCCAGCGCCTTGCCGATGGTCGCCAGCGCGTTGCGGCCCTGCTCGACAACGTCTTCGGGCATGGTCCTGGTCACCGGATCGGTTCCGGTGGTGCCGGCGACGAAGCACCAGTCGCCCTGAACAACGGCGCGCGAATAGCCGACCTGCGCCTCGAAAGGCGAGCCGGAGGAGATGAGCTGACGGGACATGGGGTTCCTGCTGCGGTGCGAAAGGATCGGGCGGGGCTTTGCCCCTTGGCGCGCGCCCTGTCCAGCGCTTTTGCCGGAACGGCGGGCGGCGCGGACCGTTGAAGGCAAAAGCCCTCATACAGGAGACAGGACCATGGACCGCCGTGCCCCCGACCGGGAACTGGAAGAGAATAGCGAGCAGGCCGAAGCCGGTACGCAGGCGCAGGACGTGGCGGACGACGCCCGTGCCCGCGCCCTCGACCTGTCGGAGGAGAGCGAGCGCGGCGGCCGGCCGAACCCCGCCCAGATCATCCCTGACGACACCGAGGATCTGGTCGAGAAGATGGAAGCGATGAACCGCTCCGGCCGGATCGACATGGACGCCTACACCGGTGAGCCACAGATGGATGACGAAGAAGACAGCTTCGGTCCGACCGAGGATGCCGACGACGAGGACGACATGGGGTGATGACCTGACTGCCGCGGCTGGTGGATAACGGGTGCCGCGGCGTCACGTCCTGTCCGTTTCGGATGACCGGCCCCGCTCCATCGACAGCGGAACCGCGGGATTCCGCCATCCGCCGCGCCAAAATGGCGGCAAGCTGAACCGGGTTCATCATGCGGTTCCCCCCCGGCTTGCTACCCCTCCATCATGGGAGATACGAGGGCACATCGGTACGGGGTCTTGCCCAGCGACAGGCTCGCGCCGGGTGCGCGGCGTCCTGTCTCGCGCCGAAGGCGTTCGGCTCGATCTGAAAGCCCGCTGTCGTTGGTCCTGATGTGGCTGGGCCTGTTGGGCGGCTGGTTGGCCGCCGGCGGGCTGGCATGGGTCGAGCAGGTCCGCCGCGACCCGCCCGAGTTTGCGGCCTCTGCCGATCTCCTATCGGCGCGGTTCGGATTCTGTCCCGAAGGTGACAGTCCCGACTGCGTGGTGGACGGCGACACCTTCTGGTTCAAAGGCGCCAAATATCGCATCGCCGACATCGACGCGCCCGAAACCCACGGTCCCGCCTGCGCGGAGGAAGGCGCGTTGGGGGCAAGGGCTACGCGTCGGCTGAGGGCGTTGCTCGACGCGGGTCCGTTCTCGCTGGCGCGCGGTGATCGCGATACCGATTTCTATGGCCGGGCGTTGCGGATCGTGGTGCGCGATGGCCAGTCGATCGGCGACATGCTGGTCGCCGAAGGACTGGCCCGTCGCTGGGATGGCAGGCGTCATCCCTGGTGCGGGAAAGCGGTCAGCGGCAGCTGACGCCGCCCCGGTCGATCTCCCGGCCCAGCAACGCGCCCGCGCCGCCGCCGATCAGCGTGCCCAGCAGATTGGACTCGCCCTGCGCTATCTGGTTGCCGAGCAGGCCACCGAGCGCCGCGCCCACGATCAGGCCCGTGGTGCCGTCCGACCGGCGGCAATAATAGCGGTTGTCATAGCCGCGATAGATGCGCGTGCGGCGATCGACGCGGATCGGCGCACCGGCGGTGTAGTAGCGATCCGGGCGATAGCTGCGGCCGTAGCGCGGATCGGGGCGGTTCCAGTCATAGTTGCGCCAGGCGCGGCGGTCTTCGCGCCGGTCGTCCCGCACATCGCGGCGGTAATCCTGCCGGGCGTCGCGCACCTCGCGCCGATAATCCTTGCGCGCGTCGCGCACATCCTTGCGATATTCGCGCTCCGCCCGGTTCGGCTGGGCGAGCGACGGCGTGGCGGCAAAGCCGGTCAGCGTCATCGCGCCGAGCGCGGCGGCGGTGAGGGCGCGCTTGAGGGAAAAGGTCATGGGGAACGGCTCCTTGCTCCTGATGTGAGGGCAAGAACCCGCAGGCGTGATCTATGTTGCATGAACGGAATAAAACCCGTCGTTCAGGGGAGCGACAGGCGGGCAGGCAGCGGGCGCGAAAATAGGACTTCGCCCGCTTAACTTCGCATATGTCCCGCTGATTTCAGTTTTATATTTCCTATTGGCGACAGATAGTTGCGTGCTACCGCGCCGCAGGCCGCAGGATAGCGCCAGTGCTGGCGGATAGGACAGATCAGCGGCATTGGCCGGACCCTGTCGGCAAGGAGGGACACGGCGCGGCGAAGGTCACGGGGCTGGTGACGACCACCTGCTCCAGCCGCGTGTCACCCATGCAGCGATGACAATGGGCATAGTCGAAAGCGGTGTCGAGCACCCAGGCCTGCGCATCGACGTCCCACATGGCCCAGGCGTCGCGCGTCACATGGTCGCTGCCGCAGACATGGCAGACATAGGCGTAGCGGACGGATTCGGCACGGAGGGGCGGTGGCTCGGTCATGCGCCGAACCTAGCGCCGATTCCGCCGAAGCGGCGGAAGATGAGTCCATTTCGGACCGAGTTGCCCGCCGAGCCCTCGGCCCCTGTCGGCGCGTCGTTACTCCGCCGCGATCCCCGCCGCCTTGAACATGTCCGGCCCTTCCTCGTCGGCGTTCGCGGCGTCGCTCGACTTGATCTTCTGGCGGCGGTCGAAGGCGTCCCAGACGTCGTTCCACTGGCCCCGGGTCGCGGCCTTTGAATATTCGGTCGCGCGGGTTTCGAAGAAATTGGCGTGCTCAACGCCGTTCAGCAGCGGGGTGAGCCAGGGGAGCGGATGCTCGTCGATCATGTAGATGGGCTTCAAACCCAGCTGCCCCAGCCGCCAGTCGGCGATGTAGCGGACATATTTCTTGATGTCCTTGGGCGTCATGCCGGGCACCGGACCCATCTCGAACACCAGATCGACGAAGGCGTCCTCGATCCGCACCGTCTTCTGGCACATGTCCATGATGTCGTCCTTGACCGCCGCGGTCAGGCAGTCGCGTTCCTTCACGAAGGCGTGGAACAGGCGCACGATCCCTTCGCAATGGAGCGTCTCGTCGCGGACGGACCACGACACGATCTGGCCCATGCCCTTCATCTTGTTGAAGCGCGGGAAGTTCATCAGCATCGCGAAGGAGGCGAAGAGCTGCAACCCCTCGGTGAAGCCGCCGAACATCGCCAGCGTCTTGGCGATGTCCTCGTCGGTGTCGACGCCGAACTGTTGCAGATAGTCGTGTTTGTCCTTCATCTCCTTATACTGCATGAAAGCCGAATATTCGCTTTCGGGCATGCCGATCGTGTCGAGCAGATGGCTGTAGGCGGCGATATGGACCGTTTCCATGTTGCTGAACGCGGTCAGCATCATCTTGACCTCGGTCGGCTTGAACACGCGGCCATATTTTTCGTGGTAGCAATCCTGCACCTCCACGTCCGCCTGTGTGAAGAAGCGGAAGATTTGCGTCAGCAGGTTGCGCTCATGGTCGGAGAGCTTCTGCGCCCAGTCGCGGCAATCCTCGCCCAGAGGCACTTCCTCGGGCAGCCAGTGGAGCTGCTGCTGGCGCTTCCAGAATTCATAGGCCCAGGGATATTCGAAGGGCTTGTAGACCTTGGAGGCTTGGAGAAGGGGCATGAGAGGTTACTCCGGGGCGAAATCGTTACGGGTGAATGGCGGTGGAAACCGGGGCGGAAGCGGGGCGTTCAGGCCAAGCCATTTCCGGCACGGGAGAAGCAACATGGTCGATCTGAGCCAAATCCAGGAACATGCCGAAGTCATCGGCGCCGACGGCGTCCATGTGGGCACCGTCGATCATGTGGACGGAGACCGCATCAAGCTGACCAAAAAGGACAGCGGGGCGCAGATCGAGGGCGCTACCGGAAGCCATGAAGGGCATCATCACTATATCAGCCAGGGCCTGATCGCGGAGATCGAAAGCGACGGCACCGTGCGCCTGAGCGCCAACGCCGACGTCGCGGTGACGTTCGAAGAGGAAGAGTGACGCGGCGGGCGCGGCGGCAACAACCGCCGCGCCTGCTCTCACCTTCTTACTGGCAGGCGAGACATTCGTCATAGTCGGTGGTCTCGCCGATCTCGAACTTGGGGGCGTCGATCGTATTGTCCGCTTCCACCCCGCCGGCAAAGCCCGCGCGCTGTACCGACTTCGACCGCAGATAATAGAGCGACTTGATGCCCAGTTCCCACGCGCGGAAGTGGAGCATGAGCAGATCCCATTTCTCCACGTCCGCTGGGATGAACAGGTTCAAGGACTGCGCCTGGTCGATATAGGGCGTGCGGTCGGCGGCGAGTTCGAGCAGCCAGCGCTGGTCGATTTCGAAGCTGGTCTTGAACACGTCCTTTTCTTCCTGGCTCAGGAAGTCGAGATGCTGGACCGATCCGCCCTTTTCGAGAATCGAGTTCCAGACCGCCGTGCTGTCCTTCGACTTGGCGACCAGCAGCTTTTCTAGATAGGGGTTCTTGACCGAGAAGCTGCCCGACAGCGTCTTGTGGGTGTAGATGTTCGCCGGGATCGGCTCGATACAGGCCGACGTGCCGCCGCAGATGATGCTGATCGAAGCGGTGGGCGCGATCGCCATCTTGCAGCTGAACCGTTCCATCACGCCCTGATCGGCGGCGTCCGGGCACGGGCCGCGCTCATGCGCCAGCAGCATGGACGCCTCGTTCACCTTGGCATTGATATGCTTGAAGATGCGCAGGTTCCACGACTTGGCCATCGCGCCTTCGAACGGGATGCCCCGCGCCTGGAGGAAGCTGTGGAAGCCCATGACGCCAAGGCCGACCGAGCGTTCCCGCTCCGCGCTATATTTGGCGCGCGCCATTTCGGGCGGAGCGCGGTCGATATAGTCCTGAAGCACATTGTCGAGGAAGCGCATGATGTCTTCGGCGAAGGTCGGATGATCCTTCCACTCGTCCCAGGTTTCGAGGTTCATCGACGACAGGCAGCAGACCGCCGTGCGATCGTTGCCGAGATGATCACGCCCGGTCGGCAGGGTGATTTCCGAGCAGAGGTTGGAGGTCGACACCTTGAGGCCCAGGTCGCGATGATGCTTGGGCATCATCCGGTTCACGGTGTCGGAGAAGACGATGTACGGCTCGCCGGTGGCGAGGCGCACCTCGACCAGCTTCTGGAACAGGGCGCGGGCGTTGACAGAGCCGCGCACCGACTGGTCCTTGGGGCTGCGCAGCTTGAATTCCGCGCCGTCGCGCACCGCTTCCATGAACTCGTCGGTCAGCAGGACGCCATGGTGCAGGTTCAGCGCCTTGCGGTTGAAGTCGCCGCTGGTCTTGCGGATCTCCAGAAACTCCTCGATCTCAGGATGCGAGATGTCGAGATAGCAGGCGGCCGAGCCGCGGCGCAGCGACCCCTGGCTGATCGCCAGCGTCAGGCTGTCCATCACCCGCACGAAGGGGATGATGCCGCTGGTCTTGCCGTTGAGGCCCACCGGCTCGCCGATGCCGCGCACATTGCCCCAGTAGGTGCCGATGCCGCCGCCGCGCGAAGCGAGCCAGACATTCTCGTTCCAGGTGTTGACGATGCCTTCGAGGCTGTCGTCCACGCTGTTGAGATAGCAGCTGATCGGCAGCCCGCGCCCGGTGCCGCCGTTCGACAGGACGGGCGTGGCCGGCATGAACCAGAGCTTCGAGATATAGTCATAGACGCGCTGCGCATGGTCCGCATCATCGGCATAGGCGGCGGCCACGCGGGCGAAGAGATCCTGATAGGATTCGCCGGGCAGCAGATAGCGGTCGTTCAGCGTTTCCTTGCCGAATTCGGTCAGCAGCGCGTCGCGCGATGCGTCCGTCGTCACCGGGAACCGCCGCGCCTCGATCTTCGAGGAGGCGGACACTTCGGGTTCGGGCGCCGGGACGGCAGGCGCCTCGACCCTCGTCGCTTCCAGCAGATCGTCCATCATCGTCGCCACGTCGCCACCTTGTTCCCTGTCTCGAAAATCCATGCCAGCCCCCCGAATGTTCCCGTTTCGTTCGATTCGGTCAAGCGGGTCGCGGGGGAAGCCGCGCATCCTAGCATGAACCGCATCGTCGCGGGGACGGAAAAGGGGCCAACCGATTGGTTGCGGCGACGAAAACGCCCATCCCCCGAAAATGGCTCCGGCGGTGCAATCACAATCTGTTGGGTGACCCCTGTTCGCCCGACACCATAGATAGTGCCATAGTCGGAATCCGGCGCAAGAGGGTAAATGACGGTTTCGGGACTCGGTTCGTCGAAGTGGAACTCTACCTGGCGGCGCATCGCAGGGCGACGCGCGGACTTCCCACGCCCTTCTAAAAGGCAAGAGGGGATAGACGACAATAAAAATAAATTGGGGCTTGCCACGCAAAAGCGCCGGTGGTCGATTCCACCCCTGCGACGCGACACGCGCGCCGACCGGGAGAGCGCCGATGATCCTCTATTATCACCCTCTCTCCTCCTATTGCTGGAAGGTGCTGATCGCCTTCTACGAAAGCGGCATCCCGTTCGAGCGGCGTATGCTGGAGGCGGACGGCGTGGCGCAGCAATGGCAGGCGCTCTGGCCGCTGGGCAAGTTCCCGGTCCTGCGCGATCCCGCGCGGGACACGACCGTGGCGGAGGCGAGCATCATCATCGAATATGCCGCCATCCATGAACCCGGCACCTTCCGCCCGATCCCGGCCGATCCCGACGCGGCGCTGGAGACGCGGCTGATGGACCGGTTGTTCGACAATTATGTGATGGCGCCGATGCAGGCGCTCGTGCTCGACCGGATGCGGCCGGAGCACAGGCGCGATTCCCTGGCGGTCGAGCAGGCGGGCGCGATGCTGGGCAGGGCCTATGCCTTGATCGAGGGGCGGATCGCCGGGCGGACCTGGGCGGCGGGCGACAGCTTCACGCTGGCGGATTGCGCCGCGGCGCCCTCGCTCTTCTACGCTGACAAGATCGTGCCGTTGCGCAGCGACCATCCCGCGCTCGCCGCCTATCTCGACCGTTTGCTGGCGCGGCCCAGCTTTGCCCGCGTGCTGGAGGAGAAAGAGCCATGGTGGTCGATGTTCCCCTTCGCCGACGGCCCGCTGGAACCGCAGCGCGCCGCGGCGGCGGATTGACCCCGTCGGCCAAGACCCTATAGCCGCGCTTGCGAAAGTTCCGCCGTGCAGGGCGGGCGACTAGAGGGACATGGGCCACGATGACCGTCATCAAGACCGCCGACCTGATCGAGAGCGTGGCCGACGCGCTCCAGTTCATCAGCTATTATCACCCGATGGATTATATCCGCGCGCTGGGCAAAGCCTATGAGGCGGAGGCCAATCCGGCGGCGAAGGACGCCATCGCCCAGATCCTGACCAACAGCCGCATGTGCGCGGAGGGGCATCGGCCCATCTGCCAGGACACCGGCATCGTCAACGTCTTCATCAAATGGGGCATGGACTGCCGCCTGGACGACAATAGCCGGTCGATGCAGGAGGTCGTGGATGAAGGCGTGCGCCGCGCCTATCTCAACCCCGAGAACCGCCTGCGCGCGTCGATCCTGCGCGATCCCGCTTTCTCGCGCCAGAACACCAGGGACAATACGCCCTGCGTGCTGAACGTCGAGATGGTGCCGGGCAGCAAGGTGATCGTGGATGTCGCGGCCAAGGGTGGCGGGTCCGAGAACAAGACCAAGTTCAAGATGATGAACCCCTCCGATTCGATCGTCGACTGGGTGCTGGAGATGATCCCGCAGATGGGCGCCGGCTGGTGCCCGCCGGGGATGCTCGGCATCGGCATCGGCGGCACCGCGGAAAAGGCGGTGGCGCTCGCCAAGGAAAGCCTGATGGAGCCCATCGACATGGGCGAACTCAAGCTGCGCGGACCGCAGAACAGACTTGAGGAAATGCGGATCGAGATTTTCGACAAGGTCAACGCGCTCGGCATCGGCGCGCAGGGGCTTGGCGGGCTGTCCACGATCCTCGACGTCAAGATTTACGACTATCCCTGCCATGCGGCGGGCAAGCCGGTGGCGATGATCCCCAATTGCGCGGCGACCCGCCACGCCCATTTCACGCTGGACGGGTCGGGTCCGGCCTATCTGGAAGCGCCCAAGCTCAGCGAATGGCCGCAGGTCGACTGGAAGCCGAGCAAGGAAGCGATCCGTGTCGATCTCGACACGCTGACGCCCGAGCAGGTGCAAAGCTGGAAGCATGGCGACCGGCTGCTCCTGAACGGCAAGATGCTGACCGGGCGCGACGCCGCGCACAAGCGCATCCAGGACATGCTTGGCCGTGGCGAGAGCCTGCCGGTCGATTTCAAGGGCCGCGTCATCTATTATGTCGGCCCGGTCGATCCGGTGCGCGACGAAGTGGTCGGTCCCGCCGGCCCCACCACCGCGACGCGCATGGACAAGTTCATGGACATGATGCTGGAACAGGGGCTCGCCGCCTGCGTCGGCAAGGCGGAGCGCGGCCCGGCCGCGACCGACTCGATCGCCAGGCACAAGAGCGCTTACCTGATGGCCGTGGGCGGCGCGGCCTATCTCGTCGCCCGCGCGATCAAGGAGGCCAAGGTCGTGGGCTTTGAAGACCTTGGCATGGAGGCCATCTACGAATTCACGGTTGAGGACATGCCCGTCACCGTCGCGGTCGACAGCGAAGGCCAGAACGTCCATCGCCTCGCGCCCTTGGTGTGGCAGGAGAAGATCAGGCGGGAAGGGCTGCTCGAACAGGCGTGAGGCGGCCGGTGCATTGCTGGTGGGCCGACGAGGACTTCCTTCGGAGTGCTTGCCAAAGCCCTGCGAATCGCTCACATTTGGCGGGGTGACGGCAAACAAAGGGGGATTTTCGAGTGAGCGGCAACGGCACTTTGACCCGTGCGGATCTGGCGGAAAGCGTCAACCGGCATGTCGGCCTGTCTCGGGCGGAAGCCGCGTCGCTGGTCGAATCCATCCTGGAGCATATGTCCTGCGCGCTGGAACGGGGGGAGAATGTGAAAATCTCCAGCTTCGGCACCTTCGTCCTGCGCGACAAGACGGAACGGATGGGCCGCAACCCCAAGACCGGCGTGGAAGTGCCGATCGAGCCGCGCCGGGTGCTGACCTTCCGCGCCAGCCAGACGATGCGCGACCGCGTCGCCTCGGCCTGAGGCGCACCTTTTATTACAGCTAGTTGACCTGATGCCCGCCATGGGTGCAACATCGCCCCATGACAAAGGAAGAGGGTGCCTTTCTGACCATCAGCGAACTGGCCGGTGAGCTTGGTCTTCCCCAGCATATCCTGCGCTACTGGGAAAGCCGCTTCCCGCAGCTGCGCCCGCTCCAGCGCTCCGGCAACCGCCGCTACTACCGCCCCGCCGACGTCGCGCTGGCGCGGCGCATCCACCGGCTGCTGACGGTGGAGGGGTTCACGGTCAAGGGCGCGCAGAAGGCGCTTGGCGAGCCGGACGTGCCCGCACCCGCCGTGACCCAGCCTCCCTCCACGCTGGACGAGGCGGCGTTGCTCACCCGCCTCAAGGCCGTTCGCGACCAGCTGGCCCGGGCGCTCGGCTGACCCTCAGCGCGGGCGTGCGGTAGGGGATGAAGTCGCCCAGAGCGCAGGCGCCCGTCTGAATGCCGGTTTGCAGGTTGGCGGTGGTGGTGAAGTCGCCCCGGCACATCTGCGACCCGAAACTGCGCACGATCATCGTGTCGCCATAGGTCAGGCCGTTGCAGCTGCCGATCAGTTCATTCTTGTAGATGAGCTTGCTCGACACGCGATAGAGCAGCACATTGTTGCTGATGACCGTGAGGTTGCTCTGCGGCTCGCGGTTGATGCAGCTTTTCGGCTCGCCCGCGACCTTGCCGGCCAGCGCCTTGTCGAGTTCCGCCGCCTGCCTGTCGGTCAGCGGGCGCGGCTGATAGCTGCCCGTGCATCCCGTCAGCAGGACCGCGCCCGCCATCACCATTGTCGCCATGCGCATCGTCTCTCTCCTCGTCTGGCCGCCCGGCGAGGGACGGCTATGCCCGCCCGAACCCGTCAGGCTGCATCCTTGGCGGCGCGGCGGGCGGCCAGTTCCGCCACGTCGCGCGCGCGCATGAAGGGGTTGGTCGCGCGCTCGGCGCCGATGCTGGTCGGCACCGTCGCCTCGCCGCGCGCCCGCGCCGCCTCCACCGCCGCGACCCGACTGCGCAGCGCCGCATTGTCCGGTTCGACGGTCAGCGCGAAGCGACCGTTGGAGAGCGTATATTCATGCGCGCAATAGACGGTTGTCTCGTCGGGCAGGGCCGACAGGCGGGCCATGTTGGCGAACATCTGCGCCGCCGTTCCCTCGAACAGGCGTCCGCAGCCCATGGCGAACAGCGTGTCGCCCACGAAGATCATGGCGTCGTCGACCAGATGATAGGCGATATGCCCGGCCGTATGCGCCGGCACCGACAGCACGGTGGCCACATGCCCGCCGATGCGCACCTCATCGCCCTCACCGACCTGCACGTCCAGCGTGCCGATCTTCGCCGCTTCGGCCGCCGGCCCGGTAATGGTGCAGCCCGTCGCCGCCTTGATCGCCGCATTGCCGCCGACATGGTCGCCATGCCAGTGCGTGTTCCAGACCTGGCTGACGGTCCAGCCGCGCGCGGACGCGGCCTCCAGCACCGGCTCGGCCACCGCCGGATCGATCACGACCGTCTCATCGCTGGCGTCGTCATGCAGCAGCCAGACATAGTTGTCGGACAGGACGGGGACGCGGACGACTTCCAGCATGGCGTCACCATTTCCCCACATTGGGCATCGATACCCAGGGTTCCGCCGGCTCCAGCCGCCCGTCCTGCAACAGCTCGATCGAGATATTGTCGGGCGTGCGGACGAAGGCCATATGCCCGTCGCGCGGCGGACGGTTGATCGTCACCCCTGCATCCATCAGCCGCTGGCACGTCTCGTAGATATTCTCGACCCGATAGGCGAGGTGGCCGAAATTGCGCCCTTCGCCATAAACCTCCGCCGGAGTGCCGTCTTCCGCCGGCCAGTTGTAGGTCAGCTCCACCTGCGCCTCCTCATCGCCCGGCGCAGCCAGAAAGACCAGGGTGAAGCGCCGCTGCTCATTGTCGAAGCGCCGCACTTCCTTGAGGCCCAGCAGCTCGAAAAAGCCGACCGTCTTGTCGATGTCGCCGACGCGGATCATGGTATGCAGATATTTGGGCAAAGCTCGCTCCGTTCATCGCTATAAAGCAACGGTTCATCTTGGGGATGGCAGGTCTGTCTGATAGATAGGATCAGCCACGATCCGGCGGAAGGGGGGTGCTGACATGGGATGGGACATGCGCGACAAGGTTGTTCTGGGCAGCGCCGCGCTGCTCGCCCTCGGCCTTGTTGCCGGCGGCTATCTTCTGGGCGACGGCCTGACGCGCGCCAGGGCGGCGGACCGCTCGGTCACGGTACGCGGGCTTGCGGAAAAGGACGTGACGGCGGACCTTGCCACCTGGGCGATCAGCTATTCGGCGACCGGCTTCGACCTGCCCACCGTGCGGGGCGAGATCGACGCGAATACCCGGGAACTGCGGGCCTATTTTGCGCAGCTCGGCTTCAGGCCCGATGACCTGAAACCGGTGGGCGCGGGCGTGAACCAGTATCTCAACAACGGCGTCAACACGATCACGATCACGCAGCGGATGCTGCTGCGCACGACCGACATCGCCCGCGCCCAGCGCGCCGTCGCGCAACAGTTCGACCTCGTCCGGCGCGGCGTGACGCTGCAGGAAGGATCGGGGATGCGCTACAGCTTCACGAAGCTCAATGACATCAAGCCGCAGATGGTCGCCGCCGCGACCCGCGACGCCCGCGCCGCCGCCGAGCAGTTCGCCAAGGACAGCGGCGCGGGCGTCGGCGGGATCAAGAGCGCGACCCAGGGCTATTTCTCGATCGACGCCCGGGACGGCGAAAGCGGGGAAGGGGGCAGCGACACGCCCTACAAGAAGGTGCGCGTCGTCACCACGGTCGACTTCTACCTGCGCTGAGCCGGCCCCGGCCCGGCCGGTTCGTTCCGCCACGCACCGCCGCCAGCGGCGCGCCCGCCATCGCATTTTCGATTCAACTGTCCACCACGCTGTCTCATTCATGCTGTTGGCGGGATCGGCGAGCGGCGGCAAGGCAATGAAATTTGACGACTAATTGGGCGCTGTCGGTCCTATCGCGCGGGTGTCGGCAGGCGCGACAGATCGTCGGCCGCCGCCTTGCCTGCCGCGCTGTCCGCCGCCAGCTTGACCGCCCGTTGCCACGCGGCCCGGGCAATATCCTCATGGCCCGTGAGCATCGCGATATTGCCCTCCTCCAGCGCCACCGCTGCGTCGTCGGGCGCGAGTTGCACCGCGCGCGCGATATGCGCCTGCGCCAGGCTCATCTCGCCCGTCCGCCGCGCCAGAGTGGCCGACAAAAGCCAGCCGAGCGGATCGCTGGGCGCCTGCGCCAGCGCGACGTCGAGGGAGTCCCGTGCCGCGCCCGTGTCACCCACGGCCACCAGCGCGCGCGCCCGGTCGAGATGCACCTCGCCTTTCTCCAGCCCGTCGGGCAGGCCGCGCGCCAGCGCCGCGTCGAAATCGCTGCGCGCCTTGGCCGCGTCGCCCCCGGCCAGCGCGGCATTGCCCGCCTGCGCCCACAGCCGCGCGCTCTGCGCCATCTCGCCGCCGCGCTCGGCTTCCTCCGCCGCCTGTTCGAAGGCGATGATCGCCGGCGTCCAGCGCTCCGCACGGGCATAGGCAAAGCCCATGCAGTGGCGCGCGTAGAAGCTGCCGCCGTCGATGCGCCATTTCTCGGCGAAGGCGATGCCCGCCTGCGGCGCTTCAATCGCGGCGTCGAGGCATTGCTGGAAGGGCACGGCGAATTTTTCCGGCACCGGAATGCGCCCATCCTCCCGTGCTGCCGACGCCGAACCCGCAGGCGCGACCGCTGCCGCCGAGGCGGCCGATGCACGCGCGGCGCGCTCCGCCTGCTTTTCCTTCCGGCTGCGGTTCATCACCGCCTCGATCTCGGGATCATAGGTCTGGAGCAGCAGGGGCAAAAGGAAGGGCATCACAGGCTTTCGAGCAGGGCGGCGACGGTGGCGATCAGCAGGGCAATATCCTGTGGCCGGGACAGGCGATGATCGCCGTCCTTAACCAGCAGCATCTGCACATCGGATGAACGCAACCGGCCCGCGGTGCGCAGCGCGACCTCCCAGGGCACGTCCGGGTCAGCCTGCCCGTGCAGCAGCCGCACCGGGCAGTCGATCGCGATCTCGTCCTCCAGCAGGCGCAGCGCCTGCCCGGATTCCCAGAAACCGAGAGTCGTCACATAGGGCTGGTCACCATAGGGCGTCGGTTCCTCGATCCGCCCCTCGGTCGCTAGCACCGCCTTGTCCGCGTCGGTAAAGCCCCATTCGGTGAAGTCCGGCGCGGCGGCGATGCCGACGATGCCGGCGACCCGTCCCGGCCGCGCCAGCGCCACCAGCAGCGCCAGCCACCCGCCCATCGACGATCCCACCAGCACGACCGGCCCGTCCGTCAGCGCATCCATCAGCAGCAGCACGTCGTCGCGCCAGCTCGCCAGCGTGCCATCGGCAAAGCGCCCCTCGCTCGCGCCGTTGCCGCCATAGTCGAGCCGGAGCATCGGGCGGCCCGCGCCGATCGCCCACTCATGCAGCGCCACCGCCTTGCCGCCCTCCATATCCGACATGTAGCCCGGCAGGAAAAGCAGCGTCGGTCCACTGCCGGCCGTCTGGCGATAGGCGAGGCGCAGACCGTCGGGACGCGCGAAATAAGCGGGTTGTGCAATAGGCGGGTTGTTCATCATGGAAGCATCCTCCTCTCTGCGACATCGTTGCGCCAGCCCCTTGACCCCGCTTTTGCGCAAACCCGAAAAATAATGCGACATCGCGTTGACAGCCCCCAAGCCACCAGCTACAGGCGCGCTCCTACCCCGTGCCCAGATGGCGGAATTGGTAGACGCACCAGCTTCAGGTGCTGGCGATCGCAAGGTCGTGGAGGTTCGAGTCCTCTTCTGGGCACCATTTGTTCTTCTCGGAACATCCCAAAAAGTGTATTAAACCCGCAGAAATCCAAGGGAATTGGCCCTTGGATCGTGCCGGATCGTCCCGCCATTTCTCGGGGGTTCCGCACATTTTTGCGGGCCTTTTGCGGGCCTTTGCGAAAACCACATTGGGAAAAGGCCCGCTCATGCCTCTGACCGAAACCCGGCTTCGCGCACTCAAGCCAAAGGACAAACCGTACAAGGTCGCCGACGACCGCGGATTGTACATCGAGGTGTCCCCATCGGGCGGAAAACTGTGGCGATTCCGCTATCGAATCGGCACCGTTGAAAAGAAGCTCTCGATCGGCTCCTATCCCGAAATTAATCTCAAGGACGCGCGTCAAGCGGCCTACGAGGCTCGCGTCAAAGTCGCGTCGGGCGGTGACCCGGCGATGGAGAAGCGCAAGCAGAAGATCCGTTCGGAATTCCTCTCCGCCCAGACCTTCGAGGCGGTGGCACGCGAGTACATTGATGAGATGATGGTGCAGAACGGTCGGGCGGATGCGACCATCATCAAGGCCAACTTCTTCCTCGACCAGCTGACGGATGCCATCGGCAGCCGCCCGATCGATGAGATTGAGCCGTTCGAGGTGCTGGCTCCCCTCAAGCGCCTCGAAGCGAAGGGCAAACACGAGACCGCCAAAAAGACTCGATCCTTTGCGAGCCGCGTGTTTCGCTATGGAGTTGCCACGACGCGCTGCAAAGGCGACCCGACGACGATGCTCCGCGGGGCGCTGATCACGCCCAAGGCAAAGCACTATGCAGCGATCCTTGAGCCGAAGGATCTTGGTGGGCTGCTCCGTGCGATCCAGGACTACACTGGCAACTTCATCACCCGGTACGCCTTACTCATCGCACCCCATGTCTTCGTACGCCCTGGCGAGCTGCGGCATGCCGACTGGAAAGAGATCGACCTCGAAGAAGGCGTCTGGCGCATCCCAGAGGGAAAGATGAAGGCGCGCCGCCCTCATGCCGTGCCGTTGTCCAAACAGGTAGTCGGGTATCTCAAAGAACTTGCCGAGATGGTCGGCACTGAAGGGTACGTGTTTCCGTCAGCCCGCGCGTCCGTCCGCCCGATGAGCGAAAACACCTTGAACGCCGCTTTCCGGCGGATGGGTTTCACGAAGGACGAAGTCACCGCGCATGGTCTTCGGGCTACGGCCTCCACCATGCTGAATGAAAGCGGCCTCTGGAATCCGGACGCGATTGAACGCGGCTTGGCGCACGGTGACAGTAATGCCGTTCGCGGCGTTTATCACCGCGGCAAGCACTGGGAGGAACGTGTCCGCATGGCGCAGTGGTGGAGCGACTACCTCGATACGATCCGGGAGGGCGGTAAGGTCATAAATGTGGCGTTCGCCAAAGGATAAGCTCAGTTTGACAGAGCTCCGTTCAAAACTGGCAAGCGACATTTTGGTGGGTTTCAAATTCCTCCTGCTGGCGAACAAAACAAAAACACGGTAGTCTGCCCCTGCATTTAGCGGAGGGCCGCATGTTCGATGAGCTATCCCGTATCCTTCGCCAGTTGGACGGGCAGAAGATTACCGTCACGCCGGATATCGCGGTCGACGAAGACGGATACATCGATCGCGAGTGTCCTCACGAAGACTGCATGTTTGAATTCAAGGTCCATGATCAAGACTGGCGTGAAATCGTGCGCGATGAAGAGGTGTTTTGCCCGTTTTGCGGGCATGCGGCCGACGCTCAGAAATGGTGGGCAACGGAGCAAGCTGGAAAAATTCAGGAGCAGGCCCTCGCTCAGGTGAAAGGCACAATCAATCAGGCGATGCGCCGTGATGCTGAGGCCTTCAATCGGCGTCAGCGCAAAGGCAGCTTGATCACCATGAAAATGAAGGTCGAGCGTGGCTTTTGCGATGTTGTCTTACCCGCGTCTGCAGCGGAGCCGATGCGCCTCAAGCTGACTTGCGAGGAATGCTCATGCCGGTTCGCGGTGATCGGTTCTGCGTTCTTTTGCCCCTCGTGCGGCCACAACAGCGCTGACAGAGTGTTTCGGCAATCGCTCAATGCGATTCGCGCTTCTCTTGACGCAATCCCAGCAATCCGGAGCGGGATATCTGATGCCGATGCGTCAGAGAATACCATTCGCCTGCTCACCGAAGCAGGCCTTCAAAACGTCGTCATGGCTTTCCAGCGTTTTGCAGAGGCGCATTACCAACATCAGCCAGATCCAATCAAAGTCCGACGGAACGCGTTCCAGAATCTCACTGAGGGAAGCCAGTTATGGCGCACGGCCTTCGGAAAGGGCTTCGACGATCACCTGACCACCTCGGAACTCTCTGAATTGACACGTCTCTTTCAGCAGCGGCATCTCTTGGCGCACCGCGAAGGCATTGTTGATGCAGACTATATTTCACGCAGCGCTGATCCGACCTACCGGGAAGGACAGCGCTTGGTCATCCGGGAGTCGGTTGTGCGAAATGCGCTGCAGCTCGTCGAAAAGCTTAGCGTAGGAATGGCTGCGGACGTCGCGTCCCCTAATTAGCTTGCCTCGCCCGCACCCGGGTTCCTTTTCAACCGCTCGAAGCGATCAGCGACTTCGCGCCACATGGCGACACCACTGTCAGAGTTTATAGACGCAAGGCGCTCGATCTGGCCCGAGATGTAGGTCGTGCCTTGATCACCGTGGTTCTTTTCGACCCACAAAGCCACGGCCCAGAGTTCCTGGTCACGGTTCAACACCAAGGTTCGCGTCGTCCCGTCCAAGTCCGAGCGAGGCCTTCGCTAACGAGCTGATCTCCAAGCGATAGACCATGCCGAACGATGACGCGCAGTTTGCGCCCAAATCGGTCTTCATCGCGATTTCCGATCGGCCGGACCTCGAAAGCGCTTTCGTTCAACAAGTCGCGAAGCCGGTAAGTCGCCTTCATACCAAGCTGATACTCAGAATCACACTTGGGTTCGCTAATCTCGGGGGTGTCGATGTCTGCGATCCTGATCTTCACGCCTTCGAGCCAGAAGGTATCTCCGTCAACGACGCAGGTGCGGCGTGTAATTCCGCAGAGCTCGAAGCGCGGTGAGGTGCTTTCGGCCATCAGCGAAAACTTAGGTGCGAGATCTGAGGGGGCGATGAAGGTCAGACCGGACACGGGCCAATTCAATGCCAACATCCCGCCAGCGAATACGATCGAGAACGCGCCTAGACCCAACATCCACTCCGTGCGCCGACGCTTGTCGTGCTGCTTCTTCAGTTTGTCCCGGAAATCGAAGCGAACGACATTGTCATCCTTCGTGCCTCGACCTTTTTTTCGAGCCATCAAACTTGGCCTGCCCCACTCACGTTATCGCTTCTTCATTTATCCTTTGTCAAACGGCGTTCAAAAGGGACCCCCGATCGGCGTCGAAGAGGGACCCCCTTTTCAGATAATATGATGCTGGTTTGTTGAAGATGGCCTTGCGCTGCGTGCGGCGGAGGGCGGGCGTAGCCCGA
>Ga0233425_10001826_pt1 | contig 45061 bp, 31 predicted proteins | sample Watercolumn_Towu_2_FD_181712 | JGI IMG/M metagenome (GOLD analysis project Ga0233425, IMG submission 181712) | Freshwater microbial communities from Lake Towuti, South Sulawesi, Indonesia - Watercolumn_Towuti2014_140_MG | ecosystem: Environmental > Aquatic > Freshwater > Lake | place...
CGCTCGGTTCCGTCGCCGTCGACGCGACCGCCACTGCCGTTTGGCCTCTGGAGGGTACACGCGACGGAGCAGCCGTTCTTCGTCTCGCGGCCCGCGCCGGCGAAATCGGGTGCGAGACTGTCTTGAAGACTGCACCCGCTTTGGAGATCCTCAGCTTCGGACCCACGGCACCCGTCGCCGCCGTTGGCGGACCGGCCACGGTCGAATGCGTGCTGCACAACCCGGGCACCGCGATCTTGCTCAACCGGCGCGCCGAGTTCATTCCGCCAAGCGGTCCCAGCGCCGGGATCACAACCATCGACTACGTTCGCGCGGAATGACAGCGGGCCGAGCAAATCGTCAGGCCGACTGCAGTACGGCTTCCAGTCGCGCCAACAACTCCGGCGCCTCTTCGCCGCGCCGAGCGCTCACAATCCCGATGCGCGGCCGCAGGAATTCGCCACCAGCGGTGCCGCGCCCGTCGTACTCCGACAGCCGACGCGACCATTGGCAGGCATCTTCGGGACGCATCTGCGGGAGCGCCAGGACAAAGCGGTCTGGAGCGTAGCGCGCGACGAAGCCACTTGACTCCACTTTCGATGCCAGCCACTGCGCCAGGATGCGCAGATACTCATCGGCCTCCTGTGGCTTCTGTAGTTCGCGCAACTTGTTGTACGCATCGGCGGCCACGAGCACGGCGGTCAACGGTTGTTCCGGAGGCGCGCATTTTGCCAGCAGACGCCGCAGGACCAGATCCAATTCGCGCCGACTGCCGACGCCCGTCAATTCGTCCGATTCCGGTTCCTTGAGATCCGCGGCCTCTTCCCGTTGACGCCGGATTTCCTCGCGGGCCTGCCGCAGTTGGTTGCTGAGCCGGCCCACGGTGGTCATCAGTTCGTTGACTCCCTGCACCAACGGCTCCAGTTGTCCCGTGCGCACGGCGGTCTGCACATCTCCGTGAATCCGTTTCGTGAGCGTCTCCTGCTGCCGGATGTCCTGTTGCATGGACTTGGTGATGTCTTCCAGCCGTTCGGATGCCTGCGCGTTCTCGCGCACCGCATTGGTTGCCCGCGCCCAGAGTTGGAGGCTGCACTGCATCGTCAGGACAACATCGGTGGGCGTCAGCACGCCGCACAGCTGGTTGTTTTCCACAACGGGCAGCATGGTGACGCGCTCCGCAATGAAGCGCTCCAATGCCGCCCCGAGAAACGCGTTGGGGGCAATCTCGCGAGGAGCCGGCTGCTTGACCTGGGCTGTGGGCGCCTCAGGCTTCAGCTGATGATCGTCCGCATCCACAATCCCCGTCAGCCGCCGGCTTTCATCGCACACCAGCAGGCACGAGACGTCGTTGCTGCGAAACAGACGCGCCAACTCGGCGCCCGGAGTGTTGTCCTTGATGACCACCAGCTCGCGCGTCATCACGTGCCGCACTTCAATGCGGTTCTTGATGAACAGGTCGTAGTTCTCCATGAGTTGGCGCCAGAGGAGGTCCCGTTTGCGGGACAGTCGCGTCTGGACGATCTTCTCCACCGCGGGTTTCTTGGGCGCGTCCTTCTTCTCGGCCGGCCGCTCGCGCCGGCGGTCCCGCACCGCCCAAACGCCACACCCCACCACGGCTATGATCAGCGTCCCAAACACGGCGGCGACGGCGACGTTACGGCCGACGCTCCGTTGGCGAGGAGCTGACGCGAAATCGCCCTGCGCGTCTGCCGGTCCCTGGGAAGCACTGGATTGCCCGGACCGGGACACGTTGAGAGGTTGGTTCGCCAGCCGAGCCGAGACATTCTCGAAACTGGGGGCAAAGGAAAACCCGGCACCGATGATAACGGTTATGACGGCGCAAACGACAAGTGCGTATTCCGGTGCCGCACTGCCGGACTCCCCGACTAGCAGCTTACAGAGCCTGCGGGATCCATCTGACACGGTGCGCATGACGGTACTCTCGTGGAAGATCGTTGTTGGTCAGCCGGTTCGATGTGTGCCGCGGGGCAGGCGACGACGGTGTGGTCGAACCGGACCGTGGCCCCGACCGTATCGGACGCTGGGCCCGTGCAATAAACTCATATAGCTTTCATTCAAGCTACGTGCTGAACCGCGCCTCGAATTGGCGCCGGTGCGCAGCCAGCGACCGAGTCGTATGCTACAGTTGTGAAGCGCTTTGCCGTCCCACGGAAGTCACGTGCGGCCCGTTTCCCCAAGGCTGCCACACTCCGCCGACGAACCACAGAGGAAAGGGTGTTCGGATGCACATGTTCGCAATGCGCGCGGCCGCACTGAAAGGCGTCTGTTGTCTGGCGGCGCTGCATGCCGCCGCGAAGATGCCCGCCAACGCGGCGGCGGCCGAGGTCACTTTTGGGGTAACGCGCCAGTCCACGCAGGAACCCCTTGGATCAGGGAACGAGGAAACAGGATCGCCGATCGCGGGTGTGGAGGAAGTCGTCTTCGCGGTACGAAGCGTCATTCCAGAGCACTGGTATGCGAACTTCGGCTACTTCGCGACGGATGCCGGACACGACTGCTATGGCAAGGGCGGCCGGCTCTGCAAGCTGAACCTGCGCACGCGGCAATTGACGGTGCTGGTGAACGATCCCGAAGGAGCGGTCCGCGATCCTTGCCTGCACCACGACGGCCAGCGGATTGTCTTCTCGTTCCGACCCGGAGGCACCGACACCTACCATCTATGGGAAATCCGTTGCGACGGCACTGGGCTGCGCCAGCTGACGGAAGGCAATTACGACGACATTGAACCGAGCTTCCTTGCGGACGGCGGAATCGTATTCGTTTCAGCTCGAGCGCGTCGCTGGGTCCAGTGCTGGCTGACGCAAGTGGCTTGCCTCTATCGTTGCGATGCCGATGGCGGTCATGTCCGCGAACTTTCCGCGAATCTGGAGCACGACAACACTCCTTGGCCACTTCCTGACGGACGGATCCTGTACATGCGCTGGGAGTACGTGGATCGATCGCAGGTCCACTACCACCATCTGTGGGCCATGAACCCGGACGGGACCGGCCAGACGGTTTACTTCGGAAATTTCCATCCAGGCGACGTCTACATCGACGCCAAGCCCATCCCCGGCAGCGATCGTGTGGTGTTGATTCGCTCGCCAGGACACGGCACAACGGAGCACGCGGGGTTTGTCGCCACGCTCAGCGCCAAGAATGGCCCTGACCACTTGCCGTCGCTGCATGACGTCAGTCAAAGCGCGGACTACCGCGACCCCTGGGCGGTGACAGAACACGCGTTCCTGGCCGCCCGCAACAATTCACTGGAGTTATTGGACGAGCAGGGGCGATCGCGCGTACTTTACACGTTGCCCCGCGAGTTCGGGGAAGTCTGGCTGCATGAACCCCGGCCGGTGATCGTGCGCGACGCCGAGCCGGTGATCCCCGCCCGCAGCGATACGACTCGCGCGACGGGCCGATACCTGCTGAACGACATTTACGTCGGCCGGAATATGGAAGGAGTCCAGCGGGGAGAGATCAAGAAGCTCCTGGTGCTGGAGAGCCTTCCCAAACCGGTCAACTTCACCGGTGGCATGGACCCCTTGAGCTACGCGGGAACATTCACGCTGGAACGCGTGCTGGGGACCGTGCCCGTCGAGGCGGACGGGTCCGCCTTTTTCGAAGCGCCTGCCATGCGCAGCCTGCTCTTCGTGGCGCTCGATGAACACGATCTGGCCGTTAAACGCATGCAGAGCTTCACCGGCGTCGAGCCCGGCGAGACACTCGGCTGCGTGGGCTGCCATGCACATCAGTCGATGACACCGCCGGCCCAGGCGATGCGTCTTCCCCTCGCGGCACGACGCGCTCCCAGCCGGATTGAACCCCTCGCGAATGCCATCGATGTGCCGGATTTTCCGCGGGACATTCAGCCGGTTCTCGACCGTCACTGCATCAAGTGCCACGACTATGACCGGCGCGACGGCGGCATTGTCCTCACGGGCGACCGCGGACCGATGTTCTCCCATGCCTACTATAGTCTGGTGGTCTGGCAACAAGTGGCCGACGGCCGCAACTACCCGCGCAGCGAATACCCGCCAAGATCGCTGGGAAGCGGCGGCAGTGCCTTGATGCGCAAACTGAACCCTGCTCATTACGAAGTGCGGCTTTCGCCGGTTGAACTCCAGACCGTGCGGCTGTGGCTCGATGCCGGCGCGCCCTACCCAGGGACGTATGCGGCACTGGGGTCCGGCATGATCGGGGGCTACCAGAAGAACCAGCAGGTCATCGAGAATGACGCCGAATGGCCCGAGACCGTTGTTGCTCGAAGGGTCTTCGAGCGCCGCTGCGCCAGTTGCCATTCGGACGATCGCCGTCGTATTCCCCAGTCTCTGTCGGATGAAATCGGCCTGAGCTTCTGGGCGCCGGACATGAACGACCCGCGGCTGCGACACAGCCGTCACATCGTGTTCAACCTCACTCGGCCGGACAAGTCACTGGTCCTGCTCGCGCCCCTGTCGCGAAAGGACGGCGGCTACGGGCTGTGCCGCTCGCCGGGTACCCCCGAGGGAAGCGGCGCCATCTTCGATAGCCGGCACGACCCGGGCTATCGCGATCTCTGGGCGATGTGCGAAGCCGGAAGGCATCGCCTGGACACCGTCAAGCGGTTTGACATGCCGGGATTCCGCCCGCGTCCTCAATACGTTCGGGAGATGGTCCGGTACGGAGTGTTACCGGCTTCGTTCGATGTGAACCGCGACCCGCTGGATGTGTACGCGACCGATCGAAGCTACTGGGCGCTGTTCGAACGGAAGTGAACGCAAACGGCCATACTGCGCACGTGTCAGCGATGCGTTCTGCAATCGATAATCACAATTTACGGGCGGAAGTCGCGATGATGCGATGCGGTGAATGGGTTTTGCCTACCAGATTCCGTATCGCAGCCTGACCCCGAAACTCGCGGAATGCAGCAACCTCCTCGTCCCTGGAGCCGCCAGCCACACGCACGTCGCCTTCTGCACCCTGCGTCTGGAACGCACGTGGATGATCGGCGGCTTCGAGCGTAGCCAGCGGCGCCAGCAGCAGCGTTGCGGTGAGGGCTGCACAAGTGCGTCTCGTCCATCCGTTCATTCCCCGGTTGCCGAATTCAGAAACGCGCAACACCTTCACTACTGGGTCACCGGGAACATCGAGATGCGGAACTTGGTGCAGCCGTAGGGGACGAGGCGGATGGTCTCGGTCGTGTCGCCAATCACGGGCTGACCGGGCAACGCCTGGGCATCGGTCGGCTGCCAGGTGAAGGCCTGCGCCGGGGCGTTCAGCATGAGCGGGGCGTCCAGCGGCCAGTCCCAGTGCGCGGGCATCGGTCGGCGTGCGACCTGGATGCCACCGTCCCGTTGGCTGGCGGAGATGTCCAAAGCGTACTGCCATTTGGCATCGTCGGCCGGCGTGTTGGGATCGACGTCGCGGATTGGCAGGGCGAACAACAGCGGGCCGTACAACACGCTGGCGTACGGCAGCCGTCGCGGCTGGAACACCGAGTCCGGTTCGAACGCGAAGTAGCCGCGGTTTGCCTCGGGGAACGGCGTTTCGAAGCCGCGCAGCACGCGCGGCGTCATCGGAAGTTGCAGCTCGACCACATCGCCCTGCGACCAGGTCCGCACGATGCGAACGAAACCGTGGTTGTCGGGCGTCGCAGGAAGCGGCGCGCCGGCCACCGTGAGCCGAGCGTGTTGGCACCAGCCGGGAATGCGCAGGTAGAGCGGGAACTCGACGGCCTGCTCGGGCTCGACCCGGACGCGGATCATCTCGTCGAACGGATAGTCCGTTGTCGTCGTGAGCTTGACCGGCACTCGCGGCCCGGCCAACGCCGAAACTGTGCCGGGGCCGTACAGCGTCGCCGCCAAGCCGTTGTCACGCGTCGCCATCCACATGTGCATGATGTAGTTCGGAATGATGCGGTTGACCGCGCCGACGCAACACAGGACCGACGGGCAGCCAAGACGATGGAACCGCACACCTTCCGGGCCGGGGCACTTGGGCTGTTCGCACGGCAACGAATCGCTGCGCAAGCGGTTCGGCGACTGGTAGTAGCACATGGTCTGCCAGTCACGGGCGATCGGGGCGGCCCCGGCGTTGAAGAAGGCCCGCTCCATGCGATCACCGAAATCCCCGTGGCCTTGGATGCGGTACATCCAGGAGTGGGCCAGGAGCATCGCCGTCACGTCGCACGTTTCCGTTTTGCGAAAGGCGCCGACTCCTGACGCGAATTCCTCGCCCGAAGCCACGCCGTACGGCAGCATGTGGTTCTCGTCCAGCCACTTCAGCGCACCTTGGGTAGCCTGAAGCTGTCGCTGGTCGCCCGACCACGGATAGACCAGGGCCGGCAAGCGGATGTTCTCGTACAGGATGACCATGTGACCGGGTTCCAGCCGGCCTTCACCCCAGGCCTGAAAGTCAGCGACGACGCTCGGCTGCGCGACGGCCGCCAGCGCCCGGTCGAGCACGCGCCGGTCGCCGCTCAATGAATACGTCTCCAGCATCGCCTCCAGGTTGCACAGGCCGCTGACGCCTTGGAAGTGCGTCGTACCCATGTTCACCGGGTAATCGGCATACACCTTGACCAGCGCGTCGAGCACTCGCCGCTCACCGGTCCCCAGGTACAGCGCCACCAGCGCGCGGCCCAGCTGCGAATGGGCCCAACTGTTGAAATCCTCGGGTTTGTAGCCCGGCTTCCAGTGGATGAACGACGTGCCGAAGTCGGCTTCGTGTACGCCGTCCACGACGGGATCGAGCCGGGCGCGGATCTTCTTGACCAGCGCTTCGTCGTGCAGCACGAAGCCCAGCCGCAACGCGCCGTCCAGCCAATACGCGCACTGCTCCAACGGCCAGCCTGTGCCGTCGGCGGCTGCATTCGGAGCCTTGATTTGAAAGCCCTTCCAAGCGTCCGCGAACACGGCGTGGTCTTCATCGAGATGCCCCGTGATCCCGTTCCGCGCGGCCACCGCCCAGTCGCGCAACCACCCCGCCGGCTCGACGCTTCCGGGCGGCAACGGCAGAAACGCCGGCGGCACCTGCGGTTCGCAGACACGCGCGTAGTTGACCGGCGGCTCAGCGGCTTGTGCCGTCACACTGACAAGCAACGCCAGTCCGGCCGCCAGAAAGATCACGACCAAAATGCGCGACGCGACCGGCCATCGGTGCGCGACGGATGGTTGGAATGCTCGGTTCATGGCTGTCTCCTCCGGGATCAGATGCCGACCGTAGTGCATCAGGCTACCTGTGCGACGAACTTCCGAGTAGTCTGGGTCCTGCAGAGATCATCGAATTCGCGCGTCTCTCTGTCCGCGCACTTGACACCTGAGGAACGTCACGCCATGCGACCCTCCCTTCTAATGCTGATCGTCCTGTCTTGCGTCGCCGCGCGGGCGTCGGCGGATCGCGTGGGCTTTTGCGAAGATTTCTCCTTGTCCGCGGCCGAGGGTTGGGAGGTCAGCAAGTGGCCGGGCCTCACGGGGCTGGCGTCGATCGTCAGCGACGGCGAGCAAACGACGTTCACCACGTTGGCCGGGACGTTCATGACCGGGGCGTCAGCAGCTTGGGCTCCGGATTGGCCGGACTGGGACAAGAACGCGCCAGCGGGACTGGCGATGATTGTCAAGAAGTACCCTGTGGTCGTCGACCTTGACCGATATCATTTCCTTGTAGCGCGGATCACGCATTCCGGTACCTACGCTGCGCTCGCAGTGAACGGCTGGGACACAAAGGTCTGCTACACGACGGGCCTGCACGCCGTGGACTTGCGAGACTTGCAGAAGCCCAACGTGCGCGGGCGGCAAGCGATCGAGTTGCGGCTGACGTTCCTGAACACGGGCGCCCGCGTCACGCTCGACGAGGTGCGGCTGGTTGACGCCCTGTCGCCGGAGGAGCAGGCCGGCTTCATCCCCGCGGGTCTGGATCTGCGACTGGAACGGCACGAGCCGGCGCCGTATCACGGGTTGGAAGCGTTGAACGCGCGGGCCGGGGCGCCCGTGCGGTTCGATCTTCCCGACGAGCGGGTCGTCTTTCGCGACACGAGCACGGGCGCCGTCATCTGGAAGCTGACACGCAGCGTGCGGACGGAGTTGGCCGACAACTTCAATCCCGACGGCTCGGCCCTGCCGATCTACAACCGCAGTTTCAAAGGGATGGTTATCTACGATTTGGCGACGGGCGAGCCGCGGGAGTTGAAGGACCTGCAAGGCAGTCCCGTGTTCAGCCGCGCCGACCCGGCCGTGATGTACCTGCTGCACAGCAGCGACGCCGGCGGGCAGGCCCATTACGTGATCCGAGCCGTCAATTTCCGCACGGGTGCAGCGACGACCGTCGCCGACTGGACATGCGCCGATCAAGGCGGCGCGGAATTCGGTGCCTCGCCTTACTCGGATCGGCTGGTGCTGGGTCTCAAGGAAGGCCAGGCGATCTTCCTGATCGACCCGCACGAGCCCGAGCCCGGCCGGCGCGTCCGCCGCGTGCCGCTGCCGCTGCGGATGAAAGGCGCGTCGCTGTCGCACAACGACCAGCGTGTCAACTGGCAGCGATGCTACTACTTCCAGCCTTGGCAGACGGACTTGCAGACCGGCGTGGTGCAACTCGGCCGTTACCCGACCTACGGCGGACACGAGATTTTCGGACGCGGCCGCGTCGTCGGCCGATACGGTACGATGATGCTGACGCACGCGTTGGGTCTGCTGCCGGGTGGCGAAGAACAGGCGGACGAGGTGCGCGTCTGGTCGAACTGGGCCACGGACGTGCCGTCCGACTACGGACGATTGTCGGACGACGATCGCTGGCTGGTCACCAACGGAACTGAAGGCGCGGTGGCCGGCAAACGACTGCTGATCGACGGGCACGAAACGGGAACCGTACTGCAGATCGTCCACGATTTCACCTCGCGGAATTCGTGGGACAGCAACACGTACACCCGTATCAGCCCGGACGCGACCAAGCTGGCCTACATGAGCGACATGCTGGGCGACACCGACGTGTACATCGCGTGCACGCGGCGGCCCGCGGCTCCGCAGAACGTGACGCTGCAGCGCGACGGCCCGGCGGTCCGGCTGCGTTGGACCCCGCCGACGGCCGCGCGCGAGATTGCGGGCTACCACGTATATCGCAGTACAACCAGCGGCCGAGGCTACCGGCGGATCAATGGTGCACGTATCGCGGGCTGCGAGTTCACAGACACGCCGGCTGCGGGCCGGGCATTTTACGCAGTCGCCGCCGAGGAGCACTCGGGGTTGGAAGGTCTCTACTCGGCCGAAGTCGGCACGGAGGCCACGAGCTGCTGCCGCATTTTCGCCGATCCGGAAGAGGGTCGGTTGTCTCTGCCGCTGCGCCAGTATTTCGACGGACGGTGCTCGAACTTCCGTTGCGTGCGCGCCTGGAAGGAGACCCCGCGGGAATCGACTGGTGAAGCCACGCTGACGGTCAGCGTTCCGGCGGCGGGATCGTATTATGTCTGGCTCCGCGGCCGAGGGAACGGCGGGTTCGAGTGCCGCGGCGGCGACGACGGCGTGAGCGGCCGGATCGACTCGGACGACTGGTCGTGGGCGCGCGTCGGCCAGCCGCTGAAACTGAACGAAGGGACGCAGCCGTTGGCTCTCCGTAGCGGCGACGACGGGCTGTGTTTCGACCTAGTGCTGCTGACCAGCGACCCGGCGGACCGACCGGAACGGCTCGACGACCGCGACCCAGTGCCCTCGCCGGTCGGCGGCTTGCGGGCCACCGAGGTCTCGCCAGCTCAGGTACGACTCGCCTGGACGTCCAGCACAGAACTCGATTTCGACGTGTATTCGGTGTACGTGGGCGACAGCGCCGATTTCGCGCCGGGCAACTCAAGTCTGCTGTCGTCCGGGCGGAAGCCGGAATGTCTCGACTGGGGCTTTCCGCCGGGAGCGACGCTGTTCTACAAGGTCGTTGCCTTCAACAAACGCGGCGCGGGGTCGGAACCGACAACCGTGCGCATCGAGGTTCCCTCGCTGCCCACGGCGACGGTCGAACTGCCCATCGCCGACGCGACGCTCGCCGACGGACTCGAACGGACCGAATCCCGCGGCGTGCCGGCGGCATATTTGCCCGCGCCGGCGAAGGACACGCGACCCGCTCCGGCAGCGACTTGGCAATTCAGCGTGCCGCACGACGGCGTCTATTACGTCTGGGCACGCTACACGACGCTGGACGCGAAGCGGGTCTCGCTGTTCTGGTTCGACTGCGACGGTCAGGACCCGTTGCAGGGCACGAACTGGCGGCTGCGATTCCCCTGCACTTTGACCCGGCACTTGAACGGCGTCCAACCCGGCGAAGAAACCTGGTTCACCGACAAGCTGGCGTCCGGTTGGTGGGCCGGCCCCTTCGATTCCCTGACCCTCAAGTCCGGCCCTCACACGCTGTCCGTCACCTTCGAACCTTCCCACGCCCCGAACGGCCCGCGACTTGCCGCGGTCTACCTGTCGAACGACCCCGCCTACCGCCCGCGCGGTTTCGACCCGCGTGTCGATTTCCGGAAGTAAGATCTAGCCCGGCGCAACGTTCGACGCCATCCGCGTCAACCGGATGACGGCACGCCGACTGCTCACGCGACCCACGGGGTGAGAACTTGGCACACGCCATTTCGTGCGACCAGCGTCAGGCACCTTGCCCGGCATGCCGAGTACGCTCAAATGTTAATGTGCGGATACGCATGGCCACGAACACCGGTGCATCATGAATAACGCGTTCACTCGACGCCAACTATTGAAGATCCTCGCGGCAACGGGCCCCGGCGCGTCCTTCGCGGATGCGCGCGGCTTGGCTCTGCACCTGCCTGCCATGAACCCTGGATCGAATTCGGGGAGCGCACCACGGAGCGCGGTTCCCGGCGCGGTCCCAGGCGTCACCAGTGCCACCGAGGCCAAGGAAAAAGTGCGCGCGTACCTGAAAACTCTGGGGCGCGGATCCTATCTCTTTGGCCAGATCGCCACCTGGGTCCACAACGAGAACCCCGATATGGATCACCCCGGCAACTGGATCAGGAGAGTGCAGGAGCACACGGGAAGATTTCCTCGGTACGGTTGCATCACGTACGACTTCGATGATAACCCGTTCAGCGATGCAGCTTGGAATGAAGGAGTCCAGAAACTCTGGGACCGCGGGATGGTCGCTGGTGTCTACAACTTCTTCGCAAATCCAAGCGGAGGTCGATGGAATGATCCCTGTGCGATGGAGAAGATCTGGGCACCTGGCGAAAACGCCGTCAAGACGAATTTCTACCGCCAGCTTGACCGCATGGCGTCGAACCTTCAATGGCTGAAGGACCGGGGAATACCGGTCGTTTACACGCCCTTCGTCGAGAGCGAAGATCGGAACAAGTGGCACGCCAAACAAGGCAGTGAGGCTGTCATCCAGCTCTACCGGCTGGTTCATGATTACTTCCAGGTGACCAAGCGGCTCGACCACATCCTCTGGGCCTATCACACCACGCAGAACAGCGGTGCTCTGGAGCGCTGTTACCCTGGCGACGCTTACGTGGATATCCTCGGCAAATCAGCCTATGGCTCGGGTCTGGTCTTCGCTGAATACGACTGGGCGGTCGCCAAGAAGAAGGATCACGGCAAAGTCATCTGGTGGGCCGAACTGGGTATCCGCGGGAGATCCGATCCTCCCCGAGATTGTCGGGATGTTCTGCATAGGTTGGAGTCCCGCTTCCCAGAGTTGGCGGGATTCGTTTTCTGGAGCGACGAAGGCTTCTACAACGTGGTCGGGAACCTCAACGCTCGTGAGTTCATGGCTAATCCTAAGATCGTCACGTTAGACCCGTGAGAGGCCGTCGGAAGCAGGTCCGGCCCGAGGGTAAGCGTTCACGGGTCGGTGGGGGATTGACGCATTTTTCGGCGTTGACGGCTTGCCGCCAGTACCGGACGTCGGCCGAAAACATGGGCCGATCCCCGTCTCTTCACCGACCCGTGAACGCGTACGGCCCAAGGCAACTGGGAACAAGATGGACACCATCACCGACTGCGACCGGCCGTCGCGTCGCATTCCTATCAGCCAGAAGCAGAGATCCGTCATTGTTGTACGCGTAATGTCGTGGGCGGTGGCCCCAACCACGAGGGAATCGACCTTTAGATTGGGAGTCCTCATGTCGGTCCATTTTCGTTGCATCACCACATCCATTGTCGCATCGGCGCTCGTAAATGCGGTCGCTTTCGTCGGAGCCGGCGAGTCGAGTCCGAAACCGCTCTTTCCCGACACCGCACCGGTTTGCTCGTGCGCGGACCTTATGAAACTCTCGCTGCCAAACACAACAATCGAATCCGCGGTCGTTGATCCCTCCGATAGTTCGTGCCGTGTGACGGCCACCGTCACGCACCCGCCGGCCGGCGATCGGGTCAAGGTGTTCATCGGCCTGCCGATGAAGGGTTGGAACGGACGATTCCGCGGAACGGGCGGTGGAGGATTTCTGGGAGGGCACCCCAACAATCTGCGCGGGCCAGTGAGTCTCGGTTACGCCGCCGGCGCAACCGACACGGGACATGAGGGGGGCAGCGCCAGCTTTGCACTCGACGCGAACGGGCGGTTGAACTGGCCGTTGATCCAGGACAATGCTTATCTCGGTATCCACGAGATGACGGTGCTGGGCAAGTCACTGGCGCAGGCGTTCTACGGCAGAGCCCCGGGCCGCTGCTATTTTGTGGGAGGATCAACGGGCGGTCGACAGGGTCTCATGGAAGCGCAGCGCTACCCGAACGACTATGACGGGATCGTTTCCGCCTGTCCAGCGATCAACTGGCATCGATTCCTTCCAAGCGATCTTTGGCCACAGGTGGTGATGCGCGCCGCCGGGAATTTCGTGCCGAAGGCGAAACTCGACGCGGCCACTGCCGCGGCGGTGGCTGCGTGCGACGGTTTGGATGGAGTAATAGACGGCGTGATCGACGATCCCGCGCGATGCACGTACGACCCGAAGGCGCTCGTAGGCACGAAAGTCGGCGAGAGTACGTTCACCGACAACGATGCGGACGTGGTCCGCAAGATCTGGGAAGGCCCCCGGGCCCAGGATGGGAGTTTTATCTGGTGCGGCATGGCGCCGGGCACGGATCTTTTCGAGACTGCAGGCACCACCGGTTCACCGCTCACAGGAAAGCCGTTTGGCATCGCGCTGGACTATGTCCGGCACTATCTTGTCCAGGATCCAAAATGGGACTGCACAAACCTCACACCCGCCGGATTCGAACAGCTCTGGAGGCAATCCGTCGAGCAATATGGAGCGGTGATCGGAACGGATAACCCCGACCTGTCGGCCTTTCGCGATCGAGGCGGAAAAATCATCATTTACCATGGGCTGGCCGATCAGCAAATCCCCGCGGGAGGCACCATCGACTACTACAAGCGGGTTCAGCAACAGATGGGTGGCGCGGAGACGACAGCGCAGTTTGCGCGCTTGTTCCTGGTGCCGGGGGTCGATCATGGTTTCCGCGGCGCGGGTCCGGCTCCCACCGGGCAGATCGATGCCATCGTGCGTTGGGTCGAAGAGGGTCAGCCGCCGGACAGCCTTCTCGCAGAGCTCCGGGACAAGGATGGAAGGGTCGTGCGGACGCGTCCCCTGTTTCCCTACCCGCAGGTTGCGAGATACAAAGGTAGCGGCAGCACGGACGACGCCGCGAATTTCGTGAGCAGTCCGTCGGCACCCTGAACAAGGATGGACGCGTAGTCTTCACGTTCCCTGCCATCGCCGTCGCCATCGGGCAACCGCGGGACAGCCGCCAGCTGCCAGGTGGACCAGAGACGCCTCAAGCGGGCGCCTGATGTTGGCGCCAGGCCACAACGGAAGACCTGGCTGAACAACGCGGGAGGCAACATCGCGTTGAGAATGATGGGCTCCCGATCGGATTGGCGACGACCTCCAAGGACCGGCCAATGAACTCCCTTGCGTTGAGCTGTATCGTGCTTGCCAGGAGGGCAGCCCTGTTCCCGTTTCTGGTTCTGCTCCTGGCGCACACCGTGAGCACGGAAGCGCAGACCGCAGAGGAATCCCCGAGGGGCGGAGGTGATCGGCCCGGAGCCGGCCTGATCTACTACGCGAAGGCGGACTTCGCGTTCGCCGACAACAAGGCCGTGATCGCGAACCCGCACATCTGCGGAGCGCTGTTCCAGGTGATTTGGAGCCAGGTGGAGCAGCGGGACGGGGAGTGCGACTGGAGCGAGTTGGACCGCTGGATTCAGCCCTGGTTGGACGGACACAAGCAGGTCGCCATCCGTCTGATGTGGTCCACCAGCGGCAACTGGCCGAAGCCGTACTACAAGACGCCCACGCCCGCCTGGGTGTGGCAGGCCGGCGCGAAATTCGCATTTCACCAACAGAGCAGAACCGAGATGCCGCTGATCTGGGACCCAATATACCAGCAGTACGCCTGGCGCTTCATGGAAAGACTGGCGGCACGCTATGATGGGAACCCGAATATCCTGTTCGTGGACGTGACGCCCGGGGCCGAGACCAACCCGTACCGGTTCATGGCCATCAATCGTACCACGCCGGGCTTCAAAGACGAGTTCGTGAAGATCAAGACGAGCGACGGGCGCATGTACGACGAGGAACTGTGGTTGGGAACCATCAAGCAATGGGTGGATGCCTCGGCCCGGACGTTCAAGCGGACGCCGCTTCTGGTCACGCTGAATGTCGGCGGCATGCAGGCCAGGGATCGATCTGTGGTCATCGGGGACTATTGCGTCGCCAGGGGCTTTTACGTGGGACAGAACGGGCTGTCAGGCAGCAGCTATCGGAGCCTTGGAACAGGTCGTTCAGCGGCGTTCATCCGGTGGTCACAGCAGACGAAGCTGTTCTTTGAGATGGTTGCAGGCACCGGCGGTCGCACCGGGACGCTGATGGAGGTGATGAAGGCTGCCGAGCGGATCCATTGCAGCTACTTGAACGTCTATCCGGAAGACGTGCTGCGCGGCACTCGCGGCCTGCCCCAATTCGATCCCGCTTACGAGGAGGCCCTCGCTTACGGCGCGCGCGTACTGAGCTCGGGCACGACCTCGGTTTCAGAGAAAGCAGAAGAACGATGAGTGTAGTGTTTCACGGATCTGCAGTCGCAAAGGGAGGTGAGCTGCCGATGCAATGGTACCCGCGCACCGCGACCTGGGCTGGCTTCTGCCTTTTGAATCTTGTTGTCCCGCTGCTCGCGGCAGAGCCGCGTTGGCAATTGCCCGATGCGCGCGACGTTCAACTTGGTGGCACGATCGGCGAGGCCTATCTCCGAGGTGTTGAACGGTTGAACCAGGACCCGTACCGCTCGGCCGCCTTTCTGCGTTCCGATGTCTCGTTCGAAACGAAACGCGTCTTCGTCAATTACAGCGGCGATATCTCCGGCCGCTTTATCGAGATCTCCAGTTTGACGTCGCCGCCCGGCCGGATGACGCCGGCGGCGCTGCCCGCAGTGCTCGAGAACATCGGCCGTTATCAGATGGCGGATGGCCATTTCGGCCGCGAGGTGGATTGGAACTCGCCGCTCGAACCAGAAAGCTCGAACGCGGTCCTGTTACCGATTTTTTGGGGCAACTCGCGGCTGCTGGTGGGCTTGCTGGAAGCGCACGCGGCGTTTGGCCAACCGGACTTGCTCGTCGCTGCCAAGCGAATCGGTGACTTCTATATCGCCACGGCCGACCGGTTCCTCGACCCGGATCGTGAAGCCGAATACCGGTCCACCGGCACCTACGCCGCCGGCTACGTGACCGACTACTTCCCCGGCATCGAGGGTCTGACGCGGCTCTACCAGGTCACGCGGGACGAACGCTACCTGCGGCAGGCCGAACGCATGGCCGCGTTCTTTCAGCGATTCGACACGTTGCCCATCGATCATAGCCACGGCAACTTGATCACGCACTACGGCCTGTTGCTGCTGCACGAAGCGACCGGCAAGGCCGAATACCTCGAGCGTCCGCAACGCCGTTGGGACCAAGCCGTCCAGGGCGGATTCGTCTGGCCGACGGGTGGCGTCGCCGAGAAGTTCCGCGTCAGTTACACCGTGGACGAAGGCTGTAGCGAGGCCGATTGGCTCCGGCTGAACCTGCAGCTCTGGCGACTGACGGGGGAGAGTCGCTACTTGGAGATGGCAGAGCGACTGCTTTGGAACCACTACGCTACGAACCGAGCGTCCAACGGCGGATATGGCCATCACGAATTCGCCTGCGATGCGGAGGGGCCGCTCGCCGTGAAGCCGAAGTTCACTGAAGCCGTGTGGTGTTGCACGTTCCACGGCTTGTTGGGACTGCAGACCCTCAAGCGTTTCGTGGTCACGGGGTCTGACCGCGGCGTCTTCGTCAATTTTCCGTTGGATGTGACCACCGTGGTTCCTGTCGGTGACGGTGTCTGGCCGGTGGCGGTCGCCTGTGGGGAACGGACCGACTCGCTCACGTGTACCGTGCGACTATTGAGTCCTGGATTGCTAACGGTGAAGGGCGACCAACGGGAGCCCGGAGTCTCGACAAATGAAGGCGGCTCATCGCCATTAGCTACCTCGGCATCAATAAGACCGCGCGAGCCGTCGCAGACCATCCCGGATGTGTTCCTGCGGCGCCCGGCTTGGGCGGATTCAGTGACGGTGACCGATCAACGCGGTGTGGTCTCGGCGGCAGCCGTTCAGGACGGCTACGTGCGGCTGGCGGGGCGGGTCGCCGCAGCAGGCGGAATCTGTGTGACGTTCGCGTTTTCACCTCGTCTGGAAGACCGACGGTTGAAGCGACTGGCGCTCAACCCCGCCGCGGTGACTCGTCACTCCGGCGTCACGCTCTGGAACGGCCCATCGCTCCTGCTGGCCAACACTGACCGGACGCGACCGACCTTGCTGGCCGAGGTGGGCCAAGACGGGCTCCTGCGACTGCCGCAGGATCGCGACGGCGATTTCCGATTGGCCGTCGCGCCGCACGTGAACGCAACAGAACAAGAACGCACCGCATCGATCCAGGGTAGGGAAGACGTGCTGCTGGCTCCGTGGAACCGCGTGCAAAAGGACGCCGACGCCGCTTTTGTATTCGACCTGATCGCCGTACCCACTCCGTAGGCCAAGCGGACCGCACGTGTCATCCTCCAGCAGACCGAGTTGAGAAGACAAACGGGCGGTAGCGACTCGACTTCGGCGTGAGACCAAAGTCTGCTCTGCTTTCTACTTTCTCTTCTCAACTCTCTACTTTGGGCCGCTTCGCGGCCAAAAGTCGGGGTGAGAGGATTTGAACCTCCGACTTCTACGTCCCGAACGTAGCGCTCTAGCCAGGCTGAGCTACACCCCGCAATCGTGAAAGCGTCTATCTTACTTCCCACCCGGTTCTGGTCAACGGGAGGCTCGCAGTGCCACCGGGGGGCGTGAACCGGCAGACTGCCACGGCTCGAGGAAACGCGCAGTATCGGCCGACCGGACTGTTGTCCTCCGACCGCCTTCCCCGGAGAATGCTGGCATCCTGCTACTACGCATCCCTTCTGCGGAGGACTTCCCATGGCCATGCGTCCCAACCGCCGCGCGTTCTTGCGCAATTCCGCCCTCCTGGGCGGAATCGTCCACTGGCAGACGCCGGCTTTCGGCACCGGCCAATTCGTTGCGGCAGCGGAGCCAAGAGGTGTGTCATCGATCGTGGCTCTCGCCGCGGACATCGAGCCGCTGGTACGCCAGATCGAAGAGACTCCCCGATCGAGAATCCTGGAAACGATGGTCGCACGGATCCGCAGTGGCTTGCCGTACGAGCAATTGCTGGCCGGTTTGCTGCTGGCTGGCGTCCGCAATGTGGAACCGCGGCCGTCGGTCGGCTTCAAATTCCACGCGGTACTCGTCGCGCAGTCGGTCCACCTGGCCACGGTTGCCGCACCGGCAGCGGATCGCTGGCTGCCGTTGCTCTGGGCCCTTGATAACTTCAAGGTTTCGCAGGAACAGGACGAGCGCGAGCGGGGCTGGACCATGCCTGCCGTGAACGAAAAGGCGGTGCCGGACTCCGCGGCCGCTCGCGCCGACTGGGTCCGCGGAATGGATCGGTGGGACGAAGCCCAGGTGGATTCCGCTACCGCGGCGCTGAGCCGCCACGCCCAGCCCGACGAGATCTGGGAACTGCTGTTCCGTTACGGGGCCCGGGATTTTCGTTCCATCGGCCACAAGGCGATCGATGTCGCAAACAGCCATCGCGTCCTGGGCGTCATCGGTTGGCGCCACGCAGAACCGATTCTACGGTCGCTGGCCTACGCGTTGTTGATGCACGAAGACGGCAACCCGGCCGACCGTGACGACGCGGCGGATCGTCCCTGGCGGCAGAACCAGCTGTTGCTGGCTCAATTCCCCGAGACCTGGCAGACCGGACCGCCATCGCCGGCGGCAACTCGAGATCTACTCCGTAGTCTGCGCACCGCATCACCGGACGAAGCAACCCAACAAGTCTTGGCCGTCCTGAATCGCGGCACCGGCGCATGCGCGGTCTGGGACGCTCTGTTCCTGGCATCGATCGAATTGCTGATCCGACAACCGGGGATCGTGGCACTGCATGCCGTGACAACCACCAACGCAATCCACTATGCCTACCGCGCGGCACGGGAGGAATCCACGCGACGCCTGCTGGTACTGCAAAATGCCTCGTTCCTCCCCCTGTTCCGGGAAGCCATGCGCGGCCGCGGCGATGTAGGACCAGCCGTTATTGACGAGCTGGCACCCTTGGATGCTCCGGCGTCTGCCGCGGACGCCCTGGAGGAGATCTATGCGAATGTCAACGGCGAGCCCCTGAGCGCGGCGCGTCAGACACTCGCTTATCTGGATGCAGGCCAATCAGTGGAACCGTGGCGTCAGCGCGCCCTGCAGCTCATCATCGAGAAAGGCACCGATGCGCACGACTACAAGTTCGGGTGCGCCGTGCTGGAAGACGCGCGGCATATTTCGCACGACTGGCACAACCGGTACCTCGCGGGCGCCGTGTTTCACTTGCAGGGTACTTCAGAAAGCGACAATCCGCTCATCGGCCGTGCTCGGACGGCGCTGTCGGGAGCGTGAATCGCACGTCTTTCGGTAACGTGCCCTGATCCCGGTGAGTTGCACTTTGTGGACAGCCATGTCCCGAGATCGCAAGCTATGTTTACCAAGTAACACACCGGACTGCTCCACACCGCCTCCTGCCTGCCATGACCGCCGTCGCCGCCCACTCGGAACCACGAACGTCGCCCGTGCAGCCAATGCCGCTGGCCAAGCGTACGTTCCCAGGGCTGGTGGCCGTCTTCCTCGTCCTGGCAGTTGCCGGGCAATCGGTCACAGCGCAATGCCCGTCGCTGCGGCCTCAAGACACATTCTGGTCGATCAGCACGCGGCATTTGGGTTGTCCCTCCTCCGAGACACCCGATTTGCACATCCGCCGTTACGACGACGGGTGGCGCGACGCCGACATGGCGGAGTTTCTGGATGCCGGCAGCCTGGAGGCAATCACGTGCATTACGGTGCAGGCGGCGCGTGCCGATTCCTCGGTCACGGTGTCGCGCGGCTTCGATTTGTACCACTGCCTGGCAAGACGCACGGACGCCCCTTTGCGATTCGTGGTCTGGTTGTGGCCTACTCCGAGCACAGTACGCGTGGTGCGCGACTTCCGCGTCAGCTACGAGGTGATGGATCGCCACGCCTATTATCTGGGGTGGTTTCTGACGCAGATGCCGGCCGAGGCGCAGGTAAGTCTGATCGGTTTCAGCATGGGTGCCTCGGTCATTGCCGGTGGCCTGCACGTGGCAGCCGGCGGGTCGTTGGCCGGACAGGAGTTGCCCGGTGACGGAGGTCCGTCCCAAACGCGCGTCGTGCTCTGGTCGGCCGCGTTTCACAACTACTGGCTGTCGCCGGAGAGCCACTACGGCCGGTCCATGTCTCGCGTCGACCACATGTACTTGCTGGTCAACAGTCTGGATCCGGTCCTGAAACGCTACCGACTCGTGGAGCATCGCAGCCATGCCCGGGCTCTCGGGTACACAGGCCTGGCCTGTGTCGGAGAGATGGGGAGCGACCGCAACCGCATTACGCAGGTCAACGGCCGCGGCTCCCTGGGCCGCCATCACGAGTACGACCGGCACATGCAAGCCGGGGCAATTCTCGGCCCTTCTTTGCGTTGCCTGCTTTGGCAACCCGCCGACGAAATCCGCTGAGACGAGCCCATTGGGCCAAGAATAGGGCGCGCCGGGCGAATCTTGTGCTGTGGATTTGTCGATTTTCTGGTAGAAAGGGTGCCAAGAACCGCCGCCGGGCGGCAACTCTTAGGCAATCGGTAACAGGACGCCTGTCCCGGATGACAGCGCCTGGCCGAATAGTAACTGCCCGCTGCGCCCGATTAGGATGAGAAGGTACTGCTATGAAGAAGTTTGTGGCCGGCTCCGTGGTATTGGGGATGTTGTTCGTGTTCGCTTGGATCGACTTCCTGCCGGTTCCGTGCGACATCTGTGGCAAGATTGTCTTTCGTACGGACGTCACATCGATGGCTTTTGGCGGACATGGAGTGGTAGTGCACCAGAGCTGCTTCGGTCCGTACGCAGGCCAACCCTTACCTGGAGCTGACCGCCTGGAAGCCCTGCCATTGAATCTCGAGTTCGCGGAGCGGCCGATGCCGGCGGTCAACGGCCCGACGGGCTAAGTCGCCGACGGTGTGAGGTGCTCGCCGATCAGCGTCCGAGCCCTGACGATCATCGGTTCCACGGCGGCGGCAACCTGGGTCGATAGTTCGTTGTCCGCCCAATCGAACACCGCCCCGCGTACGGACAACAAGCACGCCTGTGGCACGCGGCGATACAGTGTTCGCGTGACTCCCAGCAATTCCTCGGGTGTCAGGTGGTGGGCGGCCGCAGCGGGAGTGTCCTCAGCCGGCCGGAGCGTGCGGCAGACCACTCCGCCGGGAGGTCCGTCCAGAGCCGCATCCAGGAAGACGGCGAGTGTCGCGACCGCCAGCGATGCGGCCAGGTCCACGCCCAACGCCGTTTCGCTGATCACCTCCACGCGGGGATCGGCGATCTGGCGACGTAGCTCATCCGCCACCCGCGGCCCCAGCGCGTCGTCACCTCGTAGTGAATTGCCGAAGCCAATCACCACGACGCGCGGCTCCATCACGTTGCTGCACCTTTCCGGAACGGTTCACTGCCAGGACACGTCAGCGTTCACGGGTCGGTGAAGAGACACAGCGGGTGAAGAAAGGACAGCTAAGGGCGCGCTCAGGAATAAGTTGCCGCGTCGACCATCGTCGCACGGCTCTCCGAGCCGTGGTTGCTCGACTCGGAGAGTCGAGCGACGGACGGCAATTCGGCAACTGGTTGTTGAGCGCGCTCTAAGGGCAACGGTTGCGCCACGATTTTGACTGGACTGAATCGGACACACTGTGATTTCCGCCTCGTTTGCTGTCCTCTGTGTTCCCTGTGGCTCTGTGGTGGCTCCGATTGGTTTCGTGCATTATCTGGGCCAATCTCCCACCGACGCGTGCACGCCTACCGGCGTGACAACTGGTCTATCAGCCGGCCGAGGTGATCGCGCAGCTCAATCCGCAGCGGCATCTGGCCGACCGCGTGCGAGGCGCAGCTCAAGCACGGATCGTAGCAGCGGATCAGAGCCTCGACGCGGTTGAGCATCCCCTCAGTCAGACGTTTGCCGTCGACGAATTTCTGCGCCACTTGCTTCACCCCGGCGTTCATGGCCAGGTTGTTGTGCCCCGTGGCAATGATCATGTTGATCCACGTCACCAGTCCGTGGTCATCGATCTTGTAGTGGTGCATCAGCGTGCCGCGCGGCGCTTCCGAAACCCCAATGCCTTCGTTGCGGTTCCCGCGCGCTCGTGCGCGGACGCGCGTGTCCAGGATGGAAGGGTCCTTGAGCAAGCGTTCGATGCTCTCGATGGCGAAGATGATCTCCACCAGACGCGCGAAGTGATTGTGAAAACTGCTGAGTACGGGGCGCGATTCCTGCAGCATCCGGAACTCCGCCAACGCAACATTGGCGAAAGGCGTGCCGCAGAAATCGCAATTGTTCAAGCGGGCCAAGGGACCGACGCGATAGATACCGCGAGGATAGCCCAGCGGCTTGTAGTAGGGGAATTTCATGTACGAATACGGTTCGACCGCTTCGCCAATGATGCGCTGGTATTCATCTGGAGGGACCATGTCCTCCACGATGGTGCCATTGGCATCCTTGATGCGAATCAGGCCGTCGTAGTGCTCGAGCCCGCCTTTGGGTGTGACGAGGCTGAGGAACATGGTGGGAAAATTCCCGAAGTGCTCGGCGTCGGCCGCGAACTGCGGCAGCACTTCCTTGAATTGCGCATAGGTGCGTTTGGCGATCTGCAGGGCCTCCGGCATCATCTGCAGCATCGTGTCGCGATTCTCGCGCGACAGTTCGTTGTGCACGCCGCCGGGCACCACCCAGGCGGGATGGACGCGTTTGCCGCCCAGCAATTCGATGATCTGTTGCCCGATTTGGCGCAGGCGGATTCCGTCCTTGGCCAGTTGCGGATTGCGGGACATGACCCCGAATATGTTGCGCTGCGCCGGCGCCGCATCCCAGCCAAACAGCAGATCCGGCGAGGAGAGATGGAACACCGACAAGGCGTGCGACTGCAGGATCTGTGCCAGGTTCATCAACCGGCGGAGTTTGGCGGCGGTGGGCGGGATGGAGACGCTCAGCAACTGGTCGCAGGCCTTCGCCGAGGCGATCAGGTGGCTGACGGGGCAGATGCCGCACGTGCGGGCCGTGAGCGCCGGCATTTCGCGGTAGGGTCGTCCTTCGCAGAACTTCTCGAAACCGCGAAACTGCGTCAGGTGGAACTTCGCGTCCGTCACGGCCCCGGCGTCGTCCAATTGCAGCGTGATGCGGGCGTGACCTTCGATGCGCGTTACCGGTTCAATAGTGATTGTCTGAGTCACGATGGGTCGATCCTCATGCGCCGAATCGGGTGAGTTCCATGGGCCGCGGCGCGCGACCTGCGATCAGTTCCGTGAGGATGCGCCAAATCGTATCCGCCGATGGCGGACACCCTGGCACGAACAAATCCACTTGGACCACGCTGTGCAGCGGTTGCACCGGCGTTAACAGGCGCGGCACACCCTCCACGGGTCGTTGCGGCTGGCACTGCACGTTCTCCTGGAACGCGCGGTCCAACACCGCGTCCAGCGGAAAGAAGTTCCGCATGGCTGGAACGTTGCCGGTGACGGCACAATCGCCGAGGCTGATGAGAAAGCGGCAGTGGCGCCGGAATTCGCGGGCCTTGGCCAGGTCTTCCTCGGAGCTGACCGCGCCCTCCAGAATCCCTACATCCACAGTCTCCGGCAGCTGTTTGTGGTCCACCAACGGGCTGTAGACGAACTCGACCTTGTCCGCCAAGTCCAGCAACCGCTCGTCGATATCCAAGAACGACATGTGGCAGCCGGAACAGCCGTCCAGCCACCAGGTCGCCAACGTGATCTTCTTCGAGGAACTCATCGCTCACCTCGCATCTGCGACAAGTAGGGGAGGAATCGGCGGTCCTTCCGCATCTCTCCCGCGGACGTGCCTTGGGCCACCAGCGCGCCGGTCGGACAGACCTGCACGCACTTGCCGCAACCCGTGCACGAAGCGCTCTCGCCCCAAGGCCGATTCAAGTCCGTGATGACCCGGCAGCCGATGCCGCGCCCCATTACGTCCCAGGTATGTGCGCCTTCGATCTCACCGCAGACGCGCACGCAGCGCGTGCAGAGAATGCAGCGGCTGTGGTCCAGACGAAACAAGTCGTGCGTGGGGTCCACTTCATAGACATCGGTCCGATAGGGCACGCGCACGTGATCGAGACCGCAGCTCTGCGCCAAGGACTGCAGTTCGCAGTTGCCGTTCGAGACGCACACCGAGCAGACGTGGTTGCGCTCGGCAAACATCAGTTCCAGAATGACGCGCCGGCAGTGCTGCAGCCGTTCGGTGTTGGTCAACACCTCCATCCCTTCGGCGACGTGTGTAGAGCACGCGGACAACAGCCGTCCGCTGCCGCGGACTTCCACCACGCACAGGCGGCAGGCCCCCCAGGTGCTCAGCCCTTCCAGGTAGCAGAGGGACGGAATGGCAATATTGTGCTGCCGCGCAACATCCAGAATGGTCTCGTCCTCGCGAGCGCTCATATCCTTGTCGTCGATCTTCAGGGTCACGACGCGCACTTTGGGAAGTGTGGCAGGCACGATCATGCGTGTTTCTCCCAGGGGGCCGCCGCATCCGCGGACGCCAGATCCCGCTGGTCTGGCTGCAGCAACTCCTCATACTCGTTCCGGAAATACCGCAGGGTGCTGAGTACCGGGTTGGGCGCCGTCTGTCCCAGGCCGCAGAGACTGGTCGCCTGCACGACACTGCACAGTTCTTCCAGCAGCGCCAGATCGGCCGCGGTACCACGGCCGCGGGCGATCTTGTCGAGCAACCCGTGCATCTGGTAGGTGCCCGCGCGGCACGGCACGCACTTGCCGCAGGATTCGGTCATGCAGAATTCCATGAAGTACCGGGCCACATCGACCATGGAGGACGTCTCGTCCATGATGATCATGCCACCCGATCCCATGATGGAACCAGCCTGCCGCAGCGTGTCATAGTCGACCGGCACATCCACTTGCGATTCGGGAATGCAGCCGCCCGACGGACCGCCTGTCTGCACGGCCTTGAAACGCCGCCCGTCGGGAATGCCTCCGCCGATGGTCTCGATAATCTCGCGCAACGGGATCCCCATGGGTACTTCAATCAGCCCCGTGTGCGCGATGCGTCCCGCCAGAGCGAAGATCTTGGTGCCCTTCGAGTTCTCCGTGCCGATCCCGGCAAACCATTCACCGCCGCGGCGGATGATGGACGGAATGTTGGCCAGCGTTTCCACGTTGTTGATCAACGTGGGATGGCCCCACAATCCTTCCTGGGCAGGGTAGGGGGGGCGCGGACGCGGTTGGCCGCGCAGGCCCTGCACCGAGGCCATCAGCGCCGTTTCTTCACCGCACACGAAGGCCCCGGCTCCCAAACGGATCTCGATGTCGAAGCTGAACCTGGTCTCGCAGATATTCAACCCCAGAAGCCGGCGCTTCCCCGCCTGGCGAAGGGCGGTCTTCAACCGCTCAATCGCCAAGGGATATTCCGCCCGGATATAGATGTATCCCCGGCTGGCTCCCACCGCATAAGCGGCAATGGCCATGCCTTCCAGCACGCGGTGCGGATCCGATTCGAGGACCCCCCGGTCCATGAAGGCCCCGGGATCACCTTCGTCCGCGTTGCAGATCACGAACTTCTGCTCCGCCGGCATCTTGGCGACGGTGGACCACTTCAAACCCGTCGGATAGCCGCCGCCGCCACGGCCGCGCAGACCGCTCGCCGTCACCTCGCGCAACACGTCGGCCGGCTGCATCTCGGTCAACGTCGTGACCAGCGCCTGGTAGCCGTCCGCCGCGATATAGTCGTCGATCTCCTCTGGGTCGATAATCCCCGAGTTCTCCAGCACGATCTTCTGCTGACGTGTGAAGAACGGAATGTCCGCTCGGCAACGCAGGTTCTTCACGGGGGACTTGCCCAGCGATTTGACGATCTTGGGGGCATCACCCGGTGTGACCTTTTGATAGAGCACCTTGTCCTGTGAAGCCTGCGACTCGACTTCGACGAGCGGCCCCGCGGAACAGAGCCCCATGCAGCCGACCGATTTCACCTGCACCTGCGGATTGTCGCCCACCGCGTTGCGCAGACTTTCCGTGACGGCCAGCGCACCTGACGACTGGCAGCCCGCGGCCGTGCAGATGCGCAGACAATGGTGCCGCGCCGCATTCGCCTCCCGCACCTTCTCGGCGACTTCGTTCAGGTCGTCAATGTTCATTGCCGATCACTTCCTCGATTCGTTTGACCAGTTGCTCCGGCTGCTGATTGCCCAGCACCGTACCATCCAGCACGGCGGCCGGGGCCAGTCCGCAAGCCCCCAGACAGCGTGCGCCCAGGACGGACAGTTGTTTGTCGGGCGTCGTCTCCCCCAGCCGCACGCCGAAACGATCGCGAACGGCCTCGAGCAATTGTCCCGCCCCCTTGATGTAACAGGCCGTTCCCGTGCACACGACGCACGTGTGCTTGCCCATCGGCTTGAGCGTGAACAGGTGATAGAACGTCGCCACACCGTACACGCGACTGAGCGGTAACCCCAGCGACTGGGCCACGTACTGCATGGCCACCTCGTCGAGATAACCAAAGGCATCCTGCACGCTGTGCAGCGTCTCAATCAGCGCGTGCCCGTAGTAGCCGTTGCGGCGCATCGTGACGTCGACCAGCTTCCAGCGCTTGTCATCCGTCGGCGGTGGCGGCTTCACCAATTTGGCGGACATCCAACGACTCCTGGCCCTGCAGAATCCTTACTCGGCTCCATGCACAAAAAACAGGCTGGCCCTCGTTCTCGGGCGCAACATCATCCAGACGCGATGGTCCCGCCGAACGACAACGAACGGGCCGCTCGGCGGATCACCCGCGATGAGATGGTCAATGCGGTGCCAGCACTTCACCGCGTAACCTCCCTGTTTTGCCTAGCATCCCTTAACACGACACGTCCTATGATATCGGCGTACGAAAGTCGCGCAAACCGGGGGCAAGCCGGAAGCTGTGTGTATGCGTTCACCGGTCGGTGACGAGACGGGGACCGGCCCGTGTTTTCGGCCAACGCCCGGTCCTGATGGCAGAACGTCAACGACGAAAAACGCGCCAACCCCCACCGATCCGTGAATGCTGGCAGCCGTGACCGATCGGGGGCGCGCTGTCTCGGGGCATCCGTAAGGACGAAGGTCTGTGAAGATTCCGCGCCCGTCTTCGCCTTGCGGTTGTCTTGTATCCAGTAGCTACTAAAATAGCCTAGTGCATGCATTGTGGTTGATTCTGCGTTGTGGTCCGTCGCGCCGGTGAGATGCCGTGTTCTGTGTATCGCGAAAACTCCTGTCGCAGCTGTGCATTGCCAACTACTTGTTGGTACTGCTGGTCGGCGAATTGTTGCATACGCACGGGCATCAGGCGGAAAGCGAATGCGACGGACCGACTTGCTGCGAATCCAAGCTCGCCGCAGTGGTGCAGCCGGGCTCCGCGCCAGACGCGTCGATCAGGACAGTCAAGTCCCGCGGCAGTGTCGCGCCAGCCAGTAATTGTCTGGTCTGCCGCTTCTGGGGTCAGAAGACGCTCGCACCCCAGACGGAGTCTTCGCAGCTCTCCACGCCGTTTGCCCCCTTCGCGCTGCCGGCGACGATACGTGCGTATTCTGTCACGGAAACGCAGCCGGTAATTCGTGGCCCCCCCGCCACGGCCTGACACTGTCGTTGCAGGCCCATTCCCATGCCGCACGGATCATGCGCGGCCAGGGCCTTATGTGCAGTCAGGCTCCTTTTTTTCTAGCGGGGACATTCCTATGACGTCGTTGCGCGTTCGGTCGGGCTTCACGCTCGTGGAACTCCTGGTGGTCATTGCCATCATCGGTATTTTGATAGCCCTTTTGCTTCCAGCCGTACAGGCCGCGCGGGAGGCAGCGCGGCGCATGTCGTGCCACAATAATCTCAAGCAGATCGGCTTGGCACTTCACAATTACCATGACACGTTCGGCCGCATGCCGCCGGCGTGGATCGCTTTTCACCCGACGACGCGACAACCGCATTGGCACGGAGAACCCGGATGGGGGTGGGCGGCCCGCATTCTCCCGTACCTGGAGCAGAACAACGTCGCCGATAACCTGATTGATCTTAACCGCCCCATTACGGACGCCGTGAACCGCCAGGCGCGCGTATTGCCCTTGGCCGTTTACCGGTGTCCTTCCGACACGGGCCGCGCGACGTTCACACTGGCCGAGGGAGAAGAATACCTCGGAAGCGGCGGTGGCTATCAGCCAGTCGAGCTTTCCACCGGCAACTTCCTGGGAGTCTTTGGGATCATTGATCCTCACGATGCGTGTGAAACGGGCCCCTGCGACGGCCTGGGACCACTGATCTTTCTGCGCGGCCAGCGTTTCGCCGATATTACCGACGGCCTCAGCCAGACCCTCGTTGTCGGGGAACGCTCGTCAAAACTGGCACCCTCGACGTGGGTCGGCATGGTGACCGGAGGAGAACATGCTCACGGACGCGTCGTGGGAGTTGCCACCTACCCGCCCAACGCGGAGGACGACGAGGAACAGTACGGGCACAATTTCAGCAGCTACCATCCGGCCGGAACGAACTTCGTGTTCTGCGATGGTTCCGTGCGGCTCATCTCCGAGACCATCGACGAGGCAACGTACCACGCGTTGTGCACCCGGCAGCGCGGTGAGACCGTGGGTGAGTTCTGAATCGTGCTCGTGCTCAGCGAAGCGGTGCTCGTGCTCGTGCTCGACAGCGCATCCGTCTCAAGACATTTCCTCGGCGCGATCCGATGACGGGCAAGCGCGGCGCGGCAATGTTGCCGCGGTCCACGCACCGCGCCTCGAGCACGATGAGGACACGGTCTCGAGCGCGGATCGCAAGCATCACCGATCGAACTCGTTCACTCGATCATCGCAGGAATTCGAGCACGAGCACCGCCGCTCACGCGGCTGAGCACGAGCACGAGCACGATGAGGATACGGTCAAACGGCCTTATCCGATTCCGATACGCGCTCAGCGCAGCCGGCCTTGCTGTCGCGGACGGAGATTGCAGGACCATTGGACGGCGAACCAGCGGAACCATCGAACTTGATCGCGAGGCGAGTCAGCATCGACGCAATTCGTCGCAAATGTCTCTTCATAACGAGACTCGATTCGCGCTCGAGCCCATCGGATGCCACCAGAACGTCCTGAATTGCGGCGCATTCGAACACCGATCCGCGAGCGATGTCAAGGAATCTTGCTCGGTCGCGCGGACTGCGTTTGCCGTTTCCTTCGGCAATGTTGAGCGCTATTGACTGTGCCGCCCGTAGCCATTGATCGCGAGCGTGGCGATATTGACCCGATAGCGCCCGCGCCACTTTGAACGCTTTCGCAGCGTACTCGACTGCCAAGCGATACGCGTCCAGTTTGTCGTGGTCGAAGAGGCAGTCCGCAGTCATCCGGTGATTGCTTCCATGTGCGTTTCCCAAGTTCCCCATCCATTCGTGCTCGTGCTCAGCGAAGCGGTGCTCGTAAACGGCCCATGTTGTGGCCACGGGACCTGTAGGGTGTGACAAGCGCAGCGCCGGCACACCTTCGCCCCGCCCCGAGATCCTGGTGTGCCGGCGTTCGCTGCGCGAACTTGTCACACCCTACATCGCATAATCCCAATCGTGCTCCTGATCGGGGGATCGGGTCGATCGGTCGACGGGTGAGATCGGGTGGATCGGATGGATCGGGTGGTTCTCACGGAGGCACAGCGAGAAGACGGCCTGATGCCGATCCGTCCGATCTTCCCGATCCTCCCAATCAATACTCTTCCGGCAGCAGGATTGTCGTGGCGGCCCGGCGGCCGCCATCATCCGCTGCCTCCGTGATCACCCAGACCCTGACCCCACCGACTGTCTCGTAAGCCGACATTAATCGACTGCCGTCCTGCAACGATTGCTCATTCAAGCGCTTGTCTGCTTCACAAACGTCACCCCAATCGCCCTGGGCATGCCGAGCCACCAGCTCGGCCGGAGACTGCCGAGCCTCCTGTAACGCCGCCAGCGCGCCGGGTGTTGCCAACAATTGGCCCAGTGCAAATTTGCCAGTCATGAGCGCAGACTCACCGCAATATGGAGTGTCGCTGGTTCGGATCCCTACTCTCTTGGAGCGGAAAAGGAGCGCGACACCCATCAGCGGGCGCAAAGAAATCCGTCGGCTCGAGCAGGATGGCTGCTGCCGCTAACCTGGAGCATGCACGAAATCGAAAGAGCCACAGAGGAAAGCACGAGATGCGGAATTCACATCGCGGCGGATTCAGGCCAACGGACATTGTTACGCAACTGCTTGCGTTATTTGTCGTTTCTGCACCCTCCGTGCCTCTGTGGTGAATGCTCCGGGATCGCCGAACTGCCGACAACCGCGCGGGGACGAGGTCGTCGCAAGCCGGGCCGTCAGTTGGATGCGCCGAGGCAATAAAGGAACTTGTCGGAGCGGAGCAGCAGTTTGCCGTCGCCAAGCGGGACGGGGCTCGCGTTGTAAATGCTGGAATCCAGCGGCTTGTTGTGAGCCAGCAGCTGATATTTGGGCTCCGCGGCCAAGACATACGCGCCGCTCTCCCGACTGACGACGTAAATCTTCCCGTCGGCGATCGTGGGTGAAGCGTAGATCCTGTCCGGACGCGGATCCATTCGTTCCTCATAGACGACCTGACCGCTCTTGGCATCCACACAATAGGCGATGCCCTTCGATTCGGAGACCCAGTAGAGGTGACCGCCGAAGAGCACGGGCGAACTGACGTTCGAGCCGGCCTTGGCCTCCCAAAGCTTGTGCGTGTCCGTCACGTCTCCGCGTCCGCCTGCCTTGATAGCTACAGCCATGTTCTTGCGGCCGCCGATGGCATACACCACGCCGTCCGCAGCCACGACCGTTGGGCAGATGTAATCGGGAATGCCAGCGCAATTCCACAGTTCCTTGCCCGTCTTGGGGTCGAACCCCGTGATTTTGCCCTTGGAACTCAGCACCACTTCTGTCGCGCTACCGGCGGCGACCAGCACTGGCGTACTCCACGACATATCGATACCCGGCGCACGCCAGACTTCGCTTCCCGAATTCTTGTCGAGCGCGACCAGGGAGCCGCTCTCCACGCTGGCATTGACGATTACGAGGTTCTCGAACAGCGCGGGCGACGTCGCCGACCCCCAACCGTGGGTTTTGGTACCAACGCTGGTTTGCCAAAGGGCTTTGCCCTCCAGCGATACAGCCACCACCCCGTCACGCCCGAAGAAGGCATAGATCGCCTTGCCGTCGGTGCTGGGCGTACCCGACGCAAAACCGTGAAGTGCCTGGAAGCCTTGGTAGGGCTCCTCGCTGCCTTTCGAGTTGAACGAGGCCTTCCACAACTCCTTGCCCGAATTCGCGTCGAGACTCACCACCTCCCGCACCAGTTTCCCCGGCTCGCCGGGTTGATCCTGATCGAGGCCGTATCCCGAATACGCCGTGACATAGATGCGGTCTTTCAACACGATGGGCGAGGAGGCGCCGAAACCCGGCAACGACGTCTTCCACTGGATGCCGCTTGATTCACTCCACGTCGTGGGCAGCCCTTTCTCCGTGGAGACTCCCGCACTGTGCGGACCACGAAACTGCGGCCAATCCGCTGCGGCGAACAACACGGGGCCGAACACAATCAGTGATGGCAGCAGGCGTCGGAAACTGAAGTGCATAGTCTTTTTCCAGTAGCAGTGGCGGTGCAAAAAAGCCATAATCAACGACGGCGCTGCACGCTTTCTCGAAGCGTCGAGTGTCGCCCCGTTGGCCAGCGGTGGGTGGGGAGGGATCTCCGATCCCGAGCTGTACAGGCAACCGGGCAACGTGCAGCTTGGTCGCATTTTAGCCCGCCGATCGCAATAATCCAGGTCCCTCCTGGCCCTACCGTCTGGCGGCACATCCGAAACCACCCCCCAGAGGCCGACCGTCCCCTGGGGGTCACGACAGCTCTTGGGGACGTAGAACCGGTTTGACATGAAGACTCAGCGAACGGACCTCGTACTCTCTAGCGCGGTAGCTATTGCGGGGATCGTGCTGTTGTCTGTCTGGCTGAACACCCGTTCCTCACGGTCTCTGCAGGCCCGCATTCCAGGTCAGGACGGCGCACCTCTGGCTTCCGCCGATGACTCCACGGCCGGCGGGTCGAGCAGCACAACGGTTGGCCAACCGGTCCGCGGAGCAGGACAGGCGGCGGGCGTTCCCGGCGAGTGGCCCACGTTCCGGGGGCCCAAACGCGACGGCATTTGCGAAGATTCCACACGGCTGGCGCGTTCCTGGCTCGCGCAAGGCCCCCCCGTGCTGTGGCAACTGACCGTCTGTGAAGGCTACGCGAGCCCCGCGATTCACGCGGGCTGCGCCTACCTTTTGGACTACGATGAAGCGGCCGGCGCGGACACGATGCGCTGCTTGTCGCTGGACGATGGCCGCGAGATCTGGCGCAACAGTTATCCCGTGGCGTTGACGCGCAATCACGGGATTTCCCGCACGATGCCTGCGGTGGTCGAAGACCGGGTGATCACCATCGGTCCGCGCTGCCATGTCGTTTGCTGGGACGCTAAGACCGGCGAGAGCCGCTGGCTCATCGATCTCGTGCGCGAGCACCACGCCGTAGTGCCGCGCTGGTATGCAGGACAATGCCCGCTGATCGACCAGGACCGGCTGATTCTCGCGCCCTGCGGGGACTCGCTGCTGATCGCCGTGGACTACAAGACAGGCAAAGTCCTCTGGAAGAGCCCCAACCCGCGGCGCTGGGAGATGACCCACGTCTCGGTCGTGCCCGCAGTCCTGCAAGGCCGGCGTACCTATGTCTACTGCGGCAGCGGCGGCGTGGCGGGCATCGCTGCCGACGACGGTTCCCTGTTGTGGGACACGACAGCCTGGCCCGTCCAATTCGCTCATGCCCCTTCACCGCTCGCGCTGCCCGGCGATCGGATATTCCTCTCGAGCGGGTACGGCAACAAGACCGGCGCTCTGATCCTGAGCCTGCAACAGCAGGGAGGGAAATTCCAGGTGGCTACGGCCGCGGAGCTGACCCCTCAGCAGTTCAACTCCGAGCAACAGACTCCGATCCTGTATCGGGACCACATTTTCGGCGTGCGCAAACGCGGTGGCGGGCAACTCGTCTGCCTCGACGTCAATGGCAAAGAAGTCTGGAACAGCGGTACCGATCGTTTCGGACATGGACCCTACATGATCGCGGATGGTTGTGTCCTGGTGATGGACAACAGCGGGCGACTCGCGTTGGCCGAAGCGGATATTGCGTCGTATCGGCGATTGGCCAGCTACCAGGTTTTCGAGGACGGACATGATGCCTGGGGCCCGATGGCGCTCGCCGGCGGACGGCTGATCGTGCGCGACTTGACCCGCATGGTCTGTCTCGACATTGCGGCACACTAAGCGACCTTTTTGTGCGACAAAGGAACACACATGGCAACCCGCACGTCATTGGCACTTGTCAAGCCGGCCATCGCACTGCTCGTCCTGTTGGCTGGGGGTGTGGGCGCGTTCGCCTTGTTGCGTCTCGAGCACATGACGGAGCTTCCGGACAGTTACCGATTGGATCTCGGCGATCAGTTGCGAATCGACCCCGCGGTACTCCGTTACCAACAGAACGCGGAATTCCCGGTCGTCGTGGAGGAACCGCACGCGTTGGCCGTGGGCCCGGGCGATCGGATCTACGTGGCCGGACGAACGGCCATTCAGGTCCTGCAACCGGATGGCAGCGCCGGGAACCAGATCAAGTTTCAGGGAAATGCGCCGACGTGTCTGGCAATTGCCGGTCCCGATCACGCCCATTCCGGTCAGCTGTTCGTGGGCGCCGGAAACCGCATTCATCTGCTGTCCGCCGACGGCGCGGCGGTGGGTGAATGGAGCGGATTCGGAGAGAAATCGCACTTCACTTCGCTCGCCGTTGCCGATGAAACCGTCTTTGCCGCGGATGCGGGGAATCGCGTCGTCCTGCAGTTGGATGCGCGAGGACAGATCCAGAACCAGATTGGCAATTCGCACGCCGACAAGAACGCTCCGGGTTTCATCATACCCAGTCCGTATTTCGATCTGGTCGCGAACGCGGACGGGCTCGTGACCGTCGTGAATCCGGGCGCGCGGCGCGTGGAGACGTTTGCCGCCACCGGCGAACTGGAGACCGTGTGGGGGAAGGCCAGCGCGGACCTGGCCGGGTTCTTCGGGTGCTGCAATCCAGCTCACCTGGCTCGCCTGCCGGACGGGCGCTTCGTGACCTCCGAAAAAGGTGTTCCGCGCGTCAAGGTCTACAGCAGCGAGGGGGAGTTCCTGTCCGTGGTCGCCGGCCCGGAGCAACTCGGCGTTCCGGCCAGTTCGTTGGGCGACGCGCGCAGCGAATCAGACCACCGTGTCTTCGAGGTGGCCTGCGACTCCCAGGGCCGGGTCCTCGTCCTGGACCCCATACGCAACATCATCCGCGTGTTTGTGGAGAAGACAGCGGAGGAGAAATCCAATGCCTGATGATTATCCTCACCTGGGAGCCAGCGACCGCCGCGGGTGGCTCACCACGTGCATTCGGTGCCTGATGGCAGGTGCATTGTTGCTGACAGCAGGTGTACTGGCCCGCCGTCGTCTCAACTCGCGGTGCGTGCATGTGGGCTTGGCCTGTTCCGAGTGTGTGCAGCGCGGACATTGCAGCTTGCCGCCTGCCATTGACTATCGCCATCACCAACGGACGTGAGACCATGGCTTCGTCCAGTCAAGATTCCAATCGCCGTGATTTCCTGGTCAACGGAGTCCGCGTCGCGGGCGCGCTGACGTTTGGATCGCTGGCCGGTTTTCTCGCTGGTCGCAAAGGACACGCCGCGGAGAATGTCTGGCAACTCGATCCCGACAAGTGCATCGGTTGCAGCAACTGCGCGACGTACTGCGTGCTGGACGAGTCCGCGGTGAAGTGCGTGCAATGCTTCGACATGTGCGGGTATTGCGACATCTGCACGGGTTACTTCGATGTGAACTACAACGCCCTGACGACGGCCGCCGAAAATCAGCTCTGTCCCACGGGAGCCGTGATTCGCAAGTTCGTGGAGGAGAAAGCCGGGCAGCGGTTTTATGAATACACGATCGACCTAGAGACGTGCATTGGCTGCGGCAAGTGCGTCAAGGGCTGCGCGTTGATGAATGGTTCGCTGTACCTGCAGGTCATGCACGACCGCTGTGTGAACTGCAACGAATGCGCCATCGCCAAAGCTTGCCCATCGCAGGCATATGTTCGATTACCGGCGGATCGCCCCTACCTGCTCAAGCAGTTGGCCTTCACGCTGCTCGAAGCCAAAGCTCGCGACCCCGCGCACGGGGAAGCTCGCGCCCTGATGAATAAGGTGTCACGTCGATGAGCAGGCGCTGCGGGCTGGCCGCGTTGGGGCTGTTCCTCGTGCTGTCCGCGGGCAGTGTGCTGGGGGAGTTGATTCCCACGCCCGATTTTTCCCAGCATCCGATTCCCACATCCAGCGTCCCCAGCGCGGCGGAGACGGCCCGCGAATACGTGGACGTGGTATCGCTGGCCCTGGCGCTGGGGTTGGCGACCTATTGGGCCTTGGTCACACGTTCGCGCCGCAGCCTGTTTTTGCTGTCGATCAGCGCGCTCGTCTGGTTCGGCTTCGTGCGCAAAGGCTGCGTCTGCCCGATCGGCGCCACGCAGAACATCGCCTTGGCCATTTTCCAGCCGGCTTACGTGGTGCCGCTGTCGATGGTGATCCTGTTTGTGCTTCCGTTGCTGGTCACGCTGTTCTTCGGTCGCACTTTCTGCGCGGCCGTTTGTCCGCTGGGCGCGGTTCAAGAACTCGTGGCGGTGCGCAGCGTGCGCGTCCCCGGTTGGCTGCATCATGCGCTGAGCCTGATTCCGTTTGTCTATCTGGGAGCCGCCGTGTTGTTTGCCGCGACGGGAACAGCCTTCTTGATATGCCGTTACGATCCCTTTGTGGCATTCTTCCGCCTGAACGGCAACGCCAACCTGGTGATCTTCGGTGTTTGCCTGCTGGTCATCGGCGTGTTTGTGGGCCGGCCGTATTGCCGCTACTTGTGTCCGTACGGCGCACTGTTGGGGATCTTGTCGCGGTACTCCCGCTGGCACGTGCGCATTCCACCGGATAAATGCATCAACTGCCGGTTGTGCGAGGATGTGTGTCCGTACGGAGCGATTGACCGGCCGACCGTGGATCCCACACCGGCCGATGTGGCGCGCGGCAGGCAGCGTCTGGCCGCCGTATTGCTGACCGCTCCGTTGATCGTAGTGGCGTTTGCGCTGCTGGGAACGCGACTGGGTGGTCCCTTGTCGCTGCTCGACCCCGAGGTGCAGTTGGCGGAGCAAGTCCGGCGCGAAGAGTTGGGACTGACGGCGACCACGACGGATGCGAGCGATGCTTTCCGCGCGGCGCGGCGTCCCGCGTCCGAGTTGTATGCGGCGGCCGGCGCACGCCGCGATCGTTTCGGCCACTTGGGTATCGCGTTGGGAGTATGGGTCGGGCTCGTCCTCGCCGTGAAACTCGTGTCGCTGTCGGTGCACGGCAGTCGCTCGGAATATGAGCCAAATCGCACGGGCTGCGTCTCGTGCGGCCGCTGCTTCTGGTATTGTCCCGTCGAGCAAGTGCGGTTGGGGCTGATTCAGGACCCGGCGGAACGGATGGAGTCCACATGAACGAAGCAACGTTGCGCGCCCGTTATGCGACGTTTGTCTGGTCATCCGTGATCGCGGCGGTGTTTTCTGCCGTGGTGGCAGCCGCGCTGGCAACGAACTTCGCCCGCCGAGTTCCCGATCCGTTGACGACGCCGAGCTACCTGGAACTGAAGGAACAACTTCGGACGCAACCGGACGACGAACCGCTGAAACAACGGATTCGACAACTCGACCTGGCCCTGCGCGACGACTATTTTCGCCGCCGGCAGTTCGCGATTTTTGGCACCTGGCTGCTTGTGGGCGGGATCGTGCTGGCCGTCGCGGCCGCTAAAGCGGCAGCGATACTCCATCGCCGATTGCCGCAGCCTTCTGCCAATGACGATTGGGGAGATCCGGAAGCACGCCATGCGCAGCATGCCTTGTGGAGCGTTGCGGGATTCGCCGCGCTGCTGGCGGTGCTGGCCGTGGCTGCCGGACTGGGCTTCCACAGCGTGCTGACGAAAGACCTGCCCTCTGCGAGTGTGGCGCGGAAATCAGAACCGTCCTCGGGTTCGCCGGCCGCAGCGGCGCCCGCCGCACCAGGCAGCGGTGTCAGCAAGCCGTCGCCCCAGCCAACGGATGTCGTGGCGAGCGATCCCCAGCAGCCCGACGGCAGTTCGCCCGTGACGCAACCTGCCGCCGAGGAATTCCAGCGGAACTGGCCGCGCTTTCGTGGCGCGCTGGGGAATGGAATTTCGGTGGATGCCAGCATGCCCACGGCATGGGATGGACCCAGCGGCAAGGGCGTGCTCTGGAAATCGCCCGTGCCCTTGCCGGGCAACAGTTCACCCATCGTGTGGCGCGATGCCGTGTACTTGACGGGCGCTGACGAGAACCAGCGCGAGCTGTACTGTTTTGATGCCAGCCAGGGCACGTTGCGCTGGAAGTGGACCATGCCGGCCGGCGAGGCAGCGCCCGAGCCCCTGGAGGTGACGGAGGACACAGGTTTCGCCGCTCCCACTCCGGCGACCGACGGAATCCGCATGTTTGTCTCGTTCGCTACGGGGGACTTGGCGGCGGTGGATTTGTCTGGCAAACAGGTCTGGCTCCGCAGCCTGGGGGTGCCCAAGAACTCCTACGGCCACGCTGCGTCGCTGGCAGTGACTGGACAACTGCTGCTGGTACAGTTTGATCAGGGCGCCAGGAACGACAAGCTCTCCAAGCTGCTGGCATTGAGCACCGCATCGGGGGAGACCGTTTGGGAGGTCGCGCGCGAGGTACCAAACTCCTGGTCCACGCCGCTGGTGGTGGAACACGAGGGGCAGTCCGTGGTCATTACGTGCGGTGATCCGTGGGTCATCGCCTACAATGTAACGGACGGCAAGGAAGTCTGGCGCAGCAAGTCGCTGCGGCAGGACATCGGCCCTTCCCCCGTGGCGGCCAATGGGCTCGTATTCGCCGCGAATGAGTTCCCCGGCGTCAGCGCGATCCGTTTGGGCGGCCAGGGTGATGTCACGGCCACGCATGTCGCCTGGACCGCCGACTCGGGCGCGCCCGATACCTGCAGCCCGCTCGTGGTCAACGACCTCCTGGTACTGCAGGCGTCGTTCGGCACCTTGACGTGTTACAGCGCGGCCGAAGGGGGCGATCCCCTCTGGGAAGAAGAGTTCGATGACAACTTCCGCAGTTCTCCCGGGTTGGCGGGCGAGAACGTCTACTTGTTCGCCGAATCCGGCAAAGCCTGGGTCGTCAAAGCCACGCGGGAGAAGTGCGAACACGTGGCGGAGAACGATCTGGGGGAGGAGTGCGTGACGAGTCCCGCCTTTGTTGCCGGCCGGCTCTACATCCGCGGCAAGGAACACCTGTTCTGTTTAGGAACGGACGTTGCGGGCAAGTAACTTCATTCACAGATGATGCATGTCGCAGCTTGATTTGACCTTCGTCGATGCCACCGTGGCGCGGATCGGGCGCACACCGGACTCGGTGATACCGATTCTGCAAGCCATTCAGGACCATTATCACTTCCTGCCGCGGGAAGCGCTGCAGCGCGTGTGTGAACTGACGGAGATCACGCCGGCCGCGATCGCAGGAGTTTCGACGTTCTACACGCAATTCCGGCATCGCCCGGTGGGCAAGCATCGGATCCAGGTTTGCCGCGGCACCGCGTGCCATGTCAAGGGCGCGGACCTCGTGCACGATGCCTTTGCCCACCAGCTGCATCTCCCCAACGGAGAGGACACCGATGCGCGGGGGGAATTCACCCTGGAAACCGTCGCGTGCCTCGGTTGCTGCACTCTGGCCCCCGTGGTCCAAATCGACGACGCGACGTACGGGAGGTTGACGCCGCAGGGAGTGCCGGGGGTCCTGCGCGAGTTCGCGCATCGCCGGCCGGTCAAGCACCGGGCGACGACACTCCCCCGCACGGCCGCCCCATCGGCCGGGGAGATCCGCATCGGCCTGGGTTCGTGTTGCGTTGCACAGGGCAGTGCCCACGTCTATGACGCCGCCACGGAAGTCCTGGCCCAGGCCGGCCTCCGAGCGAGCTTGAAACGCGTTGGCTGCGTCGGCATGTGCCACCAGACTCCGTTAATGGAGTTGGTGCAGCCCGACGGAACGTCGAGTCTCTACTCCCACGTGCAGGCCGAGAATGTGGAGGAGCTGGTACTGCGGCACTTCCAACCGCGCGGGCTGCTGCGCAAGCTGCGCTACGGCACCACGCGACTGCTCGACCGGCTGTACGTCCGGACCCGAACCAACGGGCAGAAGAACGCGTGTGAGTTCCTCGCGCCACGCGAGGCTCCGGTCTGCGACTTCCTGGGCCCGCAACAGCGCATCGCGACCGAGTACTGCGGAGACATTGATCCGCTGGATATCGAAGAGTACCAGCGGCACCAGGGTTTCGCGGCGTTGCGGCAGTGCCTCGCCGAACTCACCCCCGAGCAGGTACTCGAACAGGTCCGCCAGAGCGGCCTCCGCGGACGAGGTGGAGCGGGTTTTCCGACGCACATCAAATGGTCGAAGGTGCAGGCCGCGCAGCAGGACAACAAGTACGTGATCTGCAACGGCGACGAAGGAGATCCGGGCGCCTTCATGGACCGCATGCTGCTCGAGTCGTTTCCGTACCGCATCATTGAGGGCATGAGCATCGCGGCGTTTGCCGTGGGCGCGCACCGGGGGATCTTCTATATCCGAGCGGAGTATCCTTTGGCGGTGGAACGCATTCGCGAAGCGATTCACCGTTGCGAGCAGCGCGGCCTGCTCGGGGATTCCGTGGCCGGCAGCGGTTTTGCCTTTCGCGTCGTTGTGAAGGAAGGCGCCGGGGCTTTCATCTGCGGCGAGGAGACGGCATTGATTCAATCGCTGGAGGGCCGGCGCGGCACACCGCGGTTGCGTCCCCCTTATCCCGCGGAGTCCGGACTGTGGGAGCAGCCGACGCTCATCAACAACGTCGAGACGCTGGCACTGGTCCCCTGGATCCTGCGCCGCGGGTCCGAGGCCTTTGCGGCGCTGGGCACGGAAAAGAGCAAAGGCACCAAGGTTTTTGCTTTGGCAGGCAAGGTGCAGCGCGGCGGTCTGATTGAAGTCCCGATGGGGGTGACCCTGCGACAGATCGTCGAGGACATCGGCGGTGGCGTCGCGCCGGGGCGCCGCTTCAAGGCCGTCCAGGTGGGAGGTCCCTCCGGTGGTTGTGTGCCCGCGGACCTGGCCAACACGCCCGTGGACTACGAGGCGCTCACCGCCGCCGGAGCCATCATGGGCAGCGGCGGTCTCGTGGTGCTGGACGATACCGATTGCATGGTGGACATCGCCCGGTACTTCCTGCGGTTCACGCAAGACCAGTCGTGCGGGAAGTGCACCTTCTGCCGCATAGGCACCAAGCGACTACTGGAAATTCTCAACCGCATCTGTGCCGGGCAGGCGCGCCAAGGCGATCTCGAGGAACTGGAGTCTCTCTCGCAAATGGTCTCCGCGGGCAGCCTGTGCGGCTTGGGCAAGACGGCTCCTAATCCCGTGCTTTCGACGCTGCGGTACTTCCGCCACGAGTACGAGGCGCATCTCGAGGGGAGATGTCCTGCCGGTCGCTGCAAGGACCTCATCGCGTACGAGATCACCTCCGACTGCATCGGCTGCACCCTGTGCGCTCAGCGGTGCCCCGTGGATGCGATTCCCCTGACGCCGTACCGGCGCCATCGCATCGACACTGAGACCTGCACGCGCTGTGACAGCTGCCTGCAGGTGTGCCCGCAACATGCCGTACGCATCGTCTCGCGCAAGGGCGGTGCGGCGGTCGCCAGACCGGCGGCTTCCGCTCCCACGGAGCATTTCGTCTTTTCGGTGTAGAGGTTGCTGGATGGATGAGTAATGGCCAAGATCACCATTGACGGACAAACGGTTGAGATCCCCGCGGAAGCGACGGTGCTGGATGCCGCTGAGCAACTGGGCATCGAAATCCCAACACTGTGTTTCCTGAAGGGATACAAGCCCGCGACCTCGTGCCAGGTCTGCCTGGTGCGCGATCGGCGTACGCGGCAGCTCGTGCCCGCCTGCGCGACGCGCGTCGTGGAGGGAGCCGATTTCGAAAGCGAAACGCCGGACGTGCACGCCGTCCGGCGTACTGCCCTGGAACTCCTGTTCAGCGATCATGTGGGGGACTGCCTGGCTCCCTGTTTTTTTGCCTGCCCGGCGCACATGGACATCCCGCTCATGCTGCGTCAGATCGGCGACCAGGATGTGCGGCAGGCGATCGCGACGATCAAGCGCGACATTGCCATACCGGCGATTCTCGGTCGCATCTGCCCGAAACCGTGCGAGAAGGGTTGCCGGCGGAATTCGGCCGACAGTCCGGTGGCCGTCTGCGAACTCAAGCGGTTCGTCGCCGACACCGACCTGGCATCCGCGGATCCTTATTTGCCTGCGTGCCAGGCCGACAGCGGAAAACGTGTCGCCGTGATTGGGGCAGGCCCAACGGGGCTGGCGGCCGCCTACTATCTGCGGCAGGCCGGACACTCCTGTGTCCTGTTTGAACAGCAACCGGCAGCCGGCGGGCGCATGCGCAGCGGCACAAGCGATGAGGAACTGCCACGTGACATCCTCGATCGGGAGATCGCGCAGATCCTGCGGCTCGGGGTGGAACTTCGAGCAGGGCAGGGGATCGCGACGGGTGAGCAACTGGACGACTTGTGCGCGACGTACGACGTCGTCCTCTTGGCCTGCGGCGCGGTACCGCAGGAGCAACTTGTGCATTGGGGTCTCACAGTCGGACCGCGCGGCCTGAAGGTGGATCGCGAATCCCATCAAACGGAACGCCAGGCGGTGTTTGCCGCGGGAAGCCTGATTCGCGGCAAGTCGATGGTGGTGCGCAGCGCGGCGGACGGCAAGGAAGTTGCCGCGAGCATCGACAAGTTCCTGGCCGGCAAGCCGGCGCGCGGACCTGGGAAGCCTTTCTCCTCGCGCATGGGCCGTATCGACCCGGAAGAGATGACCACGTTCGTGGCTGGGGCCGGCCCCGCCGAACGGACCACGCCGCCATCCGGGAGTGATTACACGGCCGCGGAAGCCAGCGACCAGTCACACCGCTGCCTGGCGTGCGGCTGCCGAGCGCACGGCAATTGCCGGCTGGAACGCTACGCCGAGATGTACGGCGTTGATACCGGCCGCTTCGGCAGCCACCGACGACCTTACGAAGTCATCGGCCGCGACGGCTCTGTCATGTTCGAGCCGGGCAAGTGCATCAAGTGCGAATTGTGTGTCCAAATCGCCTTGCGCGCGAAGGAGCCCTTGGGACTGAGTTTCGTGGGACGCGGCTTTGATGTGCGCGTCAGTGTGCCCTTTGCGGGCGACATGGATGACGGCCTGCAGAAGGTGGCCGCCGAATGTATCGCCGCTTGTCCCACGGGCGCGCTGGCCTTCACGGATCAAGTCCCCGCGTGTGCCGGCGGATCGTGCGGACAACATGACCAATCACGGTCCCAACATTGACCTGCGCGGCCGATGACTGCCGAACGCGTGATGGCGAAGTAAGCGGTCACGGGTCGGTCAAGAAACGGGGATCGGCATGGCGACTCACGTCGGTGCGCGGGCGATCTTGTAGGTATCGCCGGCGATGGCTCCTTCTTCGTTCGTGGGGATCACGAGCAGTTTCACCCGGCTCGCAGCCGACTGGATCTCTCCTTCGCGGCCGATGGTGGCCGCATTGAGCGCCGGGTCCAGCTCTATGCCCAACTGCGTCAATTCCGTGCAGCATTGGGCGCGAATACTCGCGGCGTTTTCGCCGATGCCTCCGGTGAAGACGACGGCGTCCAACCGCCCGAGTACGGCGGCGTAGGCGCCGATGTATTTCTTGATGCGGTAGCAGAAGATGTCGATGGCCAATTGGGCGCGCTGGTCGCCCGCCGCGGCCTTCTCGTTCAGCGTGCGCATGTCATTGGACGAGCCCGAGATTCCGATCAGGCCGCTCTGCTTGTTGCACAGCTTATTGAGCGCATTGAAGTCGTATCCCTTGTCCGACAAATAGAACATGATGGCCGGGTCGAAGTCCCCGGAACGCGTCCCCATGACGAGTCCTTCCAGGGGCGTCAGTCCCATCGAAGTATCGACGCTGCGCCCCTGCCGCACGGCGGTCATCGAACAGCCGTTTCCCAGGTGGCAGGTGATACAGTTGATCGCGTACTTCTCCATTCCCAAGAGGGCTGCGGCCCGGCGCGCGACGTAGCGGTGTGATGTGCCATGAAACCCGTAGCGGCGGATGCCGTAGCGTTCGTAGAGGTCGTAGGGCAGCGCGTACGTGAACGCCACCTGGGGAATCGTGGTGTGGAAAGCCGTATCAAAACAAGCCACCTGGGGAATCCCCGGCAGAGCGCGTTGCGCCGCGCGAATCCCGACGAGGTTGGGCGGATTGTGGAGAGGCGCGAGATCCGCGGCGCGTTCGATGGAAGCGAGTACGGCGTCGTCGATCAGCACCGACCCGGTGAATGCGGCCGCGCCGTGCACGACACGGTGTCCGACCGCGCCGATCTCGTCAATCCGCTCCAGCGTGCGCTGCGGGCCCTCGGTCAGCGTCCGCAGGATCAGCGCCATGCCGATTTCATGGTCGGCTGCCTGGACCTGCGACCGGTGCGTCTGGCCGTTGACGGTGTGGGCTAACGACGATTCGGCGTCGCCGATCCGCTCCAGCAATCCCTTGGCCAGAATGGTGCGTTCGGGCATCTGGAAGAGTTGGTATTTGATCGACGAACTGCCGCAGTTGACAACGAGAATTCTCATAATTGCCTATATTTGAGCCAGGCAGATCGCACTGGTGGCCACGATATCGTCCGGGCTGGCGCCGCGCGACAGGTCGCTGATCGGTTTGGCGAAGCCCTGCAGAACGGGCCCGATCGCATGGGCCCCTGCCAGGTACTGTGTGAGTTTATAAGCGATGTTGCCGGCGTCCAAGTCGGGGAAGATCAGCACATTGGCGCGCCCGGCAACAGCACTTTCGCGTTTGACTTTCTTGGCGGCCACGCGCGGGACGAGCGCCGTGTCGGCCTGGAACTCACCGTCGATCGCCACATCGGGACGGCGCTGCCGGACGAGCTGCAGGGCCTGTACGATCTTGTCCACGTCGGTGTGAGCGGCGCTGCCCAGTGTCGAGAACGACAGGAGCGCCAATCGCGGCGGTTCCTCCAACAGCTTGGCTGCGCTGCCGTGGGTCGCGAGCGCAATATCCGCGAGTTGTTCGGCGGTAGGCTGGATATTGACCGCGCAGTCCGCATAGAGCAGCGGCACACCCGCACGCCCCTCGAAGCTGGGAATCACCATCAAGAAGAAACTCGACGCCGTCTGGATGCCCGGTGCAAAGCCCACGGTGAGCACCGCAGCCTGAATCACGGTCGCCGTGGCGTTGGCAACTCCCGCCACCATCGTGTCGGCATATCCCTGGGCCACGAGCATGCCGCCGAACACTAACGGTTTTTTTACCAGGCGCAGACCGATGTTCTCGTCCAGGTTTCTGCGGCGGGCATACTCCGCGGCGTACTCCGGCAAGCGCGGAAACTCCACCGGGTCAATCACCTCGATCCCCGTCAGATCGATGCCGGCCTGCGCCGCCACCGGTGCGACTTGCGGGGCCTTGCCCAACACGATCGGGCGTGCGATCGACTCATCGCACAGTCGCCGCGCCGCGCGCAGGATGCGCTCATCCGTGCCTTCTGGAAACACCACGCGGCCGTTCTGGCGGCGGGCCTGCTCGATGAACCGCGAAAGATCACTCACCACTTTCTCCCTGAATTCAGGGCTCCCTCCAGCGGATTTCGACGGTATTGACTTGGTCTCGGGCCAGCGTTAGGTCCGCCGAGTTGGTCCGGCCCGCATTGTCCTTGACCGTGACGCGATATCGCCCGAGAAACCCTCGAAACGCGTAGTTTCCGTCGTCCTTCGTGCGGCCCGTGGTACGCGTCCACCAGCGGCCTTTGACCAGGCCGAGCAACCGTTCGTAGGCCGGTTTGACCGACAGGTCTTTGCGCAGAAAGCCGGCGGGAGCGCCTTGCCACGCATTGCGGTCGGCGAAATCCCACCACGTCAGGGCGCGCACGGCCGGGTGCGAGAACAACATCGTATAGAAGCGTTCCACTTCGTCTGCCTGCCAGCCCTCGCGCTCGCTGGTGGTTGACCAATCCGCATCGCGACCGCCGCCGCGCCGCGGTGGATCGCCGGAGATGATCGTCGTCTCCGTGAAATGCAACGGCACGCCGAATCGCGCGAAACGTTGACAGACGTCCCAGATGCGGGCATTGTCCCAGGTCCCGCCGTGCATGTGGCTTTGAATGCCGATCACATCGTAAATGCGCTTGCCCTCGGCGTCCGTCAGCTGCTCGATCAATTTCTCGAAGGCAGCGTCCGTTCGATAGTCATTGATG
>Ga0233425_10001827_pt1 | contig 45060 bp, 39 predicted proteins | sample Watercolumn_Towu_2_FD_181712 | JGI IMG/M metagenome (GOLD analysis project Ga0233425, IMG submission 181712) | Freshwater microbial communities from Lake Towuti, South Sulawesi, Indonesia - Watercolumn_Towuti2014_140_MG | ecosystem: Environmental > Aquatic > Freshwater > Lake | place...
TTCGGTGAGGATGTCGCCGATGTTTTTCATAACCTGAGCAGTTTGTTCCTTTATGCCTCCTTCGACGATTTTCCCGGTTTCGGGATTTATTGGGATCTGTCCCGAAACAAACAGCATTCCATTGACTTCGACTGCCTGGCTGTAAGGTCCGATAGCTTTGGGCGCATGAGAGGCATTGATTATTTTTTTCATGAATGTGATGAATTTTTGTGATTATTTGATGTGGTAAAAATAGAAAAAATAAGACACTGGATTAATGACAACTGTTGCAGCTTCATTCTTGCAACACATAATATGAACAGGAAGCGAGGGCAATGAGATCGGATCTTGAATGTGGCAACTGGCTTGCAACGACGATTTGGTTTACCTTCACCATTTTAATGTCAGATTCAGGACTAATTTAAATGCTAAAAATCCCTGTAATCTTTCTTTTTATCCAGCTTAAGATCCTGCAGAAGGCTCGACTTGATGTTGATCGTAAAATTCCAGCTCTGCATGAAGCCGATGGGTATCCATGTAAAGCGCATCTCCCAGCAATGCAGATCGCGGTAAATATCGAAAGAGCTGGTGATAAGTTTATTGTTTTTGAAATCGTATCCAGTATTAAACCCGAATTTCCACTTTGGTGTGAGGTTGACATTGCCGTTGATGCTCAGCGATTGAATAATGTTTTTGTCCCGTGTGATCACATAGTTCCAGTAGCCGTTCTGGTAGCGGTAATCGATATTGTAGGTGAAGTTGTACGAAAGATTCAAAGTCCATGGCACAGTCCAATCCACGAATCCTTCGGAATGTTCGGTCACGTCTTTGAGTTCCTGCTCCGTCCCGGCGGATGATTTTTTCGCTTTGCCCAGTTTATCCGACGAAAGGCTGAGCGAAAGCCCCACTCTCCATCCATGGCGCTCAGTGCGATATAACTTCCGGTTCACATCCCATTCGAATTTATTGATACGGCTGCCCGATGAATCGAGAGCATAGGGATCGAATGTACTGGAATAATTCACCTGCAGGTTTTTGAACAAAGTAGTGCGACCCGATAATTCAAGATTGCTCAGGTTCAGCGAATCCCTCGCAAAGTCGTATGACGACGAAAGCGAAAAATCCTCAATGAGCATAATTTTCCGTGTTCCTGTAATGGTGTCTTTCTTCGACCGCACCTTCATTTCAAGATTGTTGCTGAGCCTGAAGCCGAGTGCGCCTGATCGCCCGTCGGGAGGGCTGCCGTATATAAATCCGTCATAAATGGAATATTTCCGTTTTTGACCAGATTCGGTTATGTAAAATTTGTAGTATCCCCAAAACTGCGAGCCGAAATCGGGTCGGATATTGAAGCTGAGAGAGGGTTTCATAACGTGGCGGACCGCAACTACCGGTCCCTTTTTTAAGGCAAACATGCCATATATGGTAGTTCCGAGCGACGAACTGAAACTGAAATCACGGGCTGTATGAAATCCGTAAATGGTGTCCGTTCCCACATATCCTGCCACCGGACCTTCATTTAAATATAATGTATCGCTGCGCCAGTTTTTCTCGTGCCGTTGCGAGTACCAGCGTTCAGTATAATTCAGCGAGTTCGACCATAAAATGTTTCGCAACAGCTTTACGGAACCCCCGCCGATACTCACGCTGTGTTTCATTCCATTCCGCATTTTCCGGGTGACATCCTCCGAAAACAAAAGAGAATCATAGGTGTCGATGCTGTTTGCAGCGACCATATTGTAGTTAACACTAATGTTTTCGAACCATTTCAGTTTCCCTGAAACCAGCCTGCTTCTGAATGGGTAGAACCGGTTAACACTAAACGAAAGATTCGGTAAAGTCAGGTTCACCTCCCTGCTGATGGTGTTTTGAGTATGGTTGAGACTGGCATTAATAAAGTAATTCCCTCCGAAGTTTGTGCGGTAATTAATCCCTGATTGGAATGTGTTGGTCAGAAGCCGGTTAATGGAAGCTGAATTGAATTTCGGGTTGTTGCGGCTTACGATATCCACGTCCGCCGAAAAGTTGCCGTAAGGTCTTGCCTTGGTATCCTGGCTGTGTTTCCATCTAACCGAAAAATCACGGCTTCTCTGGTATTCCTGCGAACCTTCTTCACCCAGGTAATTGATGGCATAAGTTGCATTAAAATTTCCACTATACTTATAGAGTTTGCGATAATTCACAGCGGGTCTGACAGCCCAGCTGCCCAGAGTATAAATATCCCCTGTAAGCTTTAAATCCAGGTAGTCGCTTATAGCAAAATAATAACCACCCCCCTCGAAATAAAATCCCCGGTTTGTTGACTCACCATAAGTTGGAATCACAATCCCCGACCGTTGCCCCTTTTTGTTGGGGAACATGCCGAATGGAATGACCAACGGTGTCGGAACATCTTCAATAACTAAGTAAGCAGGACCTGTAAAGATTTTTTTATCCGGTACTACTTTGGCTTTTTTGAAGTTAAATGAAAAATGAGGATGCTCATGCTCGCAGGTTGTGTACGAACCCTGGTAAAGGTTCGTCACATCATCCGGCATTTTTTTCACCACATTCCCATGAAGGTATCCTTCCGCATCCTCTGTCAGCACATTTTTTACAAGACCCTTTTTAGTCTGATAATTATATTTGATCGACTTCGAATCAAAACTATTGTTTCCCATAGTAAATCTCGGTAATCCGGTTTCCTTACCGGATGAATCGGGAGTTCCGGTTGCATATACAGTGTTGTTTTTAAATTCGATCTCGACATAATTCGCCTTCAGGTTAATATCCTCGTAATTGATGTCATTTTCATTGAACATATAAACTTTCTGCGTTGTCACTTCCAGCATGATCGAATCGGTTGCCTTATAATCTACCCTCGACTTTAATGCATTTGGCGATAATCCGAAAGCGGTATCACCGTTGGAACTTTTTTGCAGGCTCGATGTATCCGCGCCTATTTGCAAAGAGTCAGAATAAGGAAAAAGGGTGTCGGACATGGACAACTGGTTGTAGACTTTGTTGCTATCGGCTGAATCGGTCTGAGCATAATTAGTTAAAGTAATAGTGCTGAAGATGAATGGAATCAGAAAATATTTTTCAATATTTTGTGTTGATAATTTGGTTGACAATTTGTTTAGCAAGGCTGCACTATTATATTTTATATTTGCAAGAATTGTTCAGTAAAATGTATTTGAATTGAGATTCAAAACTAAACAAAAATTATTCCGGGATTTGAAACGGTTTTTATTATTTTTTGGTATGTCCGTCCTGGTTTCAATCGCCAGTAATCAAGGTTTTGCTCAAATCGCGAACAGAATAACCAAAGTTGTCATCGATGCCGGTCATGGAGGTAAAGATCCGGGAGCTTTGGGTAAACAAAGCAAAGAAAAAGACATTGCTCTTGCCGTTGCGCTGAAGACCGGTAAATACATCGAGGACAGCCTCGAAGGCGTGCAGGTAGTTTTTACCAGGAAGACCGACGTATTCATCGAATTGCATAAACGTGCACAATTAGCCAATGAATGCGGCGCCGATGTTTTCATTTCTATTCACTGTAATTCGAGCAAGGCAATACAGGCAAAAGGTACTGAGACCTATGTAATGGGTTTGCACAAAACAACCGAGAACCTCGATGTGGCTAAAACGGAGAATGCGGCAATTTTCTTCGAGGATGACTACAAGCAGCAATACGAGGGCTTTGATCCAAATGCGGATGAGGATTATATCCTGCTGTCGATGTTTCAAAGTGCCAGTATAGATCAAAGCATCAATCTGTCGTCAATTGTCCAGGACAACCTTACTACAGATGCTGTCATGCGCGACCGGGGAGTGAAGCAGGCAGGATTTTGGGTCCTTTTCAAAACCACAATGCCCGGGATTTTGATTGAGCTTGGATTCATAAGTAATCCGGAGGAGGAGAAATTTCTGCTTTCTGAATCGGGGCAGAATTCATTGGCAGCGGCTATTTATAAAGCCTTGCGAAAATTCAAATCCGAATTCGAAGAATATAACAAAGACCTTAAACCGGTAGAAATAACCAAAGTTGAAAAAGAAATAGAATTAAAGGTATTTTACAGGGTCCAGTTTGCTTCATACAAGAAAGTAAAAAGCGTTGATTTTAACAAATTCAGAGGTGTTCCGGCAATTAAAATGTATGAGCACGATGGATATTATAAATACACCGCCGGAAACGAATCAACTATCGAAAAAGCAAGAGAAATAAAATCGGAGCTGGAAAAGAAAGGTTTCGGAGATACCTTTATTGTCGCCTTTCTGGATGAAAAACGGATTTCATTGGATGAAGCTCAGCGTCTCACCGAAAATAAAAATCAATGATTTTGCGATCCGTCGGAGTAAATAGATTCTGGTTAATTATTGGTTTATCAACTGTAACGGTATTTATATTGATTTTTTTTGTTGTTCAATTCCTGTCCAATCGGAACCTTTATTATGTAATTATTGACAATAATTTCTCAGTGATTGAAAATACACCTCTGATGATCGATAATGTTGAATTTGGAAGAGTTATTAATAGAGAAGATTATAAGGATGATCCCAATAAAATCCTGTTGACCTTGAAAATAGATAATTCGATCAATATACCGGATAAATCTTACATCGCGGTTATGGCGGATACGAATGACCAAACCCTGTTGAAAATTCAATTGGAATCATCATCCGGATTCTTTAAAAGGCAGGACACTTTGCCTGTCAGGATAAACCCAATCAAACCTTTGATCAGTAGCAGCTATGATGCTGCAGTGATAGATAGCGCTCCAAAAATAGATGAATATGATTCCCCTGCCAAACCCATAATTGAGGAAACCAGGCTGGAAATTAAAGCCGATGATATTGGATTCTATGTTCAGATATTGAGCTCCACTGCACAACTTTCCGGGGATTCTAAAAAATTCAAGGGATTGAAGGGCATTCGAAAATATGCGGAGAAAGGTTTGTATAAATACTATGTCGGCGATTCGCTTAATTTACCAGAAGCTGTTGAACTATGTGAAACCATTAAGAAAAAGGGATTTAAGGATGCCTTTGTAATTGCATTGCAGGGTAATAAGAGAATTACTGTTAAAAATGCCTTGCAATTATTGGGAAATTAATGTTACTTTTGTTTAAAATACTTCTCATTGAAACTGTCGAAAGAATTTAAAATCGGTGTAATTGTTATCATTTCATTAGCTCTCTTGTACTGGGGATTCAATTTTTTAAAAGGTGAAAATATTTTTTCAAAAGAGCGGATATTTCTTGCTGTTTACAAGGATGTTAGCGGATTGAATAAGGCAAACGCAGTAATTATTAACGGTTTAAATGTTGGCCATGTTCGGGACATGTATTTTAGTGGTAACGGGGATTCCAGAGTTTTAGTGGAAATGATTCTTAATGATCCGATTCCGATACCTAAAAACTCTGTTGCAAAAATTATCAGTTCCGATTTACTGGGTTCAAAAACGGTTGAGATACTGCTTGGATCCTCATCCGAAATTGCAGTTTCTGGCGATACTCTGAATTCGGAAATTGAAGCCTCAATAAAAGAAGAAGTGAACAGGCAGCTTCAGCCCTTGAAAAATAAAGCTGAGGGATTATTGACTTCAATTGATACAATCCTGACCATGCTTAACGGATTGTTCAATAAATCAAATATGGACAATGTATCGAAAAGTGTCGCTCATATGGCAAATACATTTGAAAACATTGAAAGTACAACTGATAACCTTGATGAAATCATTACTCAGCAGCGAGGACGGATTGAGATGATAATTAAAAATATAGAAGCAATTTCAGCAAATCTTAAAAACAACGAAGGCAATCTGGATAATATTCTGACAAATTTTGCTTCCATTAGTGATACTTTGTCGAAAGCAAAATTGTCTCAGACAGTTCATAACCTGCAAAACACATTAAATCAATTGTCACTCATTACAGAAAGGATCAATTCAGGTCAGGGAAGTATTGGTATGCTAGTGAATGATGATTCGTTGTATATTGAACTAAAGAAATCCTCCAGAGATCTTAATATTCTTCTGGAGGATATCCGTCAGAATCCCAAGAAATACCTTAAGTTTTCTGTATTTTGATTTATCGAAAAGCAAAAGCTTGTCCGGATACTATCCGGACAAGCTTTTTATTATCATGAAATCTCGATCACTTTGCTTGAGTTCAATTTTGCAGCAGCGACCTTGGGCAATTCCACAGTGAGAATTCCATCTTTCATTGAAGCCTTAATGGATTCAAGGTCGATTGACTCCGGAATTGAGAATGATCTAAAAAAAGAATGAAAGTTGAACTCTCGTCGTGAATAGTTCTTGCTATCAGAATCTCTCTTCGAATCCTTTTTCGATGAAATTGTCAGAACATCCTTTTCCAAGGTAATTTTAATATCCTGTTTATTCAATCCAGGTGCGGCAACTTCAATTTCGAAATTATTATCATTTTCCCTGATGTTTACTGCTGGTACAATATAGTCCGCTCCATCGCTGAAGAATGATGATATGAAATCGCTTCCGAAATAATCATTATTAAACACCGGCACATAAAATCTTTTTCTCAATACTGGTAACATAACTTTATCTCCTATTAATTAAATTGTTAAACATAAAAATTTTTAAGAGTGCCTGTCAAATTATGTTCCAGTACAAGTTTATTATAAAATTGAATTGATTTATTGAAAAAACAAGCCAAATTGGCGCAATTCGATACAAAAATAGCCTGACAAGCTGCCATTATGGCATTTTGATGTTGTTATTTTATGCATTTCTTAATTATGCTTATTACTTTATCAATTTCTTGCATTGAAATAATCAATGGAGGTGCAATTCTGAATGTATTTGGTCGAAAGAGAAATCGGTCCACAACAATACCATTAAACAAAAGCTCGCTTATAACATGAGTTGTTTTCTTTAAGTCCTCCAAATCAATACCGAGAACCAATCCAACCTGTCTGATATCTTTGATCCCTTTTAAATTTTTCAATGAGGTATAAATTACATTGCCTTTCATATTGACTTGTTCCAGCAGGTCTTCATCAATTATTACCTTCAAAGAGGCAAGAGCTGCAGCACAACTGACCGGATGCCCTCCAAATGTTGTAATATGACCTAATTCGGGCTCAAAACTAAGTGTGTTCATGATTTCTTTAGAGGATATAAATGCACCAATCGGCATACCTCCACCCATTCCTTTTGCCAGGGTGAGGACATCAGGAACAAACCCAAAAGTTTCAAAACTGAATAATTTACCCGTTCTTCCAAATCCCATTTGTATATCGTCCAGAACAACCAGAGCACCCTTTTCTTTACATTTATGACACAATGATGCCAGAAATCCTTCAGCCGGAAGAATAACACCGGCTTCAGCCTGAATTGATTCAACGATCAGGCAGGCAGTTTTTTCACTTATCTGGTTGATATCTTCGAAGCTGTTAAATTCAATGAACCTTACATCAGGCAAAAGGGGTCGGAAAGCATTTTTTAAAGTTTCATTCCCAAGCACACTTAAGGAACCATGTGTCCCTCCGTGATAAGCATTTTTAAAAGCTATTATTTCGGTTCTTTTGGTAAATCTTTTAGCCAGCTTGATAGCACCTTCGATAGCTTCGCTTCCTGAATTTACGAAATAGACAGAATTAAGGTTCTCAGGAAGACGGCTCGTCAACAACCTGGCTAACTCAATCTGGGGTTTCTGCACATATTCACCATAAACCATAACGTGCATATACTTGGACAACTGATGCTGAATAGCCTCAATTACTTTTGGATGACAATGCCCGATGTTACTAACAGATACACCCGAGATCAAATCAATGTATTCTTTTCCTTTGGTATCATACATATAAATCCCGGATGCCCGTTCTATTTCAAGCCCGATTGGTTTAGAGGAGGGCAAACCAAGACATTTGAAAAATAATTCTCTATCGCTCACCATTATTTTGAATTTAAATTTATTCTTCAAAAGTATTGATTATAAGTATAATTTCGTGGCATATTTAGATCTGGCAATGTCCTTATCAGCATAACAGTTATGAAAAATAAAGTAGTTATAATTACGGGTGCTTCATCAGGAATCGGAAAAGCACTCGCACAAAGTTTCATGCGCGCAGAAGCAAATGTAGTTTTGGCAGCAAGAGATTCTAACAAACTCCAAGAAATTGTACAGGAAACTAAGGCTGATGTAGAGAAAGTACTGATTGTGCAAACAGATGTGACAAATATTACTGATTGCAAGCGACTGATTGAAAATACGATCAAGAAGTTTGGAAAGATTGATATACTAATAAATAATGCTGGAATTTCGATGCGGGCAATCATTGAGAAAGTGAACCTGGATGTAATTAAAAGGGTGATGGATGTAAATTTTTGGGGAACAGTTTATTGTACAAAGCTGGCACTGCCTTATCTTATTCAGTCAATGGGATCGGTTGTGGGGATTTCATCTATCGCCGGTTACAAGGGTCTACCGGCAAGATCGGGTTACTCGGCATCTAAATTTGCAGTTCAGGGTTTTCTTGAAGTATTGAGGATTGAAAATATTAATAAAGGACTTCATGTCTTAATTGCATGTCCGGGCTTTACCTCCTCAAATATACGCTATAATGCACTTACGGGGGATGGATCCAAGCAAGGAGAATCTCCCAGAAACGAAAAAAAAATGATGTCACCCGAAAAAGTTGCTGAAATCATTGTTAACGCAATCAAAAAACGAAAACACAGGATTATCCTTACCTCTCAAGGGAAATTGACGGTACTTTTAAACAAATTTTTTCCAAAATTAGTCGATAGGATGGTTTTCAACCACATGTCGAAAGAACCTGATTCTCCATTTAACTAAAACTGCTTTAAGGAATTATTTTTCTGAAATTAAGTTTTGGGAGTTGGTTTTGTCCTTGGATGAAATTTGAGAATGGCATTCCTTAGGTAATTACGATCGAGATGTGTATAAATCTCAGTAGTAGTAATCGACTCGTGACCCAGCATTTCCTGTACAGCTCGCAAGTCTGCCCCTCCTTCAATCATGTGGGTCGCAAACGAATGCCTTAAAGTATGCGGACTTATTCTCTTGCGTAATCCTGTTTTTCTAACAAGATCTTTTATTATTAAAAAGATCATGACCCTTGTGAGTTTACTGCCATGTTTGTTGAGAAAAACGAAATCTGAATTTCCTTTTTTGATATCAATATGATTCCTTACATGATCGAAATATGTTCTTATACAGCTCTTAGCATTGCTGCCAATCGGTACTAATCGTTCTTTATCTCCTTTGCCTGTGATCTTGACAAATTCATCTTTAAAAAACAAATTAGAAATTCGTAGGTTTATGAGTTCTGATACCCTTAATCCACAACCATAAAGGGTTTCAAGAATTGCTTTGTTGCGGATTCCTTCCGGTGAGCTGAGATCTATATGTGAAATCAATCTTTCGATATCGGAAACACTCAAGGTGTCCGGAAGCCTTTTTTCAAGTTTTGGGCTTTCAATTAATTGAGTCGGGTTTATTCGAATAACGTCTTCCAGAATCAGGTAGCCGAAAAATGCTCTGATGCCCGAAATTAACCTAGATTGTGATTTTGCTGATAATCCAATTTTATTGATCCAGTTAAGGAAATCTTTAAGGTCGCTTATAGTAACTTTTTCGGGGGATAAGTCGGGAGATTCGATTTGACAATACTGAGCAAACTTATTAATGTCGCGGATGTAAGCCTCAACGGAATTCGCAGATAATGACTTTTCCAGTTTTAAAAAACTCTCAAAGCCTTTTATATAACTCTGCCAGATCATATTTCTCAGTCCAAAAATCCTCATCAAAATTAGGTCAACATGGAATGACAGGGGAATTTATTTATAAATAATTAACTACAAGTTCATCTTGATAAATACTTTACAAAAAATTAGGTTTTATTCAAATTAGCCATTACTTTTGCGCCCCGAAATATAACGAAGTAAACAGAAATGGCAAAGAAAAGTAAAGATGCAAGGGTACAGGTAATACTGGAATGTACTGAGCATAAAAACAGCGGATTGCCCGGAACATCGAGGTACATTACAACAAAAAATAAAAAAAATTCACCGGACAGGCTTGAACTGAAAAAGTACAATCCGATCCTTAAAAAAATGACGTTACATAAAGAAATTAAATAATTCAGGATATGGCAAAGAAAGTTATTGCAACATTACAGACTGCCGGAAAAAACTATGCTAAAGTTATCAGGATGATAAAATCACCTAAAACAGGTGCATACTCTTTTAAGGAAAACATCCTTCATGTTGAGCAGGTAAAGGAATTCCTGGCAAAAAAATAAACAGATTTTTTGAAAGGCATGGTAGGCTTTTTCCTGTTCAGGAAGAAGCTTTTTTATTTAAATATTATTTATGGGTTTGCTCAATTTCTTTACGAAAGATAAAAAAGAAAAACTCGATCTTGGCTTAGTTAAAACTAAAGAAAGTGTCTTTACAAAGCTATCAAGAGCGGTCGTTGGTAAATCAAAAATAGATGATGATGTTCTGGACAACCTGGAAGAAATATTATTAAGTTCAGATGTAGGTGTAGAAACAACGCTGAAAATAATAGATAGAATACAAAAAAGGGTTTCGCGCGATAAGTATCTAGGAACTAACGAACTCAATTCAATTTTAAAAGAAGAAATTGCTTCACTGCTTCAGGAAAGTCAAATTAAAGATCAGACTGAATTTACATTACCCTTTGATAAAAAACCTTACGTCATTTTAGTCGTTGGCGTTAATGGTGTGGGTAAAACAACTACAATAGGAAAGTTGGCTTATCAGTTTAAACAATCCGGATGTACCGTGCTCTTAGGAGCCGCTGATACATTCAGGGCGGCTGCCGTTGATCAATTAGTGATTTGGGCTGACAGGGCAGGAGTTCCAGTTATAAATCACGGGATGAACGCCGATCCTGCATCGGTTGCATTTGAAACTTTGAAATCGGCAATTGCTTCGGATACAGATCTGGTGATTATCGATACTGCCGGTCGATTGCACAATAAAATCAATCTGATGAATGAACTTTCAAAAATCAAAAGAGTTTTGCAAAAGCTTATGCCCGATGCCCCACATGAAATCCTTTTGATTCTCGATGCATCTACAGGTCAAAATGCAATTGAGCAGGCAAAACAATTTACAGCGGCTACTGAGGTCAATACGCTGGCACTAACCAAGCTCGATGGCACTGCAAAGGGCGGTGTTGTTATTGGCATTTCAGATCAGTTTCAGATTCCTGTAAAATATATCGGCATTGGGGAGAAGATTGATGATTTGCAGGTTTTTAACAGGACAGAATTCGTCGATAGTCTTTTTAGGTGATAAAGCTTTTCTAATATTTGAATTGCACTCATGAAAACCAAAGAGAAGACCAGGAAGATTAACGTTGTGTCGCTGGGCTGCTCAAAAAATCTGGTTGATTCTGAAACATTAATGGCACAACTTGAAGCAAATGATTTTCAAGTAGTCCATGATAGCATTGCACTTTCGGACATTGTTATAATCAATACCTGCGGTTTCATTACTGACGCTAAGCAGGAATCGGTCGATACTATTCTTGAATATGTCCATGCGAAAGAAAAGGGACTCATTCAGGAATTGTACGTCATGGGATGCCTTACCCAAAGGTACAAAGAGGATCTTAAAGAACTGATCCCTGGTGTTGATCGGTATTTTGGTGTTGATAATTTACAAGCGGTCATCAGGGAAATTGGCGGCAAATACAGAACGGAACTTATTGGTGAGAGAAGTCTTGCGACTCCAAACCACTACGCATATTTAAAAATCTCAGAAGGTTGCGACAGGAAATGCACCTTTTGTGCAATTCCGTTGATACGTGGCAGGCATAAATCAAAAACGATTAGTGAAGTCCTAAAGGAAGCAGGTTATCTTGCCGAAAAAGGTGTGAAGGAAATTATTCTTATCGCGCAGGATTTGAGTTATTACGGTTATGATATTTATCGCAAACAACAATTACCGCTCCTTATTGATGAACTGTCAAAAATCAGGGGAATTGAATGGATCAGACTCCACTACGCTTATCCTGCAGGTTTTCCTGGTTCGGTTCTGAATGTTATGATGGAAAATAGTAAGATTTGCAAATACCTTGACATACCTATTCAGCATATTAATAACAGGATTTTGTCCCTTATGCAAAGAGGGCATTCAAAGGAAGAAACAATCAGATTGTTGAATAAAATCAGAAATGAGGTTCCCGGTATAGCATTAAGAACTACATTAATTGTTGGTTTTCCGGGAGAAACCAGAGAGGAATTTAACGAATTAGTCGATTTTGTAAAAAAGTTCAGATTCGATCGGTTGGGTATTTTCCCTTATTCTGCTGAAGAAGGAACAAAAGCCTTTAAACTGCCTGATAATATACCTGCAAATGTGAAAACTGACCGGATGGAGAAATTGATGTGTCTGCAGAAAGATATTTCGTTAGAACTCAACACAGCTAAGATCGGCAAAGTTTTTCCTGCCATTATTGACCGGGAAGAGAGCGAGTTTTATATCGGAAGAACTGAATCCGATTCTCCGGAAGTAGATAATGAAGTACTAATCCGAAAACAAAATCATAATTTATTGTCCGGAGAATTTTACCCTGTAATGGTCACAAAAGCTGACTATTATGACATTTTCGGAGAAGTAGTTGTATGATGGAGACAGATCATTCCGGTCATTATCCGATCCCGGAAGTTGTAATCTCCAATTACGGATATAGTAAATAAACCGGATTTACATCCTTTCCCTTGAATTTAGTAGCTTTGAAATATTGCTTTAGGAAAATTCGAAAAAGTTCGGATAGTTCCCATATCAGTCCTTCATTGCTATTTATGTAGTTATTAACATGTTATGATTTCTGGCATTATCATTGAAATAATTCGATCAGTTCTTTGATTCAAAAAATAACAGCATCAGTTTGGTTAATGTAATCTGATAATTTTTCATGGTGGTTAATTTTTATTTGTAAAATTTGGTTTTGGTTGGTTAATTAGATCGAGAAACTTGCTCTTGCAAAGTTTCTCGGTCTTTTTTTTATCAGAATCCAGACGAAAGTTTTATTTTGATAATTTTGGTTCGCATTGAACATTGAACAGTTTGATTAATGATTCCTGTTTGTTTTAAATTAATTTTAGATCATGAATAGTCCAGGGTGATGAAATTCATAAGTGCAATATGCCTTTTCTTTTTAGCTCATCTTCCATCGTCAGCCCAGGAAATGTCAGGCATCGTTCATAGTAATTATAGCGGGATATTCGGTATATCACTTAATCCATCGTATATGGTAGGATCGAGATTATATATGGACTTTAATCTTTTATCAGCTAATGCAGCCTTTACTAACAATTATGTATTCATTGAAAGAAAGGATTACACAGATCTTTTATTATACGGGATTTCCCCTTCCTACTTCACCAGTGAGAATGAAGAAAGGAATTTTGCAGTTACAAGAGATAACCCGGACAAATACGGATACTATGGGATGAGAATTACAGGACCCTCTGCTATGATAGTCGATGGTTATCATGCTTATGGAATTACGACTTGCTTTCGGGCTAATGCTGCCTTTCACAATTTGCCAATTGACATGTCTAACTTCCTTTATGAAGCGATTGACTATGATGTACAGCATGGAGTTATTTACAATCATGACGAGCGAATCCAGACAGGAATCCTTTCTTGGTTTGAGATCGGATTGACATACGCATACAATTTTCAAAGGTACAAATGGGATTCATGGACAGCCGGCATAACAATAAAACCCTTACTTGGATATTCGGGAACCTATACCAACCTTGATCAACTCCGCTATATTGTATATAATGATACTGTCGCAACAGTTTACAGTGCCTCCTTCGACTATGGTTATTCCATGCCAATGGATTACTATGATAATAGTTTTCCTAATAAACCTTTTATCCGGGGTTTCGGACTTGGTGCTGATATAGGTGTAACTTATGCCAGGACTGCCAAAGGACATGCTACTCTTATTTACTCAAGGCTCTGCGAACAACGGTACGAAAGGTATAACTTTAAATTGGGTATTTCTTTGCTTGATTTTGGTTATATTAAATTTACTAAAAATGCAATCTGCAGCATCTACACAGAAACCTCAACGGAATGGTTTCGACCGACTGATACTCTACCTGAATCAAGTCCTTACGAAATAGAAGCAAAAATTGCCGCATATTTTAAAAATAATTCCGGGGAATATTCTACCAGGAATGATTTCGTTATGAATACTCCTCCTTCGTTTAGCGTCCAGTTTGATCATTGTGTCAAGGATTACCTGTTTGTAAATACCACTGTGATTTGGGGATTTAATCTTGGAAGATCGTACATGAAACGACAGTCGGTCTTTTCAGTTACTCCGCGGTTCGAAACGGCACGGCTTGAGTGTGCACTTCCAATTTCTGTCTATGAATGGAATTTTAGCTGGCCTCATGTGGGATTGGCTGTTCGTTACGGTAATTTTTTTATCGGAACTGACAGGATCAGCACAATTATCGGATTCAGATCAATCACAGGCTTTGATATTTATGCGGGTCTGAGATTGAACCTTTCAAATTCGTTTAGAATGAATTTTATCAAAGAATTTTGCGGTATGCGAAAATTCAGAAACATTGAAATGTTCGATTACAGAAATTTCTAATATTTGCAGCCGCAAGAATTGCTCTTTAACTAATTTAGTTTAATTTAAAGTGAACTTTATCTTTTATTAATCATGAAAAAAACAATTGTATTTACACCGTTTATCCTTTCAGTTATATTTTTCACTTCATGTTCAAATCCTGTTGATGTAAATACCCTTGAGCAAAAAGAGAACAAAATGTACAGGAAAAACTTGTTGTATTCGGGCAAATCCATTGAAAAGTACCCTGAAGGAAATGTTAAAACTAAAATGAGGTATAAAGATGGTTTGTTAACCGGTAGCTATTGTTCTTATTTCAAAAATGGTGAAAAAGAATCTGATGGTATGTACAAAATGGGAGAGAGGACAGGTATTTGGAACAGATATTATGAAACCGGTAAAAAATACCTCGAGGGGGGATTTATTGACGGGAAAAAAGATGGAGAGTGGATATACTGGTATGAGGATGGTCAAATGGAATATAAAGGGTTATGGCGTGAGGATGTTCAGGAGGGTTTGTGGCTGAGCTGGTATAAGGATGGTAAGCCTCATTCTGAAATTGAATGGCATAACGGTTTACAACATGGGAAGGAAATAAAATTCTACCCGAATGGTGTTAAAAGAAGCGAGGGAAACTTCCAAAACGGAAAGCAGGTTGGTCCATGGAAATGGTATTTTGAATCCGGCAAAGTTGAATCTGAAGAAAACTGGAAGGACGGACAGCCTCAGGGAATGGTCACGAATTATTACGAATCGGGACAGAAAAAAAAGGAAACCCATTGGGAGAATGGTGTAAAACAAGGTTTAATCAAAGAATGGGATGAAAACGGCAACCTTGTTAGTGAAAAACAGGCTGACTCCGCCTTTTCACGAAAATAACTTAACCGGATTTGATGGCAGAACTTGAATTTGAACTATTGTGATACCTTTAAAAGTACAACACCGTGTGAAGGTATCGAAGTTTCAAGCGTTCCGGTGAATTTTCCCAAATCTTTTTGCCTCCATAAATCCCGCACATTCAAAGCATCGGGCAAGCCTGCAGTTGCAAAATTGAACGGGTAATGAACAGTTGAATCAGCAAGGTTGAAAATCCCGACGGCTTTGTTGCCATCCGCCAGATTCTTGAGCCACACCTGCATGTCACCTTCGAGGATTACCTGGCTTGCCTGGTTTCCTAGCGGATCCTGATTAATAGCAATTACCTCGTCATTCGTAAGCAGGTTCAAAGTAAAGGTATCGAGCCGTTGCAGATCGCACCCGATGAGTAATGGGGATGAAAGTAAACACCACAGGCTTATGTGTGTGTATTGCTCATCCGGTGAAAGTCTTGTCGGATGAAGGTTCGGACCCCAGCCAACCCAGCCGACAACCAGCATGTCAGGATCATTCCAATGACCTGGACCCGCATAGGGAAGGTTTTCAGTTTGATTAAATCCAATTTCTTTCATGCTTTCCCAGGTATCGGTGATATCACCGGTTGTTCGCCATAAATTTCCGCCAACTTCATCTCCCCACTGCCAGACTTTACTCATTCCGTACTGGCAGAGGCTGTAAACTATGTCCCTGTTTACCGCATCCAATGCATCGCGCATAACAAAGTAAGGTTTCTTTCTCTCAGCCAGGCTTGTGTCTTTTGCAATCCCATCATACGAGCACCAGTCATATTTTAGGTAATCCACTCCCCATTCGGCAAATGACCTGGCATCATTTAACTCGTATTTATAACTTGCAGTATATCCTCCGCATGTCAATGGTCCTGGCGAACTGTATATTCCGAATTTCAAGCCCATCGCATGAAGAGTGTCTCCAAGTCTCCTCATGTCGGGAAATTTCTCGTTAGTGAGGATGTTACCCTTTTGATCGCGCTTTGGTTCTTTATCCTTATGAATTTCCCAGCCATCGTCGATATTAATGTAACTCCATCCGTGGTTGATCAAGCCTTTTTCAATGTAAGCCCGAGCACTCGAAATAACTTTTTCTTCGTCTACTGCCAAACCCCAGCAGTTCCAGCTGTTCCAACCCATGGGTGGAGTCAGGGCAAGCTTATCCCCGATCACGATAAGTAGTTCCTTGTTATCAGAGCCCGCACCATTTTTCACTGTAAGATCAACCTTATATTCTCCTGTTTTATTAACTGTTCCTGAAATAATACCGGTATGTTGATCCAGAATAAGTCCTGTGGGCAGATTTACGGCTCCGAATGTCATAGGTCTGTCACCGGTTGCCGGAACCGTGAACAGAAAGGGACGACCAGGGCGCGCACCCACGATACGTGCTCCGTTAATTCTTGGCTCAGTACCCGTATTTGGGGTCAATAAGTATGGAGTTTCTTCGCGGTATTCGTAAGTTTCTTGTGTCCCTTTGAAATGATAATTATAAGTAATCAAAGCCGATTGATCAATCTGAGAGAATTCCAGTTTAAATTCTTCCGAAGCATGGGCTGTAAGTACTACCTCTTTTTCAAATTTATATATTTCCTGCTTATTGACTTTGTTCAAAGCGAGGATTGAAAGTGTTCCCCGGAGATCGAGCGAATTCGAAATATTGGTGATCCTAAAGTTTTTGCTGAGGGTTTTATCACCAAAAACAAAAGGATTAGAACCATTATCGAACTGAAGGTACTCCCTGATATTAACCATCGAAATTTTTTGGTCACCCGTGTACATACCGCCCTGACCGCCCTGGTCGAAAACCCTGACGGCAATGACGTTTTCTTTATCCCAAATGATTCGGGGATCCTTGGCAGATATTACATACCTCCGTTCAAAATCCCAGAGATTGGTTGGTGCCTTCAGGAAGGAAGAATCCAGAACTGTATTTTCTTCAACAGTCTTTCCGTTAATGCCCAGGATCTTACCGTTCAGGAATGTTTGGTCGAAATTGTTGATCTTCCCGAGAAAAATCTTAAGACTATCCTGCAGGTAGGCTTCTTTATAAACTTTTGAAGGTATCGTAACCTTCAGCCTGAACCATGCAAAGCCGTCGTATGGCTCATAACCCTGCTCTTCCCAGATTTTATCCACTCCGATATTCTTCCAGCCAGAATCATTGTATCCGGGTTCTGAATATTCAGCACTATCGCCCTGGATGAATTTCCATCCAGAGGTCAACGGAATCTCAATCTCGTTGATTTTCCTTTGGCAGGAGGCAAGTAGAAGCGCAAAAAGGATAATTATTATATTCTTCATTTTCTTAAGATTTGATAAGTGTGTATCCGGCTAAGAACCAAAATAAATTGCTCAGAAATTTTCTTCTTTAATAAGTTTTCCGTTACCGTATGTTTCTTTTCGTGTCACTTTCAGGTTCTCGTCCATATAAAGCCATTCACCAGTCCTCACCGAAGCCTCATAAAATCCAATGATATTTATCTTCCCCGACGGAAAATAATATCTGAATTCCCCCTGCTTCTGATCATTTACATATTGACCTTCGAGTTTCAGGTTCCCCTCAGGGAAATACTGCTTCCAGCATCCTTCTTTTTTGTCTGCCTTCCAGTTCGTTTCGTCACTGATCTGCCCGTTATCGAAGAAAGTTTTCCAGGCACCTTCCTTCATTTTGTTCCTGTAAAATTCTTCCTTTAACAGAATCCCGTCGCTATTATAATATTTCCAGATACTGTCCTTGTCTTTCCCTGAATAATACCCCTCTGTCATTTTAGTGCCGGTATGGTGAAAGGTTGTCGTAAACGACCCCTTTCCGTCATCAAAAAAAGTGGAGCGGGCTTTCACAGTTTCATCAGGATAGTAATAAACAAACTCTCCGACAGGTTTATCATCGATGAAGCGACCTTCGTACTTCAGCAAACCGCCCTCATCAAATTTTTTCCAGTAACCTTGTTTCAAACCTTTTTCGTCGCTGCGATTTGCGGTGTCCTGATCCTGTTGTGAATATGCTTGCTCAATTGTCATGATCACAGCAACTGAAAGAAGCAGCGACAGCAAATTTTTAATTATAAATTTATTCAAGATCATCGAACCGTAAAACTAAACATTTTATTCTATCCAAAGCTAAATTTGAAGTAGTTTTGTCATGAAGCAAAATACAACTGAATTTGAACAGGGTGATAATTACGGATCAGAATGAATATCTATTCATCAAAGCTGGTTGAAAGTGCTGTGAACGAGTTTTCGAGGCTGCCGGGCATAGGGAAAAAAACTGCGCTCCGGCTCGTGCTTCATTTGCTGAAAAAGGAGATTACTGTAGCCGAAGCCTTGGGAACCGCTATCATAAAGATGAGGACAGAGGTACGGTTTTGCAGGATTTGTCACACACTTTCGGATTCTGAAACCTGTGTGATTTGTTCGGATGAAAAAAGACAAATATCTGTAATCTGTGTTGTTGAAGATATTCGCGACATGATGGCGATCGAGAACACAGGTCAGTACAATGGTGTTTATCATGTTTTAGGTGGAATCATTTCGCCGATTGACGGCATTGGTCCTAATAACCTGAATATCGATTCGCTGATTTCCAGGGTAAGGGAAGGCAATATTAGTGAAGTAATCATGGCATTACCCACAACAATTGAAGGCGATACCACAAATTTTTATATTTACAAAAAGCTGAAGGGTCTTGGACCGGAAATAACTGCCATAGCCCGTGGAATAGCCATCGGCGATGAACTTGAATACACCGATGAAGTGACGCTTGGCAGGTCGATCCTGAACCGGATGCCCTATGAAAACACACTTTCGACATAGTCAACCTAATAAAAATGAATCACAAAAGCCTTTAAAATAGTTATCAATGAACCGGTCAATATTTATTTTTCATTCAGGGATTTTAACCATCCTTTTTATATTGAGTTCCTGTGGCAGGCAGCAAACGGCGGACCAGTCACCGGTAGATGCGACTACTGACTGGAGATACTTTGGGCAGAAGCTTCCCGATAATAATCCCAGAATTTTTTCACCCGATATTATTTCGACCAGACGAAATGAAAGGGATATAACTTTTGCGCCAGCCGGAAATGTGATTTTTTACAGCCTGGTAATGCCTGCAAACAATCTTAATGTAATCCTTTACCTAAGCTTTGACGGCTTCTTTTGGTCAAAGCCTGAGATCGCTTCCTTTTCCGGAATTTATAATGACCTTGAGCCTTCATACTCTCCGGATGGCAAGAAGTTCTTCTTTATTTCGAACCGACCGCTTGCGACAGGCAAGGGAACAAAAGATTACCATATCTGGTTTCTCGAACCCGAAAAAGGCTGGAATAATCCTGTGAATGTTGGACTCCCTGTATCAAGTGAAGAAAAAGGTGAATACTATCCTTCAGTTTCTTCTGCAGGTAACCTTTACTTCACTGCCAATTACGAGGATTCGTTCGGGGAAGATGATATTTATTATTCCCGGTTCATAAATGGTAAATACCAGTCACCAGTAAATCTTGGCGAGGTTATTAACTCAGCAGGTTACGATTTTAATTCATTTATCGCACCCGATGAGAGTTACCTGATTTTTTCATCCTTCGGCAGGGAGGACGAAATCGGTGGCGGAGATTTGTACATTGCATACAGCGGACCCGGCGGATCATGGTCAAAGCCGAGGAATCTAGGACCAATGATAAACTCCGACCGGCTGGACTTTTGTCCCTATGTCACCCAGGATGAGAAATACCTTTTCTTTACGAGTCAGCGCGAAAATTCCGGCTTTAAGAGTAAGCAGCCACGCAAACTCGCCGACCTGCTTGAGCTTGCTGATGGTATTGAAAACGGACTTGGAAATATCTATTGGGTCGAATTCAATAAAAACGCCTGGAAATAATTTTTCTTAGCGACCTGAAAACCGGAATCACTGTATTTCGAACTCCTTTGAGTATTCTGAAAACTCAAGTATATCGTTATAATGCCATTTCCCAAGGATAGTACCGTCTTGCATGAGCAATAGTCCGGGATTTGATCGCACCATGATCTTTAATTCTATGTCATCGGCGTAGTAAATCAAAGGTTGATAATCCAGCCTTGACCTGACAATTTCCACTTCTTCAGGGATGCTTGCAGTCAGTATTGCAAAATCTATCCCGTTCGATTGACAATCACTTCCAAGCGACATAGCTTTTTTTAATCCTTTTGGATTGGCTTTAAGCAAATCGGATGATATAAGTATGAACTGATAACCGGGATTACCCAGGATGGATTCCGTAAAATCATTCCTTTCGGCATCCTCAATTTTCAGGTTGTGCAAACGCGGATTCGGATCATCAACTCTTTGACTGACGAATTCCCATTTTCCTAACCAGGTTGAATCATTAAAAGGGTAATTCGGTGAAAGGAAGACCTCTTCTTCACCCGAATCTTTATTGCGGTATTTCAGGAAAATCCGAACCGGCTTGACATCTTCGACAACCATTTTTTTCCCGGCTTTCCAATCACTGAAATCAATCACCGGCAAGTGCCGGATACAATGAACCTGGAACCAAACAATTCCGATAAGAGCTAATGCAGCTATCAACCATTCACCTCCGCGTTTAAACCAGCCCCTCATTCGTTTCCGGGATAGAAAAACTATCATCAAAAGCGAGTCGATGACCAGATTTTTATAGAACGTCTGCCAGTTAGTCAATTTCACCGCATCACCGAAGCACCCGCAATCAGGAACCGGATTTGAGATGGCATCGTTAAGCGTGAGTCCTGTAAAAAAAACCATCATCACCATCACCAGCCAGGAAGTAAAACGGGTACAAACATTAAGAAGTAACAAAACGCCCGCAAGAAATTCAATTGTTATTGCAATGATAGCAAAGGGTAGTGCAAAAGGAATTGCCCAATCGGTTCCAAAGGCAATGAAATAATCTTCGAGGCGGTACTGAAATCCAAGCGGATCAGCACCCTTAACAAAGCCGGAAAAAATAAACAAACATCCCAGCAGTATCCTGCTGCATGTAATTTGCCAATAACCAAACCGGAATGAGTACAAAATCATCGCTCCGACCAGAACAACCAAAGCTGCAAGGAAAATCAGATTGAAATCCTCAGCTTTCGAAATCAGAAATCCGCAGATGATCGCAACAGCGATGAGAACCCAGCCGGCAGCAATACCTATGAACCTGCTATTGAATGGCATCTGATCTGTATTAGGGATTAATTATTGTCAAGGGAAAGCATGATCAGTGCAAATACCGAATAATTGATGATGTCGTAGTAATTGGCATCAATCCCTTCCGAGGCATAAGTTTCTCCCTTGTTGTCCTCGATTTGCTTTATCCTCAGAAGTTTCATCAGGATAATATCAGTCAGCGAACTGATCCTCATATTTCGCCATGCTTCTCCGTAATCGTGGTTTTTATTCTCCATCAGTGATTTGGCTTTGAAGAAGTATTTGTCATAAAGCCTGAGCGATTCTTCGGAATTCATGTCCATTTCCTCTGCCGCACCTCTTTCTATCTGGATCAGTGCCATGATGGAATAGTTGACAATACCGATGAATTCAGGTACGATGCCCTCATGTACCTTGCTGATGCCTTTTTCCTGGATGCTCCTGATACGGTTGGCTTTGATATAAATCTGGTCGGTAAGGCTTGATGTGCGGAGAATACGCCATGCGCTGCCGTAATCCTTCATCTTCCTGATAAAAACATCCCTGCACATACCGATCACAGTTTCAAATTGTTCGGAGGTCTTTTCCATGAAAGCGACTTTTTTGAAAATCGGATTCAAATATAAACCTAATTTATACACACCGAAAATATTTATGCCCTCCAGGAATAACAGAGTAAAATGATTGTTGTAATTTCGTTTTAAAACATTGGCGTATGCCGCAAATAAAGGATGGAGAAAACCGGGCGGTTCTCAAGTTGAAAAGCAGCGGGCGTGCAATTGATGTGGAATTGCCGGCTGTTATGGGAATCCTGAATATTACTTCCGATTCTTTTTACGATGGAGGAAAATACCGGAGTGAAAAAAGCATCCTCACTCAGGTTGAAAGAATGCTTGCCGAAGGTGCATCCATCATTGATGCCGGAGCCGTTTCGACGCGCCCGGGAGCTGTTGAGTTGCCCGAAGCAGAAGAATGGAACCGGCTGGAGCCGGTTCTTAAAGCCATCAGACTACATTTTCCCACCGCTGTGCTTTCTGTGGATACGTACCGGAGCCGGGTTGCTGAAAGATCGGTAGGTGAGGGAGCACAACTGATCAACGACATTTCGGGAGGCACCTTCGACGATCGGATGCCGAAAACAATTGCGGGTCTTAACATTCCTTATATCATGATGCACATCCAGGGCAAGCCACAGGATATGCAATTGAATCCACTGTATTACGATGTAGTGAAAGATGTTAAGAAATTCTTTGAGGAACAAATAAGGATTTTTAGGAACCAGGGTATGAAAGAACACATCATTATCGATCCGGGTTTTGGATTCGGGAAGACTCTTGCCCACAATTACCTGCTGCTGGGCAACCTGAAGGTATTCAGGGAACTGGGATGTCCGGTCATGGCAGGGCTTTCGCGAAAATCGATGATTAATAAAGTCCTGGAAACAAAACCGGATGCGGCACTGAACGGGACAACGGTTTTACATGCCATTGCTTTGATGAACGGGGCAGATTTCCTGAGAGTTCATGACGTGAAAGAAGCCGTCGAAGCCATCCGGTTAGTCGGATTTTATCAAAAAACCAATGAGGACTTTTATAAATCATGAATATCCTATGAACACCTGCAGAAAAGTTATTTTGGTTTTCCTGATTGGTTTGCTGGCTCAGCACCCATGCTTGCCGCAGAAATCAGAAGCCCTGCTGTTACATTATAATAACGAATTTCAGAATTTCAAAGAATTTGTGATGATGAATTCTTCCTTCAAGGGCGACACCAACATCGACGTCAGATTTTATTACCTCGATATCGAAATCGGCATTGGTTCACCGTTTGTCGGAGGCAATGTCTTGTGCAACTTTAATCCGCTGATCAACGGTCTGGATCAGGTGCGACTAAACCTGAACAGTTCATTGACTGTGGACAGCATCAGCGGACCCTGCGAATCTTATTACCAGGAAAACAGTGATATCGTGATCAGCCTCGATGGTGAATACAATCCCGGCGATCTGATCAGTCTCATCGTTTGGTACCACGGCATTCCTGTACTGGCTGGGGGATACAAAGGACTGCGCTATGAATTTCATGATGAAAACGAACCTATTATCGCAACCCTTTCAACTCCATACCTGGCTCACTACTGGTATCCGTGCAAAGACGGACCTGAGGATAAAGCCGACTCCGTTTATATTGATCTGACCATCCCGGACACGACTATCGGCGGCATTGAATTGACTGCCGTATCGAACGGTTTGCTTGACAAAATTATGACGGCAGGAGGAAAGAAGACTTTTCAATGGCGCCATCGTTATCCTGTTGTTACTTATTATGTAATGGCTGCAATTTCCAATTATGTCCAGTTCGGGGATTACTTCTTTGGAACAGGTGGCGAGGAATTTCCGCTCGACTATTATGTTTTTCAGGACGACCTTGTGCCTTCCCAGCAGGGTGTAGAGGACTTACCGGAGGTCATCCAGCTTTTCTCTGATAAATTCGGAATCTATCCATTCAGCCTTGAAAAATACGGAATGACACAGCTTGGTTTCTACGGAGCAATCGAAAACCAGACAAACACCATTATTAATAATATGTATGCTTCATGGTTTGATGTTTCGGTGCACGAGCTTGCGCACATGTGGTTCGGCGACATGATCACGTGTGCCGACTGGCATCATGGATGGCTTAATGAGGGTTTTGCCACTTATGCTGAAGCCCTCTGGGAGGAGCATCTTAATGGTTTCGAGGGATATAAAACCAACATTCTCTACAACCAGTACTGGCAGGGTGGGACGTTATATCTTCAAAATGCACAGGATACGTTTAATATCTTCCAGACAATCATTTACAGGAAAGGAGCTTTTGTACTTCACATGCTCAGGGGTGTATTGGATGATGACGACTTCTTCGGAACACTCACAGCATATACATCGAACCCGGATTTTATGTATCGGAATGCTTCAACGGAAGATTTCATGCAGGTGGCTGAGAATGTTTCAGGACTTGACTTAAGCGTCTTTTTTGACCAATGGGTTTACGATGAGTACTATCCTGTTTACAACTATAACTACCTGCAGGGATCAAACAACAATTTTTATTTTGTGATCAGCCAGGTTCAGGGATCGCTGGGCTACCGCCCTGTTTTCGAAATGCCGGTCAGGATCAGGTTCACCTGCGAGAACGGTTCTGATACAACCGTGAAGGTTTGGAATAACCAGGAGTTCCAGGAATACGGTTTCCTGTTAGCCGATCAGGTGGCTTCAGTGGAATTTGACCCGGACAGGTGGATTTTGCGTGAGGCTGTGTTTAATCCAGATTTACCGGTTAATATCGAGGTAAGGAATCTGCCGCCCCGGTTTCAGATATATCCAAATCCTGTCCGCGAAAAATTGTTTATCTCTATCGGGATTGATCCCGATGACGAAATGACCTTGAAAATTTTTGATTCCGGAGGCAATCTCATAGACCGCCGGGAACTTTCTGATGAATATCAACAAGAAGTCAGCTTGCAATCAGTTCCTCCGGGAATTTACTTCTACCTTATACAATCGCAGGGAAAAGTCCTTTTCACCGGGAAGTTCATTTGCTGGTAGGCAGTGTTGATTCAAAAAATCAACTCTTTAGCGGGACTGCTGCAAACCGCCGGTTAGTTATAAATGCCATCAGGCTGACGACCGCAATTGTGATCAATGTGTAGTAAACGAATGTCGGAACAGGCACAGGGTCACCTTTGGCATAGGAATGCAATCCCGAAAGGTAATAGTTCACTCCGAAATAGGTCATCATCACAGAGCTGTATCCGATCACAGATGCAAAACTGAGGGCAAAGTTGCCCCTGAACCCGGGAATAAACCTCATGTGGGCAACAAATGAGTAAACCAGTACAGTTACCAACGCCCAGGTTTCTTTGGGATCCCATCCCCAATACCTTCCCCAGGATTCATTTGCCCAAACACCGCCAAGAAAAGTTCCTATGGTGATCATGAATAGTCCGATAATCAGAGTCATTTCAATCACACATGATAGTTCGCCGATTGTAAGATCGAGACGCTGTGAGTTATTTCTCGATTTCATATTCATCAGCAAAAGGTTGAAGAATCCAAGCAGCGCACCGAGACCAAGAAATCCGTAGCTCCCTGTGATGATGGCAACATGGATGACCAGCCAGTACGATTTCAGCACCGGCACCAGGTTGGTAATTTCGGGATCCATCCAGTTCATTGAAGCCACCGATAGGATGAGTGATGTCATCAGCGCTGTCACTGTGAGTGTAATTTGCGATCGCCTGACAAAAATCAATCCTGAAAGACTTGTTGCCCACCCGATATAGATCAGCGATTCGTAAGCATTGCTCCACGGAGCGTGCCCCGAAACATACCATCGTACAGCCAGACCTGCAGTGTGTATGGTAAAAAGCACGATAATCAGGTATGAGAAGATTCGGATAATCCTGTGCAAATTAAACCTGGGTCGGAGTATGTTAGCAAAATGAAGGATCAGCAAAATAATACCGATCATACCATAATATCCCGAAAGGCGCGAAAAAATATTGAGTTTGTTGTAAAGGATTTCAAGGTTGATAAGGGATTCGGATGGATAGATCTTTTCGCCGTACTTTTTCTGGAATTGAATGATATCATCCAGGTTCTCGTTTGCCTCTTTCCAGTCGCCGGTTTCGACCCCCTTTCGGACAGCTTCAAGATACATGCTGACTATTCCTCCAACAAACATTGCCTCTTCGTTTTTAAAATACTGATCAGCATCTTTTGACAGTGTCCATTTATGTCCAGGATCGCCGGGAACCGGGAAAATTACGAGGAAAGTACCGGAATAAATCATGTAGAATACATTTACGCGTTCGTCCACCTTCATCACTTCCTTGTCAAACTTGTTCTGAAGCGCTGGCTTTTTGGCGTAAGCATTTTCAACATATTCCCCAATCCTGTACCCATCGGGTGAATGCACATCGACGATTTGGCTGAAAGATGCATAATTGGAATTAAGTTTCAGAAATTCCTTCAGCTCAGGATTGCTTACTTTTATTATTGGCGTTGATTGCCACAGGTCAGGATAAGCCAGTATCCCGAGAAACACCTGGTCGGGATTCATACCGTTGAAGCTGTTCTTTCTTGCTATCTTTCTAAGAACTTCAGAACTAAAAGTATTGACCGGCTTCATCCTTCCATCTTTATCCTGAACCATCAGCCGCCCGAATTTTTCGGCATGAGCTTTATCTATGTCGGGCAGTAATTTGCTTTCGGATGTTGTGGCATGCAAAATTTCTGGCAATGATGACAGAACCATCGAAGCCATTATTATCAATACAGTCGACAACGTTTTTCTGGTTTCTCTCAGACTGGTTGAGAGACTGATCAAATTTCTGAAACGGCTGTTCCTGTTGAAAAGTGTCAGTACCATCCCAACTGCCATCAGAAAATATCCCAAATAAGTGACGATCGTTCCTGCTGCGTCATGAGATACCGAAAGTATGGTTCCTTTTTCGTCCTTTTCGTACGACGACTGGAAAAACCTGAATCCGCGATAGTTTAACACATGATTCATATAGATACGGTACGGCATTTCCATGTTTCTCGATTCGTCGAGAATGGTTACCTCGCTTGCAAAGGATGACGGGCTGTTCGATCCCGGGTACCGCTCAAGCTGAAAGTCATTCAGGTAAAGGGCAAAGGGAAGTTGGACAGCCTTGGCTCCATAATTCAACCTGAAAAAGATTCCGCTCAAGGTAATTTCTGACGGGCTGGTGATAAATCCCTGACCGCCGTAAACAGTAACTTCCCCGGTTTCGCTGCCTGCAGTGATCCGTGCAATGAAGGCATCGGGCGATTTCTGATCATCCTTTGATTCACCGCCGGTTAAACCGATTTTTGCCTTTTCATAAAAATTTTTAATAACAATGCTTATTTCGCCTATCTTATAAAGAGCCATTGGCTGAAAAGCATGTGCCAAACCCGGAGACATCATTTTTGTTATACCGGTTGCCATGCTCATGTGGCTCACCGAATCAGGAGCAAGTATTTCAAGCTGGTTACCGGCAGAAGTGATGCTGATTGCATTTGCCGGAACCTGTGCGTCGAAACCAATTTTATATGAACCGATGTTTTTAATATCGCCCTGTCTGAAATAATAATCCTGTCTTCCGCTCCGTATGTCGGAAATTACGAGCCACAATAAGGGATTTCCTTCGCCTTCGACAACCGATTCGGTGGCATTCTGGAAATACTGAATCACATCTATTTTCACCGCTTTATCGTTGTAATCGAATTCGTGGCTGAAACTTCCTGCTGATTTCGGCGTTGCAAAAACGGACTTTTCATAGTGGAAAGGAAACGTGCCGTCATCAGCATCGAATGCAATATAAGTTCTGTCAGTTATCAGCACGTTGGCTGACTGACCTTCGCGAATGTGCAAAGTGCCTTCGTAACTGATATACCTGGTGATCGCCGCTCCGACAAAGATGATCAGGAAAGCTGCATGAAAGGTCAGGGTTGTCCATTTTTTCTTTTGAATCATCTTGTGCTTGAAAATGCTCCCGGTAATATTTATGGCGAGGAGAACCAGAAGTCCTTCGAACCAACGGGCATTATAAATCCCCGATTTTGCAGCTACAGTGCCGAAATCATTTTCAACAAAAGTGGCATATCCGATGGAAATCGCAAACAGAATGAGCAAAATGCCTGTCAGTTCCATCGAAAATAAAATATTGTTTATTCGCTTCATTGTCTAATTTATTTAATTCCCCGCAAAAGTACAGTTTCTTATGTATATCGTTTTATACATAACAAAAGTTGACCTTATTAGGTTGAATCCACAGGCAATTAGTTTTAAGTCACCATTATCCTGATTTATTTCCTGCGTAATAACTGATCCGGTAAATAATTAATTTGTAAATTTGGTGCTCAATAAAATTTAAACAGTATGAAACTTTATCAGTTTTTTAAATACGTCGGACTCATCTCGGGCGTAATTGGTGCACTCTTCATCATCGGTGGAATCATCGGTTTTTTCATTGGTGAATTTCTGAACGTGAGAAATTTCAGCTGGTTTTTCTGGGCTGCGAACACATTTATTTATCTGGGCATTTTCGGGCTTGTGGGTTATATTGCAATGAAGGAAAAAACAGAAAAATAGCTGCAGTACTTACTGAAAAGTCTTTATAAATATCCATCCTCAAAGGTGGATATTTTTTTTGCAGGATCATGGTTAAATGAACAAGATGCAAATGAATTTTTCATGTATCAGAGACGGTTTATCTGGTATAGCAAACCTGTGAAGAGGATTGACAGATCGGTAAATGTATTTTTCGATGCAGAACTCGAAACTAAAGAAGAAAATGATAAATACAGCCGCATTAAATTTCATGAGAAGGGAAATACTCGATGAAATGAAATTGGTCCAATTTTATTTCAAACCGGTATTAATAAACGAAATCAATAACTTCAGCTGTCCTTCTTTATCCCCTAATGCGGGTCAGTTGATTTCATAATCTAATTTGGGAGTCAGGATTTTTTGGAAGTATAAATGTAAATTTGGTCCAAATGCCAAGCTCGCTGGCAACCCATATCCTGCCTGAATGGTTTTCAACAATTTGCTTTACAATTGACAAGCCTAAGCCGGACCCGGATTTGCTATCTTTCGGTACATTGCTTGCTCTGTAAAATTCATTAAAAACTTTCGGAATTTCATCTTTTGGAATGCCAATACCGGTATCAGATATTTCCGTTATAATGTGATCTGCGCGATTTCTGACAATTAATTCAATGTGTCCATTAATCGGAGAATATTTAATAGAATTCATTAATAAATTAGAATACAATTCCTCTATTGTAAACGGATCGCCTGTTATTGCCTGGATAGTTTCATCAATAAAAACATTGAATTCAATTGATTTTTCTTTTGCAAGTATCTGAACGGTAGAAACCACTTTTTGAATTAAATCTTTTAATGAAAAGTTCTCAAATTCAGTATCTTGCTTTAGTCTTTTTTTTGTTAGGTTTAAAAGGTCTCTAACAAAATTAACGAGCAATTCAGTCCTTTCATAAGCCCGGTTGACGAATTCTTCCTGCATTTCATTCAATATTCCGGATTTTTTACTTCTGGCTACTCCCAAACAACTAATGATGGCTGCCAGGTGCCCTTTAATATCATGTGTTACATGTAAAACATATTCATTTTGCAGTTTATCCTTTTTTTCAAGTTCTAAATTGGTTTTCACATAAGTTTCTTCAATCTTAATGGATTTTGAAATGATTTTATGCGTTAAGCTTACTAAAAAAATTGAGGCAGAAATGTATATAAATCCTCCTCCGTATATATAAAATTTGTTCTGATAAAGATCGATGTTCGCAAAACCTTCCAAGTGATAATGCGGTATGACTCCATAACATTCAAGAAAGACCAGAAGCGCTACCAACATGAGTGCAAATGAAGAGTGCAAATAACTTTCGAGTGTCGAAAAAATGGAACTTGCAATGATCATGTGAAAGAAGAAGAAAATAATAATCGGATTCTCGATCCCCCCCGAAAAGTGTAAAATCAGCACTAAGATGATCAGATCTGTAATGATCTGGAAATGAATCTCTCTTTTTATCCCTACAATCACCTTACCGCTTTCTTTTTTTACAATCCATTTCAAGAAATATAAATGAAGACTATTTAATGCAAGGAGAATAATGGAAAGAAAATATAAAGGAACCTCCCGGATAGATATGTTGAAAACGCTTTTAAAGATAAAAGTTGAACAAATGAGAATAATTGCAGCTATCCATCTGATCCTTATGAACCATTTGGAGAATAATACATGAGCCGGGACAAGTTTCTCATCCATCGGCTGTTCTTTCTGTAAGCAATTCTTCTATCAGATCTATCAAAATAAGAGGATCGATAGGCTTATCCTGGAAACGAACATTAGGGAAAATTGCAGCGTCTTCTACTGCAGAATACAAATTAACTCCCAATTGATCAACCATTCCGGTTAGTACAATGATTGGTAGTTTTTTGTAGTCTGGTTCTTGTTTAATTCGGTGAAGCAAATAATAGCCTTCCAAATTCGTATCCATCATCACGTCAAGAACCAATAAATCAGGTGCTTCACTTTTAAGTTTTGTAAATCCCTCTTTTCCACTGGAAGCCGTGATGACTTCATAACCAACATTTTCAAGGCTAACCTGAAATGACCTCAGAAGATCCTGATCATCATCAACCAATAGAATCTTTTTTTTCATGTCATTTTATTTTTTAATTCGATTTTACTAAAGACAAGTTTCTTGTAAATATCCTATTCCGCGCATTGAAATGTATTAATCAATCCATCGATCTGAGCAAGGAGTTGAGCATCAGTAAAATGCCGTCCTTTTAACGCTGAGGACGGGCAAGCCGCAACACATACTCCGCAAGCCTTGCATAAAGCACTGATGACGTGGCTGTGCTTCTTTTCCTCGTTGAATTCAATGGCGCTGAACGGACAAAGCTTATTACATAAGCGGCATCCAGAACAAATTTCCTCATTGACTTCTGAATAAACCGCATCTACCTCGATCTTTCCTTTTGATATTTTAGCTAAGATACGTGCGGCGGTAGCTCTAGCCTGTGCAACTGTATCCGGAATATCTTTTGGTGCAACGCATGTTCCTGCAATAAAAATACCTTCAGTAGTGGTTGCAACGGGCTCCAACTTCGGATGGCTTTCTATGAACCATCCTTCTTTATCCTGGCTGATATTTACCAATCGGGCTACTTCACCTGAATCTTCGCGGGCTTCCATACCAACCATCAGAACAATAAGATCAGCTGGAATTTCGATTTGTTCACCCGACAGCCTCTCGTTGACTTCAATGAGCATTTCACAATCATCCTTTGGATCACCACGTCGAATAACAGGTCTGTCATTCTTTTCGTACATAAGGAAAAGAGTTTTTGCTTCAGAAGAACGCCGGTAGAAATCCTCATGTCCTTTACCAAAAGCATGCATATCAACATAAACATCCGAAATGTAACTTTGCGGATTAGCTGATTTAATCTCATGAACGTACTTTAATGCTGTCATGCAACAAACCCTGGAGCAATATGCATGAAATTCCATACTCCGGCTGCCAACGCAATGGATTATCGCGACATATTTTGGAATTTTTCCGTCTTTTGTTTCGATGCGACCTGCACGGATCATCCTTTCCAATTCAAAAGAAGTGATTACGTTTGGTAGTTTTCCATAACCATAATGTGTGATACGTGACGCATCGAATTCCTTATATCCAGTGCATACGACTACATTTCCGATTTGCACTTCATTTGGTTTTTCAAACACCTGTCCGTTTTGCTGTTGGATGGTTGCTCTAAAATTGCCGACAAATCCTGTCAGGTTGGTCACTTTTGAATTTAAGTGCAAGTGCACCAGTTTGTTGTTAAGTATCCTGGTAATGCGCTCAGTTAGCAGATCATGGGCTGAATAAAGATAGGGGGCAGTAAGATCCACCCGTACCAGGTTGCCGCCAAGGTGATCCTCTTTTTCAACAAGGTGAACCATATACCCCGCATCAGCCAGTTCCAGCGCTGCGGTCATTCCTGCAATGCCGCCTCCAATGACCAGCGAAGCAGGACACATATCAACTGTCATACTCTCCAGCGGTTCATGCAGTTCAACACGCTTGATAGCAGCACGGGTCAAATCCATTGCTTTTTCCGTTGCTTCATTATTATCATCATGTACCCAGCTGCATTGTTCGCGAATGTTTGCCATCTCAAACAAATATTGATTGATACCGGCTTTTATTAACGCCGACCGGAATGTACGTTCGTGCATGTTTGGACTGCAGGCTGCTACTACTACGCGGTTGATATTGTTCTCTTTAATATCCTTAACAATCATCTCCTGTCCGGGATTAGAACACATGTATTTGTAAGAGTGTGCCAGCACTACATGAGGAAGTGTGGAAACATACTTTTGGACGGCTTCTACATCAATCGTTTTAGCGATATTGGTTCCGCAGTTGCAAATGTAAACGCCGATTCTGCAATCTTCCATAATAAATTGATTTACTTGACAGAAATAAATAATGACTTTGACAATGCTTCCTGTTTTACTTTAACATCCCTCTGAACTGCTGCTAAGTACATAGCCAGGGGACGGTAAACGAGATGAGCCCACTTGGAAAAAGGCATCCTGAGCAACCACGGAACAACAAAAATCAGATGAACGACATAGATTATGTTAGCCCACATATTGATACCCATTCTGTGCAGAATATGCTGCACAATGCCTGTTACAACAATTAACAATAGAAGTATGATGAAAACCCAATCGGTGCTGTGTGTTTTTTTATACTGGATATATTTTTTCTTGTTCAAACGGTTAAGGATAAAATAAATGATCCCGGTACTTAATCCAATGGTTGCCAGATATCCGAAAATATGCACACCCCAGTTAATTTCCGGACCTTCGGGTCCATATTGAAATTGTTCGATAAAACCCATTACCAGTACAAGCATAATAACATATCCCAGCATTAATCCCAGATGAACAATCCAGGGCATGTACAATTTCGATTTGTCACTGGTTTCACAGGATGCATAACGTTGCTGGGTGAAGAAATGCCAGGGAAGAGTAAATAAATGTTTTACATAAAGCCACCAGGGAATTTTTATTGTTACTCCTTTAATCATTGTAAAATACCACATGCGGAATGCGTTAATGGCAAGAAAGAAAACCATTAGAGAGCCGATCATAAGATCAAAGGCATGGATAAAAGGACTAGGCAGAAAAGCCTCTTTTCCATCATAAACATGGAAATCACCTCTGGAGAAGCCGTAATAAAATAAAAACAAACCTGTTAACAGCGCTATTCCGATGACATATATGATTTCGCTTGCTTTTGATTTGTAAAACTGTCTGGCTATGCCAGTAAAATCATAGCGCGAAATCAGCCAGCGTCTCAGGCTCATCATGGTTTCTCCCGGATCGGCTTCTCGCGGGCATAGATCCGAACACTGTCCGCAATAATAACATAACCATGGTTCAAGCGTGGTTTCGATTTTTCGTTCCAATCCCATTTGCAAACGACGCATTGATTTTCGGGGGAAGGTGAATATTTCGTCGGAATGGGCACAAATTGCCGAACAATCGCCGCACTGGTAACAGAGCTGAACATCTTCAGCACCGAAACGATCGAGATCGTCAATAAATTTTGGATTTATTCTGATTGCCATGTTTAAGTTTTTTATAAAATGTGAACTGTTTTAGCCCTTGCTTCAATCTCGCTGAGCGAAACACTGCTTAAATGACCTATACCTTTGCCGCTGGTAATGCTGCCCAAAACTCCCGCAGCCACTGCTGATGCCTGTGCCACAGTATCGGGTATATCTTTGGGTCCCTGACACATTCCAGCGACATAAATTCCTCCTCTTTCTGTATCTGTCGGATTGCCATTATAATCCAGTTCCGAAAACCAGCCATCGGAATCCCTTGTTATTCCCAATATTCTGGTGATATCTTCCGTACCGGGTGCAGGTATCAGTCCCACTGCAAGTATCACCATATCTACTTTGAATTCAACTATTTTATCATTGAGAATATCTTCACCACGAACTACTATTTGTTCACCTTTCATTTCCACTTTGGTTGAATGCCCGCGAACAACGAAGGTTCCCTCATGCCTGATCCGTTCAGCAAATTCCTCGTAACCCTTGCCGAATGCACGCATATCAATATAAAATTCGTATACATTCGCATTGGGAATCTTCTCTTTGATGAGGTGGGCGAATTTGAGAGAATACATGCAACATACACGGGAACAATAGGCATTGTATTTTTTGTTTCTCGACCCTACACAATGAATGATCGCTACATTGCGCGGTGGTAGTCCATCGGGCGTCAGTGCCCATTCTTCCTTTCCTGTCTTCTTGTTAATGCTTTTGGTTTTGGTGACAATCCTGCCCCCGGTTGAACCGGAAGCATTTGTCAAACGCTCAAATTCAAGAGATGTAAGCACATTAGGGATTTTCCCGTAACCATATTGTTCTATCTTGCCTACATCCAGTAATTCGTAACCGGTTGCAATGATAATATTACCAACTTCAATATCAATATCTCTGTCGGATTCATTCAGATTTATACACTCTTTGGGACACTTCTTTACACATACTCCACATTTCTTTCCTTCCGAAAGGATATATGAGCAATTTTCCCCGTCAACCAGGTATGCATTAGGAACCGCCTGCGGGAAAGGAATATAAATCGCTTTACGTAAAGATATTTTCGAGTCAAATTCACTTTCAACCTTGACTGGACAAACATCTGTGCAAATATTACAAGCCACACAGGCATCGACGTCAACACGTCGTGCACGTTGATGGATCTTTACACGATAGGCACCCGGCTTGCCGCTTACCTCGGTAATGCGTGAATTGGTCAGCAGGTTGATCATGTCATGTTGCCCTATCGAAACCATTTTTGGTGTGAGGATACATGCAGCACAATCCAGTGTCGGAAAGGTTTTGTCAAACATAGCCATGTGTCCGCCGATGGTGCCTGTTTGCTCTACCAGATAAACAAGTTTGCCCGCATTGGCAATTTCCAGTGATGCCTGTATTCCGGCAATTCCTCCACCAATGATGAGTGTAGCATGATTAACAGGATTCTTTGATGGAATAGCCACAAGTGAAAAAGGAACTGCCATGTTAGCACAAGCGACGGTGGCTTTTGCCCTGTCCATTGCAACATCGCCTCTTGCTCCATGCTCCTGGAAAGAAGCCAGCCTGATTTCATCTGTATTTAGACCTGCCAAAGCCATTGCTTTTGTAAAAACAGGTTTATAATAACCCGGCATATCTCCTGCAATAACAATCCTTTCAAGACTATTGGCTTGTATTATTTCACTTAGTACTTTTGCATCCTGCCGAGTCTTGAGTCCGAGAATCTGGACTGTTTCAACTCCTGGTAAATTAGCCGAATATTTGGCAATTGCATCTATGTTCAAATGTAGGCCTTCTTCGACCTGGCAGAAAAAAATTCCGGTTCGCATATAACCTCCTGTATAAGTTATTTCAGTAATTCATATTATTAATCTCTCGATACCCGGTGCAGCAATTGCCCTTTAGCATCTCTTATATTCACGATCATCGGCATTTCGCCAGGCAGATTGTGAGTGGCGCACGAAAAACACGGATCGTAAGCCCTAAATGCCATTTCCACAAGATTCAGTATGCCATCATCAACTGTCACTCCTTTTTTGATAAAGCCTTGCGCAGCTTTTTTTATCGACATGCAGATAGCTGCATTATTATTGGTTGTGCCGACAATCAAATTGGCTTTGGTAATAATGCCTTTTTCATCTGTCCAGTAATGATGTGTAAGTGTTCCTCTCTGTGCCTCAACAATACCGACGCCTTCACCAACAATTTTATCAATAGGTGCACGCAGATCTTTTCCCGTTATCGAGGGATCCCGGGCAAGTTCAAGGCAGTGTTCTGCAGAATATAATAACTCTATCAGTCTTGCCCAGTGCATTGCGAGAGAGTTGTGAACAGGCTTACCACCAAGCGTTTTGTACATTTTATCATACTCGATTTGAGCAAGCGGAGTAGCCATTCCGTCAGAAGCGTTCAAACGCGACAAGGGCGTGGCATGGTAAACTCCGGAATCCTTGCCATCTACAAAGCCTTTCCAGCCGACTTTCTTCAGATACGGAAACTTCAGATAGCTCCATGATTCAACCCGTTCTGCAACAAAATCTCTGTATTCTTTAGGTCCGTATTTACAGTGTTCTTTGCCTTCCTGATCAACAACCCTGACTTTACCATCGTAAAAGTTCACTTTATTTTTTTCATCAACTAATCCCATGGAATACAGGTTGAGTTTGTAAGGTCCGCTCAGGATTATATCAAGGTAGTCTTTATTGGCAAGAACCACATCCTCGAAAATCTTCAAAGAGAATTTTCCGAATTCAACAAATCCTTTTGCTTTAGCTTCAATATCCTCGCGCTGTTCTTCGGTCAGACCTTTCCTCACACCGCCAGGTATGTTCAGCATTACATGCGTCTGGTGTCCACCAAGCAATGCCTGGATTTCCTGAGCAAAGCGACGTTGCCTGATGACTTCTTTGCCTGTTTCCACACCGACTTTAGCTATCACTCCCAGAATATTTCTTTCACCTTTAGGTGACAAAGGACCAACGACAAAGTCAGGAGCACCTAGTGCATAAAAATGAGCAATATGGCTGTGAACAAAGTGTGCCATATAGAAAAGTTCCCTTATCTTTTTTGCAGTCGGTGTAGGTTCAACGCCAAAAACAGAATCAACGGCTTTACCGGATGCCATGTGGTGGCAGCCGGGACATACGCCGCAAATTTTGGTTACTATCTGAGGAACTTCTTCAGCGGGTCGCCCTTCGATGAATTTTTCGAAACCTCTGAGTTCGGGAACCTGGAAATAAACATTCGCAACGTCTCCGTCGTCTGTCAGGAATATTTCAATTTTTCCGTGACCTTCCAGCCTGGTGATCGGGTCTATGGTGATTTGTTTCATAACAATTTCCTCCGCATCATTGAAGCAGGTAAACTAAAACGGTAGAAAGTTCCTGCAGGGTCAACTACATCCTCGATAACCTTTTCGATTTCTTCGACTTCTTTTGCCTCAATGATGCTTGAGATAGCCGACATCATTTTGGCTCCCGGATCTTTAACATCCCCCAGCGGACCGTAGCAGCCGCGGCAGGGAGCATTTCCTGTAATACATCTGTGTCCGCATCCCGACCGTGTAGCAGGTCCAAGACATATCACCCCCTGCTCCAGAAAGCATGTTTCTCCGTCGTCATAAATTTCCCATGGTCTGTAAAATTTTTTAATAACCTTGTTCTCTGTCTTCTTCCGGTTGCAATCATCGCACTGAACCTTGTTGCCAACACCAACCACGGAACCAGGGGGCGGCAGTTGTGCTCCGGTAACAATTGCCATGAACACTTCCACCAGTCTTTCGGTTTGTGGCGGACAACCGGGAATATAATAGTCCACATTTACCACTTTGTCAAGAGCGCGGACATCATTATAAAATTCAGGTATTTTAAGCAAACCTTCGGCAACCTGGTTTTCAGGCTGCGGTTTTATTTTTTCAGGATTTACAGTCGATTCAGTTTCGTCATACACACGCTTAAGTATATCTTCCCTGGTTGATAAATTTGCCAGCCCCGGGATGCCACCCATGTGTGAGCAACTGCCGTAGGCAACAAGAACTTTTGTTTTCTTTCGCAGCAGCTTTGCCATGTGTTCGTTTTCACTGTTCCTGATCGCTCCATTAATTAATGTAAGATCAATATGTCCATCGGGCATCGCTTCTACATCGGAGTATTTGAAGTCTAATGCAATAGGCCAGAAAACAAAGTCGGCAGCTGCAATTACAGTAAAAAGCGCTTCATGCACATCAAGCACCGAAACACAACACCCCCCGCAGGCAGCCGCCCAGTAAACAGCCAGTTTGAGTTTAGGTTTTTGTTCTTCCATTTTATTTCATTATAATAATACTTCCATTGTTTCCTTTATTTTACAAGGACCAAGTTCAGAGATGGTTTCGGTAAAACTGTTCACCAGATCGGCAAATTGTTTTCCTTCACTGGCACTGATCCATTCGAGTTTCAGTCTCGATGATTCAATACCCATTTGCTGTATGTATTTTTGCAATAAATAATACCTTCGGAGGCATTTATAATTTCCCTCGTTGTAATGGCAGTCGCCCGGATGACAACCACATATAAGCACCCCGTCGGCGCCCTTAATAAATGCATTGAGGACGAATGTTGGTTCCACCCGCCCGGAACACATCAACCGTACGGATCTAACATTTGCTTTATATTTCATTCGTGACGTACCTGCCAGGTCAGCACCGGTGTATGAACACCAGTTGCACAGAAATGCTATAATCTGAGGTTTAAAGTTCATATCTTAAGTTTTGATTCAATATTCAGAATTTTAATTGCAATATTTACCTCCAATTTGTGGTGTTCAATAAATTAAAATCTAATGTTATTTATAGAGATAAATGCAATATTAAAGCATTAGTTTACATAATGATGTAATGCAAGTTCTGAAATTATTGTAGTTACAATGTTTGTTTCACTATCGTATTTTGCACTACAATAAATCATACCGATTTGAAATGAAGGATAGCCCAATTTAATTTCATCGAGATTTTACCCTTTCATGAAATTTAATACGGCTTTCAGCCTGTTTTAAATTTCGAAATGGAATCGGACAATAGAACTTATAGTAAGATGGTGAGAAGGTATTGCTGATTAAGCCAGAGAAAACGAGTGCAGATAATCCACTGATTTTACATTCTTCTATTCTACCAGCCAGTTGTCCAGGACGTAATGCATAATCATAGCATTGTTTTTAAATCCCATTTTCTCCAGTATACGGGCACGGTAAGTGCTAACTGTCCGGTTGCTTATAAATAGTAGTTCAGCGATTTCTTTGATCGTTTTACCCGAACCTATCATGCACATGACTTCAAATTCACGAGAAGATAATCTTTCGTGCGGAGCTTTTTCTGCAGGGCACTGAAGCTCTGTGACAATTTTTTCAGCAATAAATGAGGTGATATAATTTCGTCCCGAATGTACTATCCTGATGGCGTTAATGAGCTCCTCCGGTGCTGTTTCCTTGGTAAGATAACCGGAAGCACCTGCTTTCAGAGCCTTAATTGCAAACCTTTCTTCAGGATACATGCTCAGCATTATTATCCTTGCCGAAGGTTTCAGTGCTTTCAGATCTTTTATCACCTCCAGCCCGCTCATTCCCGGTAATGCTATATCCAGGATCACTAAATTGATATCCGAAGTTGAAATAATTCTGATTGCTTCACTGGCATCTTTTGCCTGTCCTGCCACACACATTTCTGTTTCAAGCTGAATGATTTTCTTCAGTCCTTCCCGAACAATACGGTGGTCATCCACTATTAGAATGTTGATCATAATGTTGTAAACATTGTGTTTTTCAAAATGAATTTTATCAGGCTGGAATTTCAACCTTGACAGTTGTTCCCTGTCCTGCAATACTATCAATTTGCAATTTGCCTCCAAATATCAAAGCCCGTTCCTGCATTCCGAGAATACCAAGAGATTTTTTATTGGTGATTTCTTCCGGTTTGGTACCGATCCCGTTGTCGTGGACCAGCAAATAGATCATTTCCTTTTGTTTCCTCAAAACCACAGTTGCTTCGGTTGCCTTCGAATGGCGGGCAATATTGATCAATATCTCCTGAAATATCCTGAAAATTGTTATTGACCGTTTTGAATCAATATTGATTTTTCTGGGAAACACAGTCAAATGGAATTTGACATAAGTTCGCTTTTCAAATTCTTTGATAAACCACTTCACAGCTTCGACCAAACCAAGTTCATCGAGAATTTCCGGTCGGAGTTCCCGCACAATTCTTCGCATCAGAACAATAGTTGTATCAATCAAATCCGCCATTGACTGAATATTATTCAAAATTTCAGAATTGGTTTTATCACCATAATTATTTATTAGGTTTCTTTTGAGCATCATCAAATCCATTTTTAAACCTGTAAGCGAAGAACCGAATCCATCATGAATCTCCCGTGCCAAAAACAATCTTTCTTCCTCCCTTATGGTTGTAAGATGATCGGAAAGTGAGCGAAGCTGTTCAGTATATGTGATCATTTTTTCTTTGGCTTTTTTAATTTCGGTAATATCCCTGTGTGTTGCCATGCGGGCTATTATATTCCCATCATCATTTAATATGCGCGAAGAAGACAAAGAGAGTGGAAAAAGAGTACCATCTTTTCTTTTTCCTGTCAGTTCGCCAACCAATGATCCGTCCTCAGTATTTTGAATTGCTTTTTGCATTTTTTCCCAGGTTTCTTCCGGATAAATCATGCTGACTTTCTTTCCGATGATTTCAGTTTTTTTATATCCGAACAATTTCTCAAAAGCCGGATTAACATAAATTATCCTTTTATCGATGTCGCTTAAACCAATCGCTTCAACTGAATTGTCGGTAGCCTGAAAGAATAACCTGATCTTATCTTCATTCAACTTGCGCTCGGTGACATCCCTGACAATGCTGAAAATCAATTTCTCACCTTTTATATCGATCATTGAAACATTCATTTCAACAATAATTAAATTTCCGTTTTTTTTCTTATGGTGAAGAACCAATGTATCAGGCATTATTCCATTTTCATCTATCTCCTTTAATTTATTCAGAAGAATGATTTTTTCAATTTTCGGATGCAGTTCAGGAAATGTCATGGCTAACAATTCTTCTTTAGTATAACCGAGCATTTCATAGACTTTTTTATTGTAATCAAGAATCTTTAGTGTCCGGTATTCTACCAAATAAATGGCATCATTGGCATGATCAAACAAGCTGCGGTATTTTTCTTCTGCATTCTTTGCCGATTCTTCCGACAGTTTAATTGAAAAGAAAAGCGGTCCGATCTTAGCCATGCCGACTGCCATAAATAATGATAAAGTAAAACCGATGATTTCGTTTAAAGTATCAGGATGAAGCGATGGATCATCTGAAAGAGAACGGTAAAGGGATAATATCCGTCTGATAATCATAAGCAGTAAGGCAACTGCAACCAGACTCCATGCTATATATTTGCCTGTAAGGCGAATTAGTCTGATTGCCATAAATGCTGCAGCTGACTGGAGTATAATAGAACATACCGTAACTATGATCACCAACATAAACTCATTTTTTACTCAGTTCGAATTCAAGGCTGAAAACAAGACAAAATCATTATCCTTTATTACTTGATTATGTGGGGGAAGATTATATGCAAATACCACCTTGTTTTGCCAGGTTCCGGATCTGTTTTCAAATACCATTTTATTTTTTATTTATTGATCAAATTTGCCACAAAACTTACATGAGATTTTACAATGGCACATCAACGGGATAAAAATCAAGCCTGCTCTTCAATAGCCGCAAGTGCCCGAACTACAGCATTATTCCGATAAAAAAAATCGCACGATCATTTTAAAACGAGTTTGCTGATCTGACACACACAAATTTACATGAAAAATTGTAATTTACACACAGACAAATAAATATCGGTACAATTGCCTTAATTCTTCTGTGTTAACAGCCGGGCTACCCAACTACTGGTTCTTTTGCTTGTGCTTTTCCTAAAATGATGCGTGATCGGATTTCATGAATTAAATTTGCTTTTTTTAAACACACAACATGAAACGCACATCGATCCTGATCATCAGCCTGCTTTGGACCAGCCTGGGTTGTTACTCTCAGATTAAGGCAGGACTAAAAGCCGGAGCAAACTTAAGCTCAGTTATTTCGACTAAATCGGCAAACCTGGCTGTAAATGAATCATACTCGGGCAGGATTTCTTATCTTTTCGGAAGTTACATTTCGGGAGCAATCGGCGAACAGCTTTTATTGCAATACGAGGTTTTGTTTTGTGATAAAGGATTCAAGCATAAAGTCGGTGATCAGACAGAAGATGTTGGCATCAGTTACCTCAATTTCCCGCTCCTGATAGCCTACCAGCCAAGGCATTATTTGCTGTTTGAAGCCGGACCCGAATTCGGCTACAGGATCACCGGCAATGAGATGCTGAATCATTTCGATTTTGCAATCGACGTCGGTTTGAATTGCGGAATTTATAAAGACCTGAACGCCGGTGTGCGCTATAGTTACGGAATTCCTTTTAAAATGAACAAAGAAAATCAGAATTCCGGTGACTGGAAACCCACATACCAATATAGTTCCCTGCAGGTTTATTTGGGATACAGCCTTATGAGATAATCAGCCAGGCATAAAGCTGCGACAGCTATTTCAGGCGGTCTGTCACGATCCTTTTCTTTGGATCAGAATTCCATATCACCCTCACCGCCGCCTTCATCAGGACGGCTTTCATTATTTCGCTGCTTTTTGTAATTATTGATGATATAGCTCAGGTTCAAAGAAAAGACCGGCGCTTCCCTCCTGAATTTTTCATAAGAGTAAAAGTTAGTTCCGCCTGAAGTTCCTTCACGCTTTCCACCTTTAAATAAATCACGGACGGAAAGGGTGACCGAAAACTTCCGGTCGAAGAAATCCTTGCGTGCAGCGGCATTGGTCATCCAAAATCCCTTAGCGCTTCCCTGGGCTGTTACTGAAGCACCACGATACATTTCGGAAATCTGAATCCGGATGTCGGGCTTAAATTTCAGCGTCAGGTTGCCGCGTCCGTCCCAATTGGTTGAGTGGCGGCTTACATCTTCGTCTTCGACAGTTCCCTCAAGCCGGTAATCATACATATTCATGCTTCCGTTGAACAAAATCCATTTGGCAATTTCGGCATTGACCATGATTTCGATCCCCAGCGAAAAATCCTTGTTCAGGTTTAGAAAAGAGTGCACAAACACTGAATCCGTCAGCGTTTTAACATCCGTGATCATGTTCTTATTGATCCGGTAGTAACCCTCGGCAGAAATATAGGACTTTTCGAACTTCTTTTGGTAGCTCATCTCATACGAATCGATGTACTCCGGCTGGAGACCGGGATTTCCGATGCGGATATTATAGGGATCCATATAGTCAGGCGTAGGATCGAGCTCGCGTCCGTCGGGGCGTTCAATCCTCCGGCTGTAACTAAGAAGTACCTGGTTGCCGCCTTTGAATTCTTTCGACAGGTGAATCGTCGGAAAATAATCGAACTTGTCGATCAGGTATGATGTTTCACTTCCTTCGTGCGAAATTTTCCGGTCAGTGTATTCACCTCTTAGTCCAAGCTGAAACCCGAAAGTCCGCCAGACATTCGAGAACGTGCCGTAAACAGAATGTATGTTGTCGCTGAAATCAATTTTGCTGCTGAAAAGCTGATTCTCGACCCACTCACCGGTTATGTTATCAAAATTCTGCTGAACGAAATCCTGTATCTCGCTCTGAAGCCTGCTCTGGTACCCCGCTTCGATTTTGCCTTCCTTGCCAACAGGCTTGGTGTAGTCAGCTTTTAACCGGATATCCTTCTGGGTTTCATCGTCGGTTGTCTTCACAATGTTGGGTTGCACTGTGTCAGGAATATTCCAGTTGGCATCGGTCAAATAATCTTTTTGTTCCTCCCGGTCGTCGGATAATCGGTTCGAATAATACGCAAGGGCTTCAATCTTATGACCTTTTGAATCGAACTCATGCACGAAATTCGCATTCAGTTCGTAGTAGTTGCCGCCTCTATCGGAGTTCGTGTGTGACTGCGAATATTCACCCGGCAAAATTCCCTCATCGAAGATATACCGGCTCGATTTGGAATCCCTGCCAAACGACATAAATCCAAGCCTGCCCGAAAGGGTGAGGGTTGATTTTTCGGTGAGATAATAATCCATGCCGGCTCGTGCTGAATACCCGTTCCGCTTCATTTGTCCTTTCATTTCCGAATCCCTGTGGTTGGTAACAGAATCGTAATAGGTAATATAGTTCGATTTGCCCCTCATCCAGAATTCACGGTAGTTGAAATCCGCACCTCCGAAAATATTGAAGTTCTTTGTCCGGTAATTCAGGGTAAAATCGGTTTCATATTTATTGCCTGTTGAGATCCCCGCATTGATGACGCCATTCAATCCCGACAGCTTATTTTTTTTGAGAACCACATTGATGATCCCTCCCACACCGTCGGGATCATACCTGGCTGAGGGATTGGTAATGATCTCGATATGATCGATGGTGCTCGCAGGAATTTGCTCGAGGGCATCGCTGCCTTTCAGCACACTGGGCTTGCTGTCGATCAGAACCGTGAAATTCCCGGATCCTCTCATGGTTACGTTGCCTTCGATGTCAACCTGAACGGAAGGAACATTTTCGAGAACAGTGACTGCTGTTCCGGTTGAACCTACAAGATCCTGGCTCACATTGACTATTTTCTTGTCGATCCTGAATTCTACAGGCGACTTATCAGCCACTACTTCTACACCTTGCAGCTTTGTGGCAGCCTGGTCGAGAAATATTTTTCCGAGGTCGGCTTCCTTTTCTCTCGGTGTTATCCGGATGTCATTGATAACAGTCTTATTATAGCCGATGAAACAGGCAATGGCATAAAACCTTCCGAATGGGATTTTTTCGAGCCGGAAATTTCCTGTGGCGTCCGCCACGGTTCCCGAAACCATCGCCGAGTCCATCAGCCTGTACAGCACCAGGTTGGCATATTCCATCGGCTGATTGAGCTGCCTGTCGAGGATCTGTCCTTTCAAAACACCTTCAGGAGGCTGGTTTTGCATTTGACCTCCGCCCATACCTTTTGGTTGCTGGGCATGACCGGACAAAACCGTGATGAGGAGGAAGCCGGTCGCCACTGCCAATAAAGCAATGTTATTTGTATAATCTGTTTTCACCGAATAATCGTTTTCATCATTACTGAATAACTATTTGTGTCATTTCAGCTATTGAACGCCAAAATTATGATT
>Ga0233425_10001828_pt1 | contig 45029 bp, 35 predicted proteins | sample Watercolumn_Towu_2_FD_181712 | JGI IMG/M metagenome (GOLD analysis project Ga0233425, IMG submission 181712) | Freshwater microbial communities from Lake Towuti, South Sulawesi, Indonesia - Watercolumn_Towuti2014_140_MG | ecosystem: Environmental > Aquatic > Freshwater > Lake | place...
TCACATCGCGCAGCGATGACGTCCAAAGCTCCAGCGTCGCCTCGATCGATGCCCCCGTCACCACAACCTCCTCGTCATGGTGACACACTGATTCAGAACACAGTCAAGAACGCAACTGTAATGCTAGCAACCGTCTTCGATCGCGCAACCCTTCTCCTACCGCGCCGCCATCCGCCGCGCGAAATGGACCTCGACCGCCTGCAGGACCGCCTTGGCGATCCGGTCGCGGCCCTCTGCGCTGTCGAGGAATGCGGCGTCCTGCATGTTCGAGATATAGCCCGTCTCGAACAGGATCGACGGCATGTCGGGCGCCTTGAGCACCATCAGCGAGGCCATGCGGTGGAAGACCGGTTTGACCGGGATCAGCGGTTGCGCCTCGCGGCCCAGCAGGCGGGCAAAGCTGGCCGAGGCGTTCATCGTCTCGCGCTGGGTCAGGTCGATCAGGATCGAGGACACGTCGCTGTTGCCGCCCAGATCGACACCCGAGATCAGATCCGCCTTGTTCTCGCGCGCGGCCAGCCGCGCGGCTTCCTTGTCGGACGCGACGTCGGACAGGGTATAGGCGGTCGCTCCGCGCGCTTCGCCCGCTCCGGCGCTGTCGCAATGGATCGAGATGAACAGATCGGCATGCAACCGCCGCGCGATGCCGTAACGCTCACGGTGAAGGATATAGCGGTCATCCTCGCGGGTCAGCGCCGCGCGCACCCGGCCGCTGGCGACCAGCGTGTCGCGAATCTCCTTCGCGATGGCCAGCGTCACATCCTTTTCGCGCAAGCCCGTCTGCGGATTGATCGCACCGGGATCGACGCCACCATGTCCCGCATCGATCACCACCAACGGGCGATGCTCCGCGCCCTTGACGCGCGGCAACGGCAGCGAGCGTGACGGATTGGGCACCGGCACGGTCAGCGTGTAGGCGGGCTTGCGCTGAAAATGGAACGGGAAGAAATCGAGCGCGCCGGCAAAGCTCGCTTCGGCATAGCGGCCGTTCACCGGCTTGAGCGTCAGTGTCAGGGTCTTGCCGTCATCGTCGAAGCCGCCGTCGAAGATCGTCGCATCCTGCGCCAGCGCGAAACTCAACCGGGTGACGCCGGGCTTGATCCGGGTCTGGGTCAGCCCGCGCACCACGCCGTCGCGGATCGTGGCGGGGCCGGGCGAGACCCCGGTCACGTCGATCGCGACCCGGCGCTGTTCGTTCAGCATGACGCTGCGCGCGCGCTTGACCGGCGTGTCGAACCGGATGATGAGCCGCGCGCCGCGCACGACGACTTTCTGTACCGTTGCGGCCATCGCGCTCATCGGCGCGAACAGCCCGACCAGGAATGTGAACAGCATCAGCACGACCCGGCGACCATGCCGCGCCCGTGCATCACTGGTCCAGCGAAAAGCCATTACGCCCTACCCTTTTCAACGATCCGGGGATCGATATTCGGGCATAGGAGGACGCCCCTGACGCAGGGCTTTCAGCCATTGGTTAACCCAAAATTCGGCATGTTTTGGCCGCCAAACCGGCAGATTTCCGCCTGTTGCGCAAACGTTCCTATGATGCTAGCACTCCAGCGGACCCCGGCCTCGATCACCTCTCCCACGATCGGGACGGGGCCATCTCTAAAAGGGCTGGGACTGCGAGGATCTCGCGCCCGGGCCAACCAGGTTGACGCTCGCATGACGCATATGATCCACCCCGCTGACCGACCGGCCTTTGCCGGCGGGATCGCGGTGTCGTGGGTCCGCACCGGCCCCGTTGCCGGCGCTGCGGCTGCGACCGGCACGCTTTCCGTTTTTTCCAGCGGATCGGCGCCCCGCGCCGCCGCCCACCTTATTTACCGCGCGCGACGGCTGCCACCAGGCCCGTCGCGCGCGTGGAGACTTCACAATGACCACGCGTATGCTGATCGACGCACGCCACCGGGAAGAAACCCGCGTGGCCGTCGTCAAGGGTAACCGGATCGAGGAATTCGACTTCGAGTCGGCCGAGCGCAAGCAGCTCAAGGGAAATATCTACCTCGCCAAGGTGACCCGCGTCGAACCGTCGCTGCAGGCGGCGTTCGTCGATTACGGCGGCAACCGTCACGGCTTCCTGGCCTTTTCGGAAATCCACCCCGACTATTATCAGATCCCGAAGGAAGATCGCGAAGCCCTGCTGCGCGAAGAGGCCGAACATGCCGCCGAAGAGGCCGCCCTTCGCGCCGAACTCGACGCCGAGGATGACGACGATCATGGGGATCACGACAACGACGATCATGACGATCACGCCGACGATCATCACGACGACGAGGATGGCGAGGCCGCGCCGCGCCCCAAGAAGTCGACCGTCAATGACGACCAGGTCGAGGCGCTGCGCCAGCGCCGCCAGAATCTGCGCCGCCGCTACAAGATCCAGGACGTCATCCATCGCCGTCAGGTGCTGCTGGTCCAGATCGTCAAGGAAGAGCGCGGCAACAAGGGCGCCGCGCTGACGACCTATCTGTCGCTCGCCGGCCGTTACTGCGTCCTGATGCCCAACACGTCGCATGGCGGCGGCATCAGCCGGAAGATCTCGAACGCGGCCGACCGCAAGCGGTTGAAGACCATCATGGCCGAGATGGCGCTGCCCTCGACCATGGGCTGCATCGTCCGCACCGCCGGGCTGCAGCGCACCAAGACCGAGATCAAGCGCGACTTCGACTATCTGGCACGCCTGTGGGACGGCATTCGCGAAAAGACGCTGCACAGCTCGGCGCCCGCGCTGATCTATGGCGACAGCGACCTGATCAAGCGTGCGATCCGCGACATCTATAATCGCGAGATCGAGGAAGTGATCGTCGAGGGCGAGGAAGGCTATCGCCAGGCGAAGGACTTCATGCGCCTGCTGATGCCCGCGCACGCCCGCCGGGTGAAGCAGTACGCCGACGCCGTGCCGCTTTTCCAGCGCGCGCATGTCGAGGATCAGCTCGCCGCGATGTACAATCCGGTCGTGCAGCTGAAGTCGGGCGGCTATCTGGTCATCAACCCGACCGAGGCGCTCGTCTCGATCGACATCAACTCGGGACGTTCGACCCGCGAGCATAATATCGAGCAGACGGCGACCGCGACCAATTTGGAAGCCGCGCAGGAAATCGCGCGCCAGCTGCGTCTGCGCGACATGGCGGGTCTGGTCGTGATCGACTTCATCGACATGGACAACAACTCCAATGTCCGAAAGGTCGAGAAGGCGATGAAGGAGGCGCTGAAGAACGATCGCGCCCGCATCCAGGTCGGCCGCATCTCGTCCTTCGGCCTGATGGAAATGAGCCGCCAGCGGCTGCGCACCGGCGTGCTGGAAGCGTCCACCCGCCCCTGCCCGCATTGCGAGGGCACTGGCCTGGTCCGCACCGCCTCGTCGTCGGGCCTGTCGGCGCTGCGCCTGATCGAAGACGAGGCCGCACGCGGTCGCGGCTCGATCCTGACGCTGCGTGCCAGCCAGGAAGCCGCCGTCTATGTGCTGAACCGCAAGCGCGCCGACATCGCCGAGATCGAGGATCGCTACGGCGTGACCGTCGAGATCATCCCCGACCGCGAGGAAGAGGGCGCGCGCATGACGGTCGAAGCCTCCGGCCCGCCGCCCGCCTATGCGCCCAAGATCGACATGCTCCTCCCCGTCGAGGAAGATGAGGATGATCTGATCGACGAGATTGAGGAGGAAGAAGAGGACGAGGTCGAGGAGGAAGCGACCGAAGCCCCCAAGCCCCGCGAGTCGCGTGGCGAGGGTGACGGCAATGGCCGCAAGCGCCGTCGCCGCCGTCGCGGTCGCCGCAACCGTGGCGAAGGTGAAGGCGCCGAGCAGGCCGAAGGCGAGGATCACGCCGACGCCGAGCAGGACGGGGCCGAGCAGGACGAAACCGACGCCGAGGAATCGGTCGAGGACGAATCCGCCGAGTCGGTCGAGGCCGGTGAAGCCGAGCCGCGTGAAGGCGGACGCCGCCGTCGCGGGCGTCGCGGTCGCCGTGGCGGTCGTCGTGGCGAGGGTGCCGCGAACGACGCGGCCGAGGTCGCGAACGATGCCGTATCGGATGACGATGCCTCGGACGCGCCGCTGCCGATCGTCGAGCCGATCGAGGCGGGCGATGCCGCGCCGGTGACGACCCCGCTTGCGGTGGCCGAGGCCGAGACGAACGACGCGCCCAAGACCCGTCGCCGTCCGCGCGCTCGCAAGGCCGCGCCGGTCGCCAGTGAGGCGGTCGAGACGCCGGTGGTCGAGGAAGCGCCTGCTCCGGTCGCGCCGGTGGCGGAAGTCGAGGCGGAAGCCCCGGCCAAGCCCAAGCGCGTCCGTAAGAAGGCCGCCCCCAAGGTCGCCGACCCCGCCGCCGAGGAAGCGGCGCCTGTCGCCGAGGCGGAGGCACCGGCCAAGCCCAAGCGCGTCCGCAAGAAGGCCGCCCCCAAGGTTGCCGCCGAGCCGGTCGCCGAGGAAGCCTCCGCACCGCCCGAGCCGACTCCGGCCGAGGAACCGGCTACGGCCGATACCGAGAGCGCTACCGGGGAAACTCCGCGTCGCGGTTGGTGGCAGCGCACCTTCGGCGCCTGATCGCCCGAACAACGGCTGACAAGACGCCCTCCTTCCCCAGCGGAAGGAGGGCGTTTTTCGTTGGAGGGGCTTCCCACCCCACTATGCGCCATCGTGGCGGAGGCCGGCATCCAGTTGGGGTGAAGGCAGTAATTGCCTCCCATTGTGCCGCAGCTGGACCCCGGCCTTCGCCGGGGAGGCGGCCGCAGCAGGTGGATGATCGAAGGGGTCAGTCGGCCGGAAAGGTCCGGCTGCTCTTCACCACGCCATAAGCGAAGGTCGTGTCCAGGCTGGCGATACCGGCAATGGCGTGCATCTTGCGCCGAATGAACCGCTCATAGGATTCCAGATCGGCGACGATGACGCGCAACAGATAGTCTGCGTCCCCGGTCAACAGGTGACAGTCCATCACCTCGTCCAACTGGCGGATCGCCTCCTCGAACTGCTGGACCAGGTCGCGGGCATGACGCTCCAGCCGCACCCGGATAAAGGCCGTCACGGGCAGGCCGTAGCGTTGCTGGTCGACGATCGCGCCATAGCCCTGAATCACGCCCGCCTGTTCAAGCAGCCGCACCCGACGCAGACAGGGTGATGGTGACAGCCCGACGCGCTCGGCCAGGTCCTGATTGGTGAGGCGGCCGTCCTGCTGGAGCAGGCGGACGATCTGGCGATCCTTGGTGTCCATGCCCTTTGTTAGCAGATTCTGCCAATCCAGCACCCACGTTTGGCAAACAACGCAATTTCAGCGAGTAAATTCCGGCTTAGAATGGCGGCATCACACAAAGAAAGCCGCCTGCCATGTCGACCTCCGCCCCTTTCGGCTTCGCCACGGCCGCTATCCATCATGGCTATGATCCCCAGGATCATGAGGGCGCACTGACCCCGCCGCTGCACCTGACCTCCACCTTCGCGTTCGAAAGTGCGGAGGACGGCGCGGCACGCTTCTCCGGCGAGCAGCCGGGCCATGTCTATAGCCGCATTTCCAACCCGACGCTCGATCTGCTGGAGCGGCGTATCGCGCATCTGGAGGGGGCCGAGGCGGCGCTGGGGACGGCATCGGGAATGGGCGCGATCACGGCTACGCTCTGGACGCTGCTGCGACCCGGCGACGAGATCCTGACCGACATGACGCTCTATGGCTGCACCTTTGCCTTCATGCAGCACGGGCTGGGCCGGTTCGGCATCCGCGTCACCCATGTCGACATGACCGACCTTGCGGCGGTCGAGGCGGCGTTCGGGCCGGATACCAGGCTCGTCTATTTCGAGACGCCCGCCAATCCCAACATGCGGCTGGTCGACATCCAGGCCGTCTGCGCGCTCGCCAAGGCACACGGCGCGTGGAGCGTGGTCGACAACACCTATGCCACGCCGGTCATCACCCGCCCGATCGCGCTGGGCGCGGACTTCGTCGTCCATTCGGCCACCAAATATCTGGGCGGGCATGGCGATCTGGTCGCTGGCATGGTGCTCGGCCGCGCGGCGGACATCCAGCAGATCCGGCTGTTCGGCGTGAAGGACATGACCGGTGCGGTGCTGTCACCCTTCAACGCCATGCTGATCCTGCGCGGGCTGAAGACGCTGGAGCTGCGCGTCCAGCGTCATGCCGCCTCGGCGCAAGTCGTCGCCGAGCGGCTTCAGGCGCATCCGGCGGTGCATGCGGTCCATTATCCGGGGCTGGAAAGCTTTGCCCAGCATGACCTCGCCCAGCGCCAGATGGCGCTGCCCGGCGGCATGATCGCGTTCCAGGTGCACGGCGGGTATGAGGCGGGCAAGCGGGTGATGAACCGGCTCAAGCTGATCCAGCGCGCCGTGTCGTTGGGCGATGCCGAAACGCTGATCCAGCATCCCGCGAGCATGACCCATTCCACCTATCCCGTCGAACAGTTGATCGCGCACGGGATCATGCCCGATCTGGTGCGGCTGTCGGTCGGGCTGGAGGACGTTCGGGATATCTGGACCGACCTGGGCGCGGCGCTCGATGCGGAGCGGGATACGCTGTCGCACGCGGCGTGACGGCCAATGGGGCCGGCAGTTGACCGCGCCCGGATCCCCACCCCGTTCGGCCTCGTCTGAGCTATGTGGCGTAAGATGGATTGCCACTTAGGATGCGGTGCCGGGCGGGGGGTGGCCACCCCCCGCCCGGCAGCCGGCTGTCCGATCGGGTTCATCCGGTTCCGCAAGGGCAAGCGGCTGGGCACGATTGCGGCCGGCCCTTTTCATCGGTCCTTATGGTTGTCGGAGCTGCGGTTGACGCACGATGCCGACGGCCGCCATCGGTTGGCAGCGCTGTGCCCAGCCAGCATCGAGGTGGCGGTGCCGCAACCGCGCCACGTCCGGGCTTTGCCCTGTTCGGCCTGAAACTGGCGCGACAGGCTCGATGCCGCTGATCGCGCGCTGCACGGCCGAACTCGATAGCGTGCGCGAAGCCCCTCCCCATACCGGGGAGGATCGTCACTCCGCCGCCTGCGCCTGTCCCCTGTCGAGCAGCGGCTTCAGATATTTGCCGGTAAAGCTGCGCGGTTCGGCGGCGACAACTTCGGGCGTACCCACCGCAACGATCTCGCCGCCCTTCACGCCGCCTTCGGGACCCAGATCGACGATCCAGTCGGCGGTCTTGATGACGTCGAGATTATGCTCGATCACCACCACCGTATTGCCCTGCTCGACCAGCGCGTGCAGCACCTCGAGCAATTTGCGAACATCCTCAAAGTGAAGCCCCGTGGTCGGCTCGTCGAGAATGTAGAGCGTGTTGCCCGTCGCGCGACGCGACAATTCCTTGGCCAGCTTCACCCGCTGCGCCTCGCCGCCCGACAGGGTCGTCGCCTGCTGGCCGACCTTGACATAACCGAGGCCGACCTCGACCAGCATCGCCATCTTGTCGCGGATCGGCGGCACCGCCTGGAAGAATTCGGCGGCATCCTCGACGGTCATGTCGAGCACGTCGGCGATCGAGTGGCCCTTGAACTTCACCTCCAGCGTCTCGCGATTGTAGCGCGCGCCGTGGCACACGTCGCAGGTGACATAGACATCCGGAAGGAAGTGCATCTCGATCTTGAGCACGCCGTCGCCCTGGCACGCCTCGCACCGACCACCCTTGACGTTGAACGAGAAGCGGCCCGGCTTGTAGCCGCGCGCCTGCGCCTCGGGCAGCCCGGCGAACCAGTCGCGGATCTGGGTGAAGGCGCCGGTATAGGTCGCCGGGTTCGAGCGTGGGGTGCGGCCGATCGGCGACTGGTCGATGTCGATCACCTTGTCGAGATGCTCGAGCCCAGTGATCTTCTCATGCTTGCCCGCCAAAATGCGCGCACCGTTTAGCGACCGCGCGGCGGCGGCATAGAGGGTGTCGATGGTGAAGCTCGACTTGCCCGATCCCGACACGCCGGTGATGCAGGTGAAGGTGCCGAGCGGAATGCTGGCGGTCACGCCCTGCAGGTTATTGGCGGTCGCCTTGTGCACGGTCAGCTTCTTGCCCGACCCCTTGCGGCGCTTGGCCGGAACCGCGACCTCGCGCGTGCCGTTCAGATAATCGGCGGTGACGCTGGTCTTGGACTTGAGCAGTTGCTTGAGCGTCCCGTGCGCGACGATCTGGCCGCCATGCACACCCGCCCCCGGCCCCATGTCGATCACATAATCGGCGGTGCGGATCGCGTCCTCGTCATGCTCGACGACCAGCACGGTATTGCCCAGGTCGCGCAGCCGCCGCAGCGTCGCGAGCAGCATATCGTTGTCGCGCTGGTGAAGCCCGATCGACGGCTCGTCCAGCACGTACAAGACGCCCGACAGGCCGGAGCCGATCTGCGACGCCAAGCGAATCCGCTGGCTCTCGCCGCCCGACAGCGTGCCGCTGGTCCGGTCGAGATTCAGGTAATCGAGCCCGACATTGTTGAGGAAGCCCAGCCGCTCGACAATCTCTTTCAGGATCGGCTGCGCGATGGCGCGCTGCTGGTCGGTCAGATGCTCAGGGAGTCCGGTGAAGAAAGCGAGCGCATCGACCACCGACAAATGGGTCGCATAGCTGATGTCCTGCATGGCGATCTTCACCGCCAGCGCCTCGGGCTTCAGCCGCGCGCCGTGGCAGACTTCGCAGGGCTGCGAGGATTGGTAATTGGACAGCTCCTCGCGCATCCAGGCGCTCTCGGTCTGGAGCATCCGGCGGTTGAGATTGCCGATCACGCCCTCGAACGGCTTCTTCACGTCATAGGACTTCTTGCCATCGACGAAGGTCAGCGTGACCGCCTTGCCCTTGGTCCCATGCAGAATCGCGTCGCGGACCTTGTCTTCCAGATCCTTCCATGGCGTCTCCAGCGAGAAGCCGAACTCGCGCGCGAGACTGCCCAGCACCTGCATATAATAGGGGCTGGGCGGGTTGGACTTGGCCCAGGGCACGACCGCGCCCTTCTTGATCGACAGCTCGTGATTGGGGACGACGAGGTCTTCGTCGAAGATCAGCTTTTCGCCCAGCCCGTCACAGGCCGGGCACGCGCCCTGCGGCGCATTGAACGAGAACAGGCGCGGCTCGATCTCGGAAATGGTGAAGCCGCTGATCGGGCAGGCGAATTTCTCGGAGAAGACGATCCGGCCATCGGGCGCATTGTTGCCCAGCACGGCGGATTTGGGCGTCGCGGGCTCGACCGGATCGGCGGGGTCGACATAGGCCAGCCCGTCCGCCAGCTTCAGCGCGGTCTCGAAACTGTCGGCCAGGCGCGTGGCGATATCCTCGCGCACGACCAGGCGGTCGACCACGACCTCGATGTCGTGCTTGAATTTCTTGTCGAGCGCGGGTGCCTCGTCGATCTCATAGAGCTGGCCGTCGATGCGAACACGGGTGAAGCCCGCCTTCTGCCACTCGGCCATTTCCTTGCGATATTCGCCCTTGCGGCCCCGCACGACGGGGGCGAGCAGATAGAGCCGCGTGCCCTCAGGGAGCGTCATCACCCGGTCGACCATCTGGCTGACCGTCTGCGCCGCGATCGGCTCGCCGGTCGCGGGGCTGTAGGGAATGCCGACCCGCGCCCAGAGCAGGCGCATATAGTCGTAGATTTCGGTGACGGTCGCCACGGTCGAGCGCGGATTGCGGCTGGTCGTCTTCTGCTCGATCGAGATGGCGGGCGACAGCCCCTCGATATGGTCGACGTCCGGCTTCTGCATCATCTCCAGAAACTGGCGCGCATAGGCCGACAGCGACTCGACGTAACGCCGCTGCCCCTCGGCATAGATGGTGTCGAAGGCCAGCGAAGACTTGCCCGACCCCGACAGACCGGTGATGACCGTCAGCGTGTCACGGGGAATGTCGATATCGACATCCTTGAGATTATGCTCGCGCGCGCCGCGGACGGAAATCTTGGTCAGCATGAGGCAGGTTCTACTTCTGTTCCGGGAGGAATGCCAGAGGCGAGATAGGAAGCGGGACGGCTGGTTTCGAGAGGGGCGGGCTTGCGGGAACGCGAAAGTCCGGCGCATGATCCCTTCCGATCGCCGTTCGAGGGGGAGTAGTTTCCAACGTGTCGAAGACCTTGCACCTGACCGCCCTGTTGCTGCTGGCCAGCAGCGCCGCCACTCCCGCCTTCGCGCAAAAGGCCGAGAAGACCGAAACCAAGACCACTACCGAGACCAAGGACGACGACAACAAGCGCCCGCCGCTGCCCGCCGACAAGACGATCAGCCAGAGCGCGCGGATCGGCGGCCGGGTCGTCAATTACAAGGCGACGGTGGGCAAGATCGCGGTGCGCGACGACAAGGGCAAGGAAATCGGGCAGGTCGTCTATACCGCCTATACCGTGCCCGGCGGCGACGCACGGCGGCCCGTCACCTTCGCGTTTAATGGCGGGCCTGGCGCGGCCTCGGTCTATCTGAACATGGGCGCAGTCGGCCCCAAGCGCGTGCCGTTCGGTGCGCAGGGCGACACCCCCTCCGACGCGCCGGTGACGACCGACAACCCGAACAGCTGGCTGGACTTCACCGACCTGGTGTTCATCGACCCCATCGGCACCGGCTTCAGCCGCAGCCTGGTCGATGAGGCGGAGACGAAAAAGGCCTTCTACGCCAACGACCCGGACATCAAATATCTGTCCAAGGTCGTCTATGACTGGCTGGTCAAGGAAGGGCGGTTGCGCTCGCCCAAATACATTATGGGCGAAAGCTATGGTGGCTACCGCGCGCCGCGCATCGCCTATGAGCTCCAGTCGCAGATCGGCGTCGGGGTCAATGGGCTGGTGATGGTGTCGCCCTATCTCGACCCCGCCTCGGGCGACGATGCCACCGCGCTGTCGCCCTTGCCGTGGATGATCGACCTGCCCTCGATGGCCGCCGCGCAGCTGGAGCGGCAGGGCAAGCTGACCCCGGAAGCGATGGCGGGGGTCGAGGCCTATGCGCGCGGCGATTACCTGCGCGACCTGATGCGCGGGCGCTCGGACACGCAAGCCGTCGACAGGATGGTCAGCCGTGTGACCGAGCTGACCGGGCTGGACCCGGCGCTGGTCCGCAGGCTGGGCGGCCGGATCGATACCCGCACCTATCTGCGCGAAATCCACCGCAACGATGCGACGATCGGCAGCATCTATGACTCGAACGTCACCGCCTTCGACCCCTTCCCCTGGTCGTCGCAGCAGCGGTCGAACGATCCGCTGCTCGACTCGCTGATCGCGCCCACGACCAGCGCGATGGTCGATTTCGTGACGCGCGAAGTGGGATGGAAGACCGACGCCCGCTATCATGCGCTGTCCTATGAGGTGAACAGCGCCTGGGATCGCGGCAAGCCCGACGACACCCCCGTCACCGACCTGCGCAAGGCGATCGCCAACGATCCCAAGATGAAGGTGATGATCGTGCATGGCTGGGACGACCTGTCCTGCCCCTATTTCGCCTCGCGGCTGATCGTCGACCAGATGCCGAGTTACGGGGTGGCGCAGCGGGTGCATCTGAACGTCTATCCGGGCGGGCACATGTTCTACAGCCGCACCGACAGCGGCGCGGCGTTCCGGCGCGATGCGATGGCGATGTACGGGGGGTAAGCGCAACGGAGCGCCACACCGGCTGGTGCGGCGCTCCAACGCGCGCTACACGCCGAACCGTATACGAAACGGAGCATATGGCATGGCAGGAATGATCGGCGGATCGACGGCGGAGCGCGAGCTGGCGAGCCTGTCGCCCTGGGCCAATCCGGCACCGGTCATCAGCGCGCAGGAACGGGCACAGCGGCTGACCCGCGCCCGCGCGCTGATGGGCCAGATGGGCGCCGACGCGCTGCTGATCGGGGCGGGCGCGTCCTTGCGCTACTTCACTGGCGTCGCCTGGGGCGCGACCGAGCGGCTGGTGGCGATGCTGCTGCCGATCGCGGGCGAGCCCGTGTTCATCTGCCCCGGTTTCGAGCTGGGTTCGTTCGAGGCGAGCCTGTCCATCCCCGCCACCGACATCCGACTGTGGGAAGAGGATGAAAGCCCCGCCGCGCTGGTCGCCGACGCACTGAAGGCGGCGGGTGCCAGAACGCTCGCGATCGACCCCGCCATGGCCTTCCTGTTCGTGGAGCGTATCCGCGCCGCCGCGCCGGGCGTGGCACTGGTCGATGCCGGGCCGGTCGTCGATGGCTGCCGCCAGATCAAGTCGCCCGCCGAGATCGCGCTGATGCAACAGGCGATGGATATCACGCTGGAGGTCCAACGCCGCGCCGCCCGCATCCTGCACGAAGGCATCCGCGCCTCCGAAGTGATCCGTTTCATCGATGCGGCCCACCGCGCGCTGGGCGCATCGACCGGCAATTATTTCTGCGCGGTGCAGTTCGGCCGCTCGACCGCCTTCCCGCATGGCCTGCCCCAGGACGATGTGCTGCGTGACGGCGACGTGGTGCTGGTCGATACCGGCACGCTGATCGACGGCTATCACAGCGACATCACCCGCACCTATGCGCTCGGCGAAGTCGGCGACGAGGTCCGCCGCATCTGGGACATCGAGAAGGAAGCACAGGCCGCCGCCTTCGCCGCCGTCCGGCCGGGCGCGCCCTGCGAGGTGGTCGATGACGCCGCGCGGGCGGTACTGGAACGCGCGGGCCTCGGCCCCGATTACCGCCTGCCCGGCCTGCCGCACCGCACCGGGCACGGCATCGGCCTGTCGATCCACGAGCCCGCCTATCTGGTACGCGGCGACAAGACCCCGCTGACGCCGGGCATGTGCTTTTCCAACGAGCCGATGATCGTCGTGCCGGAGCGCTTTGGCGTGCGGCTGGAGGATCATTTCTATGTGACCGAAACGGGCGCTGCCTGGTTCACCCAGCCGCAGCCCGCCATCGACGATCTGGGGTGAAGCATCGCCCCGGTGAAAGCCGGGGCAGGTTCGCGCGAAGTCGCGACGACGCGAAGCATTGAGGTTCGCGCAGAGGCGCAGAAGACGCAGAGAAGTCGTGCCCGCCGCGCGAGCGGCCTTTCTAGCTCGGCGGATCGAGAATGTCGTTCGCTGCCTTAGGCGATGTCTCTCCGCGCCCTCCGCGCCTCTGCGCGAACAAACATCTTCGCGTCATCGTGGCTTCGCGTGAAAAATGAATCACACCACGGTGAACCCCGCCCAGAACGGGTCCTCGCGGTCGATCCAGATCGTGTTGTAGCCCGTCGCGATCGCCGAGCCCTGGATCGAGGGCACGATCGCCGCCTGGCCGCCCAGCTCCGTTTCGGCCTCGACCCGGCCGATGAAGCGGCTGCGGATATAGCTTTCGTGCACGAAGCGGTCGCCGACGCTCAAGCGCCCCTTCGCCGCCAGATGCGCCAACCGCGCCGAGGTGCCGGTGCCGCATGGGGAACGGTCGATCGCGCGCTCGCCATAGAAGACCGCGTTGCGCCCGTCCGCATCCTCCGCCGAGGGCTTGTCGGCCCAGAGCACATGGCTGACGCCCCGGATCGAGGGTTCGAGCGGATGAACCGGCTCGAACTTTTCGCGCACCAGTTCGCGGATCGTGCGGCTGAGTTCGACCAGCTTCGACGCGCCCAGATCGTCGAGGCCAGTATAAGCCCCCTGCGGCTCGATGATCGCATAGTAATTGCCACCATAAGCGACATCCAGCGTCAGCGGGCCGAAGCCCGGCACGTCGATCTGGATGCCTTCGGCCGCCAGATAGGCGGGCACGTTGCGGATGCGGACCGCCGTGACCTTGGCGCCTTCCTTCTCACATTCGATATGGATGGTGCCCGCGGGCACCTCGACCTTCAGCTTGCCGGGTTCGCGCGGGGTGATGAGGCCGTTTTCCAAGCCGAAGGTGATCATCCCGATCGTGCCATGCCCGCACATGGGCAGGCAGCCGCTCGTCTCGATGAACAGGATCGCGGCGTCGCTGTCCGGTTCGCAGGGCGGATAGAGGAAACCGCCCGACATCATGTCATGCCCGCGCGGCTCGAAGCACAGGCCGGTGCGGATCCAGTCGAACCGATCGAGGAAATCCAGCCGCCGCTCGGCCATGCTGGACCCGCGCAGCAGCGGCGCACCGCCCGCCACCAGCCGGACGGGATTGCCCGCCGTGTGGCCGTCGATGCAGAAAAAGGTATGGCGGATCGTGGGTGACGTCATCGAGATTCCCTTGCTGTAAAATCCGTATACGATATTACGAGGCTCATGCCCAAGCCGGAAAATCACGCCAGCCCGTCGGATCGTCGCAGCGCCATTGTCGTGGGGGGCGGCGTCATCGGCACGACGACCGCGCTTGTCCTGCAACGCGCGGGTTGGACCGTCACGCTGATCGAGGCCGAGGACACCCCGCGCGCCGCCTCCTGGGGCAATGCGGGCCATATCGCCACCGAACAGGCCGAGCCGATCGCCTCGCCCACGATGGTGCGCGGCTTTGCCAAGCGGCTGTTCTTTCGTGGCGGGGCGCTGGCCTTGCCCCCGCGCGAGATCGCGACCTGGCTGCCCTTCTCGCTCCGCCTGCTCAAAGCCGCCCGCCCCGCCCGCTACGAGCGGGCGCATGAGGCATTGGCGGGACTGCTCGCCCAGGCCATGCCCGCGTGGCAGCGGCACGTCGCAGCCTTGGGCGCGCCCGATCTGCTGCGTCCCGACGGCCACATCGTGCTGTGGGAAACGGCCGAGAGCGCCGCGCGCGGGCTGGCGAACTGGCAGGCTGCCGATACCGGCACCGCGCGCTTCCACCCGCTGACCGAAGTAGAACTGGACGACTGGCGGACCCGCGTCCGCAGCCCCATCGCGGGCGGCATCCGCTTCGAGGGCAGCGGCCAGATCGCCGACCCGACGCGACTGGCGGAAACGACGACGGCGCGTTTTCTGGCAGACGGCGGCACCCGCATCGTCGCGCGGGTCGAGGCGGTCGGCGACGGAGAGGTCCGCCTGACCGACGACCGCCGCCTGACCGCCGACCAGATCGTCGTGACGGCGGGCGTGGCGAGCGCGGCGCTGCTCCGCCCCTTCGGCCTGAAGGCCCCGATCATCGCCGAGCGCGGCTATCACCTTCAAACCGGGCCGGAGGTCGACTGGCCCGCCGACCTGCCGCCGGTGGTGTTCGAGGACCGCTCGATGATCGTCACCCGCTTCGCGGGGGGCCTGCGCGCCGCCAGCATCGTCGAGTTCGCCCGCGCCGAGGCCAGACCCGACCCCGCCAAATGGAACCGCCTGCGCCACCACATCGCCGCGCTGGGCCTGCCCATCGGGAAGGACGCCGAACCCTGGATGGGCGCGCGGCCGACCCTGCCCGACTATCTGCCCGCGATCGGGCGAGTGCCGGGGACGCGCGGTGTGTCCTATGCGTTCGGACACAACCATCTGGGCCTGACGCTCGCACCGATTACGGGGGAGTTGGTGGCGGGGATGCTGCATGGAGGCGAGACGGCGGTGCCGATGACGCCGTTCGGCTTGGCCCGGTTTGGATGACCGTTAGCCCTTCCCATCCTTCAAAAGGATGGCCGGAATTGGGTGGTTAGCGGACGTTCACGGCCCCGTAAAAGGTACTACCCTTGTTCGGAGCAGAACGGAGTTGATGGATGCCAATCCGCCACCCGTCTTCAACCGACATTGTGGGGGCGTCGCTATCCCAAATCGAAGCGGACACGCCAATCGTGAACTCTTGAGTTAGCCGCAACATGACCTTTTCAGCGGCTTTCTCTTTCGTCGCTGCATAAGCATGGCGCGTCGTGAAGAAACCTCGAACGTCGTCTGGATGTCGAGGGTCGCGACCATGAATCATGAAACGATAGAACGGCATCTGTGCGACTGTCGGTGACTTGGCGAACGTCTGCAAGTGGGCGATTGTGTTGAAAAGGTCGGCCTTGCAGTAGTGTCGGTGGTCTGATTCAATCTTCACGAGGTGGGCGGAGACGGGCCGATGATGGGCGAGCGGACGGTAGCGCAGGAAGCGCTGTTCTACAGCTTCAGTCTGGAGCGGCATGTTCCTGCGGACCACATGCTGCGTTCGATCGACCGGTTCGTGGACCTGTCGAGCATCCGCGAACATCTGAAGCCGTTCTACAGCGAGATGGGGCGGCCATCGATCGACCCCGAGCTGATGATCCGCATGCTCATCATCGGCTACTGCATGGGGATCCGTTCCGAGCGCCGGTTGTGCGACGAGGTGCATCTGAACCTGGCCTATCGCTGGTTCTGCCGGCTCGGGCTGGAGGGCGACGTGCCCGACCATTCTACCTTCTCGAAGAACCGCCATGGCCGTTTCCGCGACAGCGACCTGCTGCGCCGGCTGTTCGAAACGACGGTCGAACGCTGCATAGCCGAGGGGCTGGTCGGTGGCGAAGGCTTCGCTGTCGATGCCAGCCTCATCCGGGCCGATGCCAATCGTCAGACTGGCGGCCCGGGTAGCGAGGGCCTGCCGCCCGACGCCGACAATCGTGCTGTTCGCGAGTATCTTGCCGTCCTCGACGATGCCGCATTCGGGGCGGCCACGCCGGTCGTGCCAAAGTTTCTGGCGCCGGCGGATCCGGCGTCGCGCTGGACCTGCGCGCATGGCGGGCAGGCCTATTATGCCTACTCGACCAACTACCTCATCGATCTCGACCATGCCGTCATCATGGACGTGGAGGCAAGCACCGCGATCCGGCAGGCCGAGGTGACCGCCTGCAAACGGATGATCGAGCGCGTGCAGGACCGCTTCGGCGTCTGGCCAGAGCGGCTGGCGGCGGACACCGGTTATGGTTCGGCCGAGATGCTGGCGTGGCTCGTCCACGAGCGCGACATCCACCCGCACATCCCCGTGTTCGATAAGTCGGGCCGTCGCGACGGCACCTTCGCGCGGGCAGACTTCCGCTATGACCTGGGCGACGACAGCTATGTCTGCCCTGCCGGCAACCGCCTGCGTCCGCGCAACCGCAACTTCACGCAGTCCCGCGGCGATGTGGGCCAAGACGGCTTCATCCGCTATCGCGCCCGGCAGCAGGACTGCGCCGGCTGCGCCCTGCGGCAACGCTGCACGCCCAACATGCCGGCCCGCAAGGTCACGCGCTCCATCCACGAAGGCGCTCGCGACATGGCCCGCGATATTGCCACCACGGACGCGTATGTGACGTCCCGTCGCCAGCGGAAGAAGGTCGAGATGCTGTTTGCGCACCTCAAACGCATCCTGAAGCTGGATCGATTGCGCCTGCGAGGTCCCAATGGCGCAAAAGACGAGTTCCTCCTCGCTGCCACCGCCCAGAACCTCCGCAAAATGGCCAAGCTGATCCCGATGCCGACGCAGATGGCACCCGCCTGAGGCGTCGCGCGCGCCCGGCTCTGTTTAAAACTACGGGCCTGCCCGCTGCCGACCCCGACTTTTTCAACACAATCGGGCGGAAGCCGCCATATCACCATGCCGCGCTCCAATAGCTCCCCCCTCGACAATACCCACCCATTCGCTATCGGTTAACCACAGCGTATCGGGGGAGCAGCGACCGGGTCCGTGCAGATCAAGCGGCTTCGCATTTCGGGTTTCAAGAGCTTCGTCGATCCGGCCGATCTGGTCATCGAACCGGGGCTGACCGGCGTTGTCGGGCCGAATGGCTGTGGCAAGTCGAACCTGCTCGAAGCGCTGCGCTGGACGATGGGCGAGAATAGCGCGCGGTCGATGCGCGGCGCCGGCATGGAAGACGTGATCTTCGCGGGCACCGCCACCCGCCCGCCACGCGATTTCGCCGAGGTCACGATCCTGGCCGAACGCGAGGGTGAGGAGACCGAGATCGTCCGCCGGATCGAGCGGGGCGCGGGCTCGGCCTACCGGATCGACGGGCGCGACGTGCGCGCCAAGGACGTGGCCCTCCTCTTCGCCGATGCCGCGACCGGCGCGCACTCTCCCGCCCTGGTCAGCCAGAACCGGATCGGCGCGGTCATCGCCGCCAAGCCCGCCGAGCGTCGCGCGATGCTGGAGGAGGCAGCCGGGATCGCGGGCCTGCATGTCCGCCGCCGCGATGCCGAGACCAGGCTGCGCGCGACCGAGACGAACCTGACCCGGCTTGACGAAGCGATCGCCGACCAGGATGCGCGCATCGCCACGCTGCGGCGACAGGCGCGGGCGGCGGAGCGCTACCGCTTGATTTCCGAGCAAATCCGCGTGGCCGAGGCGCGGATGATCTTCGCCCGCTGGCGCGACGCGGCCGACGCAGCGGGCGCGGCCAAGATCGAGGCCGAGGCCGCCGAGCGCCGCGTCACCGAAACCACCGCCGCCGAACGCGAAGCCGCCGCCGCGCAGGAACAGGCGGTGGCCCGCGCCGCGCGGACCCGCGCCGCCTCGCTCGCCGCGCGCGATACGCTGAGCGAGGCGGGCCATGCCCTGTCGCGCACCCGCGACCGCCGCCACGGACTGCAGCGGCGGATCGAGGAACTGGCCGCCGCGCGCACCCGGATCGATGAGGACCGCGCGCGCGAGGATGCGCTGGCGCATGACGCGGCGGCGGCGATCCGGCGGCTGGCCGAGGAGCGCGAGGATCTGGAGGCGCGCATCGCCCATGCGGTGCAGGCGATGCCCCGGCTCGACGCCCTGCTGGCCGAGGCGGAGACGAAGAACCGCAACGCCGAAGTGGCACTTGCTCGTGCGCTGTCGGCCCAGGCTGCGGAAGCCGCCGAGCGCCGCATCGCCGAGGCCGCGCTGACCGCCGCCCGTGCCCGTCATGCCCGCGCCGAACGCGATGCTCGCGCCGTCGCCTCGGCGATCGAGGCCTTGCCCGACATGGCTGAACAGGAGGCCGCGCGCGAAGAAGCCATCGCAACGCAGGCCGCCGCCAGGGTCGATGCCGACAAGGCGCGCGCGGCGTTGGGCTGGGCCGAGGAAAGCGAGTTGACCGCCGCCGCCGAACGCGATTCGGCCGAGGCGGCGCGCGCCCGCGCCATCGCCTCGCTGGCCGCGCTGGAGGCCGAGGCGGCGACGCTGACCCGCGCGACCGCGAGCAAGGGCGGCGACCGGCTGCTCGACGAAGTGCAGGCCGAACCGGGATTCGAGCGTGCTCTGGCCGCCGCCCTGGGCGACGAACTGGAGACGCCCTTGGTAGACTGGCATGGCTCTCCGATCGGCGACGACGACCCCGCCGCGCCGGTCGGCACGTTGCGGCTGGGCGAGCGGATCAAGGCGCCGCCGACGCTCGCCCGGCGGCTGTCGCAGATCTTTCTGGTCGAGGCGGATTCGGGCCAGCATCTCAGCGTCGGGCAGCGGCTGGTGACGCGCGAGGGGCGGCTGCGGCGCTGGGACGGCTATATCGGCGAGGGCGGCGGCGCGGCGGCGGCCGAGCGGATGGAGCGGCGCAACCGCCTCGCCGCGCTGGAAGCAGAACGCCCGGCAGCCGAGGCGGCGGTCCGGACGACGACCGAGGCGCGCGCCGCGATCGACGACCGGATCGCCCGTGCCCGCGCCGCCGCCGCCAGCGCGCGCAACCTCCATGCCACCGCCGAGGCGGCTCTGCGCGATGCCCAGCGCGCCGAGGACCGGGCGCAGGCGGTGATCGAGCGGCTTTCCGCGCAGCGCACCGACCTGGCCACCCGCGCCGAGCGGATCGCCGCCGAGATGGACGAGGCGCTGGCCGAATGCGACCGCGCCCAGGCGACGCTGGCCGGACTGCCCGACGGCACGGCCAGCGCGGCGGAAACGGCGCGGCTCCAGCAGGAGACGCAACTGGCGCGCTCGGCGGTGGCGCTGGCGCGATCGGAGCGGACGACGCTGGAGCGCAGCCTGACCCAGACCCGCGACCGCCTGTCCGCCGCGATCGCGGAGGCGCAGGGCTGGGATCAGCGCGCAGGGCAAGCGGCGGGCCGGATCGCCGAGATGGACGACCGCGCCGCGACGCTCGATCGTGACGCCGCCGCGCTTGCCGACCAGCCGACGTTACTGGCCGACGAGATCGCCAAACTCGCCGCCGCGCATGACGCCGCCAAGGCCGAGGCGGAACGCACCCAGATCGAGGAGGCCGACGCCGAACGCGCGCTGCGCGCCATCGAGGCGGCCCATGCCGAAACCCATGCGCTGCTCTCGGCGGCGCGCGAGGCCCGCGCGGGGGCGCTGGCGCGGGTCGAAAATCACGAACTCCGCCGGGTCGAGCTGGGCCGCGTGTCGGGCGAACGCTTCGCCTGCCCCGCGCCGGTGCTCCCCGAGAAGCTGGCCTTCGACAGCGCCAGCGTCGGCTCGCCCCAGGCCGAGGCTGCCGCGCATGACAAGCTGTCCGCCGACCGCGAACGCATCGGCCCGGTCAATCTGGTCGCCGAACAGGAACTGGCCGAACTGGAAGCGAGTGGCGCGGCCAGCGCCGCCGAGCGCGAGGATCTGGTCCAGGCGGTCGCGCGGCTGCGCAGCTCGATCGGGCTGCTCAACCGCGAGGGGCGGCAGCGGCTGCTGGAAGCGTTCGAGGCGGTGAACGGGCATTTCCAGGCGCTGTTCGCGACGCTGTTCGACGGCGGCTCGGCGCATCTGGCGCTGATCGATTCGGACGATCCGCTGGAGGCGGGCCTCGAAATCATGGCGCAACCGCCGGGCAAGCGGCTCCAGTCGCTGACGCTGTTGTCTGGAGGCGAACAGGCGCTGACCGCGGTGGCGCTGATCTTCGGGTTGTTCCTGACCAACCCGGCGCCGATCTGCGTGCTGGACGAGGTCGACGCGCCGCTGGACGACGCCAATATCGACCGGTTCTGCGGGCTGCTCGACCGGATGACGCGCGAGACGGATACGCGCTATCTGATCGTCACCCATAACGCCGTGACGATGAGCCGGATGCACCGGCTGTTCGGTGTGACGATGATCGAACGCGGCGTCAGTCGGCTGGTATCGGTGGACTTGCAGGCGGCCGAGACGCTGCTGGCGGCGGAGTGAGACCGATCCTCCCCGGCACGGGGAGGGGATCGCCACGAGGGATGCACCATGTGGAAGCCCCCTCGGTCAGCGCTCCTGCGCCGCACCTCCCCGTACCGGGGAGGATGAATTAATCCACCGCTCACGGCAGCAGGAACGTCCCCTCGATCACCGTCACGCATCCGCCGCACAGGATCACGCGGTCGCCGTCCAGCCGACAGGTCAACCGCCCGCCGCGCGCACTCGCCTGCTCCGCCACGAAGGAATCGCGGCCCAGCTTCTGCGTCCAATATGGCGTCAGCACCGCATGTGCCGCGCCCGTCACCGGGTCCTCATCGATGGCAAAAGCGGGCACGAAGACGCGACTGACCACATCGGCCTCCCCCGCCCCGCCCCGCGCGGTCAGAATGACGACATAGCGCCCGGCCTTGGCCAGCGCGGCGAAGTCGGGCGTGCAGGCGCGCACTGTCTGCGCGGCATCCACGACGACCACCGCATAGCCCGCCGGATGGCGCAGCGTTTCCACCACGCCGTCCACGCCCAGCGCCTCGACTATTCCCGGCAGCGCTTCGGGCGATGGCGTGCGTTTGGGCAAGGACATGCTGTAACCCAGCCCGTCGCGCGCCACCTCCAGCACCCCGGCATGACGCGTCGCGAACCGAACCCGCTGACGCATGGTGTCGGACGACAGCACGACATGCCCGCTTGCCAGCGTGGCGTGGCCGCACATTTCCACCTCGTCACCAGGCGTGAACCAACGCAGCTCGAAATCCGCCCCCGCGCCGTCCAGCGGAACGAGAAAGGCGGTTTCCGACAGGTTGTTCTCCTGCGCGATGGCGAGCAGCGTGGCATCGTCCAACCACGACGCCAGCATCATCACCGCCGCCGGATTTCCCGTGAATGCCGCATCGGCAAAAGCGTCGACCTGGGTGAAGGGAATGCGCATCAATATCCCACGCGCTTGCCGAACCAGTGCGGAGTCACGTCCGCCTCGACCAGCGGGTTGTCGGTGTCGACATGGCCTTCGGGATCCAGATGGATCAGCACCTCGACCTTGGGGAAGGCGCGGCGCAGCGCACGCTCGACCCCCTCGACCACGTCATGCGCGGCGGCCACCGTCATGTCGCGGTCGACCTCCATATGGAATTGCGCAAAGTCGTGGCTGCCCGAACGGCGCGTGCGGAAATCATGAATGCCCTTCAGCCCCGGCTGGCGTGCAGCGACATCCAAAAATGCGGCACGCTGGTCGTCGGACCATTCCTTGTCCATCAACTGGTCGATCGCGGTCGAGGACGCCTGGAACGCGCCCCAGGCGAGCCACAGCGCGATGGCGATGCCGAAGATCGGGTCCGCGCCGTGCCAGCCGAAATACTGGTCCAGCACCATCGCGACGATCACCGATCCGTTGAGCAGCACGTCCGACTGGTAATGGACGTTATCCGCCAGGATCGCGACCGATCCGGTGCGTCGGATGACGCTGCGCTGATAGGCGAGCAGGACCATGGTCGCGAGGATGGCGACGACCGACACGCCGATGCCGAACTCCGCATCCGATGTCGCATTGTCCGCCCCCAGCGCCATGACCGCGCGCCAGGCGATTCCCGCCGCCGAGGCGGTGATGAGCGCGACCTGAAACAGCGCCGCCAGCGCCTCCGCCTTGCCATGGCCGAAACGATGGTCATGGTCCGCCGGAGTGGCCGCCAGCCGGACGCCGTACAGCGTCACCAAGCTGGCGAGCAGGTCAAGCGCGGTGTCGGCGAGCGACCCCAGCATCGCGACCGATCCCGTCCGCCAGGCGGCAAAGCCCTTCAACGCCAGCAGGAACAGCGCCATCGCGACGCTGGCCAGCGCCGCCTTGGTGGCGAGCGGAATGACCTTCTTGCGTTCGTCCTGGGTCACGGGAACAGCAGTCCCTCGTCCCAACCGCCCTCGCCGGTGCGGATGAAGACACGCCGCTCATGCAGGCGGTGTTCGCGATCCAGCCAGAATTCGATCCGCTGCGGCGTCACGCGGTATCCGCCCCAATGCGGCGGACGCGGCACTTCGCCGCCCTCGAACCGGGCGCGCACCTCTTCGAACCGCGCCTCGAACGTCTCACGCCGGCCTAGCGGGCGAGACTGGTCCGACGCCCAGGCACCCAGTTGCGAATCCCGGTGCCGGCTGGCGAAATAGGCGTCCGACTCGGCGTCGGTGACGCGGGACACCGGTCCCTCGATCCGGATTTGCCGACGCAGCGACTTCCAGTGAAACAGGAGCGCGGCCTTGCTGCCCTCGCCAAGGTCTTGCGCCTTGCGACTCTCGCGATTGGTGTAGAACACGAATCCGCGGGCATCATGCCCCTTCAACAGGACCATGCGGACCGAGGGCTGTCCGGTCGCATCGACCGTCGCCAGCGCCATCGCGTTGGAATCGTTGATTTCGCTCTGACGCGCTTCGGCAAACCAGGTGTCGAACAGGGCAAAGGGATCGTCGGCCATGCGCGCGTCCATACGCCTGTAGGATCGGAAAACCAATGTTGGGAACGGAAACGCTGAGTCCGTCATTGGACCATCGACGCAACGGAGAAATGTCGAATGCCCGCACGCGCTTACTGGCAGGGTCAGATACGCCTCGCGCTGGTGTCGATTCCGGTTGAGCTCTACCCCGCCACCAAGAGCGGCGCGACCATCCAGTTCAAGCAGATCCACGAACCCAGCGGCAAGCCGATCCATTACGAAAAGGTGGTCAACGACATCGGCCCGGTCGATACCGACGAGATCGTAAAGGGCTACCAGGTTGCCAAGGGCGATTATGTCCTGCTCGACCAGGACGAGATCGACGCGGTCAAGCTGGAGTCGAAAAAGACGCTGGAGCTGACCCGCTTCGTCGACGCCAGCGAGATCAACGTCCTCTATTATGAACGCCCCTATTTCGTCGTCCCCGCCGACGACCTGGCCGAGGAAGCCTTTATCGTCCTGCGCGAGGCATTGAAGCGGACGGGCAAGGTCGGGCTGGGCCAGCTGGCGCTAAGGGGCCGCGAATATATCGTCTCGCTTCGGCCCTGCGGGCGTGGGCTGATCCTGGAGACGCTGCGCTACGCCGATGAGGTGAACAAGGCGCAAGGGTATTTCAGCGACATCGGCGATGCCAAGCCCGATGCCGAATTGCTCGATCTGGCCGAGGCGCTGATCGAGAAGAAGTCCGGTCCCTTCGACCCCAAGCAGTTCCACGATCATTATGTCGAGGCGCTGCACCGCCTGATCGAGCGCAAGCGCAAGGCCAAGGGCAAGAAGATCATCGAGGAGGAGGATGACGCGCCGTCCAAGTCGGGCGGCAATGTCGCCGACCTGATGGCCGCGCTGAAACAGTCGATGGAGACCGGCGAAACGCGCAGCCGTTCGCGCAAGGCTCCGGTTAAGGCTGCTCGCAAAACGCCCGCGAAGAAGACCACCCGTAAAGCCCCGGCGCGCAAACATGGCTGACCCGCTCGAACGCTATAACGCCAAGCGCGACTTCACCCGCACCGCCGAGCCGGCGGGCACGCTCGAGCCCGGCCAGGGCAACAGCTTCATGGTGCAGAAGCATGACGCCACCCGGCTGCACTGGGATTTCCGGCTGGAAGTGGACGGCGTGCTCAAAAGCTGGGCCGTCACGCGCGGGCCGAGCCTGGACCCCGACGAAAAGCGGCTGGCGGTACGGACCGAGGATCATCCGCTGTCCTATGCGACGTTCGAGGGGACCATTCCGGCGGGCGAATATGGCGGCGGGACGGTGATGCTGTGGGATCGCGGCACCTGGTCGCCGGTCGCGGGCAAGAGCGCCAAAGACCTTGAGGACGGGCATCTCCATTTCATTCTGGATGGCGAGCGGATGAAGGGCGAATGGCTGCTCGTCCGCATGAAACCCAGGGGCAAGGAGAAGCGCGAGAACTGGCTGCTCCGCAAGGTCGCGGATGCCCATGCCGGGGGCACCGACACGCTGACCGATCAGGCGCTGACCAGCGTCGCGACCGGGCGGACCATGGCGCAGATCGCGGAGGGGAAGCCGGCGAAGAAGGCGCCCGCCAAAAAGGCGAAGGCGGCACCGCGCAAGGCAAAGGCGGCGAAGGGCGCGCTACCAGAGTTTCGCCCCCCGGCGCTGTGCACTTTGGTCGATCAGGTGCCCGCGGGAAATGGCTGGCTGCACGAGATCAAATATGACGGCTATCGCGCGCTGATCGCGGTCGGCGGCGGCAAGGCGCAGGTCTTCACCCGCAGCGGGCTGGACTGGAGCGAGAAATTCCCCGGCATTGTCGCGGCGGCCGCCGAACTGCCCGTCACCGCCGCGCTGATCGACGGCGAGATCGTCGCATTCAAGGATGGGCGACCCGACTTTTCGACCCTGAAGGACGCGATCGGCAGTGATCGGCCGATGAGCCTGTTCGCCTTCGACCTGCTATCGCTCGACGGCGAAGACCTGACCGACCTGCCGCTGGTCCAGCGCAAGGAGCGACTGCGCGCAATCATCCCCAAGGGCGACGAGACGATCCAGTTCGCCGAGCATATCACTGGGTCGGGTGAGGCGCTGTTCGACAAGCTATGCGCCGAGGGGCTCGAAGGCGTCGTCTCCAAGCGCGCCGACAGCCGCTATCCGTCAGCGCGCAGTCGCGACTGGTTGAAGATCAAATGCCTGAGGCGGCAGGAATTCGTGATCGTCGGCTGGCTCCCCTCCGACAAGGCGCGGCGTGGGTTAAAGTCGCTGCTGCTGGGCGTGAATCGCGACGGCAAGCTGGCCTATGTCGGCAAGGTCGGCACCGGCTTCACCCAAGACCGCATGGCCGAGCTACGGCAGCTCCTCGACGCCCGCGCACGCAAGACCGCACCCGTCGAGGCGCCGCGCGCGATGGTACGCGGCGCGCACTGGGTGCGCCCCGATCTGGTCGCCGAAATCGCCTTTACCGAGACGACGCCCGACGGCCTGCTCCGCCATCCCAGCTTCATCGGCCTGCGCGAGGACAAACCCGCCGAGCAGGTGGTCGAGGAACGCCCTGCCCCCGCGCCCCCCGCCAAGGGCAGCGACGTCGCCATCTCCCATCCCGAGCGGGTGATCTTCCCCGACAGCACGCTGACCAAGGGCGATCTGGCCGATTATGTCGCGACGGTCGCCCCGCTGATGCTGCCCTGGGTCGCGCACCGGCCGGTCAGTCTGGTCCGCTGTCCGCAGGGTCGGGCGCGGGCGTGCTTCTTCCAGAAGCATGACGCGGGCAGCTTCGGGCCGCATGTCCACTCCGTGCCCATCAAGGAAAAGGACGGCGGCACCGAGCCCTATCTCTATGTCGAGGATGCCGACGGCCTGCGCGCCTGTATCCAGATGGGGTCGATCGAGTTCCACGGCTGGGGTTCGTCCATCGCAACGTTGGAACAGCCAGACCGGATGATCTTCGACCTCGATCCCGACCCGTCAGTGACCTTCGACGATGTGAAGCGCGTCGCCGTCCATATCCATGACCAGCTCGCCGAACTGGGGCTCACCAGCTTCGCGATGCTGTCGGGGGGCAAGGGCGTGCATGTCGTCGTGCCGCTGACCCCGGATGCGGCATGGCCCGCCGTGTCGAATTTCGCCGAACGCTTCGCCAAGGCACTGGCACAAGGCGATTCCGACCGCTTCGTCGCGGTGGCGACCAAGGCCAAGCGCAAGGGCCGCATCTTCGTCGACTGGCTGCGCAACCAGCGCGGTGCGACCGCCGTCATGCCCTATTCGGCGCGCGCGCGGGCGGGTGCGCCGGTCGCGGCCCCGGTGGCATGGCGCGAGCTGGACGGGATCGACACGGCGGCGCGCTGGACGATCCGCGACGGCGACGAACTGGTCGCGCGCGCGGGCAGCGCCGCCTTGCGCGGTTGGGGCGTTGCCGACCAAATCCTGCCCGACCTGTAATCGCCTGTTGCAACCTGGGGCCGATGCGGCGATTTTCCGCCGCGATGGACCCCTCCGAGGACAGCCCCGCACAGGCCGCCGCCTGGATCGACGCCTATCGCGACGCCGCCGCCGGGGCGGACGTGCTGGCGGGATCGCATGATCCGGCGGCCTGGGCCGCGATGCTGGAGGAGCTGGCCGCCGTCGCCAGCAACCTGGCCCATGCGCGCGAGCGGGTGCAGCGCCATGCGGCGGACATCGGCACTGGCTTTCGCATCATCGGCGAAACCGACGAGCGGCCCTGGCCCGTATCCCCCGTCCCGCTGCTGATCGACACTGCCGAATGGGCGGGGATCGAGGCGGGCGTGATCCAGCGCGCCGCGCTGCTCGAAACGATCCTGGCCGATCTCTACGGCCCCGGCGATCTGGTCGCGCAGGGGCATGTTCCCGCCGCCTTGGCGACCGGCAGCCCCTATTTCCTGCGCCCCATGGTCGGGGTGACGCCGCCGGGCGGCCATCATTTGAGCTTCGTCGCCTTCGATCTTGCCCGCGGGCCGAACGGCGAGTGGCGGGTGCTGGCCGACCACCTGCGCAACCCGGCGGGCGCGGGCTATGCGCTGGAGAACAGGCTGGCGGTCAGTCGGACGCTGGGCGGCCTGCAAAATCGGTTGAACGTGCAGCGGCACGCGCCCTTCTTCGCCGCCTTTCGCGCCGGACTCGCCGCCCAGTGCCGCCGCGCCGATCCGCGCATCGGCCTCCTCACGCCCGGCCGCTTCAACCCCAGCTATCCCGAACAGGCGCATCTGGCGCGCTATCTGGGGTTGTTGCTGGTCGAGGGTGCCGACCTCGCAGCGATCGAGGGGCAGGTCTATGTCCGCACCGTCGCGGGGTTGAAGCGGATCGATGCGCTGTGGCGGCGGCTCGATCCGCGGATGCTCGACCCGCTGGCCTTCGACAGCCATTCGCAGATCGGGGTGCCCGGCCTGATCGACGCCTATGTCGGGGGGCAGGTGGTGATCGCCAATGCGCCGGGTGCAGGCGCGCTGGAAAGCCCGGCGTTTTCCGCCTTCCTCCCGGTGCTGGCCAATCAGTTGCTCGGCGAACCGCTCAAGCTGCCCAATATCGCGACCTGGTGGTGCGGCGGCTCGACGCAGGCCGCGCATGTCGCCGAGCATCTCGACCAGTTGCTGATCGCCCCCGCCTTCGGCCCCACGCCGCTGGGGCTGCCCGATGGCGCGCGGCCGGGATCGAGCCTGTCGCCCGGCGAGCGCGCCGCGCTGCTGGACGACATGGCCAAGCGCCCGCAGGATTATGTCGGGCAGGAGATGGTGCGCCTGTCGACGATGCCCGTCGTCATCGGGGACCGGCTGGAGCCGCGCCCCTTCACCTTGCGCGTTTTCGCTGCGCGCGATGGCGAGGGGCAGTGGGTCGTCTTGCCCGGCGGCTTCGGCCGGATCGGCGACCATCCGGAGGCGACCGCCGCCATGATCGGCGAAGGGCTATGGTCGGCCGATGTCTGCATCCATGGGCCGGAGCCGGTTTCGCCCGTGTCGCTCCTCGCCGACCCCGATTCGCTGCATGTCCGGCGCAATCCGGGGACGTTGCCCAGCCGGGTGGCGGACAATTTCTACTGGCTGGGCCGTTATCTGGAGCGGGGCGAGGCGCTGCTCGCCGCGATCCGCGTCATGCTGGGCAATTCGATCGACGTGGACGGCGGCGCCGCGCTGGACACGCGCACCGTCGGACGGCTGGTCGGCCTCATCACCGGGGGGGGCGCCGCCCCGCATCCCGACAGCCTGCACCGCGCCGCCCTGACCCAGTTCGCGCGCACCGCGATGGAGGATGAAGGCTGGCACTCGGTCGCCCGCATCAACCGGCTGGCACGCGGGATCAGCGAGGGGTCGCGCGACCGCCTGTCCGCCGACATGGTGCGGTTGCTGGAGGCCCCCTTCCCCAGCCATGCCGGGATGCTCGATCGCGCGGGCTCGCTCCAGCGCCGCTACGCCGCCATTGCCGGGCTGTCGGCCGAACATATGGTGCGCACCGCCGCCTGGCGCTTCCACGATCTCGGTCGCCGGGTGGAGCGCGCCATCGCCGTCGCGCGTGCGACGCGGCTTTTCGGCATGGCGGGCGCGTCGGCGGATGACCTGTCCACCCTGCTCGACCTCGCCAACAGCCAGATCAGCTATCGCCAGCGTTATCCGACCGGCCTGGCTCGCGTCGCCGTGGTCGATCTGGTCGCGCTCGATCCCAACAATCCGCGCGCGCTGGCCTATCAGGCCGCGCGCATCGCCGATTGCCTGTCGCGCCTGCCGGTCCTGTCCGACGACGACATGGCCGAGCCGCAACAGGCGCAGGCGATCGCGATCCGCGCCGCGATCGAGACGGCGGACGCGCGCACGCTCAATGCCGACACGCTGGGTGATGTCGAACGGCGGCTGGGCCTGCTGTCCGAGGCGATTGCACGCCGCTATTTCCTGCAAGGGGCGGAGCCTTTGCGCGCTGGCGGATTGACGCTCGCATGATCTACGACATCCGCCACATCACCCGCTTCGATTACGGCGCGCAGGTCAAATATGCGCGCTGCAATCTGCGACTGAAACCCATCGACTGGCCCGGCCAGAGGCTGGAGGCTTACGACCTGATCGTAGAGCCGGTCGGCCGCACCCGTTCGGCCCATGCCGAGGCTGGACTGGCGCATGTCACCAGGCTGGTGGTCGACCGGCCGGTGCGCAGCCTGACCATCGAGAGCCGCGCGCGCATGGTGGTGGATCGCCCGGTGCCGATGCCCTCCCCGAACGACCCGACGCTGGCCGAGGTGTCCGCGCTCGCCCGGTCGAGCCGCGACCTGTCGGCGGCGGGACCAGCCAATTACATTTTCCCATCACCGCTGATCCCGCTAGACCCCGCCATCGCCGAGTGGTGCGCCGCCGACCTGTCGCCCGAGCGCGGCGCGCTGGAAGCCGGGTTCGCGCTCGCCAACCGCATCCAGCGCGAATTCGCCTTCGACCCCGCCGCCACCTTGGTCGACACGCCCCCGGCGGAGGCCTTTCGCCAGCGGCGCGGCGTCTGTCAGGACTTCGCGCAGATCATGATTACGGGCTTACGCGCTGCGGGCATCCCGGCGGCCTATGCCTCGGGCTATATCCGCACCCTGCCGCCTCCGGGGCAGGCGCGGCTGGTGGGGGCGGACGCGACCCATGCCTGGGTGCTGATCTGGGGCGGGCCGGACCATGGCTGGGTCGGGGTCGATCCGACCAACGGCATCTGGATGGCGGGCGACCATATCATCGTCGCGGTGGGGCGCGACTATGCCGAGATCGCGCCGGTCGACGGCGTGGTGCTGGGCTCGGGCGCGCAGAAGATGGAGGTCAGCGTCGATGTCGCGCCGGTGGAGGAGATGGTGGCGGGGTAGCTCGCCACCCTCCGTTCGCACTGAGCGAAGTCGAAGTGCACGCTCCGCGCTTCGCCGCAAGCGTTTTCCCCTGGCCTTCGCCTTCGCTCAGGCTGAACGGGGGTGGGGTTAGCCCTCTTCCGTCACCGCATTGGGATTGTCCTTGTCCGGGTCCGGGTGCCCACCCTTGCCGTGGTACGCCGCACCGCTCTGGCCGCCGTGGAAATCGCCTTCGCGCTCGGGCACGCCCTCGTAACCGCCACCCTGGCTTTCGCCGCCATGTTTGCCGGGCGCGTCTGACACGCCATCGGGAGCGCCCTTCTTGCCGTCGTTTCCGGTCGCCTGCATCGGCTGGGTCATGATCCGTCTCCTTCTGTCGGCTCAACGCATGGGGAACGGATTGCGCTCCGGCACGGACTTCCCCACATAGATCGGTAATACACTGCCAACGGGGAACAGAGTGGCCGATCCATATCAGACGCTGGGCGTGAGCCGCACGGCCAGCGAAGCCGATATCAAGAAAGCCTATCGCAAGCTGGCGAAGGAACTGCATCCCGATCGCAACAAGGATAATCCGAAAGCGGCGGAGAAATTCAGCCAGGTCACCAATGCCTATGACCTGCTGAACGACAAGGACAAGCGCGCCCGGTTCGACCGGGGCGAGATCGATGGCGACGGCAACCCCACCTCGCCCTTCGGCTATGGCGGCGGCTTCGGCGGGGCCACGGGTCCGCGTCCCGGCGCTGGCGGCAGCGGCGGCTTTCGTCAGCAATTCGATTTCGGCGGTGAGGGCGCCGATATGTCCGATATCTTCGAAGGGATGTTCGGCGGTGCCGGGCGTGGCGGTTTCTCAGGGAGCTTTGGCGGGTTCGGACGGGGCCGCTCCGCCGCCAAGGGGGCGAACACCGCTTATGCCCTGCGCGTGCCCTTTGTCGACGCCGCGACGCTCAGTCCGCAGCGTATCACCCTGGGCGATGGCAAGACGATTGACCTGAAACTGCCCGCCGGGGTGGAAAGCGGCACGCAGATGCGGCTGGGCGGCAAGGGCGAGCCAGGCCCGGGCGGGGCCGGTGATGCGATCATCACCATCGAGGTCGTCCCCCATGCCTTTTTCACGCGCGACGGCGATGATGTCCGCCTCGACCTGCCGATCAGCCTGACCGAGGCGGTGTTGGGCGGGCAGGTGAAGGTGCCGACCGTCGAGCGCCCGGTCATGCTGACCGTGCCCAAGGGCACCAGCTCGGGCAAGACGCTGCGCCTGAAGGGCAAGGGCTTTCACAAGAAAGATGGCGGGCGCGGCGATCAGCTTATCACGCTGATGATCGACATCCCCGCCGATGATGCCGCATTGCAACGCTTCGCCACCGAATGGCCCGACGGCAGGAACCCGAGAGCCGCCATGGGCGTCTGATCGCTTCATGAGCGATGCGAACGGCCTGACTCCAGAAGAACGCGCACACCATCGGGGCAAGGCCCGTACCCGGCTGGATCGGCAGTTCGCCAAGGTCCGGCCGGGCTCCTATGCCTTCGAGGTCCTGAAACGAACCAGCCTGGGCGTGTTCAACGATGGATTCATCCATGCCGGGAACCTCGCCTATCTGGCGTTGATGACGCTGTTCCCCTTCTTCATCACCACCGCCGCGCTGCTGTCGCTGTTCGGGCAGAGCAACGAGACGCAACATGCGGTGGAGAGCTTCCTCCACGTCCTGCCCCCCGATGTCAGCGACCTGTTGCGCAAGCCGATCGGCGACGTGCTGGCGGCGCGTACCGGATCGCTGCTCTGGCTGGGCGGTTTGGTCGGCCTGTGGACGGTGGGCGGCTTCATCGAGACGATCCGCGATATCTTCCACCGCGCTTATGGCGTGAAGGCGACGGCGGCCTTCTGGAAATCGCGACTGTCCTCGACACTGGTCATGATAGCGTCGGTCGTAGTGGCGCTCCTGTCGTTCCTGGCCGCCGGTATCCTGACCGCCGCGGAGCAGTTCATCTATCGTCTCGTCCCGTTCGCGCAGGATGTGGCGGGCTGGGTAGGCCTGTCCCGCATGATCCCCGGCATCGTGATGTTCGGCGCGCTCTACATGCTGTTTTATTCAGTCACGCCCGGCAAATATCGCGAGAGCGACTGCCCGAAATGGCCCGGCGCGCTGTTTACCGCTGCGTGGTGGGTCAGCATGACCGCGCTGCTGCCCTGGGTGCTGTCGCAGCTGGGCGGCTATGACCTGACCTATGGCAGCCTGGCGGGCGTGGTCGTGATGCTGCTGTTCTTCTATCTGATCGGTTTGGGCCTGGTTTTCGGCGCGCATTTGAACGCGGCACTGGCGGAACCCCCCGAACCGGCGCTAGAGAGGGCGATTGATGGAAGTGAACCGGCAGGAGCGGTAACGGCGTGAACGGATTGATGGCAGGCAAGCGGGGGCTCATCATGGGCCTGGCCAATGACAAATCGCTGGCCTGGGGCATCGCCAAGCAGCTTTCGGAGGCGGGCGCGGAGCTCGCCTTTTCGTATCAGGGCGCGGCGATGGAAAAGCGGGTCCGCCCGCTGGCCGAACAGCTGGGCGTGGCGCGCCTGTTCGACTGCGATGTGGCCGAGATGGAGTCGCTCGATAAGCTGTTCGCCGATCTGAAGGCGGAATGGCCGACGATCGACTTCGTCGTCCATGCCATCGGTTTCTCGGACAAGTCACAGCTGCGCGGGCGTTATTACGACACCACGCTCGACAATTTCCTGATGACCATGAACATCTCGGCCTATTCGCTGGTCGCCGTCGCCCAGCGCGCGCGCCAGATGATGCCCGAGGGTGGCTCGATCCTGACGCTGACCTATTATGGCGCGGAAAAGGTCATCCCGCACTACAACGTCATGGGCGTGGCCAAGGCGGCGCTGGAAACCAGCGTGAAGTATCTCGCGGTCGACCTCGGCCCCGAGAATATCCGCATCAACGCCATCTCGGCTGGCCCGATCCAGACGCTGGCCGCGCGCGGCATCGGTGACTTCAACTATATCCTCAAGTGGAACGAGCTGAACTCGCCGCTGCGTCGCACCGTGACGATCGAGGATGTGGGGGGCGCTGGCCTGTACATGCTGTCCGACCTGTCGTCGGGCGTGACAGGTGAAATCCACCATGTCGACGCCGGATACAATGTCATCGGCATGAAGGCCGAGGACGCGCCGGACATCGCGCTGGCGTAAGCCAAAATCCTCCCCGGCACGGGGAGGTGGCAGCGCGCAGCGCTGACGGAGGGGGGCTTCCTCATGGGACTTGCCCAGCGGTGCCCCCCCCACCACCGCTTTGCGGTGGTCCCCCTCCCCGTACCGGGGAGGATACAACATTATCTATCGCGCCTTGCGCCCCGGCGACGCTAAAGACGAGCCCATGTCCGACCAGCCTATCGCCGCCATCACCATCCGCCCAGCCCGCGGCGAAGACGTCGCCGCGCTCGACGCGCTGCTCGTCGCCAGCTTCCCCGCCCCCGCCGAAGCCGCGCTGGTTCGCGACCTGTGCGTGGAGGGCGACATGGTGCTGATGCTGGTCGCGATCGACGAAGCGACGGATGCCCTGATCGGCGCGATCGCGTTCAGCCGGATGGGCGTGGAGATCGGCGGCAAGGCGATCAATTCGGTCGCCCTCGCCCCGATCGCGGTCGCGCGCGACTGGCGGCAACAGGGTGTCGGCGAGGCGCTGGTCGCCGCCGGGCTCGAAAGGCTGGAGAAGGAGGGCGTCGTCCTCTGCTTCGCGCTCGGCGACCCCGCCTTTTACGGTCGGTTCGGGTTCGCCGCCGATGTCGCGAGCGGTTTCGACAGTCCTTATGCGGGCGAGTATTTCCTTGCCGCCCCGCTGCAGGGCGGCCTGATCCCCTGCGGCGTGCGCGGGGCCGCCACACATGCGCCGGCCTTTGCCCGGCTGGGAGATGCTGCGTGAGCTTCAATACGTTCGGCCGCCTGTTCCGCTTCACCACCTGGGGCGAGAGCCACGGCCCGGCGCTGGGCGCGGTCGTTGACGGGTGCCCGCCGGGAATCGCACTGTCGGAAGAGGACATCCAGCCCTGGCTCGACAAGCGTCGTCCGGGTACCAGCCGCTTCACGACGCAGCGCCGCGAGCCCGATCAGGTCCGCATCCTGTCCGGCGTATTCGAAGGCCGCACCACCGGCACCCCGATCAGCCTGATGATCGAGAATGTCGACCAGCGGTCCAAGGACTATGGCAACGTCGCGCTCGCCTATCGCCCCGGCCATGCGGATTATGCCTATGACGCCAAATACGGATTTCGCGACTATCGCGGCGGCGGGCGTTCCTCGGCTCGCGAGACGGCGGCGCGGGTCGCGGCTGGCGCGGTGGCGCGCGCGGTGATCCCGCAGGTCCGGATTCGCGCCTGGGTCGAGTCGATCGCCGGCGACCGGATCGATTATGAGGCGTTCGACGATGCGCAGATCGACGCTAACCCCTTCTTCTGCCCCGACCGCGCCGCCGCGCAGCGCTGGGAAGCGATCGTCGACGGCGCGCGCAAGTCCGGCTCGTCGGTCGGCGCGGTCGTCGCCTGCGAGGCGACCGGGGTGCCCGCAGGTTGGGGGGCGCCGCTTTATGCCAAGCTGGACAGCGAACTCGCCTCGGCCTGTATGAGCATCAATGCGGTCAAGGGCTTCGAAATCGGTGATGGTTTTGCCGCCGCCGCACTGACTGGCGAACAGAATGCCGACCCGATGCGCGCCGGCAATGGCGGCCCGCGCTTTTTGGCCAACCATGCGGGCGGCATCGCGGGCGGCATCGCCACCGGCCAGCCCGTCACGATGCGCGTCGCCTTCAAGCCGACCAGCTCGATCCTGACCCCCGTCGACACCATCACCCGCGCTGGCGAGGAGACGCAGATCGCCACCAAGGGCCGCCACGACCCCTGTGTCGGCATTCGCGGCGTGCCGGTGGTCGAAGCCATGGCTGCGCTGGTTTTAGCCGATCAGGCGTTGCTTCATCGCGGTCAATGTGGTTGACTGACGGAACGGACGTTCTCCTGCCTCGTTAACCATTGCGAGAATAAAGCAGGAGAGAATCAATGCGTTACATTCATGTGATCGCAGCCGCCGCCCTTGTCATCCCCGCTGCGGGCTTTGCCCAGGTTTCGGGTGGCACGACTGGCGGCATGTCGGGACAGACCACCACGCCGGGCCAGACGATGCCGGGGCAGATGCCGGGCCAGACGGGCACCATGCCCGGCCAGACCATGGGTCAGCCGGGTGACACGATGAGCACGACGCCGAGCACCACGACCCGCTCGACGACGCGCAGCAAGAGCCGCAGCCGGACGACCACGCCGGACAGCACGGTCAACACCCCCTCGACCACGCCGGACGCCACCGGGTCGTCGACGACGACCGGCAGCGGCACGCTGGGCAGCGATCCCACGACCAGCGGTTCGATGGGCAGCGGCACCACCGGTGGCACCACGACCCCGCCGGGCAGCAGCGGCGGCATGTAATCCCTTTCGGGTTCGTCACTACGGGAAAGGCCCGGTCGCGAAAGCGGTCGGGCCTTTTGCGTGTTACGATGTAAGGGTCACAGGAAACCCGCCAACAAAAAAGGCCCCGGCTCTCGCCGGGGCCTCCATGATCAGTCCGCAAACGGATCGCGAACCAAGATCGTATCCTCGCGCTCCGGGCTGGTCGACACCAGCGCCACGGGGCAGCGGATCAACTCCTCGATCCGCCGGATATATTTGATCGCCTGTGCGGGCAGATCGGCCCAGCTGCGCGCACCCGCCGTCGACTCCTGCCAGCCTTCCATCGTCTCATAGACGGGGACGACCTTGGCCTGATCCGCCGCATGGGTCGGGTAATAGTCGAGCGTCTCGTCGCCCAGCTTATAGCCGACGCAGATCTTCACCTCGTCGAACCCGTCGAGCACGTCGATCTTGGTCAGTGCGATACCGGTGATGCCGCCGACCGCCGCCGACTGGCGCACCAGCACCGAGTCGAACCAGCCGCAGCGGCGCTTGCGGCCGGTGACGGTGCCGAACTCATGACCGCGCTCGCCCAGACGCTGGCCCGTCTCGTCCTCCAACTCGGTTGGGAACGGGCCGGAGCCGACGCGGGTGGTATAGGCCTTGGCGATGCCGAGCACGAAGCCGACGCCCGACGGCCCCAGCCCCGAACCGCCCGCCGCCGCACCCGCGATGGTGTTGGACGAGGTGACGAAGGGATAGGTGCCGTGATCGATGTCGAGCAGCACGCCCTGCGCGCCCTCGAACAGGATGCGCTTGCCGCTGGCGCGCGCTTCGTTCAGGTCGCGCCATACCGGCTTGGCGAAGGGCAGTACGAAATCCGCGATTTCGCGCAGATCGGCCAGCAGCCGCTCGCGATCAATCGGCGGCTCGCCGAACCCGGCGCGCAGCGCGTCATGGTGTGCGCACAGGCGGTCGAGTTGCGGCCCCAGATCATCCAGATGCGCCAGATCGCACACGCGGATCGCGCGACGGCCGACCTTGTCCTCATAGGCCGGGCCGATGCCGCGCCGCGTGGTGCCGATCTTACCCGCGCCGCTGGCATCCTCGCGCAGACCGTCCAGGTCGCGATGGATCGGCAGGATCAGCGGGCAGTTGTCGGCGATGCGCAGTGTCTCAGGGGACGCATGGACACCCTGCTCGCCCAGCCGCTCGATCTCGGCCTTCAGCGCCCAGGGGTCGAGGACGACGCCGTTGCCGATGACGCTGGGGGTGCCGCGCACGATGCCCGAGGGAAGCAGCGACAGCTTGTAGACATTCTCGCCGACGACCAGCGTGTGACCCGCATTATGCCCGCCCTGGAAGCGCACGACCATGTCGGCGCGCTCGGCCAGCCAGTCGACGATCTTGCCCTTGCCCTCGTCGCCCCATTGCGCGCCGATGACTGCTACATTTGCCATGGATGCTATGCTCCGCCTGCCGGACGGACCCCATGCGCCCTTCGACAGGACTCGGCGGATGGGGGTTTCCAATAATGTGCGGGGCGCGCCTAGCGGGCCGCGCCCCCGTATGTCAACCGGCGATGGCCGTTGGCTGGCCGTCGCTAAGGATATGGGTGCAGAGCTGCGCCTGGGGTGTGTCGCCCGCCTCCAACGCCTGCACCGTCACCCAGCCCTGCGCACGAAGCGACGCACCGGTTTCAGGCGCGGTGCCATGGGGCAGGAACAACCGCCGCCGCTCGGTCGGCGGGGCGGTTGCGACGATGGCGTCGGCATAGAGCGAGAAGCCGGTGGCCTTCTCCTCCGCGCCATTCTCGTGGAAAATGGTATAGGTGCCGCCCCGCCCGACCTCGCGCGGGGGGCCGGCGACGAACAGCGAGAAGCCCAGCCAGCTCTGGAACTCGAAGCCATGCCGCTCGGTCGGGTCGAGCGTCATCGCCACCCCCTCGCCCAAAGCGGCGGCAATTGCCTCCAGCGCATCGAGGCGACTGGCCAGCACGCCCTGACGGTCAAAGGCGCGTAGCCGTTCCATGGCGGTCGCGAACGGCCCGGCCGCCTCGACCAGCGGGAGGTATTCGGGCGCGATCGCCGCGACCCCGCCCGCATCCTTGGCGTCCAGCCTATCGCGTAAGGCAGTCACCTGCTCGGCGGCGACGGGCAGCGGCCCGGCGGCGAGCAGGTCCACCAGATCGGGCAGCGTGAAGTCGATCGAGATGCCGGTCGTCCCTGCCGCGACCAAAGCCTCGACCGCGACGCGCACCACTTCGGTGGCGGCCGCCGTCGAATCGAGCCCGATCAGTTCGGCGCCGATCTGCCGCCACTCACGCGCAGGCGCCAGTTCGGAACCGCGAAGGCGGACGACGGTGCCCGCATAGGACAGCCGAACCGGGCGTGGATGGTGCCCCATACGAGTGGCGGCAATCCGCGCCACCTGCGCGGTCAGGTCGGGCCTGATGGCAAGCGTACGCTGCGACACCGGGTCGACGAAGCGCACCGCATCATGCAGGCCGCCCGCCTTCAACCGCGAGCCCAGCGCCTCGGCGAACTCGATCGACGGCGGATCGGCGCGCTCATAGCCATGCAGCCGCGCCGCCTCCAGCACCCGCGCCTCGACCGACGCGGCGGCATCGGCATAGGGGGGAAGACGGTCGTGATAGCCTTCGGGAAGGAGCGCGGTCATTGGGCCTGATCCATGGAAACGGACGGTGTTTCGAGGGGTGCTTGGCCGTCCGGCCTCACCGCGTCAACCTCGTTCGCCGTGCGCGGCGTGCCGGGCGGCATGGCGCAGCACGGAACCCGATAGCAGCGATGCCGTTTGCCCTTGATGTCGGACGCCCCCAGCAGCATCGAGGACATTCTCAAGATTTTGAAGGGTCTTGCCGACAAGCAGGACCGGGGGAAGCTGGGCGATGTGATCGAGGCGATCGGGGGTCGATCGTTCGGGCCGTTTCTGCTTCTGCCCGCGTTGATCGACATTTCGCCGGTCGGATCGATCCCCGGGCTGCCCACGATCCTGGCGGCGATCATCATCCTGATCGCGGCGCAACTGGCGCTGGGCCGTGACCATCTCTGGGTGCCCGGCTTCCTCGCCCGCCGTTCGCTGGCGAGCAAGACGGTGTGCAAGATCGTCGAGAAGGGGCAAAAGCCCGCCGCCTGGGCGGATCGCTGGTTCCACGGCCGGCTGCCCGCGCTGACCAAGGGGCCGTTCGTCCGCGTCGCGGCGGTGGCGTGCATCCTGCTGGCGCTGACGGTGCCGCCGCTCGAACTGCTGCCGCTCGCGACGACCGCGCCGATGGCCGCAATCGCAACGTTTGGGCTGGCGCTGATGGTGCGCGACGGGGCGGTGATGATCGTCTTCATCCTGCTGGCCATCGCCGCGGTAGCGCTGGGCACCGGTTTCGCAATCACAAAAGCCTGAGCACGACTTCCACGCTGGACGACCGCCGTTTCGGTACGCACCATGGCCGAACCTAGCCGGTGGGGGATAGAAAAATGGAAGTGCTACTCGAGGTCGTCCTGCAGTTTGTCGGCGAGATCGCGCTGCAGCTGGTCATCGAGTTCCTCTTCGAGCTCGGCTTTCGGAACCTTGGCGCGCCGTTTTCGAGGCCAGCGAGCCCGCTGAGCAAGACGCTCGGCTATATTCTGCTGGGTGGCGTGGCGGGCGGGATGAGCCTGCTGGTCGTGCCTCATCTGATGATCCAGAATGGGTGGCTGCGTATGGCCAACCTCGTCATCACGCCCGTCACGGCGGGCGGGATCATGTGGTTTCTGGCCAGAAAGAAGGTCCGCAAAAACGCGCCGCTCGTTGCACTCGATCGCTTCGGCTATGCCTTTTTCTTCGCGCTCGCGATGAGTTCGGTGCGCTTCCTCTGGGCATCGTAAGATTTTGCCCCCTCTCACCCACGGAGAGGGGGCATCGCCGCCTTCAAACGATCAGAACGCCAGGCCCATGGCGGTCTTCACGCCCGGCAGCGCCTTGACCTTGGCCAGCAGCTCCGCGTCCACCGCCTCGTCGACCGAGAGCAGCAGCACCGCCTCGCCGCCCGCCGAGCGGCGGCCGAGGTGGAAGGTGCCGATATTGACGCCCGCCTCGCCCAGCGTGGTGCCCAGGCGGCCGATGAAGCCCGGCGCGTCCTCGTTGACGACGTACAGCATCGGCCCGGCCAGATCGGCCTCGACCTTGATGCCGAACAGCTCGACCAGACGCGGGGCCTGATCGCCGAACAGCGTACCCGCGACCGAACGCTCGCCGTCCGCGGTCGTCACCGTGACGCGGACCAGCGTGTGGTAATCACCCTCCCGGTCATGGCGCACTTCGCGTACGTCGAGCCCGCGCTCCTTGGCCAGGAACGGCGCGTTGACCATGTTCACCGTGTCCGAATGGACGCGCATGAAACCCGCCAGCACGGCGCCCGTGATCGGCTTGAGGTTCAGCGCGGCGGCGGCACCCTCCGCCTCGATCGCGATGCCCGTCACCGCGCCGTGCGCCAGCTGGCCGACCAGCGAGCCGAGCTTTTCGGCCAGCGCCATATACGGCTTGAGCTTGGGGGCTTCCTCGGCGGTGAGGCTGGGCATGTTGAGCGCGTTGGTGACGCCGCCCGAGACCAGGAAGTCGGCCAGCTGCTCGGCGACCTGGATCGCGACATTGACCTGCGCTTCGGTGGTCGACGCGCCGAGATGCGGCGTCGAGATGAAGTTCGGCGTGCCGAACAGCGGGCTTTCCTTGGCTGGCTCCACCTTGAACACGTCGAGCGCCGCGCCGCCGATATGACCCGAATCGAGGCCCGCCTTCAACGCGTCCTCGTCGATCAGGCCGCCACGCGCGCAGTTGATGATGCGCACGCCCTTCTTGGTCTTGGCCAGATTCTCGGCCGACAGGATGTTGCGGGTCTGGTCGGTCAAGGGCGTGTGCAGCGTGATGAAGTCGGCACGCGCCAGCAGTTCGTCCAGCGTCACCTTCTCGACGCCCATTTCCAGCGCGCGTTCGGGCGTCAGGAACGGGTCGAAGGCGACGACCTTCATGCGCAGGCCCAGCGCACGGTCGGCGACGATCGAGCCGATATTGCCCGCGCCGATCAGGCCCAGCGTCTTGGACGTTAGCTCGACGCCCATGAAGCGGTTCTTCTCCCAATTGCCCGCTTGCGTCGAGGCATCGGCCTCGGGCAGCTGACGGGCGAGCGCGAACATCAGCGCGATGGCGTGTTCGGCGGTGGTGATCGAGTTGCCGAACGGCGTGTTCATCACCACCACGCCCTTGGCGCTGGCGGCGGGAATGTCGACGTTATCGACACCGATCCCGGCGCGGCCGACGACCTTCAAATTGGTCGCGTGCTCGAGGATGTCCTTGGTCACCTTGGTCGAGCTGCGGATCGCCAGGCCGTCATACTGGCCGATGATCGCCTTCAGCTCTTCGGGCGTCTTGCCGGTGATTTCGTCCACCTCGACCCCGCGCTCGCGGAAGATCTGGGCGGCCTTGGGGTCCATTTTGTCGCTGATGAGAACTTTGGGCATGGTGCACCTCGTCACCCCGGCACGGCCGGGGATGTGGAATGGGGAAGGTCCCCGGCACGCTGGCCGGGGCAGGTATAAGGATCAGGCCGCCTTGGCGGTCGCGTAGGCCCAGTCAAGCCAGGGGCCGAGCGCCTCGATATCGGCGGTCTCGACCGTGGCGCCGCACCAGATGCGCAGGCCCGCAGGCGCGTCGCGATAACCCGCCACGTCATAGGCCGCGCCTTCGGCTTCGAGCAGCGAGGCCATCTTCTTGATGACCGCCTCATCCGCGCCCTCGACCGTCAGGCAGACGCTGGTGGTCGAGCGGATCGCCGGATCAGCCGCGAGATGACCGAGCCAATCGCGCTCCTCGACGATCTTGTTCAGCGCCGCCGCATTGGCATCCGACCGCTTGATGAGCCCCTCGGCGCCGCCAAGGCCCTTGCCCCATTCGAGCGCGAAGATCGCGTCTTCGACCGCGAGCATCGAGGGCGTGTTGATCGTCTCGCCCTTGAACACGCCCTCGGCCAGCTTGCCCTTCGACACCAGGCGGAACACCTTGGGCAGCGGCCAGGCGGGGGTATAGGTCTCCAGTCGCTCGACCGCGCGCGGGCCGAGGATCAGGACGCCGTGCGCGCCCTCGCCGCCCAGCACCTTCTGCCACGAGAAGGTCGCGACATCGATCTTGTCCCAGGGCAGGTCATAGGCGAACACCGCGCTGGTCGCATCGGCGAAGGACAGGCCCTCGCGGTCGTCGGCGATCCAGTCGCCGTTGGGCACGCGCACGCCCGAGGTGGTGCCGTTCCAGGTGAAGAGCACGTCGTTGGACCAGTCGACCGCGTTCAGGTCCGCGATCTGGCCGTAATCGGCGCGCAGAACGGTCGGATCGAGCTTCAGTTGCTTGACCGCGTCGGTCACCCAGCCCTCACCGAAGCTTTCCCAGGCGAGCGTCGTGACGGGCCGCGCGCCCAGCATGGTCCACATCGCCATCTCGAACGCGCCGGTGTCGGAGCCGGGGACGATGCCGATGCGGTGGGTGTCGGGAAGCTTGAGCAGCTCGCGCATCAGGTCGATGCAATATTGCAGCCGCTGCTTGCCCAGCTTCGAGCGATGCGAACGGCCAAGGCTGTCCGTCGCGAGCTTGGCGGCATCCCATCCGGGAGGCTTGGCGCAGGGGCCACTGGAAAAATAGGGACGCGCCGGTTTGGTGGCGGGCTTCGCAGGCGCAAGCGTGGCGTCGGCGGCAGTCATATCAGTCATTTAAGACTCTCCTCACAGAGAGCACGCGCGGCGTTGGGACCGCGTGGCCCGTCGACGGCCCTAGCGATGTCGATCGAAGATGACAACCACAATCGTTGTGACGCAATTTTGCATTCGCGACACGGCTGGTTGCGGCGATTTCGCAACGTCTGGTCGCCTCACCCTGCGCCCCCCCCCATAGGCGCACCTCCGGCCTACATCGAGGGCTCAAGCGGCGGAACATATCGTTTTTCAATAATTATATTGCATGACATTCGATACGGATTTATCGAATAACAATATTCGCAAGAAATGGAGGACCGACGGTCATGACACGCTTTGCCAGTCACATCAGTACGCTGCTCTACACGGTCCTGCTCGCCATTCTGGCCTTCGTCACGGCGGTCCTCCTGGCGGCGGTCGGGGTGCTGATCGTGGATGCGATCTCGCCCGGCGCGCTGGGGGCGGTGCATGTCAACCCACAAGCGCTGGACGTGAAGACGCCCAGCGTGGTCGCCGCAGCACTGGCGGTCATGCTGATCGCGCTGGGCCTCGCCTGGGCCGCGCTGCTTCCGCTGATCCAGATGCTGCGCAGCACGGCGGCGGGCGCGCCCTTCACCCTCGCCAATGTCAAGCGGCTGAACTGGATCGCGGGCACCATCGCGGTCGCCTATCTGCTGCAATTCGCGCTGCCCCCTATCCTGCCCTTCGATCCGCGGGGCATGGTCAAGCCGATGGGCGTGGACGGCGTGTTCGCCATCCTGCTGACGCTGGTGCTGGCGCAGATTTTCCGTGAGGGCGTGCGGCTGCGCGAGGATGCCGAAGGAACGATCTGATGGCGATCCGCATCAATCTCGACCGGCTATTGCTCGACCGCCGCATGTCGCTGACCGAACTGGCCGAGCGGGTCGACCTGACGCTCGCCAACCTGTCGATCCTGAAGACCGGCAAGGCGCGGGCGATCCGCTTCACCACGCTGGATGCGATCTGCACCGCGCTCGATTGCCAGCCGGGCGACATATTGGAGCATGTCGCAGACACGCCTCCGCATGACTGATCGGGGCTGACAAAAGCGAAGCAGCGAGGGACAAGGAGGCATATGGTTCGCGTCCCCCTGTTCTTGATCGTCCCGATTCTGGGGGCCGTGCTGCTCTCGGCGTGCGGCCGTCCCGACCGACCCGTCCAGCAGGCCTCGAGCCCCGAACCCTATCGCCCGCCAGTGCGCGAGACAGCCCAATGCGAAGCCGATCTGCGGCGCGAGGGGGTGGATTATCGCCGCCTGCCCGACAAGGATCTCGGCCCCGGCTGCGGCCTGTACGGCGCGGTGCAACTGACCGACATCGGCGTGCCGGTCACCGGCGTCACCGCGATGCGATGCGGCAATGCGCGGGCTTTTGCAGGATGGGTGCGCAACGCCGTCGCCCCTGCCGCGTGGCAGATTCTCGGTTCGCCGCTGGTCAAGGTCGAGGGGATGGGCACCTATGCCTGTCGCAATATCGTCGGCAGCGCGCGGATCGGCGACCGGCGTTCGGGCCATGCGCTGGCCAATGCGGTGGATATCGGCGGCTTCGTGCTGAAGGACGGGCGGCGGATCACGCTGCTGGGCGACTGGTATTCGAGCGATCCGCAGATCCGGCAATTCTGGACCACCATCCGCGCCTCAGCGTGTCGGCGGTTCGGCACGGTGCTGAGCCCCGACTATAACGCGGCACACCGCAACCACCTGCATCTGGAGGATGATGCGGCGCATTTTTGCCGGTAGCGCGAGCGACAACGATACCCTACATCACCCAAAATGACCGATAAAACCCAAGTACCGAACCGCGTCTTCCCCAATGCCAGCCAGGACGCCGAGAGCGCCAAGACGATCGTCTCGACGCCGCAGACCGAAAGCCCGGCCTATACGCTGGCCTTTCAGGACATGGACTTCCTGCTGCGCGAAGACCTTCGCCCCGTGCGTTTCCAGCTGGAACTGTTGAAGGCGCAGCTTCTGCTTGAAGAGGCCAAGATCGCCTCGACCTTCGTCTTCTATGGCTCGGCCCGCATCCCGGAGCCTGCCAAGGCCGAGGCGTTGCTGGCGCTGGCGCATGACGACAAGTCGCGCAAGATCGCCGAGAACCTCGTCGCCAAGAGCAAATATTACGACATTGCGCGCGAACTGGCCCAGATCACCAGCCGCCTGCCCCGTGATGATCGCGGGATGCGCCAGTTCGTGGTCTGCTCGGGGGGCGGCCCCTCGATCATGGAGGCCGCCAATCGCGGTGCCCATGACGTCGGCGCCGAGTCGGTCGGGCTCAACATCGTCCTGCCGCACGAGCAGGCGCCCAACCCCTATGTCACGCCGTCGCTCAGCCTCCAATTTCACTATTTCGCGCTGCGCAAGATGCATTTCCTGCTTCACGCCCGCGCGCTGGCGGCGTTCCCGGGCGGGTTCGGCACCTTCGATGAACTGTTCGAGCTGCTGACCCTGATCCAGACGGGCAAGATTCAGCCCATCCCCGTCCTGCTGGTAGGCCGCGCCTTCTGGGAACGGGTCGTCAATTTCGAGGCGCTGGTCGAGGAAGGCGTGGTGTCCGAGCGCGATCTGGGCATCTTCACCTATGTCGAAACCGCCGAGGAAGCCTGGGACGTGGTCCGCAACTTCTACGAAGAGCGCGCCCGCAAGGAAGCCGAACAGGCGTAACGCCGGTCGGTTGGCCAATATAGCCCCTCCCCTTCAGGGGGAACTGTTTACACGGGCCGCATTTGGGATTCATGTCTGTCGCTGTGATTTGAGACGGGGAGGATTGGATGCGTTGTCCGAAGTGTGAGGGGAGCGATCTGATCAAGCGGGGCCGGAAGGCGGGG
>Ga0233425_10001829_pt1 | contig 44973 bp, 37 predicted proteins | sample Watercolumn_Towu_2_FD_181712 | JGI IMG/M metagenome (GOLD analysis project Ga0233425, IMG submission 181712) | Freshwater microbial communities from Lake Towuti, South Sulawesi, Indonesia - Watercolumn_Towuti2014_140_MG | ecosystem: Environmental > Aquatic > Freshwater > Lake | place...
GGAAAAGGTGTCTTGTCTGTATTTAAGTGGCTTGATTACGGAACTTTTAGGCTTCAAACCGCTTCCCATGCTTCTATAATTGAGTTTACTGACGCGCCGGATCCGGAAGGGATTAGGCAATTTATTTACGAACATAAACCAAATTAAATGATTGTTAGAAACTGCGATGAAAAACCGGCGCCGGAAAGAATTGTTTCACCATTGAGTACTGATGGGCAGGTTTTTGAGAATAAGCTTCGGCCTTCGTCTTTTGAAGAATATGTCGGGCAGGTGAAAGTTAAACAAAATTTAAGAATTTCCATTGAGGCGGCGAAAAAAAGAAAAGAGCCGTTGGAGCACATTTTATTGCATGGGCCGGCCGGTTTGGGCAAGACGACCTTAGCCTCCATCATAGCCAAAGAAATGGGCGCAAATATAAAAGTTACTTCGGGGCCGGCCTTAGAAAAACAGGGTGATTTGGCGGCTATTATCTCTAATTTAAAAGATTTTGATATTTTGTTTATTGACGAAATTCACAGAATTAAACCTGTTATTGAAGAAATTTTGTACAGCGCGATGGAAGATTTTGGGATCGATATTGTTCTTGGCAAAGGACCTTCTGCGAAAATCATCAGGCTTTCTCTTCCCCGTTTCACTCTCATTGGCGCCACTACAAAAGTAAGCATGCTGTCATCCCCTCTCCGTGATCGTTTTGGGCACAATTTCAGATTGGATTTTTATGATGAAGATGAGATAAAAGATATTTTAAAAAGATCTTCAGGGATTTTGGAATGTTCTTTGGAGGAAAGCGCTCGCGCGCTTTTGGCAAAATCTTCTCGGCAAACTCCAAGAATCGCTAACAGGCTTTTGAAAAGAGTCCGCGATTACGCTGATTATCATAAAAAATCTGTTATTGATAAAGTGGTTGTGATTGAAGCTCTAAAGGCTCTTGGAATAGATTTTCAAGGATTGGATCACGTTGACCGTGATATTTTAAAAACAATTATTCAAAAATTCGGCGGCGGGCCTGTTGGACTTAACACAATCGCGGCTTCAACTTCGGAGGATCAAGATACAATCGAGGATATCTACGAACCTTATTTAATTAAGCTCGGGTTTTTGGACAGAACTCCAAGGGGCAGAATTGCAACTCCGCATGCTTACGAGCATCTTGGAATTGAAAAATCTCCGACTTTGCTATAGAATTTACTGGAAAATTTTTTAAGCAAAAAATATGAAAAAAATTATTGCGTTATTGGCAACCATTCTTACTGTTTCCGGGTGTACTCTTTTTTCTCCGACAAAGGATGTAGATTCTTTGACTGGAGTCTTGAGCAAACAGGATGCGAATGATACCTATCAAGGAACTCACCTTTTAACAGAGGGAAGCGGCAGCGAAATTCCTTTGACCAGCACCGCTCTAAATCTTTCAAGTCCGCAGTATCTTGGCAACAAAGTTACTGTTCAAGGTGGTCTCGATGAAGAGACTGGTGTTTTTGAGGTTACTGGAGTTACGGTTCTTGAAGTTTTGGAAAAAGAGGAAGGCGCTGCGAAGTGGGTGGAATATATGAATCAGGAGGTTGGGTTTAAGTTGAAGTATTATGATAACTGGGAGGTTGTTGATTTAATTGCGGAAAAAAATGGCATCCAATTTCTTGCTCCTTCAAATAGCGAGTCCGGACATGACGTGGTTATTGTCAATAAATTTGATGTAACTTCAGATGAAGTTTTAAAACAAGTTATTGGAGACAATGCTGATTCTTATTTTGAAAATGATGTAAAGGTTGGCGCAAATCAAAATTCTGCAAAAAAATATTTTATTGATGATACTGAGGCTGAATTATATTTATTAACGAGAGATAGTTTTGTCTATGTTATTACCTTCTCTCCTTACGAAAACATCAAAGCTGAAGACAATAAAAAAGTTTTCTATGAGATGCTCTCTGAGTTCCAGTTTGTGCCGTTTGCTGAGAATAAGGCTGAGGTAAGTGGAGAGGCGGGGGCAGATGAAACAGCCATTGAAGAGAAACCTGTTGAAGAGGGCACAGCTGCAACTCCTGAAGATTATTCGGATTATTCAGAATTTGAAAGTCTTCCTTATAAATTTAAGGCGAAATATCCTTCGGATTGGTATTATGCTGGGACAACCGGATCTGGTGACACTCTTCATAAATATGACTTTAGTGATCAACCTGTCACGGACGAAAATAAATTTGCAACTTTGGAAGTTTTATCAAAAGAGTACACTTCCGGTAAAAAATATATTGGGAATGAAGTTTACTTTTATATAAAAGTTGGAGACGGAACTTATAGTATTCATGGGGCGAAAGATAAAGAGGATATTTTAAATAAAATCGCTTCCAGTATTACAGAGGTAAAAGCTGACGAGTAGCAGTTTTTTATTGACACCAAAAAGTTAGCACTCTATAATTCTGAGTGCCAGAAAGTATCACAATAAAAAGGACTTTTGACGACTCTAAGACGATTAAAATAAACCTGATATTGTGGTAAAATTAGGTAACAAATAAAATAAAAATTTATGTTTGACGGACACTTTGATAAGTTCACAAAAGAAGCAAAACAGGCTCTTATTGTAGCTCAAGATTATGCAAAAGGGGCTGGTTATGTTGGAACTGAGCATATTCTTATTGGGATTCTTTCTCAGGAGAATTCGCTTGGCGCTTCGGTTTTGATGAATTTTGGAGTTTCTATTCAGTCGGTTGAGATGATTTTGCAATCTGGGGGGAAAGGGAAAAACACAAATGTCGGAGTTGACGGCAACGGAGGCGGACTTTCTTCTTTTTCTAAAAAAATAATCGAAGATTCTGTGAAAATCGCGCATGAATACGGGCACAGTTTTGTCGGGACAGAGCACCTTTTGTTTGCTCTTGTATCTCAAAGAGATACCGCGGCAACTGTGATTTTGGAAAATATGAGGATCAATCCCGACGATGTTAAAGGCCAGATTATTGAGATTTTTGAACAGTCAAAAGCCGGCAGCAGAGGGAACGTCCCTGGAGGAAAATCTCCTCAAATGATGAATCCTCTCGAAGCTTTCTTGAGCGGACTTCATGGTGTTTTGGCGGCAGGGCAGATGCAAAAAGATCAGATGGGAGACGCTTATAAGCACAAAGGAGATAGCAAAAAAGAATCAAAAACTCCGGCTTTGGATTACTTCACGACTGATTTGGTGCAAGAGGCCAGAGACGGCAAACTATCCCCTGTTATCGGGAGGAAAATTGAAATAGAAAGAGTCATCAGCATTCTTTGCAGAAAGACCAAAAACAACCCTGTTCTGATCGGTGAACCGGGTGTTGGGAAAACTGCGGTTGCTGAGGGCTTGGCGCAGGCGATTGTAAAAGATGAGGTTCCTGAGAATATGCTTGATAAAAAGATTTTGGCTTTGTCTATGACAGCGGTTGTCGCAGGGACAAAGTACAGGGGAGAATTTGAGGAAAGACTGAAACAAATTATTGATGAAGCTTCGGGTCAGGATAATGTCATTTTGTTTATTGATGAATTGCATACTGTGATTGGCGCCGGAAGTGCGGAAGGAAGTTTGGACGCGGCGAATATTCTTAAACCGGCCTTGTCGAGGGGGAAAGTTCAAATGATAGGCGCCACAACTACAAAAGAATATAGAAAACATATTGAAACTGACGCTGCTTTGGAACGCAGATTCCAACCTGTAAAGGTCGAGGAGCCTTCGGTTGATGATAGTTTGGCGATGATCAGAGGCCTTCAGGCTTCGTTTGAGGATCACCATGAATTAAATATTTCTGACGAGGCCATTGAGGCTTCAGTAAGATTATCAAAAAGATATGTTAATGACAGATATTTGCCTGATAAAGCTATTGATTTAATTGACGAGGCTTGTTCATTAAAAAGAATTAAAACTACAAACGCTGACTCTACAAAAATTAAGAAACTGCAAAAACAACTTCAAGGAATAATCAAGAAAAAAGAGGAATGTGTTTCGAAACAGGATTATGAGAAGGCTGCGGAGTTCAGGAATCAGGAGTTGGTTGTCATGCAAGAAATTGAAGATCAAAAGAAATCGAAAACACCAAAAGATAAAAGGAAGAAAATTACTGAAGAAGATATCACTCATGTCGTTTCTGTCATGACCGGTATTCCCGTGAATAAATTGATGAAAGACGACATTGAGAAACTTCGAAGTCTTGAGGACTCATTGAAAACGAGAATTATTGGGCAGGATGATGCCGTCGCCGCTGTGGCAAAGGCTATCCGCAGGTCTAGAGCCGGAATTTCGGATGAAAAAAGACCTATCGGTTCGTTTATATTTATGGGGCCGACCGGTGTCGGGAAAACGGAGTTGGTTAAGGCTATTTCGGAGGAAGTTTACAATGACAGAAATGCTTTGATTAAGATTGATATGAGTGAATTTATGGAAAGACACAACACTTCTAGATTGGTTGGCGCGACGGCTGGATATGTCGGCTATGATGAAGGCGGACAATTAACCGAAGCTGTACGAACAAAGCCTTATTCCGTGATCCTTTTTGATGAAATTGAAAAAGCTCACCCTGAGGTATTTAACCTGCTTCTTCAAATTCTTGAAGATGGCGAATTAACAGACGCAAAAGGCAGAAAAGTTAATTTCAAAAATACAATCATCATAATGACTTCAAATATCGGCGCTGAAAAATTAACTGAAAAAGCGGCTCCGATGGGATTCGCCGTAAAATCTGACAATGAATTAAAAGAAGCTGAAAAGGATTATGATGCGATGAAAGAGGAAATTTTGAAAAGTTTAAAAGAAAAATTCCGCCCTGAATTTTTGAACCGTATTGATAAAATTGTTGTGTTCCATCCTTTGACTCACGAACACATTAAGAAAATTGTTGAGCTTCATGTCGGATACTTGCAGGAAAGATTAAATCACAGAAGAATTACCATAAAATTAACTCCCGGCGGCCTTGAATTTTTGGCCGGCAAAAGCTATGACCCGGCCTTTGGCGCGCGTCCCGTACGCCGAGCAATCCAGGAATTCGTCGAAGATCCATTGACCCAAAAAATCGTGGACGGGCAGATTGACGAAGGGAATACGGTTAAGGTTGTGAAGAAGGGAGAGGGTGTGGATATTGTGAGGGAGGCGGGGAAGGGGTAGAAAAAACTTCTTTAAATTTCTTGTTGACAGTTTTTTAGTTAAATGATATTGTTTTAGCGTGTTAAAACATTAAAACAATGAATGAATCAAAAATAACAAATAGCGACTTGGAGGGTTTGTACAAAGCGATGCTAAAGCTCCGCTCTGTCAGTGAATGCAAAAAATTCTTTAGGGATCTTTGCACTTTGTCTGAAATCGAAGAAATGACGGAAAGGTTTAAAGTTGTTCAAATGGTAAATGACGGACTCCCCTATCGTGATATCAGTAAAAAAACCGGTTCAAGCACCTCTACAATAACTCGCATCTCCCATTGGCTTCATCATGGTGAGGGGGGTTATAAATTAGTGCTTGCGCGTTTGAAGTAAGAATTGAAGCACATATCTATAACCCTGCCAAAAAAAGCAGGGTTTTTTATTAATATTAACAACAATCATTATGAAAAAAATTGAACCAAAAATCCTAAAAGGTACGAGAGACTTTATGCCTCTTGATATGGCAAAAAGGAATCTTGTAATGAATAAAATTCGAAGAATTTTCGAGAAGTTTGGGTATGATCAAATTGAAACACCTATAATATGTCCCGCCGAAACAATTCTCGGAAAATATGGGGATGAGGGGAATCGTTTAACTTATAATTTCGATGATGCTGGTGGCCGCAGAATTGCTCTGCCATTTGATTTAACGGTGCCATTTGCCAGGTATTATGCTTCAAATTGGCAAAATCTACCGAAGCCATTCAAACGCTATCAAATCCAGCGTGTTTGGCGCGCTGAAAAGCCGCAAAAAGGAAGATTAAGGGAGTTTTATCAATGTGACATTGATACTATCGGCACAAGTAATTTAATCGCGGATACAGAAACAGTTAAGGTTATCATTGAAGTTCTAAAGGAATTAAATTTTGATTTTAAGGTAAAAGTGAATTCGAGAAGACTGATTAATGAGATATTGGCCGGTTTCGGCGTTCCTGAAGAAAAATTTATCTCGGTGATAACCGCAATTGATAAATTAGAAAAAATCGGGGAGGAAGGTGTTCTCAAAGAATTATCCGAAATACAAAATTCAAAAAAGATTCTCCAAACACTTAAACCTAAGGAAACAAACAAGAAAACTCTCGAAAGTTTGTCTAAGTACAATCTCTCTGAAATAAAAGAATTTCTTTCTAACTGCAAGGCTCTGGGCATCGAGGATAAATACATAGAATTCGATCCGTGTTTGGCGAGAGGATTGGATTACTATACCGGCATGGTTTTTGAGGGAGTAAGTAAAAATTCCGATTTTGGGACTCTTTGCGGAGGCGGCCGTTATGACAATCTTTGTGGGATGTTTTGTGACGAAAAATTTTCTGGAGTCGGAGTCGCTTTTGGATTTGAAAGAATAATTCTTCTTCTTGAAAAAATGGGTGAATTTAAAAATGTTCGGTTAAATTCTAAAGCGTTAATAACTATTTTTGAAAATAAAGATGATTCTCTGCGTATTTATTCCCAATTAACAGCATCCGGTATAAATTGTGAAGTTTATCCTGAGCCGGACACTATTGGGAAACAACTTAAATTCGCGGACAAAAAAGGAATTCCATTCGTGATAATTCGCGGGTCGGATGAAATAGAAAATAATCAAGTAACAATAAAATTCATGGAGAGTGGAAAACAAAAAACAATTCCGTTTAATCAATTATCAACATATTTAACTAATTATTATGAAAATCAAGGTCGCGATACAGAAGAGCGGGCGGTTGACGCAGCCAAGCCTCAAGATCCTATCGTCACTTGTTGGAGATATAGCTGAAGCCATACTTGTCAGGAATTCTGATATTCCTGTTTACGTTGATTCCGGGGTGGCAGACTTTGGGATTGTCGGAGAGAATGTTTTGTTTGAACAAGATTGCCGTCTCCCAGTGGTGGCAAAACTGGGATTTGGCAAATGTTCTCTCGTTATAGCAGCTCCGAAAAAAATCCAAAATTTGTCTGAGGAAAGAATCGCTACTTCGTATCCTAATACTCTGAAAAAGTATCTTAAAAAAAATCGGATTAACGCATCGATTATAAAGATAAACGGGTCGGTTGAAATATGCCCTGGGCTTGGTTTGTGTGACGCAATTTGCGACATTACGCAGACCGGCAGGACTTTGAAAGAGAATAGATTGAAAGTTATAGAAAAAATCATGGACTCTGAGGCAGTATTGATAAGCAGTCCTAATTTAAGCCAAGACAAAAAAATGAAATTTGAAAGATTATTAACACAATTGAAATGAAAGAATTTGTTTTATCAGAATTGGGCTCTGATGAGATCGAAGCTTTGTGTCAGCGGAAACAGATCGATTTTAAGCCAGTTTTTGAAGTTGTTCGTGGAGTTCTTGACGATGTGCGGAAGAATGGAGATGAGGCGGTTCGCGCTTATACTGAAAAATTTGACGGAGTGGAACTGGATTCTTTTTTGGTAGATGAACGAGAAATTGAAGAGGCTTGCGGGCGTGTTGAGGACACAGTTAAAGTTGACTTTGAGACTGCGGCTCGCAATATTGAAAATTTTCACAGGGCTCAATTGTCCGAGAATATTAAGATTGAGACTATGAGAGGCGTTATGTGTTTTAATCGGATACTCCCGATTGAAAAAGTCGGGCTGTATATTCCTGGCGGAACCGCTCCCCTGCCTTCAACTGTTTTGATGCTTGGAATACCTGCAAAAATCGCCGGATGCAAAGAAGTCGTGATGTGCACACCGCCGAATCGCGAAGGGAAAATCCCCGATATTATTTTGTATACCGCTAAACTCGCTGGAATTCGTAAGATTTTTAAGATTGGTGGCGCTCAAGCAATAGCCGCTATGGGATATGGCACTAAAACTGTCCCTAAAGTTTACAAAGTTTTTGGGCCAGGAAACCAATATGTCACTGCGGCTAAGATGCTTTTGTCCATTGATCCTTCCGGCGCGGCTATGGATATGCCGGCAGGCCCTTCGGAGGTTTTGGTCATCGCTGATAGCAGCGTTCGGGCTGATTTTGTTGCCGCGGATCTTTTGTCCCAGGCTGAGCATGGCAAGGATTCACAAGTTGTTTTGGTCTGCACCAGTAAAGCAAAGATAGAGGAGATAATTCAGGAAATTCGGGTTCAACTGGCTGAATTGGATAGAAAAGAAATTGCGGAAAAGGCTTTGGAAAATAGTTTTGCCTTGGAAGTTCCTGATGTCGATGCCGCCTTGAAGTTTTCCAATCAATACGCGCCCGAACACCTGATTCTCAATATTAAAAATGCTGATCGATATATTGATTCTATCGCAAATGCCGGTTCTGTGTTTATTGGGAAGTACTCCTGTGAATCTGCCGGGGATTACGCCAGCGGAACGAACCACACTCTGCCAACTTATGGGTGCGCTAGAGCCTATAGCGGGATTGGAGTTGATAGCTTTATGAAAAGAATTACTTTTCAAAAGCTGACAAAAAGGGGCGCTAAAGAAATTGGTTCTGTTGTGGAAACAATGGCCGGAATCGAAGGATTGGGCGCTCACAAAAATGCAATGACTTTAAGATTAAAAAATGATTAACTTTGCCAACAAAAATATACGGAAAATGAAAAAATATTCACCTCCTCTCGAGGGAAGACGCTGCTATAATGGCAGACTTTTGGATTTTAACGAGAGGACTATTCCGCCAAGCAAGAAAGTTATTAAAGCGCTTACAAAATTTATCAACGGCGACCAGATGCAGCTTTATCCTGAATACGAGAATATAAATAATAAAATTGCCGAGTATGCTGGAGTGAAAAAGGATCAGGTGATGATTACGAATGGTTCTGACCAAGGAATAGATATTATTTTCCGCACATATACAGAAAACGGAGATAAAGTTTTTATTCCATCTCCTAGTTTCGCCATGTTTTTTCAATGCGCGCAGATTATGGGCAATCAAGTTGTTTCTTCAATAGGAAGAGGGGTGAAATTGATCGTCATCTGCAATCCGAATAATCCGACTGGATCTTACGTATCTGTTAAAGACATTGAAAAAATATTAATTAAAGCTTTGAGAATTTCTGCTATGGTTTACGTGGATGAAGCTTATTTTGAATTTTCAAAAATAACCGCCGCAGGACTGATTGATAAATATCCGAATTTAATAATTTCGAGAACATTTTCCAAGGCTTTTGGACTGGCTTCTTTGAGGATTGGGTACGTTCTTTCTTCTGCTCAGAATATAGACGAAATGATGAAAATTAGGGGGCCTTATGACATCAGTATGACTGCCGTTACCGCTGCATCGGCCGCATTGGATGATGTTAGGGAAATGGAAAAATACGTTGATGAGGTGATGAATCGCGCCAAACCGTTGGTGGAAGATTATTTTAAGACAAATAATATTAGATTTTTCCCGTCGCGTGCGAATTTCCTCCTGTTTAAAATGGAAAATCCATTGATGCATTCTGAAAAACTAAAGAGTTTGGGATTTTTGACAAGGCCTCGCAGTGGCAAAGGGATCGACGGCACAATACGAGTTACCATCGGAACCGTTTCGCAAATGAAAAAATTTATTAACAAGTTTAAAAATGCTTAAAAAATATGCTTTTTTGGATAGGGACGGCACGCTGGTTTATGAGCCGCAGGATGATTTTCAAATTGACAGTCTTGAAAAATTAAAAATACTGCCGGGAGTTATTGATGGGTTAAAAAAACTAATTGGTGATGGTTTTTCCCTTGTGATTGTCACGAATCAGGATGGACTTGGAGAGACTTCTTTCCCGTTAGAGAATTTTGAAATCCCTCAAAATAAAATGCTCGAAATTTTTAGGGAGAATGGGATTGAATTCGCGGCAGTTTTTGTGTGTCCGCATCGAGCTTCTGATAATTGCAGCTGTAGAAAACCAAAAACCGGGCTGGTCGATGGATTTTTTAAAGACAAAGTCGATGTAGACAATTCATTCGTCTATGGAGACAGAGAAACCGACAGAGAATTTGCTAAAAATTTAAATTTAAAATTTTTTAAAGCTAAAACGAATGGAAAATTTGACTTGGAAAATTAGGAAAACGAAAGAAACCGACATAAAAATCGGCGTAAACATCAAGGGCACTGGAAAATACGAAATTAATACTGGAATTGGATTTTTCGACCATATGCTGGAGCTTTTCTCAAAGCACAGTTTGGTTGATTTACGCGTGGAGGTGAAAGGCGACCTTAATGTTGACGAGCACCACACAGTTGAAGATGTCGGGATTGTCCTTGGGCAAGCTTTGAAAGAAACTCTTGGAGACAAAAAAGGGATCAGGCGCTACGGCTTTTTGCTGCCGATGGACGAGAGTTTGGCCGAAGTTGCAATCGACCTTGGAGGACGGCCGTATCTTGTATGGAATGTTAAATTTAAAAGAGAAAAAATTGGAGATATGCCAACTGAATTATTTGAAGATTTTTTTAAAGCTTTGTCTGACAATTTGTGTGCGAATACACATGTTAATTTGAAATACGGACGCAATGACCACCACAAAGCTGAATCTGTCTTTAAAGCTTTCGCGAAGGCATTGAGGTTCGCTGTAGATAAGGATCCGAGAGCTAAAGATTTATTACCATCAACAAAAGGAAAGTTATGATTCAAATTATTGATTATGGGGCCGGAAATACCCAAAGTGTTTTAAACGCCCTGAAACAATTAGACATTGAGGCTGAGGTTATAAGTTCTGCTAGAGAACTTGCGGATGGCTGTAAACTTATTTTCCCCGGGGTTGGCGCTGCTTCTAGTACAATGGAAGTTTTAAAGAAATCTTTTTTCGCCGATGTTATCCCCTATCTTAAAAGTCCTTTTTTGGGAATTTGTTTGGGCATGCAGCTTCTTAGCGATTTCTCTGAGGAGGGAGGTGTCAAATGTCTTGGGATTTTGGAGGGGAAAGTTAAAAAGTTTTCCGGGAACGTGAAAGTTCCGCAGATTGGATGGAATAAGGTTAAAATCGTTAATTCATGTGATCCCCTATTTTGCGGCATTGAGGACGATAGTTATTTTTATTTTGTTAATTCATACTATTTTGATACCGATCCTGAATATGTGATTGGGAAAACAAACTATGGCTGTGAGTTCGCTTCGGCTGTAAGGAAAAATAATTTTTACGGAGTTCAATTCCACCCTGAAAAATCCGGAGAGGTTGGTTTAAAATTACTAAATAATTTTTGTAAATTATGTTAATTGTACCTGCGATAGACATCATTGGCGGCAAATGCGTTCGCCTGACTAAAGGCGATTACTCGACTGTAAAGGAATATTTTGAAGATCCCTTGGCCGTGGCTTTAAAATTTAGAGACAAGGGATTCTCTTTTTTGCATGTTATTGATTTGGAAGGCGCTGGGAACGGCTATCTTGTGAATTCCGATATTATTCTTAGAATCGCTAAAGAAATTGATATTCAGGTCGGCGGTGGAATCCGCAAGTATGAAGATGCCGCCAAATTGCTAAATGAAGGGGTTAAAAAAGTTGTGATCGGAACTTCGGTTTTTGAGAATCCTCTGTTGGTACGTGATCTTATTCGTGATTTTGGATCTGACCGTGTCATTGTTTCGATTGACATAAAAAATGAGGAAATTATGACGAGGGGCTGGAAAGAAAACAGCAGTTTTCGTCTTGAGAAAGTTTTAGAGGAGTTAAAATCTCTTGGCGTTGTTGAGGTTATTTTTACTGATATTGAAAGGGATGGAATGCTTGATGGCGTAAATTTTGAATTTGTTAGAAAAGTGGCCGGATGCGGATTTAAGGTTATGATTGCCGGCGGCGTAAGCTGTGAGAGCGATATTGAAAAACTTTCAGAATTTGGAGTTGATGGATGCGTTGTCGGAAAAGCTTTTTATGAGGGGTTTCTGGCCAATAATTTGGCGAAAAGAATTGTTCCCTGTATGGACATTAAAAATGGAAGAGTTGTTAAGGGGATTAATTTCACAGGTTTAAAAGACGCTGGAGATCCGGTCGAGTTGGGAAAATATTACAGCGCGAATGGTGCTGATGAACTCATCTTTCTTGATATCATGGCAACGTGTGAAAGACGAGAGACTTTGTACGACCTGGTCAGACGTATAGCCGAAAATATTAATATTCCTTTTACAGTTGGCGGAGGAGTTACAAGCCTAAGTGATATTAGAACGCTGCTAAAAAGTGGCGCGGATAAGGTTTCTATCGGCTCTTTTGCAATTAAAAATCCGGATTTTATAAAAGAAGCTTCGCGGCAATTCGGCTCTCAATGCATTGTTATTTCTTTGGATCCGAAGAGAATTAGTGGCCGCTGGAAGCTTTTTGTTAATGGGGGGAGAGTTGAAACGGAAGTTGACGCTGTAGAATTTGCAAAACAGATGGAAGAGTATGGAGCCGGAGAACTTTTGATTAATTCGTTAGATCGCGATGGCATGAAAAACGGATATGATCTGGAGTTATTAAAAGCCATAACCGATTCCGTTAATATTCCTGTTATCGCTTCGAGCGGCGCCGGGACAAAAGAAGATTTTCTTGAAGCTTTTAGGGCGGCGAATGTTGATGCTGTTTTGGCGGCCAGCTTATTTCATTATGGAGAAGTGACGATTCCAGAACTTAAAAAATATTTAAACCAGAAATGTATAATTGTAAGAATATGAAATTAAATTTTAAAAAAATGAACGGATTGATTCCTGCAATTATTCAGGATAGTGCCACTATGCAGGTTCTTATGCTTGGGTTTATGAATGAAGAAGCTTTTAAAAAAACTATTGAGACCGGAAAAGTTACTTTTTGGAGCAGGGGCAAAGGCAGACTTTGGCAAAAAGGAGAAAAATCGGGGAATTATCTTGAGGTCGTCTCTATTAAAAAAGATTGTGACAATGACACTTTACTTATTCTTGCTAGACCAAATGGCTCAACTTGTCACAAAGGAAAGTATTCGTGTTTTGGAGAGGAAAATGTTTCGGTAACTTTTTTGAATAGATTATTTGAGCTAATTAAGGATCGGAAGAGTAAAATGCCAAAAAAATCTTATACTTCTTCTTTATTTAAGAAAGGGATCGATGAGATCGTTAAAAAATTAGGTGAAGAGTCCGTCGAGGTAATAATTGCCGCAAAAGGTGGGCGCAAAAAAAGATTGATAGAGGAATCTAGCGACCTTTTGTATCACCTACTGGTTCTATTGGCAGAAAAAAACATTGGGCTAAATGAGGTTATTAAGGAATTAGTCAGACGAAAAACTTGCAAACCTTTGGATGATTGATGTATATTTGAGCCAATCACCATGAGAGGGCACACCTAAGGTTTCGTCCGAAGGTTACTCCCTCTCGTTTTTTGACCTTTTGCTTAATTTTTCTTTAAAAAGGTGTATGAAAATTAAATGTTCTCTAAACCTTCTCAAAAGAGCGGAGAATTTTTTAGGATTTGGGATAAGCACGCTGTGAAGTTTCTCCTTTAGTTCAAGGTATTCAATAAGACAGTGGAAGTCTCCATCTCCTGAAACGATCATTGCTTTATCAAAATTCTGAAATTGAATCATTGTATGCAACACTAATTCCGCATCAACATTCCCTTTTATGTGAGATGGATCATGCCCTCCAGACGGTAGAGTAGGTTTAAAAACTATTATATAACCGGATTCTCGTAAGAAATCGTATAGGCTTTCATTGCCAGGTATATACCCAATGAAAATGTACGCTTTTTCAACCTTATATTTATCTTTTAAATATACTCTAAAGCGCGCGAAATCGAGCTGCCATCCTTGAGCGAGGATTGATAGATTTAAATTTTGACTGTCTATGAATGCGTAAGTAATCATGGTCTAAGACTAGCATCCAATTCTTAAAAATTTCTTAAATTTTTCTAAATTTTTTCTAAAGTTTTTCTAAAATTCGTAAATCTGAATTGACAACTACCCTCCTCCCCCCTATAATCCACCTGCTTTTTTATTAAATCGCAATTTAAAGCGGCAAGGCAGCGGGAATAAAAAAAAGCCACAAGTAAAATTTAAAACGCTTTGCCCAAAAAGGTTATATGGCTAAACGATCAAGGTATTCTTCATCTTCCGCGATGGATAATCTAATGAAAGATTTTCCGGAAATACAGTTTCCTAAACCTGGGAGTACTGTAGAAGGAAAAGTTGTCGCGGTAATTAAAAACAAAATTCTCGTTGATATTGACGGTGTTTCAACCGGTGTCATCGAGGGCAAAGAAGCTTATGACAGCTTGGGCACTTTAAAAACTTTAAAACCTGGAGATAAAATTTCCGCGTATGTTCTTGAAGAGGAAAATGATGATGGACTCGTTGTTTTGTCTTTGCGACGCGCAAGCCAGGAGAAAACATGGGATAGATTCAAAAAAGCTCATGAAACCGGAGAGGTTATCACTGTTTCCGCAACCGAAGCGAACAAAGGAGGCTTGCTTCTTAATATGGATGGAATTAAGGGATTTATCCCTGTTTCACAGCTCGCTCCGCTCCATTATCCTAGAGTTGACGGCGCTGACGCAGCCGCGATCCTTTCAAGACTTCAAAAACTTGTCGGCATTCCTTTGAGTGTCAAAGTTTTGAACCTTGATGAAACGGGTGGAAAGATGATCCTTTCGGAAAAAGCCGCTCAAACTGAATTAAGACTTGAAGCCATGAAGAAACTTGAGGTCGGGCAAAAGGTTAAAGGGAAAATCAGCGGACTGGTGAAGTTTGGTATTTTCGTCGCATTTGACGGGCTTGAAGGACTCGTTCATATTTCGGAAATCGCGTGGGGGCACGTAAAGGATCCTGCGGATTATGGGAAACTTGGTGATGAGGTGGAAATTTTGGTGATTGGAAAGGAAGACGACAAGATCAGCCTTTCAATGAAGAGATTGGTTCCAGATCCATGGATTGAAGCCAGCAAAAAATACAAAGTCGGCACAAAAGTTGAATGTGAAATCAGCCGAATTACTCCTTTTGGAGCGTTTGTAAAATTAGACGATGAAATCAACGGTTTGATTCACATCTCTGAAGTTTCCGCTGAGGAAGAAGTAAAAGATATAAACAAAGTGCTAAAAGTCGGTGACAAAGTTGAAGCAAAAATTATCTCTATAGATGCTGACGAACACAGAGTCGGATTGTCGATTAAGGCTTTGACAGCAGGTGCCGAGCCGAAGGCGAAGGCGCCAAAAGAAGAGAAAGAAGAAAAGGAAACAGAAGAGGAGAAAAAGGAAGAGTAAAAACTGGACAATAAGAGCTGATGAATGGAAAATCACGGCATGCTGAATAAGGAGCAAAAAGCTGCGGTTTTACATGACAAGGGGCCTCTTTTGATAATCGCTGGTGCTGGGACCGGGAAGACGAGGGTTATCACTCAGAGGATTTTGAATTTGATCGAGAAAGGGTTGGCGAAAAGCACGGAAATTTTGGCTTTAACTTTTACGGAAAAGGCCGCTATTGAAATGACTGAAAGGGTTGATATCGCCATGCCGCTTGGATACGAGGAGGTTTGGATCAAAACTTTTCATGGGTTTTGTGAAAAAGTTTTACGCGAGAGCGGACATGAGATTGGCCTTTCGCGGGATTATAAACTTTTGGGCAAACTTGAGCAGTGGATGTTCATGAAAAAGCATCTTTTTGAGTTTGAACTTGATTATTTTAGACCTCTTACCAATCCCGGGAGTTTTATTGATACTTTGATTTCGCATTTCGGGAGGATAAAAGAGGAGTACATATCCCCTTCTGAGTACGTGATTCATGCGGAAAAAAAGCTTCGTGAAGTGATGGAAAAGGTTAAGCTTTCGGCTCAGCCGAAAATAGACAAAAAATCTGTTCTTGGGGTCGAAATTGAAGAAGTCAGGAAAGTTCTGGAGGCCGCGAAAGCTTATCAAAAATATCAGGAATTAATGCTGGCGGAAAACTGCTTGGATTTTGGCGACTTGTCTTATTACACTTTGAAATTATTTGATGAAAGGCCAAGTGTTCTCGCACATTATCAAGAGCGGTTTAAATATATCTTGGTTGATGAATTTCAAGATACAAATTACGCGCAATTTAAACTTTTATTGATGCTTTCCGGAGGACATAAAAACATTTGTGTTGTCGGCGATGACGACCAAAGTATTTTCCGATGGAGAGGCGCTTCCCTATCCAACATTTTGCAATTTAATAAGGAATTCCCGGATGCTAAAAAAGTTGTACTGACTGAGAATTATCGAAGTTCGCAGAATATTTTGGACGCTTCACATTTTTTTATAAAGTTTAATGATCCGGATCGCCTTGAATATAAAGAAAAAATTCCAAAAGATTTAAAAAGTCAAATTTCTGAAAAGGCTTTGCCTATTGAGGCTGTTCATTTTGAGAATTGTGCGGATGAGGTTGGGTTTGTGGTGGATGAGATTAAAAAGATTGCAAAAAACGCGTCTGCATATCGTGAAATTGCTGTTCTTGTGAGAGCCAATGCGCATGCGATTCCATTCGCTGATGAGTTTAAAAAAGCCGGGATTCCATTCCAAATAAAAACTCCAGAAGGGCTTTTGGCCGCGGAAGAAATTAAAGATATTTTCGCGTTTGTTAAGGCGCTGTCTGATAAGAGTGATGATATTTCTTTGCTGAGGCTTTTGAGGATTGAAATTTTTGGAATAAAAATGAGTGAGATTTTGGAAGTTTTAAGTAAAGCTAAAAAAGAGAGGATTCATTTGAGTGATGTTTTGGCTGGGATGAAGGGTCGGGATGTTCTGCCTGGGATGGAAAGTCCGCTTATGAAGTTTGTTGATCTTTTTGAGAGGACAATTGAATACTCAAAAAATCGGTCGGCCGGCGAGGTTATAAAATTTTTCCTGGTTGAATCTGGCTATTTGGAAAATTTGAGCAAAGATTTCACATTAGAAAATCAACAAAAAATCGAGAATATTTCCACTTTTTCCAACATTGTCTGGAAATTTGAAAAAGAAAATTCTTCTCCTTATATCACCGATTTCGCGGAGTTTTTGAAATTGATTGAGGAGTCTCATATTCCACTCGCTGAGGATTCGTCTTCTGCTACGGACGTGGACGCTGTCCAGATTTTGACTACACACGGAGCGAAAGGTTTGGAGTTTGATACGGTTTTTGTTGTTAACCTTGTCAATCACCGTTTTCCAAATCTGGATCGCAAAGACCCGCTTTATATTCCGCTTGAACTTACAAAAGAAATTTTCCCTGAGGGCGACTATCATTTACAGGAGGAAAGAAGGCTTTTTTATGTCGCTTTGACGAGGGCGAAAAGAAAATTATTTTTAACTTACAGCGATAAATATTCCGGGAATAAAAAATGGAAAAGAAGCCAGTTTTTGGATGAATTGGCGGAGAGCGGGCTTGTGGAAGAGGTTGAAGGGAAGAAAAGTAAAATTGAGTTGGTTGGGACTGCTGCTTCAGTGATAGACACAGCTCCAAAAGATTGGGCTTCAAAAATGTCATTCAGTTATTCGCAAATTGAAACTTTTAAAACTTGTCCGTTGAAATACGGGTACAGATACGTGATGAACGTCCCTTCTATTGAAAGCCATGTCGCGAATTTTGGGAACAGTATCCACGAAACCTTGAAAGAATTTTATCGGGCTTTGATGGCCGGAAGTGAAAAAGCGACTTTTGATTTTATGATGCAATTGTACGCGAAAAATTGGATTAGAGGAGGGTATGAAAACGTTGAGCACGAAATGTTAAGAAAAGAAAACGGACGCGAAATTTTGAGGAATTTTTACGAGGCCAACTCCCCTTTCGCCGTTCCAGCTTTTATTGAAAGAAATTTTAATTTGAAGGTTGGATCGTACATGCTAACAGGAAGGATCGATAGAATTGATAAACTCTCCGATGGAACTTATGAGGTTATTGATTACAAAACCGGAAAGAGCGCCAGGACTTTGGATCCGATAAAAAAATTACAGTTGTATATTTACGCTTTGGCGTGCCGGGATGTTTTTGGAATTTACGCTTCAAAACTTTCTTTTTATTTTCTTGAAGACGGCGAAAAAGTTTCCATTACAAAAGGGATTGAGGAATTGGATTCTGTGAAAGATGAGGTGGTTGGGTTCATCGAAGAGATCAAGAAAAGTGGGTTTGTTCCGATTCCTGGGTTTTATTGCAGGTATTGCGATTACAGGATTATTTGTCCGGCAGTGTAGGGACTGGCTCTTCTTTTGCAGCAATCTGCCCGAATCTATCGTTCAAACGATCCAATCTTTTTTCCGAATCTTCAAATTTTGTGCGAGCGTTGGAAAGATGTTTGCCAACCAATTGATAGTCCTCCCCAAATCTTTCAAAATCGGTTTTTAATCTTGTTAAATTCCCCAAAATATCCTTTGCGCTTTTTTCAATTTGCAGACCTCTTAATCCAAGCAAAATTGTATGAAGATAAATATTAAAACTGTTTGGAGAAACTGGAATCACGTGTCTTTGCAGGCCGTAACTTGCAATCGACTCCTCACTTTCGTCTTTCACAATCATTTCATAATAAACATTTTCTGCGGGAATATACATCAAAGCAAAATCAAAAGTCCCCTCATCTGGAAGAATGTATTTTTTTGCAATCGCATCAATGTGTTTTTTTACATCAGTAGTAAAAATTTTTCGAAGTTTTTCCTGCTCTTTTGGATCTTTGTGCTCGAGCATTTTCTTAAAATTCTCCAATGGGAATTTTGCATCAACCGGAACAAGCTGGCCGTCTCTTAAACGAATAACTGCGTCGACGATTTCGCCGCTTTTAAATCTGTGCTGAAGCGTGTATTGATCTTTTGAAAAAATTTGCGCTAAAAGCTCTTCCAAAAATAATTCACCGAGGCCGCCGCGAAGCTTTGGTGCCTTTAGAATATCCTGTAAACTGGAAAGATCTTTCGCTATGTCATAAACACGCTTGTTTGATTCTTCCATCTTAGAAATACTTGAGATCACATTGTTGATAACTTTCCCCGCATTATCCAGCCTTTCACCAACGCTTTTGTGCTGTCTTTGCATCATTTCAAAATTCTCCTTCAACCGAAGATCAACCTGATTTTTCACGCGATCAAGCTGGTCGAGCATGGACTTTGTAACTGTATTTAGATTTCCAGTTACATTTTGGTTTAAAGCATCAATCCTCTTTGATAGATCTAGCGAAGCGAGATCATCAGAGTTTTTTTTGCCAGAATCTTTCTTGAAATATAAAAAAGCTCCAACAATCAGAACCGCACTCAAAATAATTATTAAAACATCAGTTTCCATATTTCCAACATAATTAATTGCCCGAAAATTTGCAAGAAATCATTTTTAAAGTAAAATTAGCGCGAAGCTAGAAAGGCTTCTTAAAATCTTAACTTTATTCCTATGGATAAAAGGGTAAAAATTCTAATACTTTTGGTTCTCGCGTGTGTTGTTGCCGGTGTTGTCGCCATGCAGGTAAGAAACAAAGAGCTTGTTCAAGGCAAAATTTTTGAATCTGCGGATGAGTCAACGCTTCTTCCGGATGTTAAACCATCTCTTGAAACGGAAAAAGATGAAGCAACTGGGAATTTGAAGGTAAGAGTGACAATCCAGAACATTGGCGAAGGTGCAGTCAGCGGCGAAAATCCTTATGACTACTCTCTTTATGTAAACGATCAGATTGTCTTTACGAATACTGATAATTTCTCTGAGATGGGGCCTGGCGACAGTTTCAGCTTTGTTTATCCCGTTGATAAAGAATTATATAAATACGGAGACAAAGGGACGGTAAAAGTAATTATTGATAAGGATAATAAGGTTAAGGAGTCGAATGAGGATAATAATGAGACTGTAGTTGAGTATTCACTTTAAATAAGGAGTAATTCACCTTTACTTCTGATGGCTCTTCTTCTAAACTGGGGTGGATTATGAAACTCGCTGATTTGGCAAAAAAAGTTGGAATCACGCAAAAAGACTTGAGAAAAAAGCTCGAAGAGTTGGGTTTTGGCGTGAAGGCGACTGCGAAAACAGTGGAAGATGAGGTCGCAGAACTTGTTATTGCTGAATTGAGCAAGGGATCTAAGACTGATAAAGCTGGTGAGGATGGCGCATCTGTGGTTGCCAGTAAAGCTGGTATGGCCGGGGAAATTCCCGAGCCTTCGCAGGATATTTTAACTGACGAAGCCCCAACTGAAGTTGCTGATGTCTATGATGAATTGGTTCATCAGGAAATTCAGAAGGAAATAGTTAAAAGCCAAAGAAAACAAACTGCCGGAAAGGATGATAAAAAAAGAAAGAGAGAGGCTGAAGTCAGGGTTCAGGCTGAGCCTCAAACTTTTTCAAAGTCAATTGAGATACCGGATGCTATTTCCATAAAAGAGCTGGCTGAAAAATCCGGGATAAGCGTCGCGAAAATCATTGGTGAGTTAATGAAAAACGGGATTCTGGCGAATATCAATCAACAGGTTGATTTCGAGACAGTTTTGATTATTTCTGACGAGCTTGGGATAAAAGTAAAAAAGAAACACGGTGCCGCTAGCGCAGATGAGATTTTGGGAAGGGATATTTCTCATTTATTAAAAGAGGAGGATGAAACTGTTTTGAGAAAAAGGCCGCCGGTTGTTGTTGTCATGGGGCATGTTGACCATGGAAAAACGAAGTTACTTGATGCGATTCGTGAAACTAATGTCGTTGCAACGGAGGCCGGTGGAATTACTCAGCACATCGGTGCTTATCAGGTTGAAAAGAAAGGTCAATTGATTACATTTTTGGATACTCCCGGGCATGAGGCGTTTACGGAAATGCGTGCTAGAGGAGCCAAAGTTACCGATATTGCAATTCTTGTTGTCGCGGCAGATGAAGGTGTGAAGCCGCAGACAATCGAGGCTATTAACCATGCGAAGGAAGCGGATGTCCCTATTATCGTCGCGATGAATAAAATCGACAAACCTTCAATAAATATTGATAGAGTTAAAGGCGAATTGGCGGAGCAAGGGCTGACTCCAGAAGATTGGGGCGGCAAAACAATTATCGCTCCAATCTCCGCGTTGCAGAGACAAGGGATTGATGAACTTCTTGATATGATTTTGCTTGTTGCGGATATGGAAAATCTAAAAGCGAATCCGGATCGTGAAGCAATTGGCACAGTCGTTGAGGCGCACTTGGATCCTAGTTTTGGGCCTATCGCCACTGTTTTGGTAAATACAGGGACTTTGAGAGAAGGAGACAGTTTTGTTGTCGGCTCTACTTTCGGAAAGGTTAAAGTTATGTTTGACTGCCTCGGGAGAAGAATAAAAGAGGCTTTGCCGTCTGCCCCAGTAAGAATCGCCGGACTGCATAAGACTCCGCTGAGCGGGGATATTCTGCAAGTTGCGGTTGATGAAAAATCTGCTCGCCAAAAATCTGAAGAAATCGGCCAACTGATAAAGGATGAAAAAATAAAAAAAGGTTCTTCTCTAAATCAACTTATCAGCAGTGTCCAGTCCAACAAACTCCTAAAAATTGTTCTTAAAGCTGACACAAAAGGTTCGCTTGAAGCCATCAAAGGTGCTTTGGCGAAAATTAAGGATGAGGAGGTCGCTTTGAAAATTATCCATAGCGGCGTCGGCGCAATAACTGAGTCAGACGTAATGATGGCTAGCGCAAGCCAAGGATTTGTCATCGGGTTTCATACTGACTATGCTTCTTCACACGTTTCTTTGACCGCGGAAAATGAAGGGGTTGAAGTTAGAATTTACAAAATTATTTATGAGTTAATTGATGAGGTTAAAAAATTATTAAGCGGGTTGTTGGAGGCGAATACCGTGGTCGTTGAACTTGGGAAAGCTGAAGTTGCAAAGATTTTCTGGACGAAGAAAAAGGAAATGATCGTCGGGTGTAAAGTCACGGGGGGGAAGATTGAGAAGAGCGCAAAACTAAGAGTTTTGCGTGATAGCGAAATTTTGGCCGAGGAGGCTACTCTCGCCTCACTTCAAAGAGGAGAAAATGCTGTAAATGAGGTATATGAGGGCGAGGAATGCGGGATTAAGTATACAGGTAATGTGAAACTGCAGGAGGGTGATGTTTTGGAAGCTTATAAGATGGAAAAAACTCACAGATCTTTGGGTGAAGTTAAAAAAGAAAAACCTACAAATGACGTTAAAAAAGATTAATTTTAAAACTTTTACGGAAAGTTCCGGATCGTTGACTCCTATTGAGATCAAGGATTTTGTTGATTGGCCTGTTAAGCGTGTCTATTATTTAACGGATGTGGTTGGGCCGCGCGGCGGGCATTGCGTTAAAAATGAAAAGAAAATTTACGTATGCCAAAAAGGGACTGTTAAGTGCAAGTTTCATGATGGGAACGAGTGGACTTCTTTTGAGTTGAAAGGCCCTTCAGATGGGATTTTGATGGAAGGAGATTATTACAGGGATTTTTATGAGTTTTCACCGGATGCTGTACTGATGGCTGTTTCTTCGGTAAATTACAATCCGGTGGATTATATTTATGATTTAAATGAATTTATAGAATGGCGAAAAAAGTCTTAATCACTGGCGGAGCTGGGTTTATCGGGAGCAATTATGCCCATTATCATTTTGAAAAATATCCAACTGATAAGATTGTTGTTCTTGATAAATTAACTTATGCGGGGAATTTGGATAATTTGAGTGATTTGGTTGGGGTTGAGGACAGATTTAAATTCGTTCAAGGAGATATTTCCGACAAAAAATTTATTGAGGATTTGTTTGATGCCGAGAAGTTTGATTTGGTTGTAAATTTTGCGGCGGAGACACATGTGGATAGGTCTATTACAGAGCCTTCGGTTTTTGTTATGACAAATGTTGTGGGAACGCATAATTTACTAGAGGCTGCTAGGGATACTGCGGTCGCGCGCTTTCATCAAATTTCTACTGATGAGGTTTATGGCGATCTTGGGATTGGCAGCAAAGATTTTTTTACAGAAAAAACTGCAATCGCTCCGAATTGTCCTTATGCGGCAAGCAAAGCTTCCGCGGATTTATTGGTTCGTTCCTATTTTGAAACTTTTGAAATGCCTGTGACTATCACCAGATGCAGCAATAATTACGGCCCGTATCAATTTCCTGAAAAACTAATCCCCTATTTCTTTAAATTAATTACTGAGGGAAAACCTGTTCCTGTGTATGGCGATGGGTTAAATGTGCGCGATTGGCTTTATGTAATTGACCATTGCCGGGCGATTGATACTGTGATTTGTGATGGCAGGATTGGCGATGTTTATAATGTCGGCGGGAATAATGAGAAGACTAATCTTGAGATTACGAAAATTTTGTTAGAATTTTTGGGGAAAAGCGAAGATTTGATAACTTATGTTGATGATAGAAAGGCTCATGATAGAAGATACGCTATTGATTCCTCAAAATTACAGACAGAATTGGGCTGGAAACCTTCTGTAACTTTTAAGGAAGGAATCGCAAAAACTTTTGAGTGGTATCAGACTCATCAAGATTGGGTGAAAAAGTTGGAGGAAAGAATCGTGGAAAGAAAACACAAAGTTGTCAGCAAAGAACCTTTGAAAGCAAGTAGATAACCATATAAAATACCTTTGCTATGAAATATTCAAAACTTTTTGGTAAGACTAGGCATTCAGCTCCACATGACGCTGACAGTGTGAATGCACAATTGTTAACTCAGGCTGGATTTGTGGAAAAACAATCTGCTGGAATCTATAATTTTTTACCTTTTGGATTGCGTGTTTTGAGTAAAGTTAATCAGATTATTCGTGAAGAGATGAACGCAATTGATGGGCAGGAAATTTTGATGCCTGCTTTGCATTCCAGAGAGGTTTGGAAGGTTACTGGGAGAGATAAAACGATGGAGGATGTTTTGTATAGGACAAAAGGGACTGACGCGCAGGAATTTGTGCTTGGTCCAAGCCATGAGGAGATTGTCACTCCTTTGGTGAAGAAATATGTGCAGTCTTATAAAGATTTGCCGATGGCTGTTTATCAGATTCAAACCAAGTTCCGTGATGAGCCGCGCGCGAAATCGGGTTTGCTGCGCGGACGCGAGTTTGGAATGAAAGATTTGTACAGTTTTCATTTGGATGAAAAAGATTTGGATAAATATTATGAAAGGGCAAAGAAAGCATATATGAATGTTTATAAAAGATGCGGGCTTGAAGCTTATATGATTGAGGCTTCCGGCGGTGCTTTTTCTGACAAATTTTCGCATGAATTCTCGATTGTGACGCCGGCTGGAGAGGACACTATTATTCTTTGCGAAAAATGTGGATCCGCGCAGAATCTTGAAGTCGCCGAAGGTAAAGTTGTCGATCCTGACCAAATTAAAGAAAAAGAATCTGAATTAAAAGAGATTGATATCAAGCGCGGACTTTCTGTCGCAGAAAACGCAAAAGCTCACAATGTTCCCGACTGGAAAATTTTGAAGACAGTTGTTTATGAAGTTGAAGGCGAAGGGTTGGTTGGGGTTTGTATCCGCGGGGATTTGAATGTGAACGAATATAAACTTGTTAAATATTTTGGAAAACAGCTGCGTCCTGCAAGTCCTGAAATTTTAAAGAAAGCCGGCCTTGTTCAGGGGTTTATTTCTCCCGTTAATTTGAAGGGAGTTAAAATTCGTTTTGTTGCCGATCACAGCATTAAAAATGTGAAAAATTTTGTGACCGGTGCGAATAAATTAAACAGAGATTTGGTTGGCGTTAATATCGGCAGAGATTTTCAGATTTCAGATTTCGCTGATTTCCTTGAGGTTCGCGGATCTTTTAAGTGCGCAAAATGCGGAGGAAAATTAAAAGAATTAAAAGCTATCGAGGCCGGGAATATTTTTAAACTTGGAACAAAATTTAGCGAAGCTTGCGGATTTAAAGTTACTGATGCGAGCGGGAAGCAAGTTCCTGTTGCTATGGGTTGTTATGGGATTGGGAGTACGCGTTTGGTTGGGACGATTGTGGAGGCAAGCCATGATGAAAACGGGATCATTTGGCCAAAAAACGTCGCTCCGTATTCAATTCACATTGTTTCGTTGGGCGACGATCCTTCTGTTATTAAAGCCGCTGAAAAGTTATACGCTGACCTTGTTAAAAAGGGTGCCGAGGTTTTGTACGATGACAGAGATGTTTCTGCCGGAGTTAAATTTAAAGATGCGGATTTGATCGGGATTCCTTTGAGAATTGTTGTGAGCAAAAGAACACTGGAGAAGAAATCTGTCGGATGGAAAGAACGCGCAAAAAAAGAAGAAAAGATGGTGACGTTGGCGAAAGTTGTCGCGGAAGTAACTAAAGCACTATGACACTTGTTTTGTATTTATTCTTACTTGAGGCATCTGACCTTTTCGCGATTTATTTTGGTAAAATGTACAGCTTAACAGATAAGTGGTTTTATCTTTTGCTTTGTTCTTTTTGCTGGGGGATTTCCGGAATATTTTTTAGCCTGTCGCTAAGATATCAAGGCGCAGCGATAATAAACACTTTTTGGATAGCTCTTTCTACAATTGCTGCCGTTGCTCTTGGAGTTCTTTATTTTAAGGAACAAGTTACGACTATACAGTACGCTGCGATTGGTATTATTATTGTCGGGATTGTTGTTTTGTTTCTAAAGACCTCCACTACATGAAGATAATGCTTCTTGGAAAAAATGGGATGCTCGGAAGTCAGTTTAATAAGCTGCTTTCTGGCTTTGAGCTTTTTAGTTTTGGACATGAAGATTTGGATGTCACGGATCACAGACAGCTTGAGATGACTTTTGGTGAGGTTTCTCCTGATATTGTTATAAATTGCACGGGATATACGAGGGTTGATGATGCTGAGGATGATAAAAAAAATTGTTTTAAATTAAACGCTGATGCGTCTAAAAATATTGCCAAGCTTTGCGATAAATTCGGTGCGGTTTTGGTTCATTTTAGTACTGATTATGTTTTTGACGGGAGGAAAAAAGTGCCGGACGGGTATGATGAGATGTGCGTTCCTAATCCGTTGAATGTTTATGGCGAATCGAAGTTCCTTGGCGAGGAGAACATCATCAATGGTGTTTCGAAGTTTTATATCATTAGGACTTCCTGGCTGTATGGATCTTCCGGAAAAAATTTTGTAGATACGATGTTAAGGCTTGGCAAAGAGGTTGTTAATGGCGAACGGGATGGCATTAAGGTTGTTAACGATCAGTTTGGATCCCCTACTTATACTTGTGATTTGGCGAAAGCGGTGATTGAACATTTTATAAAAAGCGGGAAGCTGCCGGATTTCGGGATTTATCATTTAACAAATGATGGATTTACTGATTGGTATGAATTTGCAGTGAGAATTTTCGAGTTGGCGGGGATGAAAGTTCATGTTGAGCCGATTTCTTCTCGAGAATATCCGACAGCAGCAAATCGTCCAAAAAATTCGATATTAATTAATAGGAAATTGGGGAAATTGAGAAAATGGGACGAGGCGTTAAAGGAATATTTGACGAATCTTTAGGTTAATGTTATATTTCCACCATGAAAGGAGTAATTTTGGCTGGGGGGACAGGAAGCAGGCTTCATCCGTTAACGAAGGTTACCAATAAACACCTTTTGGCTGTTTATAATAAGCCGATGGTGTTTTATCCACTTTTTACCTTAAAAAGAGCCGGAATTACTGATGTCCTTCTTATTTCCGGAAAAGGACATGCTGGCCACTTTTTGGAACTCCTCGGTTCAGGGCATCATCTTGGGATGAGGATTTCTTATGAAGTTCAAGAAAAAGCGGGTGGAATTGCTCATGCGCTCGCACTAGCTGAAAATTTCGCAAAAGGAGAAAAAATTTGTGCAATTCTTGGTGATAATGTTTTTCAAGATGATATTTCTCCTGCGGTTAAGGATTTCGAAAATCAAAGCCGCGGTGCGAAGATTTTTATAAAAAAAGTAGAGCATCCAGAAAGTTACGGGGTTCCTTCTATTAATGGGAATAAAATCGCGAAAATTACTGAGAAACCAAAAAAACCAGCTTCCCCATTCGCTGTCACCGGGCTTTATATGTACGATAACCAAGTCTTTGACGTTATTAAAAACTTAAAGCCTTCAAAAAGAAACGAGCTTGAAATAACGGATGTAAATAACTTTTATATTGATCAAGGTACTCTTACTTATGAAGTTCTTTCCGGGTTTTGGGGAGACTGCGGGGAATCATTCGACAGTTTGTTGGATGCTTCCCAGCTCGTGCAAAAAAGTGAATTAAAATTCGTAGATGAATGTTTGGATTTTTCTGAGCGTCAGCAAAGACCAATTGTTGAGACCGAAGCTTCGCCATCTGAAAAAACTACTAGGAAATATTTGATTGAAAATAAATTAATCTAATCTATCAAAGCTTTTAAGTGTGATTCTACTTCAAGGTGTTTTTTTAGCTGAGCTAACGCAACTTCTTCGAGTTCTTTTTTTATTCCATTTTTTTCCGCTTCTGTTTTTTTAAAAATTTCCATTAATTTTTCGCTGTCTACGTCTTCCGGTTCTATTAAATATTTTTCTAAGCCCATTGATTTGAGCGAATTTTTGACTTTTGGATTGTAGTTTACGGCCACAAACGGGGTTCCATTGACTATTGCTGCCAATGCGCTGTGAAGCCGCATACACAAGGCAAAATCCGCTTCTTTGAAGATTTCAAAAATCTTATTTTTGTCTTCTATGAATTGGTGGATTTCAACTTTATCCGCTATATCTTCCAAATATTTTTGGTCTTCTTTTGCGAATGCTAAAAACTCAACTTTTTTATTTAACTGTAGGAGATTATTTACAAAACCCATTAAAGCTTTTTTTAACTCTTCTTTCATCCATTCGATTTTCTTTGGGCAAATTAGGACTTTGTCGTGCGTGCCATTTTGCATTTTTTGATTTTCAATTCTAAAAATCATGTCGGGCATAGTGTAAATTTGTTTTCCTGGCACGATATTTTTTAGAATTTCTTTTGAGTTTTCGTCACGTACTGCTATGAAAGAGGCTTTTTTAAAAACTTTTTTAATAATCCATTTTTTTAGTTTTGAATCCGTTGATGAAATACTTTGGGCATATAGGATTACTGGTTTTTTATAATGATAAGCAAATGCCGCCTGAACCGCCCAAATTATCATTCCCTTTAAACTTTTCCCATCAAAAAGTCCGCCTCCGCCGAGCATAAAGAAGTCACATTCCTTTACTGCTTTTGAAGTTTTTTTAAAATCTCCGTTTAATAATCTTGTAAAAAATGATCTAAGTCCTGCCGGAAATTTTTTTAAACAATTAATTTCGTATTTATTCTTTGTTTCATGCGGTTTTTCTGAGAGCACTGTAATTTCCGCCGCGGGTTTTATTCTGCGGATCGCAGTCAAAATCCCCTCGAGAATTAACTCGTCGCCGTTATTGTGCGCTCCGTAATTTCCTGATATTACCAGTTTCATTGCAAACAGGAGTATAACTCATTCTGTGAACCTGGCAAGGCTTATGGAGGCGGAGAAGTTTTTTGTGAAGCCTTGTTCCGTAGCCTTTGTGTTTTTCAAATCTGTATTTTGGGTATTCTTTTGCCAAATCTACCATGATTTTGTCGCGCAAAACTTTTGCTATTATTGAGGCAGCCATTATCTCTTTTTTTAGACTGTCGCCACGTATTATTGTCTCGTATGGAATCGGGAGAGGTGGTTTTTCGATGCCATCTATTAAGATAAAATCTGGCTGTGGACTGAGGTTTTTAAGTGCAAGCGCATAAGCTCTATGAACGGCCTTGGTGAGGCCGTTCTGGTCTATAAATTTGTTTGAGACTTCACCTACTCCGAATGAAATGCAGTTTTTTGTAATTTTTTTGTAAAGTTTTTCGCGCGCTTTTGCTGTAAGTTTCTTTGAATCGTTGAGCCCTTTTAGTTTTTGGCGAGGTTTTAAAATTACAGCTGCGGCTATTAACGGTCCCGCAAAAGAGCCTCGGCCGGCCTCGTCGATACCGGCAATGAGCTTTGGTTTGACCCAAAGCGGCATGGATTGTTGTTTGGAATGAGGATGTACTGGCATTTTTAGCTTATTTTAAGCCTTAACCTCCTCTGTTTTCCCCTCTTTAGCCTCCTTCTCAGCTTTTTCGGCCTCCGCTTTTGCAACTTGTTCTGCTAATTCTGCCGCTGAAGATTCTACTTCTTTTTCTATTTTCTCCTGTTCTTTGCTGACGAATTTACCTTTTAATCTTGCTGATTTTCCCGATCTTCCTCTCATGTAATATAATTTTGCTCTTCTTGTTTTCGATTTCTTTTTTACCTCTATTTTTGCGATTGTTGGAGAGTATATTGGGAAGATTTTTTCAACTCCGATTCCCTCTACCATTTTTCGAACTGTGATTGTTTTATTTAAGCCATCTCCTCCTGAAACTTTGATAATTAGCCCTTCAAAAATTTGTATGCGCTCTTTTTCACCTTCTTTAATTTTTTGGTGGACACGAATCGTCATACCGCTTTTTAATTCCGGCATTTTCTTTAGATTTTTCCTTTGGAATTCCTGAAGTTTTAAATTGGTCATTGTAAAAAATTGTTATACATCCAAAAATTGCGGATGAAGTATACTTATTAGCTTAGCTAATATCAAGCTTTTTTATAGGAGTAATGCTGTCCGGATCGGAAATTATGTCGGTTACGAATTTGTCTTTGCATTTTAGGCGATATAAAAAGTCCTCTTCGTTCATTACTGTGAATTTTACGGGACGCTTTGTAGACATTTCATTATTAAGGTAATTTGTCAGTTTTTCGCGGTCGATGCTGCCGACAATAAGAAGGTCTACGGCCGCGTCTTTTTCGATAAAAATGCCTGAAAAAATGAGTAATTTTACCGTTCCAAATTCATCGATTTTGCGTGCGATTTCAGGGATTGAGCTTTCTGATTTTTGGAAAATCGCTTTTAATTCATTAAAGAAAATAAAATTTGTATTCGCATAATAATATTTTTTGCGAAATTTTGTTTTTGTTTTCAAAATCCCCACCTTTTTCAGGTTGTCGAGTTCTCTTCGAACAGAGTTGATTTGTTCGCTTAGAGTGCGCGTTAATTCGCGGATGTAATGCTCCTCTTCTGGTTTTGCAAGAAAAAGTTTGAGAAGCTTTATACGCGCGTTCGATGTAAAAAGCCTTTTTAACATTTTGTTTGATTCCCTAATTTTGCCCTAGAAGCTGAATACTTTTTGTATTCAGCATGAAGAATGTATACATTTTTGTTTCAAAATGCAAACATTTTTTATTCAATTGTTTACTTTTATCCAAGCAGTTTCTCAAAAAGCTTGCTTATAAGCATGTTGTTTTTGAGACGCATTTTGTCTTCACGCGTTGGAGTCGGCGCTTGGCCGCCTGCCGCTTGTATCTTAAAGTTTGGTAAATTCTTGAATGCTTCTTCTAATTCTGCGTCGGTTACTTCGATCTTTTCTTCTTTTATCAAATGTGAAATCGCGAGTCTCAATTTAATTCTTTTTTCCGCCTCCGCTTTGTACTTTTTGCGAAGATCTTCGAGAGTCATTTTTGTCTTTTCCAAAAATTTATCGAATGGGATTCCTTTTGATTCGATGTCGTGTTTAACCTCTTCCACGATGTAGTCTATTTCTTCTTCAATCAAGGAATCTGGGATTTCAACTTCTGTTTTTTCAATCAATTTTTCCAAATATTTATTCTCGCGGTCTTGTTTTGCTTTGCGTTCTTTGTGAGATTTTAGGTCGCTTTCCACGTCTTTTTTGAAGTCTTCTACTTTTGTTTTTTTGCCGGTGATTTTTTCTACAAGCGTTTCGTCAAACGTGGGTTTTATCCCCTCTTCGATTCGTTTTAATTCTACTTTGAATAAGACCTTTTTCTTCTGGAAATCCTTGCTGTGATAGTCGGCCGGGAAGGTTAAAGTGAATTCTTTTTTCTCGCCTTTTTTCATGCCGACAATGTTGTCTTCAAAGCCGGGAACGAGGGAACCTTCGCCGACGATGACCGGGTGATTTTTGGAGGATGTGTTTGGAATTGCTTTTGGCTCTTTTGCGTCCTTGGTTGGAGGTTCAAATCCCTCAAAATCTAGCTCGACCCTATCCCCTTTTTTGACTTCTCTTTCTACGTCCTGCCAGGTCATAAAGTATTTCTGCATGTCCTCCAAAGTTTCTTCCACTTCTTTTGCGGAAATTTTAACTTCTTCTTTTGGGATTTTGATGGATTTGTGGTCTTTGACTTTGACTTCCGGGAGGATAGCAACTGTCGCTTTGAATTTGAATGGTTCCTTTTCTTTTGAGTCCTCGAGGTCTATTTTTGGTCGTGAAACAACCTGCAAATTTTCTTTTACAACAATTTCCGCGTAAGAGTGCTGGATTGCCAATTCATATGTGTGCGCCAAAATATACTTTTTGTCAACATGTTTTTCCAGCACCTCCGCCGGCACATGTCCCGGGCGAAAACCCGGGATTTTGACCTCTTTTGAAATCTCTTCGCAAGCCTTGGCTTTGTGCTTATTTACTTCTTCGGGAGTCAGTTCCACCTCAAGTTCAATCGTCGATTTTGGCAGTTTTTTCTGTGAATATTTCATTATTTTTTGGTTAGTTGTTCTTTTGATGTCTGCGACAGCCTATCAGCTCGTGCTTTTTTTGGCAATCCGTCTTGCTCCTCGAGGCGAATTTTGGTATAATGTTTTGATAAATTTATAAAAATAAAAAACAAAAAAATGTTTAACTATTTCAAACTTCTGAATTTGTTTAGGGAGAATCGAGTGACATGGAAGGAATCTGGGGCTAAGCCAAAGGCTGAAACTCAACCTGCAACTGTGTCCTCTCCCAAGGATGCTGACCAGAGAAAAGTTGAAGTTGACAAGAAACGTGCCGAGCTTGATGCGGAAGAGACTAAGATAAAAAAGCAGAAACTTGAAGAGGAAGCGAAGCGTCGTGGAGTGACAGTTAGAGAGTTGGAAAAACTTAAACTTGAAGAGAAATTGCAGGATTCCACGAGAGATCAGCAAAGACTCCAACGGGTCGACAGAATGAGGCTTTTTGAAAAAAGAAAATCTGCAAACGTCAATGCTGAACTTTTTGAATTTCACTCAAAGGAGAAGTTGGATAATCTGTACAATGTTTTGTTGGACACTGGCGCTTTTCAAAAAGAAGATTTGGATTGGATGCGTGACCAATTAAGCTACTCGTTTGAGCATGAATTTGAAAATGACCAAATGAGACACATGTACCAATTTCCTGATGAGGGGAATAATTTGGATCTTATTTCTCGTGATGAGATTGTTGACGGACGAGGCGGAAGAATGTTTGTTTTGGCTCTTACCTACTTCCAGTCCGTTAGGGAAATACTCACGTCTCAGCAAGCCTCTTATACAAAACTGGATGCTGCTGAACGCGAAAGAAAAAACGAGCCTTTGTCAGTAAAATTGATCGATAAAGTTGAAGAAATTGGTTCGGATTTTGTTACTGCTTTTGAGGAAAGAGATTATGCAAAATTAGCTGTTTATGGTGGCGCGATTTGGGCTCTTATTTCTGTATACAACCAGAGTAAATCCTCTGCAATTGGGAAGGCAATCGGGAAATATCTACCATGGGCAGTTGGAATTTATACCGTAACCGCGATAGCGGCTCCTGATGTTTTGAAAAAAGTGCTTGGGAAAGGAATAGATGTTGACTTGAAAGGCACATCTTTTGAAAATCTCGCACAGATGCAAAAGTATGCTCCGGAACCTTATCTTAAATCTATCGATTTAAGTCTAGCTGCAACCCTGGCAAATGCTTCTGTTAAAGATCTTTATAGAGCAATGGCAAGTGATCCGAATGCGGCTGAACAAGGGATGGTTACGCTTACTGCCCCTGGAGTAGGCAAATATCTTGATCCCGATATAGTCACCGCTAAACCTCCGGCTGGATATCCTGGACCTTTTACTGCAAAGCAAAAATTGCACATAGATATGTCAAAGAGATTATTTGCAACTTTGGTAGGGTTGAGGAAAATGTATGAATCTAATACGCTCCCGACCGAAGGTACTACTTTTGAGGAGAAATTTTTGAGCGAGGGTAGCGATGAATACACTCTGCACGCATTGGTTGATCAATTGTCTGTATACGCTTCGAATTATCAGGAAATGCCTTGGGACGACAAGCTACTTGACCAAGCTAGAAAAGAACTTGATGGCAATGGCGCAGTTCTCGCTGACGTTAAAGGTTTTGAAATTGTAACGAGGGTTGAGGGCAAACCATATATCCGCGCTACGTATCAAGGGTTCCCATTAATTGTTAAGATTTTTGACTCAAAAGAGGCAGGAAGATCATATCGTTTTTATCTTGCCAATGAGTGTGAACAGGGCGCAACGCCTATAGCGTCTTACAATTTAAATGACGCAAATAGGGAAAATTTCAAAGACACTTTGCACTCGGCTGTAAAGTTTAGAATTACAAGATTGCTTAATGGCGTTACCTCTTCAAAAGGTGATGCAAGTGGGTTGGAGTATGACGGACAATACTGGTCTGGTGACATAAAAATGCCCGCAGTTGAAGAGTATGGAATTGACGCAATGCCAAGTAAAGTAAAAGTTGAATTCGCCGAGAACGGAACGAGGGCAAAAATTCATTCTGACATGGCAAGATCCCCAATTTTCTTGGATGAAATGATGAGTACAAGACATAATTATGGCGAGTTGGTTGTTAATAAAGTTCTTGGGACTAAGGAATACAATGCGTTAAATGCTTTTGCCGAGACTGGAGACATCCAATTTGAAGATCTCCCCGAAAATGATGGGAAATTTGTTTTGAGATTTACTGGCAATCTTGAACTTGAGATGAAATACAACAAAGAAACAAAGAAATTTGTTTCAAATGCCGAGCAGGAGAAAAAATTGGTAAAGAGCTATGAGTTCAGGGATAGATACTTAAAAACTCTTGATAGAGAGGAGAATGGGCCATTTAAAGTATTTGATAAATTGAACTCATTAGTCAGCAGATTCCCTCAGGAGTATGTAATGCATTTTGGCAAGAAACTTCTTTCATTGTTTACTGGCGGGAAAGAAATCGTCCCTCTTGAGGGTGTGAGCTCAACTTTGTCTGGAAGTATCCCTAATTATTACTCAAATTCCGTCATTTTGGCTAAGAAATACATGGTTATGAACGCTTATGACTTGCAATTACAGAAGTGTAATTCGTTGGCTGACATTAATGAACAAGAAAAAATAATTACTGACAGGCTGCAGGATATAGAGGCTGAATACAAAAATATTGAAAAATACTCTCATAACAAACAAGGGAAAGATTGGGCTAGAGAAGAATTTACAAACAGGGTAATTGAGCCACTAAAGAGCGCGGGATTATTTAGTACTTCCTATAAATATGCTATCAGAAGGTTTGAAAACAGTATCTACAATCATTTACATCTTCAGGCGACTGACTTGCGAGAAGATTATCATCAAATAGCTGCAAAACTTTTTGATGTGTATTCTTATTACACAATTGGCCTCGATTCGCCTACTTTGGATAGAGCTTTGGACAAAAGCTATGGGGTAACTATCCCTGCTTCTGCGGAAATCCCTCCTCCAAAAGCGACTATTGATGTCAAAGTTAAAGTCCCTGAAACTACTTCCGTCAACGAAGATGTCCGATCTGTCGAACAATATTTCTTATACGTCGAACAGCAAATAACAACTAAGGCATTGGCATTTCTTGAGGATGGCTACAGCTTACTCACTCTCCCTCCTCCAAATAGTCCGCGATGGGGAATTGAGGATTATAAAACATGGGAGCCACATGGAAGCAAGGAGCCTTTGGATGAACTTGATTCTTATCCACCGTGGAAGCATACGGATGAAACTTACGCAGAACGTAAGGCGAACAAAAGAGACGAGGTGTTCACTGAACTTGAGGAACAATTATTCAATAAGTATGATGATGTTTTGAATTACTACACTTCAAAGCCTGAGGTTAATAGTCAGGCAATGAGAGAGTTTTTCGAAGATCAATACATGAATGGAATAGAAGAGGGGTGCGATGAACCGGATTTCTATCATGATGCAAATTTGATTTACAAGTCAGCGAAGAGGAGATCCAATCAGAGAGATATGATAAATGGGTATGCTCAAAGAATGTCTGATTTATTATTTCAACCTCAGTTTATCTCCGCTGATGGCCTCAAAGGCAAGGTAGCAAAATACTTAATTGACTAATACTGTTAAGGCATGAAATTTAAAGAAAACAGATTGGCTTACGAAAAAACCTGGGGAGAAAGGCTTGATTTGTTCTGGGGCGATATCAAGTCCGCAGGTAATCGTATTCTTGGCTGGCTTGAAAGAGGTGGTGGATCAGCTGCACATGAAGCAGATAACTTATATAAAACATATATTGCGCCATCTAAACCTGAACCGTTGGATGACTCAACCCCTTTTGAAGACACTTATGAATATTATAAGAATCTTGAGCTCAGATATACGGCTTTGTATAATGCTGAACTAGCAAAATACACCAGTTTGGAACAACAGCTAACAAAGTGCAAGGTTGCTATAGAGAAAAATTTGAAGGAGGTTAAGAGGCTACAGGGTGAAATAAACGATATCCCCTCTGAGATTGATGTATATGAGTCTGCCCGCAAAAAGTTTTATTCTACGACGTCAACTTATAAATCCTATGGTAGACAAATTTCGGAGGCTAATGCGAGAATGGATCAAAAGAAAAACGAAATAAAAATTTTAAAAGAAGAAACTTTTAGAATTGTTCTTGGAAAAATGTCCGATGGAAATGTTGCTACCGTGGATCTACTTTTGGTTGACAGGTCGGATCCTCTTGCCATATTGACCCAATCACCTGCTCGCGATTTCATAGAGCAAAAAATGGAGGAGATAGAAGCTGTTAAAGATGGGTATAAAGACAATGCAGATAGAGCAACTTATTGGGCTGGAGAGGTTTTGGAAGCGAGAGAAGACGCGGACACTGCTAAAAAAGAGCGTGAACAGGCTTCTAAGGAGTTTAAAACTCAAAGTATTGACGCCATGCTCGAGGAGTTTGAGAGATTAGATTATGGCGGTTTCATTGGTACTGGCGATGCCGACTTGCAAAGCAGAAAAGCTTTTGCTGGAGAGGTGTTTGACATGTGTAGCAGGAAGAAATTTTCGCCATTGGATATAAAATGGGAAGAAATCTACCAGGAAGATTCTGATATTAATTATGACGGTGGAGATGATCTTGATGAAGACCAGAAAAAGGACAACGAGAACGCTCTTGCCGCAGTTGAGAAATGGATAGACTCAAAATCAGTTCAAAAATAAAAACCTATGCCAACAGACTCTAGTATAAAATCTTACAAATTAAAAAAAATCATAGGCGAATGTGATTTTCTTGATGAAAAATCTCGCAATGAATGGATGCAAAAAGCAGATAAATTACCAGAAGAAGCGTTGCAATTTACTTACAAAAAATTCAAAGATGCAAAAACAAAAGTTGAAAATATATATATGAGCGTTGCACTGCAATACGACCCTACCGGCGGAGACTTGGTTCGAGAAACATTAAAAACAATCCAACAAACAATATAAAAATAAGTATAAAATGGCCGAAAACCAAGAAAAAAAGGAAATATTAGACTCGCTTAGAGGACGTGTTACATCCGACCAGGCTGAGAAAGTGGCTTTTACTATTCAAACGACCATAGAGTTGCTTGAAAAAACAGATCCTAAATCCTTAAAATTAAAGGAATTAAAAGATCTTAAGAAAAAGCTTATTGGTTTGGGGAAATCAATTTTGGAAGCGAGAACTCTTGAGAATAAAAACAGTTCTTTGGTTGGAAAACAGATGCTTGGCGGGACGATTATTGATGGGCTTACCAGAAAGGAACGAGAAAAAATTGATAGCGTGCAAAGGGAAATAGATAAAATCGTGAAAAAATTAGGCATTTTATTGGAGTCGAAAGTTGACACCTCTGCGTTGAAAAAGGAAATTGAAAAGAAAAAAGAGATTATTGACTATTTGAAGGCAAATTTGGAATTTTTGCCGAAAAATAAACAAAAATTGAATCTTTCACTTCTTCCGATTGAAGAATTGGAGGCTCTTAAGAATGATTTTGCCGGTAAGGTTGAAGTCCTTAAAGTTATAAAGGCTGGTGCTGATTTCTTGCCTTTTTCTGAGCGCGTTTTTGATCTCGCGTCGACATCTATTGCTAAGTTAAATGAACTGGTAGCTAAAATTGAAGCTAACAAAAAAACTTTTGAAAAATTTAAGGCGATTGATGTTTTTTCAAGTTTGGCTGAAAAAAGTTTGTTTGTATATTTTTACAAATATCTCGAGAACAAATCAAAACCTGCCATTGAGACATTGGTAAAAGTATTCAATGATGTAAAGAAAAAAGCTGAAGAATACAAATTGGCTCAGGAGAAAGTTTTTGCTGAAACAAAGAAAATAACCGAGATAGAAGCTAGGATAGCAAAGAAACAAGGTCAACGTTTTGAAATGCCTTCTTTTGAAACCATGTCTACTCTCATGAAAGAGAGGGATGATTCGATGCTGAAGGCCGATTTCTTGGAGATTTTCGCAAAACTTCTCAACGATCCGGCTACTGAAATTAAAAAATATTTATCTTCTTTCGATGAGGCCATTGAGGGGCAAAAAACTTCTCTTGTTAGGCTTACCATGAATGAGGTAGCTGTTGTTGGCCAGGAACTTTTGGTGGATGGATATATTGACTTGGATAAACTATCTACTAGCTATAGTGCTGAATGTAGAGTTGCAGAAGAATTCCCAGGCCATGATAATTCCAGATTAAAAGCTCTTGGTGAACAATTGAAGGCAAAACAAGCGGCTTTGCTGGCAACAAACATAGGCCTTTTAACCAAGGTGATTGCAAATTTGAAATTTGATGAATGGCTGCTTGGCAAGACTTATAACAAAATGGTTAAACTTGCCTCTAGTCCTGAAGAAAAAAGAAATCTTTTTGTTGAATTCGAGTCAACGAAGGCTGGAATTAAGACTAGAATTGATTCATTCTTGGATCAAATTACTGATATTAGCTTCGCGCTTAAGACCACCAAAGAGGAAGAAACTTTTAGGACTGAACTGGCTTCCGGGAAAGAATTAAGCCCTGGGTCAAAAGCCTTCGCAAAGAGGAAAGCTGATTTTCTTGGTAAAAAATTAAAGAGGCTTGACGAAGATTTTGCTATTGCCGATTCTAATAACGACATCAAGAAACTTGGCGTCATCGAGGATCAGAAAACCGCTCTTAGCTTTGAGAAAAAAGTCTTAGAAGGAAAGTTTTCTTTCGAGGAATCTCTTGATATTTATTGGAAATTGCGTGCAACTAACCCCGGACTCGCTGAGAACATCAAATTTTACCTTGAGAGTTTGGGATTGAAGGAAATGCAAAAGACTATATTTAATGATGTCGATAAAGGAGCGGTTAAATTTGAGAATGATTTTGCTTTTCATTTTGGCGGTTTTCCTGGGAAAGCGATAATGAATGGAACTATCAATGTCGAATATTTAAATTCTGTTCGTCCTATAGCCGAAAATCTTATTGGAATTCTCGAGTCTAATGGTTATTTCTTAACCGACTTGAAAAAAGCTCGAACTTCAATTGATAAAGTTTTGAAAAAACTCGAAGGAGTTGGGTTAAAGGATTCCGCTCTTTATGTTTCTCTGACCAGAGCTTCCGAGTTGTATCTAAATTTAGAAAGAAGATACGTTTCGACAAATGACAGTGACACGTATAAATTCTTGAGTTTCGTCGTTAATGATGCCGTACCGGAAACAGATATGTTTAAGCCAGAAACGTGGAAATATCCTTTGGAAACATTTGTGAAGATCATTGTTCCTATCGTTGTTGGAGCAACTATTGCAGCCGTTTTGGTCATAGCACTTGGTCCCGCAAGTATTCCTGCGTATATTCTTGGGGCGGCTGGCGGAGCTGTTGGACAAGAGGCCTTCAAGCCTTTGGTCGGACTTGAAAGCGATTTTAGTCCTGGAAATTTGGCTATTAATTTTGCGACAAGCGCTGCTTCCTCATTTGCATTTGTTAAGGGCGCCGGTGCTCTGTTTAAATCTCTATCTAAGGCGGCTAAATTGGGTAGACTTGGACGTGTTGGTAGAACTGTGCTCAAACTTGCCGGCAAAGCTGCTAATCCCGCTTCGCTTAGATCTCCAGTCGTAAATCTTGCACATAGACTGGTTTCAGAACCTTTTGAGGAAGTCGAAGAGGAAGCATCTCAACAAATTCATCCTGCTCTTGGAGCGTTAGCATCGTTTATGAATTCCTCAGACGGTGTAAATTTAGACACTTCAAATTTATCAATTGAAGCGGCTAGAGTTGTCTCGGCTTTCAAAACTTCCGACGCCACTTTTTTAACATCTACAGATACTTCTGCTATCCTCGAGTTTAGCGCTGGCAAGACAGACGCTTTACTTGCTCATCTAAAAACTCTCGACGGGAAAATTTCAACAAAGACTAACGGAAGTATCGTTTTTGCATTCAAAGCTCGTCTGTCTTCCACAAACGAAGTCACTCTTGAATTTAGACCTTCGAGCGAATCTTCTTCTGTAAGAAATTTAATGAGTTCTGATGTTGGATTGGCTTTGCAGACTGATTTTGGCATGGTTCCTGGCCAAGACGGGAGCTATGTGTATGGCAAAGGTAAGTCTAAGGCTTTGAAAAACGGACTTGAAAATAACGGATTTGTCGTCCAGGTTGCTGGGGATGTTGTCATAGCTCAAAAAGGAGATATGCAATTGACATTTAATCCGAAAAGTTTAATATCTGGTACTAACACTACTACTATGGAAAATACCAGATTACGAACGATTGAGGCAGCTGAGCCAGAAAGAATAGCCGGAATAAAGATAGGATCAACTATGGGGTCACAAGTTGTAGGTCTTTTGAGAGCCGATGTTGCCGATCTGTGGGCTGGCATGAAGACTTCTCTTAGTGAGCCTAAAGTTCCTGATGCGATGGCTAAAGCCGATGCACGGATTGCTGCACAGGTTAAGACTGCGTTGGATAATAGAGGGTTGCCAGCGGATTTCTTAGCTGGTATTTCGCCTGCAGAACAATTGCAAGTTTTAAGTGATGTTGCGACTATGCAGGCTGAGTCTGACGCTACCGGGTTGTCTGTAACTGAGGCTGTAGAGTCCGGAGAGATGGAATTTGTTCCTTGGGAAGCACAAACTTCCGAAGAACGACAAATGACGGAAAATGTTCTCCCTGAACAAAGACTTAAGCTTCTTAATCCAAGTACCCCTGATGCATTTATGTCGGTGCTTGAAAACAATACGGATGGGCTTGGTGCTTATAGGTTTGCTTTGCTAATTGCTGGTCAAAAGGTTATGCCTTCATTCTCTTATAGCCAAGTGTTGAAAATTAGTGAGGCCGATCAAGGATTAGCGGAGGTTGTTGTGGAGGGCATGCTGCGGTCTGACCCTGCGAAGTTCAACACAATGAGACAAGCTTTTTATCAAGATTTGTTTGCGAAGTTTGGAGGGAAAGAGAAATTAGAGGGATTAGCGAAGGATGTATATGAAAATTCTTCGCCTGATTCTTTTGACAGAATAGCTTCGGGTTTAAAGAAAATCAGATTGTCTCCTACGTCACTGGGATTGCTTTTGGGAGTAGGGATCGCCCTCTCTTCTGGTGAAGCGATGGCTGGGTGGCCACTCACTAATCATATTCCTGTGGTTGGAGAGTCCCTTTCTTCTTGGTGGGATTTCGGTATAATTCTTCTTCTTGTCAGCGCTGTTTCCCAAGTTCCTGGAGTAAAGCCTCTAGCTGGCGGCCTTTGGAAGATTGTGGTAAAAGGGTTTGGAGGAGGCGGTAAAAAGGTGCTTGATTGGCGTAGGGCAGGAACCGAAGCTAGGGGAAGGGTTGATGCAACTAGGGATGCCTTGAATCCCTTTGCTGGCAGTATCACTTCTTTAACCAATTTTGTTAACGGAACAAGAAGTCCTAATAGGGACGCTATAAATACGCTCGTGGGAGGATCGCGGCTGCATCCACCAATCCCTCCAGATGCTGAACTAGGAAGTGGACTCAATACGCTTGTTGCACTACATGCCAGTTTAACTAGTCTTGTGGACAGAATTGCGGGTGGTGAGCCTATCGTCTTGCCTGATTCAGTCACTGTCGCAGGACTTGCACCTCTTTTGGCGAATATCCGAAGAATATCTGCTGCTGATACCGCCAATGACGTCAACCAGCTGGGAATTGAACTAAAAGCCCTCGATGCATTTGCTAAAACCGCTGCTGGAACAGCTCTTATTGCCGGCTTAAACGGGGCCACACCCCTTCCGGATGCTACCGGGGTAGATAGAGCCAGAGTAGTCAGAACAGCTGCAATTGTTATCGCTATAGCTGCGGCTTTGGGTGTTGCTACAGCTGCGTTGTGGCCGGAGGATAAGAAAGAGAATACGTTGTCGCCAGGTGATGCGAATTCGGCCAAAGCTGCTGAGGAAGAGGATGAAAAAACTGCTGCGCAAGATGCAGAGCATGCGGAGAATAGTTTAAAGGCGGCAAGTCCTCAAATCCCAAGCGATGATGGTTATAATGAAGTTAAGGACGATCTTCCTGATCCTAGCCTTCGTGTTGCAGGCAATGAATATATAACAATAGCTAATGGATTAATCAACAAGTTGTCTGCAAAAGGAATGACTGATGATGTTCGCAAATTAAAAGAGGCAATACATAGACTTAAGGTCTTAAAATACCAAGAAAAAGACTCTTCGATTGAAACGTCTGACGATAGAGCCACCGATATCGAAGATGCTGTTGAGCAATTAAAAGCTCTCGTTAATGATTGTGAATTAAAACTGAGTTTGAGTGATACGACACCTGTTTCTTCTAAAAAAGAGGAAGCTGAAGTCAAGGGTGAACAGCTTGATGGGAATGCTGGTAAAGACAATGGATCTAATCCTGACACGAAGATTGAAGTTAAAAGTGGTACAAATAAGGCGATGGAGGCAGCTCGCAAAAAAAGACGAAGATAAAAATAAAAAGTAAACATGTCGAAAAACGGATCACTAGAACAGCCGAGTACAGTTCCGGAGTCTCAAAAACCTCCGGAGGGTTCAAGCGTGAAAGGGTGGTTTGAAGACTTAAAGAAAAGATATAAGTCTGCGCTCAAGGAATCTAAAAAAGGCAATACGTGGAAGGAGAAAATATTTTTTTTCCTTACCGCTTTTCTAGCACGAGTTAACCAGTTATCCGAGGAAGAACAAAAAATCGAAGATGAGGCAGCTGCAAAGACCGGCGAGGTTTTGATGCAGATGCCTAGTGAACAAATAGTTTCCGTTGTGGAGAAGGAATTGGTTGGGGGCATCGGCTTTATCGATCCAATTGTTCATGATTTTACTGTAGCTTCTGTTAATGTTGGGAAAGGGTTTGGCACACAGAAATTTGGAAAAATTTCAAAGGCTATGGACAAAATGAAAACTGGCGAAGGAGTGCCCGAGACTTTGAGGCCTGACGAAAAAGCTATTTTGATGGCTTTTGGATTAAAGACCGTTACGGCTTTGAAAAACAATCCGGCTTATGACACAGTTGAAAAATTCGCGGCTGCTTTGGGCAAGTTTGACGAGGCTACAAAAAACGGTAAAGGGCTTCAATACTTGAAACAGCCGAAGATTAAAGAATTATTTAAATTTGATGCCGGAGATATGGCGGCTCTCTTTAAATTTAAAGAATTGCTACCTGATATTTCTTTTGATAAAAAAGTTTGGGGCATGGAATGGTCTATTGGATCTGGGAAATTAAAGTCCAGCGAGTTACAAAGAAAATTGACTAGCGCTCCTTTGAGTTACGAAGAGGCGATGAATCTTCAGGGCTCTTTTGCTTTACTTTTTCCGAATACAAAAGATGCTAACCGTGCGAAAGCCTTAATGACAATCAATCAGATCGTTTTGAAAGATGGCGGCTTTCCAACAAATCGTCATATCGCTGAACTTGTTTTCTCAATTGACACTAGGGATATAGAAAAATTATCTGAAATATTACAAGCATGAGCTCAATACAAGATACAATCCTACAATTACTAGAAAAGTCCTCGTTGCCGGGACTGTATAAAGTATTGATCAGAAATCTTTTACCTAACATGTCTCGTGTTCAGCAAGATAATTTATTTGTAATTTTGAGCAAAGAAGCTTCGAAAAAAAATATTCTTAGCATGAAAGCTGAGAAAATTTATGATCAATATAATTCAATTTTAAACAATCTCCAGAGGGATCCTACGACATTTGACGAAGGGATATATGGGAAAAAACAGACTTATACGACTGCTTCCGGTGGTCAGCTTTCAAACCTAAAGCAGCAGCTCGACCTCGAAGCTCTTAAGAAACAGGTTGGGGGGAAATAGGCTCTGGGGATTGTTTTTGCGGAATGGCTTGCTAAAACGGAAAAATGCTCTTGCGTTTTTTGGCGAACGTTGTTAAACTTGTGTTCTGTGAAACTTTACCGTTTCCAGTTCGTAGGTTAGGTTATGACAGGCTTATCTAGGGCGTGCGTATACCTAAATCTGCACTTTCCCCTCCTCGCCAAGCGCGGGGAGGTTTTTTGTTTGGGGGAAGTATTGATTAGATCGTATTTTTAAGATAGAATTTAGAGGGTTTTGCTTTCGCAAGACCGAAAAGGATTTTGCTCCGCAAAATCTGCTCATGGTGAGCTTAGCTCAGTTGGTAGAGCATCGGGTTGTGGTCCCGAGGGTCATGGGTTCAAGCCCCATAGCTCACCCCAGATCTACTATTCTCCAGCATGTACATTTTCTTGACATAAGATTGCATGTTTTATACACTTGGGTCTTATTTTTTTTAACGTATCAAATATGTCAAATGCAGAAGGAAGTTCTGATATAGAGGTTATTTCAGCTGGGGGAAACGCGTTATTGGATCCGAAAGATAATTCGGTGGAAGGCCAAAGACTGGCGGCTCGTGTTGCTTCTGAATTTGTTGCAGAGCTTATAGACGCGGGGGAGAAAGTTATCGTTACCCATGGCAACGGCCCGCAGGTGGGATTCATGAAAAATCGAGTAGCTCTTGCGTTGTCGAAAGTCCACAATGTACCGCTTGATGCGCTTGTGGCAAATTCGCAGGGGGCTCTTGGGTACATGATAGAGCAGGAAGTTTATAATGCATTGATAAGAAGAGGTTATACTCCCGAAAACGCGGATCGTATTAGAACTGTTGTATGTCAAGTAGTAGTCGAAGGGCTCGGTGAGAAAACAAAGCCCATTGGTCCATTCATGACAGAAGAAGAAGCTCAAAAAATGATGGCACAATTTCCTGGTATGGAAATTAAAAAAAGATCTGATGCGAAGGATCCAACTAGAGCGTGGAGGGAGCATGTGTATTCACCGATTCCTCGGGAGGTATTGGGGTTGCGAGATATTCGACGATTATTGGACGCGAGAACTGCGGTAATATACGGGGGTGGAGGTGGAGTCCCAGTTGTCCGAGAGCCGGATGGCACATTGAGAGGAATTGAGGGAGTTGTTGATAAAGATGCTGCTTCACAAAAAATTGCGTCTGATCCGGTCATAAGGGCAAGACGATTGAGTATTTTTACGGAAGCAGAAGGGGTAATTGATCCGGAAAAATATCCAAATGGGCCTGTTATAAGAGAGCTGACACTTTCTGAGGCGAAGGATTTATGGCCTAAACTTCCAAAGGGGACTATGGGACCCAAATTAAAAGCATGTGCTGATTTTGTTGAGAGTACCGGCAATAGCGCGTTGATAGCTTCGTTACGACAGATGAGAGGGGCTTTCTTGCGCAGTGAAGCTGGAACGATTGTTCATCTTGGAAAACCTATGATCTAAAAGCAGCTGGTGTTAATTTGTGATATGTACGACAAAAATCTTAAGGCGATTGAATTCTATAAAAAATGGGGATTTGAATCGTTTGGTGAAGAAATTTTTAAACTAGGAGAGAGTGAGCAAAAAGACATTTTGATGAAAAAAAGATTTCTAATTAACGCACACGTTTAATTCGTACCGAAAACATCACTAATTCACTGTTTCACCTTGAAAACCCATCAAAGATACGATAGAACGAAGGTAGGCTTATCGTCCCCACATTGCCGTTGCATCCCCGCAATGCACTTGTAATAATATTGTTCGAACTTCATTCAGAGTGTCACCCCAA